>PVMS01105658.1_pt1 | contig 15639 bp, 15 predicted proteins | sample 1853461 | NCBI WGS metagenome assembly PVMS01 (sample SAMN08582032, study PRJNA380276) | Marine sediment metagenome, whole genome shotgun sequencing project. | isolation source: ocean sediment barecode stripped | collected 2017 | reverse complement strand
TGCTATTCTGGTTCATATGGGTGTACAGGACCAGGCCTTGATGGATCTGATATCGGGTGCAGTAGAACCCTCTGCGCTATTACCCTTCCAGATGCCTGCTGATATGAAGACCGTGGAGGAGCAGTTCGAAGATGTTCCCCGCGATATGGAGTGTTATACCGACACGGAGGGGAATGTTTATGACTTCGCCTTTGGCTTGAAATGGAGTGGTGTAATCAGTGATGAAAGGGTAAATAAATACAAATAAGGAGCCATCTCCGGATGCTTGCTTTTTTTATGGATTGTATCCGGAGTGCCTGAGCAGTTCCTGGTAGTTGCGCTGCGACATCACCTCTTGTACGCTTAACTTCGGATTCCGCTCCACAAAAGCATTGACAATCTGCCACCCCTGCCAGACTGCTGCCCTCCCGGGCGATTCAGAGGTGTAAAAATTGGTATAAGGAGCATCTTCCACCAACTTGCGAATGTTCAAAGGTTCGCTGGAGAAGAGCAGTTTCTCTTCCACAAGGTGAGTCCACATCTGCTTTTCATTGTTTCTGCACCACTTCATTTGATCGTCTGTGAAGCCCATATTTAACTGCTCGCCAAGTTCCGGGTACATGGCTCCCACAAACCAGGCCAACTGACCATGATAAATCATCCTGGAGAGTACATTGTCCAGTGAATCATTATAGGGATAGAGCTGTGTGGCCCAGGCATACATCACATCCACAGGTACCCGTACAGGCTCCTTTTTCTGAGCCAGGTAAGTGGGAGTCCCCATCTGTTGATAATACTCGCAATCGCTCCCCAGGTACTGATCAAGGCCTAGTCCAATAAAGTGACCCACCGTAAAAAGTCCCTCGTTAAACCGGCTTACATAAGCCACTACTCTGGGTGGCACAGAATCAGGATAGTGATAGAGATAATGTCTGAATCCATCACTTAGCTCTGCCTCTAACTCAGAGGTGTTAGAATAAATTTGCCCGGTATATTCATAAACCTCCCTGTTTGTAGGATCGTTAATAAACATGGAAAGATAAGAAGAGTACCGTCGGGAAGATGCCTGGCCAATGCTAATCACGTGCACATTAAACACATCAAAAAAGTCACCATATTGACTATACATAGCGCCTATAGCAGCATCCATAGTATCCTGGTCCATCTCAAAAAGGTCCTGGTCGAATCGTTCCAGCTTAATGCTTAGATCAACTCCGGAAATATCCACATCAAATGAATTGTTCTTGCATCCGCATAATAGCAATGCAATACCCGTTATAAAAAGTATGGTGCGTTGAACAGGTATCATCATAATCATTAAATTTGAATTTTTAATGCGCTTAACAAAAGTATAAAATATGAAACGATTATTGCTTATAATAACTTTCCTGGGCACCTTGTTTTCTTTAAGTGCTCAGTCAACCCGCTTGAAGTTCAATGTGGAGTTTGATCCACAATCCGCCTGGTTCAGCTCAGACGAAGAAACTGTTGAACCCGATGGATCAATCATTCATCTGCATGCAGGTCTGAATATGGACTATTATTTCGCCGAGAATTATGCCTTTGTACTGGGTGTTGGCATCAATAACCTGGGGGGAAACCTACTCTATGCCGATTCGACCGAATTCAATTCCAAAGGAGAATCCCTGTGGATTGAGCCAGGACAATCTGTGAAACTAAACTTGCAATATATTGACATTCCCATAGGCCTTAAACTGAAGACCGAGGAAATGGGATATGCCACTTACTTCCTTCAACTGGGATTCAATCCCATGATCAATCTCAATGCAAAGGCCAGTTCCGAAGAAGCTTCCTTCGAGAAGGAAGACATTAAAGAGAGTATAATCACCTTTTATCTCGGTTACCATGTGGGACTTGGTATTGAATATAATCTGGGGGGAAGCACCTCATTAATTGGAGGCATCCGCTGGTCGTCGGGATTTACCGATGTAACTAATAATGACCGGGCCAATATTACATTGAATTCCATCTCCCTTCACCTTGGGATCATATTCTGATCTGCCATGAAGATTGCGCTTGCACAACTGAATTATATTATCGGTGATTTTGACGGGAACCTGGCCAAGATCACCACTGCAGTAGCAGATGCCTCCTCCTCGGGTGCCGAACTGGTTGTGTTTTCTGAACTCTCCATCTGCGGCTATCCACCCCTGGATCTGCTGGAAAGAAAAGAATTCATCCATACCTGTATAAAATCCATTGAGAAACTGGCCACTCTGGTAGATCCGGGCACAGGGGTCCTTGTGGGAGGCCCCGAGTTCAATTCCAATAAGGATGGGAAATTACTGTTCAATTCAGCTTTTTTCCTCCATGGAGGAAAGGTTCAGCAGGTATTTCGAAAGTCCCTGCTTCCCACCTATGACATTTTTGATGAATACCGCTACTTTAAACCCAATCGCGATTTTTCCATTCTCGAATTTAAGAACAGGAAACTAGCGTTAACCATTTGCGAGGACCTGTGGGATGAGCAGCCTTTCGAAAATGAGTTTTCGCGTAGCAGGCTTTATACATCCAATCCGCTGGAAGAGTTAATGGCATTTGGACCAGATGCAATCATCAACATAGCAGCATCGCCCTTCTCGCACAGAAAAATGGAGGTCAAACAATCGATCTTCACCGGAAAGGCTGCCAGATACCGACTTCCGCTACTCTACTGTAACCAGGTCGGTGCACAAACCGAACTTATCTTTGAAGGCGGTTCCATGGCCATACACCCTTCAGGACGTGTGGCGGCTAAATTGCCCTACTTCCGGGAAGGTATTTTAATCACTGACCTGGACGAACTGACTGCATCTGAGCCTCCTCTTTCAAAAGGGGAAATTCCCGACCGGATCGGAAGCATGGCCGATGCCTTAATCTGTGGCATAAAGGATTATCTCGGAAAACTGGGCTTCCGCACAGCAACACTGGGCCTTTCAGGAGGGATCGACTCAGCAGTAACGCTTGCGCTGGCAGCTGAAGCACTGGGACCAACAAATCTTCATGTTCTCTTGCTTCCCTCCCAGTACTCTTCGGATCACAGTGTGAACGATTCAGTTCAGATGGCCCGAAACCTGGGAGTTAAATACAACATTCTCCCCATAGAATCTCTATTTAATGAGTTTCGGGAGACCCTCCAACCGCTTTTTGGGGAGCTGCCGGAAGATATTGCTGAAGAAAATATTCAGGCCCGGATCAGGGGAACACTTTTGATGGCCCTGTCCAACAAATTTGGAAACATACTTCTGAATACCAGCAATAAAAGCGAGACTGCTGTGGGCTACGGCACCCTATATGGGGATATGAGTGGCGGACTCTCCGTGCTGGGAGATGTTTACAAGACCGATGTCTATCTCCTGGCGCTTTACCTGAACAAGGAGAAGGAGATAATTCCTGCAAATATCATTTCCAAACCACCCTCGGCTGAATTGAAGCCCGACCAGAAAGACAGTGATTCATTGCCCCCTTACGAAATCCTGGATCAGATCCTGGAGGCTTATATTGAAAGACAGCTTCCAGCTGAAAAGGTAGAAGCTTTGGGATTTGATCCCACTTTGGTCAGCAGGATTATCAAACTGGTCAATATGAATGAGTACAAACGTTATCAGACCCCTCCCATCCTGCGAATTTCATCTAAAGCTTTTGGCATAGGGAGACGTCTACCACTGGTAGCCAGATATTAAAGGGAAAATTGATAATTTTTTCTAATTTTGTCTGTTATTCAACATAAGAAGACCAAAACAGAAGATTACAATGCAGGAAAGGAACTTTAATGCAGATGACTGTATAGACAATCCGAAATCTGTATTTACAGTACTGACTCCCAAAGAAAAAGAATTTCTGAAGCAAAACTATACATGCGCATTCTACAAGAAGGGTGAGATCATTTTCAAGGAGGGGGATAAGCCCATGGGATTGATGATCCTGGCCGAAGGCAAGGTAAAGATTTTCAAAGAAGGAGTGGGAGGCAGAGAACAAATTGTTAGAATGGCCAAACCGGTGGGTTTTATAGGATACCGTGCACTGTTCGCCGAGGAAAATCATACAGCCACTGCCGTTGCTATTGAAGATTGCGTTTCGTGCATCGTCGACAAAGAAAGTGTATTCAGGGTGATGCGCAACAATGCCGAATTGAGCATGAGTGTGATCCAGTCCTTTGCCTCAGAACTTGGATTCTCACATGACCGTACAGTAACGCTCACTCAAAAGCACATCAGGGGACGCCTGGCCGAATCATTAATCTTCCTCAAAGACACATATGGGTATGAGGACGACAATAAGACCATCAAGATTTACCTCTCCCGGGAAGATGTGGCCAATCTCTCCAACATGACCACTTCCAATGCCATCCGAACGCTTTCCACTTTTGCTCAGGAGGGTGTGATTTCCATCGATGGACGGAAGATCAGGATTCTGGACTTGCCGAAACTGGAACGCATCAGTGAGTTGGGGTAGAAGATGAAATTCATCGCTTATATCTTCACCTACAGCTTTGTATGGCTGCTCCATCTATTACCCGAACGAATCCTTTATCTACTGTCGGATCTCCTCTACCTGCTTATTTACCATGTGGCAGGCTACAGGAAAAAGGTGGTATTTAAAAACCTTGAAAAGGCTTTTCCGGAATACGATAAACCTGAAATTAAGCGAATTGCTAAGAAGTTCTTTCACCATCTCAGTGATCTGATGCTGGAATCGGCTGTTTCCCATTTTTATTCAGAATCGAAGGCACTAAAAAAAATCACCTACAAAAATCCTGAATTGCTAAATGAACTCTATGGAAAAGGCAAGCAGGTGATGGCTGTTCTGGGACATTATGGGAACTGGGAATACATGTCCACTCTTGCACTGGCAATTGATTACCCGGTTGTGGCTATTTATAAACCCCTGCATAACAAGTATATCGACAGGATGATGCAGAAAAACAGAAATACCTTTGGAGTGATCACAGTTCCCATGGAAAAAATTGCCAGGAGACTGATCGAATATCATAAAAGCAACACTCCGGTTCTTACCCTCAACCTGGGCGATCAGCGCCCCCTCTATCATCAGATCCAGTACTGGACCAAATTTATGGGGCGCGACACCCCCATGTTCCTTGGGACAGAGAAGCTGGCCAGGAAACTGGATGCAGCTGTTGTGTTTTTAAAGATCAGGAAGTTGAAAAGAGGCCGGTATGAAATGGAGGCTGAGCTGATCTGTGAAAGCCCCAAAGACCTTGAGCCCTTTGAGATTACAAACCGCCATGTAGCAATACTTGAAGATCTGATCAGGGAAGAGCCAGCATACTGGTTGTGGTCACACAAGCGCTGGAAGCACTCCTATGAAAAATATATGCAGGAACATGGGAATTAGTAAACGGACTAGTGCGATGTTTTCTTCTCTTCCTTGTATATATTCTTAAGCTTCAGATATTTCAGGAATACCTCATGGGCCGAGTTAACGCTCACTATATAACCATAATACCCATCCTTGAAGCCTCTCAGTATGATGAAATCCTTCAGAAAACGCCATAAGGGTCGTAAAGTCATACTAAAAATACCTGCTCTCCTGCCCTGTTCATAATAGGAACGGGCCATAATGGAGGAGAATGAATTCATCTGGTGAAGGTGCTCGCTCACTGAATAGTAAGAATAGTGCAACAGGTTGCCCTTTAAAAACATGCGCTTGGCTCCCTGCTTTGCTATGTACCTGTCGTGAGGATTTATCCCTCCCCACTTTCCCTGCCTGGAATCCCACAATCTCAGTTTTCTTGATGGATACCAGCTGGTATGACGGATCCATTTTCCACAGTAAGATGTTAGTCTGTTAAAATAATATGCATCATGAGTCCAATCCTCCTTAACATTTAGAATGGAAGCCTTTAGCTCTTTTGACAGAGCTTCATCTGCATCAAGGGAGAGAATATAAGGTGAGCTGGCCTGCAGAATAGCCCAGTTCTTTTGCTGTATATGCCCGGTAAACTTATGCTTTATGAACACAGCCTTGTATGAACGGCAGATCTCCTCAGTCCGGTCGCTGGAATAGCTGTCCACTACCACGATTTCATCAACCACACCCGAAAGGGAGTCCAGGCAGCGCCCGATATTGCGCTCCTCATTGTAGGTGATAATGACAGCTGAGATTTTTACCTTCATCTTACTCCTGCAAATATACTCTTTTCACCCGCTCGGGAACTGAGGTTAGTATCTCGTATGGGATGGTCCCGGCCTGTCTGGCAAGCTCCGAGACAGGCTGCTGCTTTCCGAATAGTTCCACCTCATCACCTTCTACAACATCCAATCCACTTACATCGATCATGGCCATATCCATGCAGATTTCTCCAATAGTCGGAGCAGCTTGACCGTTCACATAAACGATGCCTTTGCCATTACCCAGGCTCCTGTGAAATCCATCTGCATAGCCAACTGGTATGGTCGCAATGGAACTGGGCCGCAATGTAAGGCCACTTCTTAAATACCCCACTGATTCTCCTTCAGCAACAGACCTGAGCTGTGAAACAGTGGTAAGGAAGGAACTTACCACCTTTAGTGATGATTCTTCACCAATTCCATGCAGTCCGATTCCCAGCCTGACCATATCGTACTGTGCATCCGGGAAGCGTTCAATACCAGCAGAATTCAGAATATGCTTCCGGAAAGACAGCCCCAGCGCCTCCGAGAGAAGAGAGCACATATGATCGAACCGACTGATCTGCTGCCTGGTAAATTGGTCCTGATGGGGCTCACCCGAGACCGCCAGGTGACTGAAAACCGACGCCACCCTGAAGCGGGAATCCTGAAGCCAGGGAATTAGCAGCTCCAGATCATTTTCATTAAACCCAAGCCGGTGCATTCCAGTATCCAGTTTCACATGGAGCGGAAAATCACTGATTTCCCGGTGATGCAGAATTTTTTGAAGTGCCTCCACACCCCTCAGGTTATAGATTTCCGGTTCCAGCATGTAATCAAGCATGGTCCCAAATCCGGAGGGATCGGGATTCAGTACCATTATGGGCAAATGAATCCCGGCCTTTCGCAACTCAACACCCTCATCAATAAATGCAACTGCCAGGTAATCTGCCTGGTGATACTGCAGCAGTTTTGCAATCTCAATGGTTCCACTTCCATAAGACAAAGCTTTTACCATCACCATGGTGAGCACTCCCTCATTAAGCAGGGATCTGAAATGATTCAGATTGTGCACTATGGCATTCAGGTCCGTTTCAAGCCTCGTCTGATGGGTCTTCAGTTGCAGCTCCTGTGCAATTCGTTCAAATCCAAAAAGCCGGGATCCCTTGATCAGTATGATTTTATCATGAAACAGGGTTCTGTCCATTCGTTTCAGAAAGGCCTCAGTGTCTCTGTAGAAAAGGGACGAACTTGGAAAAAGAGCCCTTTGTTCCGACAGTGCAGGACCAATTCCAATAAACAGATCAAGCTCTTTACGCTCAAGAAGTGCAGCTATTTCGGAATAGAGCACCCGCTCCTCCATTCCACTTTGAAGCAGGTCGGAGAGAATCACCACTCTACCTGAACGGGTGTCTTGTTGAGTCATCAAATCAAGTGCCGCAAGGACTCCCCCTATATCAGAATTATAAGTATCATTAATTAAAGTGCTACCCATGATTCCCTTGAGTATCTCCAGACGCATAGAGACTGGTTCGAGCTTTGCTATCTGCTCCTTTACAAACTCGGGAGGAAATCCCCTCTCCAGGCTATAGGTAAATACATGCAGTGCGTTTTCCACAGAGGCATCATCAGAGAAAGGCAGGATGAAGCTAATTCTATCGCCATGCCAGCTGAGCTCCAGGGAGGTCCTGGATGATGTTCGCCCGATAATCCTGTATTGGTATCTTGCCTCACCCTCCAGACTCCAGTCCACAATTTCAGTCTGAAGTTCTTCCAGGTAAGAGCAAAGTTGTCCGGAGCCTATAGTGATATCAGCCCTGCAAATCACCTTCTGACAATCCCGAAACAAAAGCAGTTTTTCCCTGAGTTTCACCTCCATGTTTTCAAAATGCTCCTGATGAGCACTTCCAAGATGTGTGAAGATCCCGGTATCGGGCCGAATCACCTGATTCAATTTTTCCATTTCACCCGGTCGGGATATCCCTGCTTCAATTACTGCCAGTTGATGCACGGGTTTAATGCCCCAAACCGAAAGAGGAACTCCTACCTGGCTATTATAACTTTTGGGGCTCCTGTGAATTCGGATTGCATCTCCAAGGCACTGGTGGATCCACTCTTTTACGATGGTCTTTCCATTGCTTCCGGTAATGGCCAACACCTCTCCATCAAAGAGCTGGCGCCTGGCAGACGCCATCTCCTGCAATCCGGTAAGGGTATTATCGACCAGACAGAATCCGGCTTGAGGGAATATTCTGTGATCGGGAAGTGTGGACACCAGGAAGGCACGAATCCCTCGCTTATAAAGCTCTGCTATGTAGTTGTGTCCGTCGTGCTGTTCTCCGGTCAGTGCCACAAAAAGTGTTTCCCCTGAAGAGGTAAGGGTCCGGCTGTCAATAGAAAGACTGGAAATAGGAAGATTGCCCTTTCCAAGTATCCTCCCACTGAGGAGCGTAGCCAATTTTTCTAGTGTCCAATCAGGATTCATAGTTCTCTATCTTCTCGATTTATCCTTTGCATAACAGATCCTGCACAAGGGTTCATAAATATCAGTTTCCCCCAGTACAATCAGTTTGTCATCCTCGGATAAGCGGTGTGTGTAGTTGGCCAGATTGCCACATCTGACACAGATCGCATGGACCTTGCTTACATATTCTGCAATGGACATCAAACCAGGTATGGGCCCGAAGGGAACACCTTTGTAATCCATGTCCAATCCCGCAACAATGACCCTTACACCGCTATTTGCCAGCTGATTACAAACATCTACCAGGCCCTCATCAAAAAATTGCGCCTCATCGATACCTACCACCTCCACTCCGGTGGCAAGAAGAAGTATATTGGCAGATGAATCCACAGGGGTACTGTGAATGGCATTCTCATCATGAGAAACCACTTCCTCCACCGAATACCTTATTTCAATGCGGGGTTTAAATATCTCCACTTTCTGCCTGGCGATCCTTGCTCTTTTGAGCCGCCGGATCAGTTCTTCTGTTTTTCCAGAAAACATCGATCCGGTGATGACCTCGACCCATCCCTGCCCACCGGATCCACCTGTCGTATTTTCAAGAAACATGATACAAGATTATATGAAGATTATCGTTAGTTTTGTATAGGCCCTGCATAAAAATAACAGCTTATTATGGAGATAAAATACACCATTGAAATCCTGACTAAAGATATACAAGATATCGAAAAATTGGTGGGGAACCTTCGGAATTCTAAGGAAGCTTCTGCCATCGAACTTGACCTGGCACTATCAAAACTAAGGAACGTCTATGAGATACTGACCATGATCAAAGCGGACCGTCTTCATGAAATAGTAAGTGATATACCGGCACAGGAAATATCAAGCACTGAGACCACTCCTTCCGTGGAAATGGATCGCGAACCGGAACCCCTACCAGAACCAGTTGCAGTGGCTGAACCGGAACCAGAACCAGTTGCAGTGGCTGAACCGGAACCAGAACCGGAACCTGAGTCGGAACCAGAGCCGGAACCAGAACCAGGGCCAGCCCCTGCAGCAAAAGCAGAACCTGCTTCAGATACCGAATCTTCAGGCTCCTCTATTCTTGCTGAGAAGTTTTCTGCAGAATCCAGTATCAATGAAAACCTGGCTGAGAAGCTTGGAAATGAAGTGGATGCCAAATTGCTAGGGCAGCCCATCGACAACATTAGCCGCAATATTGGAATCAATGACCGCTTCTTCATTATCAGGGAGCTGTTCGAAGGGGAGCCGGATCGATATATCAGCATGGTAAATGCACTTGACAATGCCGAGAACTATCAGGCAGCAAGTAGCATCCTGAAGGAACAGTTTGAAGGAAATATGGACCACGAAGGGGTGGAAATCCTCATAGGACTCCTTAAAAGAAGATATACCCGGTAAGGCCATGTCTAAGCTATACCTGGTCCCAACTCCCATAGGAAATCTCGGTGATATCACCCTCAGAGCCATTCAGGTATTGAATGAGGTAGACCTGGTACTGGCAGAAGATACTCGAAAGTCCGGTATTCTATTAAAGCATTTTCAGATCAGCAAGCCGGTCCATTCGCACCACAAATTTAACGAACACCGCACCATTGAATCCCTTGTTCAACGCCTGATGGGTGGCACTTCCATCGCTCTGATCACTGATGCCGGTACACCCGGTATATCGGATCCTGGATTCCTGCTGGTCAGGGCCTGCATTAAGGAAGGGATCCCTGTGGAATCACTACCCGGTCCAACTGCCTTTGTTCCTGCACTGGTAAATTCAGGACTTCCCTGTGAAAAGTTTGTATTTGAAGGTTTCCTTCCTCAGAAAAAAGGCAGGCAGAAAAGACTCACAGAACTCGCTGCCGAAACCCGTACCATGGTGCTCTACGAATCACCCCACAGGCTTGTCAAAACTCTGTCTCAGATGGCAGAACATTTTGGCCCCGGCAGAAAAGGATCGGTCTCCAGGGAACTTACAAAAGTTCACGAGGAGACCGTTAGAGGTACCTTGGAGGAACTGGCCCAACATTATAGCCAGGGAACCGTCAAAGGTGAAATCGTTATTGTTGTTGAAGGATCAGGAGCTTAGTAGGGTCGGAGGCTTCCGCTTCCGGTGATCCTGATGGTGATCTGTGGATTGCCTCTGTAAACAATATCCCCCGATCCTGTAATGGTGGCGTCCAGAAGATCTACAGCCCAAACATAAATATTTCCAGAACCAGTAGTGCTGGCTTCCACATCCGAAACTTCCAGATCAAGCGCATCAATCCTACCAGATGAGTTGAGCGAATACTCTGCCACATCAAGATTCCCGGCTAATTCAACTCTGCCTGAACCACTCATAACCGCATCCATCACCACTCCATCAATAATCACTGCACTGACCCGGCCCGAGGAGCTATGCCGGATATCCATCTCGATGGGACCATATAGGGTGCCACACATGATATCTCCTGAACCTGACTGAGAAACATCAACATCGTTTATATAACTTCCTTCTACACTGATATAGCCCGATCCGGAATTATCCAGGGCAAATGATTCAGACATAACCGAATCAACTTCCATATATCCTGATCCGGCATTAGAAATCTCCACCTCAGCACTGGTAAGCACATCAGCAAATACCCGACCGGACCCTGTTAGTCTTAAAGCTTCTGTTTCTGGTAGAGAGACATGCACCTGCACCGGTGCGCTGGACTTATAACATGCACCATTCTCAGTCTCAACAATCAATGTATTTCCCGAGACATAGGTCTCGATGATGGGTATCAGGCTCTCCTGTGCTACTACCTCCACAGAAAAATTATCTGCCCTTGTAACATATACATCAAAGGATCCCGTATTGTTAACGCCTGTAAATTCTCCAACTTCGCGTTGCTCTGTGACTACAGGTCCGGATCCATTGAGACAGGGTCCGAAATAAGAACATCCTGAAAGTGTAAGAGCTGCAAGTACTACTCCTGTGAGCCATAGTTTTCTCATCATCATATCTTGTCTAATTAAACTTAGTTCAAACTCTTTAATCAAATAGACAAGTGAAAGATTAAAAAGATGCATCCAGTCTGTTCCATAAGCAAATAAGGGGTATACGCAATCGGACAGATATGTCGCACTTTCGGTCAGATTTATCAAATTTTAACATAAAGAAATTCTAACCTAACAGGTTTATATACTGCGTATTATGTGAATTGGCATACAATATGAACTTAGAAGTATAATACGTTAATAATTAAACGCCAGGGCCATGAAAACAATAAAAATAATTATAAGCACTGCAGGTTTTGCGCTAGTTACTATCTGTTTCGGACAGTTATTCGCACAGAACAATGATGATCTTCTATTTTATTCCTCCTATTATGATTTAGCAAGCAATCGCTGGGAACACCGGGTTGACCAGTTTCCTGCCCGAACCACCTCCGGAGACCATTTTGAGGCTCCGCGGATTAGCAGAACATATTTTATTCCTTCTGAAGTCGATATGGGTATTGAAGAATGGATGACCAAACCCTTTGAAAGCAGCATTTTCGAAGAGGAGTTGCTGCTTAAATCGTGGATGGTATCTCCATTCGAGAGTAACTACTACGAAGCGGATCTAATCATAGAAGCGTGGATGACCAGACCCTTTGAATCGCATCAAAAAATTACCGAGGAGATTGAAGAAGAGATTGAAATTGAAGCGTGGATGAGTACTATCTGGATTTAACAAAGCAAGTTCAATGTACGAAATCGTACACTCCTGTCACACTTTCGTTCGGAATTAATAAGAATTAACAATTGAAAAATATCATGTTATTTATCTGTTTATGTGTGTTTTATGGAGTTTGGCATAGCTTATGATATAAGGTAGGCAACATTGAAACCTAAAAAATTGCAAGAGTCATGAAAACAATAAAAATTACCTTAATCACCGCACTGATAGCCCTGGGTCAAATCTTATACGGACAGCCCGTTAAGGTTCATTATATGGCTTCCAATTATAGTGAGCAGGGCAGCAAGTTTGAGAACCTGCATAGAAATTTTCCAGGTAGTATAGAGAGAACTGTAAGAGAAGGATATAAGGAACCAGTTGTATACAGGTCATATTCCATCAAATTTGCAGATGTAATCTATGAAGAATATCAGGGTGCTGAAGCCTGGATGGCATCCCCCTTTGAATGCAACTTCGCTGAGACTGACCCTGTCCTGGAAGATTGGATGAGCTCCCCCTTTGAGAGCAGGTATGCTGATGCGGACCTGTCAATCGAAAACTGGATGACCAGTCCCTTTGAAAGCTCTTATGCAGATGCAGAACTGCAAATAGAAGATTGGATGACCAGCCCCTTTGAAGCTGCCGATCAAATTGAAATTGAAAGCTGGATGATTGGCGCCTTTTAGGCGATCAGATCAGACCTTGCATCCATATATATCACAAGAGGCTGCCTTTCTTAGGCAGCCTCTTCTATTTTAAAAGGATATCGTCTGCCTTAAAAGGGTGCCGGTCCGTCAAAACCGTTGTTCATTCCAATATCATTGTTGGCAAGACCTTCTCCCTCCTTATTCATCTTTGAGGAGATTGTGAAACCGTTCTCATCATCGTCAACCATGGCCAGCGTGTCGTCCATGTCCACAAACTTGGCAAACTCACGTATGAATTTCAGGTGGATATCTCCTGTGGGACCGTTTCTGTGCTTGGCCACAATAATCTCAGCAACTCCTTTCAGTGAGTTGCCCTCCTCATCTACATCAATGCCATAATATTCGGGGCGGTGGATAAAGAGTACCAGGTCGGCATCCTGTTCAATGGCACCTGATTCACGAAGGTCAGAAAGCTGCGGGCGCTTGTTCCCGGAACGCATCTCCACACTTCGGTTCAGCTGAGACAGCGCAATAATGGGGACATCTAACTCCTTGGCTATACTCTTCAAAGAACGCGAGATATTACTTACCTCCTGTTCCCTGCTTCCCGAATCTTTTGATCCGGTCATCAGCTGAAGGTAGTCGATCACAATGGCCTGAATATCATATTTCTGTTTTAATCTCCTGCATTTGGCCCTGAATTCAAATATGGAAATAGCTGGTGTATCATCCACGTAGACTGGCGCCTTTTCCAGGTCCTTGATCTTATACTCCAGCTGCTCCCACTCATAATTTTCCAGGCGGCCCGTCCTGATCTTGTCTGAGGCCAGTTGTGTTTCACCAATAATCAGACGGTTCACCAGCTGGATTGAGGACATCTCAAGGGAGAAAAAGGCCACCGGTCTGTTGTGGTCCACCGCCATGTTTCTGGCCATGGAGAGTGCTAAGGCCGTTTTCCCCATGGAAGGACGTGCAGCCAGAATTATCAGGTCCGATTTCTGCCAACCGGAAGTAAGCCGGTCGAGGCGTGTAAATCCCGATGGGACCCCGCTCAAATTATCTTCCCTTTTCCCTGCCTCTTCAATCTGTTCCAGGGCAGTCTTGATCAGGTTGTTGAGTTTTATGGTTTCCTTCTTAATATGCCCCTCAGCGATATTCAACAGTTCCCTTTCAGAAAAATCCAGGAGATCATCCACATCCGAACCTTCATCAAAGGCTCGTTCCTGTATCTCGGAGGAGACTCTGATCAACTCCCGTTGTATATATTTCTGAGCTACAATCCGTGCATGATACTCCAGGTGGGCAGCAGAACCAACTCGTGATGTCAACTGGGAAATATAGACTGCTCCACCAATCGCCTCAAGCTTATCAATCTTCCGAAGTTCCTCGGTGATTGTAAGCAGGTCGATGGGCTTTTCCTCCTGGGAAAGTGACGTTGCGATTTCAAATACAGTCTGGTGAGCTTCCTTATAAAAACTGCGTGGCTCCAGAATATCAAGTACCGAAAGGATGGCGTCCTTTTCCAGCATAATGGCTCCCAGAACAGCTTCCTCAAGGTCCAGAGCCTGAGGAGGAATTTTGCCATAGTCCATGGCAATGGCGGGATTTTTTTTCGGGGTGCTATACTGTTGCTTAGCCATAAAATTCTGATTTGGGCTGTAAAGGTAAGAATCCACTCACAGCAGTTCTTTGACCCCCTTGTTTACTTTTGCACACAGACTCCAAAGTTTTAATTAACAAATGTTGAAAAATGCCATATCTTTATAATACATGATATACTTTTCACCTGCCAAGATCAACCTGGGATTACAGATCCTCAAACGAGGAGACGATGGATTTCATATGCTCCGCTCGGTGATGTATCCAACTGGTCTATGTGATATAATCGAAATCTATCAGCTCCCCGGGGAGGATATTCCGGTCCGCTTCTCTCAATCCGGAATCCGCTTTGAGGCCGATTTGGAAAAGAACCTCTGCATGAAAGCCTGGAAATTAATGGCGTCTGACCTGGAGCTCCCCCCGGTATCCATTCATCTGCACAAACAGATTCCTGTTGGGGCTGGTCTGGGAGGAGGATCTTCCAATGCATCCACCGTTCTAAATGGACTGAATCATTTAGCAGCTAGCCCGGCCTCGGCTGATCGCCTGGCAGAACTGGCCGGTCAGCTGGGAAGTGATTGTCCCTTCTTCCTGCACAAACTTCCCATGATGATGGAGGGTCGGGGTGAAATTCTGAGTCAGGTAAATGTATCGCTCGACGATCTGCACCTGGTCGTATTGTTTCCTGAAATTAATATCTCTACCGCTGAGGCCTATGGTGCTGTCTCCCCTTTTGAACCGAATTTGCACCTCAAACAATTGATCGAAACACAGATGAAGCGATGGAAAGAGTTGATAATTAACGACTTTGAAAAAGCCACCTTTGCTAAACACCCTCTGCTCTCAGCCTTGAAGCATTCCCTTTATGATGCCGGGGCAATATTCGCATCCATGAGCGGCAGTGGCTCATCCTTGTATGGAATTTTTGAAAAGCCAACTCAGCTCCCGGAAGAGATCCAAAAGTATGTAATCTGGAAAGGACCGGCCTAAGCCATCTCAATAAGCAAATGAGCCCTGGGGACCATCTCTCCTTCGCTCACATGAATCTTCCTGACCACTCCGGTAAGCGGGGCAAGCACCTCGTTCCTCATTTTCATAGCTTCCAGGATCAGAAGTGGCGTCCCTGCACTTACCTCA
>PVMS01007445.1_pt1 | contig 15642 bp, 14 predicted proteins | sample 1853461 | NCBI WGS metagenome assembly PVMS01 (sample SAMN08582032, study PRJNA380276) | Marine sediment metagenome, whole genome shotgun sequencing project. | isolation source: ocean sediment barecode stripped | collected 2017 | reverse complement strand
TTTCCTAATTTTTGCGTATTGCTCATAGGTTTTTAGCGCTTAACCGCCGGTGGCGACAAATTCTATTACCCGGCGGAATTGTTGCGGCGATAGGTGCGCGTAAGGGGCGGCAGAAATTATTTCGCCATAGAGCACATCTTCAAAAAATGGCTCAGCGCAGGCAGATCCGAGCACATGTTGGGCCAAAACATCAAGCGAACCCTCGCCCATGGCAGGGGTATCCTGATGGCCCAGATAATTTGCATCAAGAGCCGCCTGGCATTCAAGAATTTCAAATCGGTTGGCCGGTACCAAAATCGCTTTTGACGGTTCGTCCATGCGGTGATTGGAGCGCCCGATCCGCTGGGCCAGACGACTGGCACCTTTGGGTGCGCCGATATGAATGACCAGGTCGACATCGCCCCAATCGATACCCAGATCAAGCGTCGAAGTCGCAACGATTGCGGATAGCGAATTTGTCGCCATTGCCGCTTCCACTTTGCGCCGCTGGGAAACATCGAGCGAACCGTGGTGTAGCGCGATCGGCAGATTATCGCGATTGGCTTTCCACAATTCCTTGAACAGCAATTCGGCCTGCGAGCGGGTGTTAACAAACAACAAAGTCATCTTGTGTTGTTTGATCTGCTGGTAGACATTTTCCATCGCATAGCGGGCCGAATGACCTGCCCAGGGCACATGCCGGTTGGTCTCAAGAATTGTTATCTGTGGCTTGGCCCCACCCTTAACTTCAATCAGACCGCTCACGTTAATCTCGCCCTCAGGCCCCTGACCTACCAGCCATCGGCGCAATTCATCGGGTTCTGCAACAGTGGCTGAGAGGCCAATGGTTTTCAATTTAGGGCAGAACCGTCTCAACCTTGCCAATCCGAGGCAGAGCATCTGCCCGCGTTTGGAAGTTACCAGCGAATGCAATTCATCGAATATTACATATTCCAGATCCTCGAAAAACCGCTTCGCATCCTTGGCCGCAATCAACAGTGCCAGCTGCTCCGGGGTGGTCAACAATATATCCGGCGGATTGAGCCTTTGGCGCTGGCGTTTGTGCTGCGGGGTGTCGCCAGTGCGCGTTTCAATGGTGACACCAAGCTCCATTTCACCGACGGGCGTTTTGAGATTGCGCTCGATATCGACCGCCAGCGCCTTTAGAGGTGAAATATAAAGCGTGTGAATTCCGCATTTGGCTTTTCGCGACCGGCCTTTGTCGCGGCGTGGCGAAGAAGTTATTGAAATCAGCGACGGCAAAAACCCTGCCAGTGTCTTGCCGGCACCGGTTGGCGCAATCAGCAGCATCGAATTGCCGGCTTGGGCTTCACCAAGAAGTTCCAATTGGTGGGCGCGCGGCGTCCAGCCTTTGACCGCAAACCATCCGGCAAATGGCTCGCCCAAAACACCTGGGCGTATTATTGTCCGGTCGACAGATGCGTTGTTACCGGTTTCAGGATTTACTTGATTGCTCACCGTTGAAATTCTATTGGTTCAAACTCAAACCGTCGAGAGAAGAAAAGCAATGCTCAACAGATTGCCATCTAGAATTTTAAGGGCCAAATTATTGCGGGCCAGAATATTACGGGTCAGATTTTTAACCGTTGGATTAATGTCAGGTTTGATATTCTACCTAAACACAATCTATGCCACCGCTCAAAATTCATTTGCGGTTCTGGCAATATCCTGGCAACCGGCATTTTGCGAGCAGCGCAGCGATCGCCCCGAATGTGCGACCCAGACAGTATTACGCTATGATGCGGTTAATTTTTCCTTGCATGGCCTTTGGCCCGGACCGCGCAGCCGCTCTTATTGCAATATACCAGCACATCTCATTGCACTGGACAAAGCCGGGCGCTGGGGCAAATTGCCGGTTTTGGATATTCCACCTTCGTTGTACAGCCAGTTGAACCAAGTCATGCCGGGCACGAGATCGTTTCTGCATCGCCATGAATGGGTCAAGCACGGTTCGTGCCATGAGCAGGGTTCGGCAGAGGGATATTTTTCAGATTCGCTACGGCTGATGAACGCGCTTAATGGTTCATATGTGCGTCAATTGTTTGTCGATAATATCGGTAAAAAATTAGATACAAGCGCCATTCAGACCGCTTTTGACCGGTCGTTTGGCACGAGCGCGGGCAGGCGCATCAAGGTCAGTTGCAGGCGGGACGGTGCCCGACTGCTGATCTCGCAAATCACCGTTGGGCTTTATGGTGAATTTGACGAACGCAATTCACTGGCGGATTTGATCCTGGCGGCAAGACCAACAGAGGCTGGCTGCAAAGGCGGAATTGTTGATCCTGCCGGATTACAATAAGATTTCAATAAGTTTGCAATAACTGGAATTATCGCAATATTGCTACTTGAACCCTTGATCGATGAGAATTAGATTCAGCATCTGGATCATATCCCAATCTCTTCAATATATCAGGACCCCAAAATGAGCGAGCGCATCAACAAATTTCTGGGCGACACACCTGGAAGAACCCTGGTGCGTCTTTTGATAATCTCGCTGGTGGTCGGTATCATCATGAGCACCATTGGTCTGTCGCCAATTGAGCTATGGTACAAATTGCTGGAATTTGCCCGCCATCTTTATGATCTGGGGTTTGATGCCATTTGGCGCATTGCCAGATATTTTGTTGGTGGCGCGATTGTCGTTGTTCCGGTATTTTTGCTGATGCGTCTGCTTAAATATTCGCGTTGAATAAACGATGACGCAATCAGCAGATGGTTCGGCCCAAATAGACGGCAAGGGATTGCGCTCCGGCCAGAAAGCCGGTGCCAGTTTTACGGTTACCCATCGTCTGGTATTGTCGATTGCCATCCCAATGACAATTGGCCATTTGACCACTCCGTTGATGGGACTGGTCGATACGGCTGTAATCGGCCAATTGGGTGTGGCCGCATTGATTGGTGGTCTCGCAGTTGGCACCATATTGGTCAATATTGCGTTTTTTACCTTCAATTTCCTGCGATCCGGCACGGTCGGGTTAACCGCACAGGCATTTGGTGCCGGTGATGAAATCGAAATAAAGGCGGCTCTGGCAAGGGCGCTTTGCCTGTCCCTCATCATTGGCATCCTATTGGTGCTGGTTTCACCCTTGCTGCTCTCGCTCGGCCTGTGGTTCATGACGCCAAGTGAAGCAACGGCGGAGGCTACAAAAACCTATTTCCAGATCAGGATGTTGTCGGCGCCTTTTGCACTGGCAAATTATGCCCTGTTTGGATGGTTTGTCGGCCGCAATGCGACCAAGACGGCGCTGTTTTTGCAAATAATTATTAATGGCACCAATATCATATTATCCATAATTTTGGGTCTCATCCTGGAATGGGGAATTTCCGGTGTGGCAACAGCAACTGTCATTGCCGAGATATTGGGCACTTTTATCGGGCTTGCAATTGCCTGGCGGTCGGTCCGGGCAGGATTTAGACCCACCTGGGCCCAGATATCTCAGATTGCCGCAATAAAGAAAATGATGTCGATGAACGGTGACATCATGATCCGTTCGTTTGCCCTGTTATTTGCCTTTGGATATTTTACCGCACAAGGTGCAAAATTTGGCGAAAACGTGTTGGCGGCAAATGCTATATTGCTGCATTTTTTCTTTGTTGGCGGATATTTCTTGGACGGCCTGGCGATTTCTGCAGAACAAATATCGGGACGCGCCATTGGTGCCGGCGATCGCCGGGCGTTTGTCAGGGCTGCCAAATTGACCATCACGTGGAGCTTTTTTCTGGCAGCTTGCCTCGCCCTCATTTTTCTGGCTGCGGGCGAAGCTGCTATCGACTTCATTACCACTTCGCTGAGCGTCAGGCAGGACGCCAAGGAATATTTCTTGTGGGCCGCACTGATCTCGATTGCTGGCGTCGGTGCATTTGTGATGGATGGAATATATATCGGGTCGACCTGGTCGCGCTCGATGAGTGTCACCATGGTGGTCTCACTGATCGGCTTTATCGGATTATGGTCGGTGGTTGCGCCTTTTTATGGAAACAATGGTTTATGGTTTTCGTTCTACTGTTTTCTGCTTTTGCGAGGCATCACTATGGCGGCCCTGCTGCCGCGCAACATTCGGCGCACTTTTGACCGGATCAATACCTAGAACCGAGGCTCATCCATAGGGTTACTGCTCCCCTGAGAATGTTGCCGGTAATTTTTTATCTGCCCAAAATTGCGCTTTGGTACCGCTCAGCGCGGCGATGTTTTCATGACCGGAAGTTTTCAATTCGTCTGACAATCCACGGCAAATCCTGGCGGCGATCATCGGTCCCTGATAAACCATGCCGGTATAAAGCTGTATCAGGTTTGCACCGGCTTCCAATTTTTCCCATGCCGATTTTACACTGTCTATCCCGCCAACGCCGATGATCGGCAATTGGTTGCCGACGCGCAGGCGCATCTTTGCCAGGACAATGGTAGACAAATCAAACAATGGCCGTCCGGAAAGTCCGCCCGTCTGATCGCAAGGGAACGCCAGCAGCCCGCGTTCAATAGTTGTATTGGATATCACCAATCCGTCGATTTTTGCAGCAACGACAGTTTCACCGATATTATCGATTTGCGCTTCGTTCAAATCCGGGGCGATTTTCAGAAATAATGGCGGTGAATTTTTTTGCCCGTCGGCCATTTCAGCCAATTCATCTCGCTTGTCGCCAATCCGCTTCGCCAGTTCATACAGCGCATCAGCGGATTGCAATTTGCGCAGGCCTGGCGTGTTGGGTGATGAGATATTGATGGTAAAATAATCAGCCAGCTGCCAAAATTTCTCCAGGCCCAATTCGTAATCAGAGACGAAGTCTGGGCTGTCCTTGTTGGCACCAAGATTAATTCCGAGAATGCCATGGTTATTGGCTGAGCGGCTGCGTTGTGTCAGCCGCTCCAGGACATAATCATGTCCCTTGTTGTTGAAGCCGAGACGGTTGATTATCGCCTTTTCTTGGGCGAACCTGAAAATCCGCGGACGCGGGTTGCCCTGTTGGGCAAGAGGGGTGACGGTGCCGGCCTCAGCAAAACCAAAACCCAATTTCAACAATGCATCGGGTACCTCGCAATTTTTGTCAAATCCGGCAGCCATGCCAACCGGATTTGGAAAATCAAGTCCGCAAAGCTTCACCCTCAATTCCGGGTAACGATTGTTTGGACAAGAGGGCAAAATCCTGCTTGCCATACCGGTTTTTAATGCGGTGATGGCCGCTGCATGGGCAGTTTCCGCATCCAGTTGAAACAAGGCGGATTTGGCAAGGTTTGCAAGCAATCCCATTAGAATATTTCTTCAGAAAATTCGTGGCTACCATTCTCACCCACCGGCAGGTCGTAGGTATTGAGTACAGTTTTCATGTCCAGTTTGTCATATAAATGCGGAAACCGTGCGCCGCCGCGGGAAATTTCCCATTTCAGATTTTCACCCAATTGCCCGGCATCAATCGCCGCAACGATCAGATTGTGACGTGCGCCAAAATGTTTGGCTGCCGTCTCGCGCAATTGGCTGGCAGTAGAAAAATGGATAAAACCATCGGCCAAATCTATTGGTGCACCTTGATAGATGCCGCTGGCGAGAGCTTCGCGCCATACATTTTTGTCTTCAATTTTATATATTGGCTGCATTGACAGGCTCTCTAAATCTGAATTCGAATAATTAATTCCTGCACCTGTTTGCCATCTCCGGCATAAAAATGCCAGAATGGCTGTGGATATTCACCAGAATGGTTGTGGATATTTGAAAGTGTTTATTCACAACCAAATTAGCAACAAAAGAGAAATGGACGAAGATGCGCGCCAAATGGTTTACCCGGCCTGGAAAAATGACCTTTGCGACGATAGTCGTTGGGGCGTCACTAAGTTCAGCAGCGATGTTTATTCCTCTGAACGCAGTTGGTCAGGAAAAAATTGTTCCGCCACCAAACCCCGCCGAGCGCTTCCAAATCGAACGCCAGGCCGATGGATTAGTGCGGGTTGACAAAAAAACCGGCGAAACCAGCTATTGCCGAAGGGTAATTGACAGCTTCGTTTGCACGCTGGCAATTGAGGAACGCGATACGCTGCACAATGAAATTGCCAATTTACAAAACAAACTTTCCGCCTTGCAGGAAAAACTCGATGTTGCGGGCAGTGACGAACCTTCCCAACGCCGACCCAAAGATGACGTGCCAGATCCCAGCCCAGATCCCAACTTTGATGATGACGCCGGTTTTGACCAAGACAAAATCGAAAAGGAAATGGACCGGGCAATCGAATTTACCAAGCTTACGATGCGAAAATTATTTAAGGCGGTGAAGGAATTGCAAAAGGAATTCCAGGAAGAGGGCACCGAATAATCAACAGATTAGTCAGCAGAATATTCTAGCGCCATTTTTTCACAAGATTTTGGGCGATAGAAACGCCTATCGTAATTGCGATGGTAAACGGGATAATGACAATCGCCAGGTTCATCGCCCTCAGTGGCTTGTCGCTAAATGGCAACCGCCATATTTGGCCGTTGCTATCGCCGATTATCAGATCGGGTCCAAATTCGATCGCAAATGCAAAATAAACAATTGCAGCAAATCCGGCCAATATTCCTGATAATCCTCCCAAAGCGGTCGAACCCCTCCACCACAATGCCAATATCAATATCGGAAATATCGTTGCCGCCGTCAGCGCAAAGACCCATAGAAAAATGTTCCAGGCGGCCAGTGATTCGTCACCTGCAAGCCAAATTCCCGCTGCAGCCAGGAGGATTATCAACAGGCGTGAAACAAAAAGACGCCGCGCAATAGGCGTCAAAACGGGTGCTGTATTGGTGATTTCGGATTTGGTAAACGGCTCGCGATCACGAAAGAAAACCAGTTCGGTGCTGGCAGTATTGACGACAACCATTATCGCTATTCCAGCGGCAGTGACTGCTGCAGCCAAAACGCCGGCAAATGTGATTGCCGAATATATCGCCGGCATGTTCGATAATTCACCTGCACCCAAAAGCTGCATCAGGGCGGAAAACTGTAAATCTGAAGGCACCAGCACGTGACCTATATTGTTGCCACAGGCGGTTATAATTGTTGCAAGATCAATTGCCGTGCTGCCGCATATGAGTGCATGATCGCCGTTTTCAAATCTTGCCCATGCCATCACCCACTCGAGCCCGTCCGCGAGCTGATTGAGCGGCAGCCCGACAAAGTTGCGATAAATTTCAAATTTCATGAAAATTACAAAAGCTGGTAAAACCGATACCAGCAATCCGACAATTAACATCGTCCAGCCGATCGTGCGGGTGCGCTCGGCTATCCCGCTCGTACAGGCCAATCGGGAATACAAAAGCGGCAAGGCTGCTATTGCCGCCATCATGCTCATCACGGTTGCAAGAAAATCTGCGAAGCCGGAAAGATTGGTGAAATTACCCTGTTCAAATCCTTTTTCAGCCAGACTGGTATCGTTTTGAAGGAGTTGTGTTTCCAATTGCAATATCGGCTGCAATGCGCCATCGCCATAACTCAATTGCGGGATCGGATTGCCGGTAATATCTATCGACAGCCAGATAGCTGGAAGCAATAACCCTGCACCTATCACCCAAATCAACATGATATTGGCAAGGCTCAGGGCGCGCATTCCGCCAGCCAATAGGGTGATCACCACAGGCGTCAGTAACGCCAGCGCAGCCATCTGATTGGAGATTGGAAAATGAAGGGTGAGAACGCGGCTTGCTGCACCAATCTGGGCGATAAAAAATATCGCTGCCGACAAAATTACCAATATGGCAATTGCCACCCGCAATAAATTCAATTCCATTTTACTGCCACGCATCCCGGACAATATTGCAGCCGGCAGGGAAACCAGATCTTGGCGCTGCAATTTGGGCAGAATAAAAATAGCCACAAATGCGAACCCGCAATAAGCGCCGATGATAATTGCGATACCGTTATGATTTGTGTCTGCCAGTGCTGCAAACAACCCAATGATAACAATTAGGCTGAGCCATTCCGCAGCGGCCGACATTGCGTTGACACCCGCTCTAACCAAACCTCCCGCCCGCTTGAATTCTTCAATGCCTGCCAGTCCGGCAGCGCTCGATATCGATGTCGAATATCCAGCGAAAATAAATATCCATACCGGTATCACCAGCACCATGCCATTCAACCAGATTTGCCCAAGTCCGATTTTGCCCAAAATACTGGCCAACAATAGATAGGCTGACGCTGATGCGATAAAAACAACCAGCAATACTGCGGTTGCCAATCTGCCGGACGTTCGCGGCCGCAGTGCGCTCTCTGTTATTGGCTCAATGGGACTTGGCATCATCACGCAGCCTGTCCAACCGTTCCAATTTTCGGGCGTGCCGGAATAGCATTCCTGCCAGCACGACCGGCAGAATAATTGTGGCCATTAGCAATTGGGCGGGGATACCAAATATCAATTCCATACCCTGGAACCAGACCAGATAAAGGGCAAAGCAGACTGCCAGACCAAAAAACGATCCTGATATCACCAGCGCATTGGCCAGTCCGGAATTGAACTTATTGTTGATCCATCGTTTCATAATTGGCGCTTTGTTGTTATTGTGCGGGCAGGCCCGGGAGTTGAAAACGTCATTTGCAAATAATCGTATTTTGACAGTGTATATTCCACATCGGTTGAAGTATATTAATTTCCAGCCTGTCATCAAGCCAATATCATGTAGGCGTTTACACAGTGAATAATTCCAGCAGTGAAAATTGCCAACAGGCTAATATGGCGCAGACAACAGGAAACAGATGTGATGACCAAGGCAAATTCCAGTAATTCCGGATCGCAAACTATTTTGATCGCCGATGACCATCCGTTGTTTCGGGACGCGCTTCGCCAGGCGGTTGAGAGCCAGATGCCCGACACCCACATCGTCATGGCTGGCGATTTCAATGAAGTCGAGCAAATGATCTCTGATAATCCTGAAGCCGACCTGTTGTTGTTGGATCTGACAATGCCGGGTGTCAGTGGTTTTGTTGGTTTAATTCGCCTACGAATCGAACATCCGGCGCTGCCGGTAATCATGGTTTCAGCCAGCGATGATCCCGCAACTATTCGCCGGTCGCTGGAATTGGGCGCATCCGGGTTCATACCAAAATCTTCGTCAATTGAGTTGATATGCGAGGCGATCAAGGAAGTAATGACCGGCAATATATGGCTGCCGGATAACATTGATATTGACGGTGAAAAAGACGACGAGATTTCTGAAATCCTGGCCGGCGTTTCAAAACTTACTCCCCAGCAACATCGAGTTTTGAATATGATAGGAGATGGATTGCTCAACAAACAAATTGCATTCAGTCTCGGCGTATCGGAGGCAACGGTCAAAGCCCATGTATCCGCGGTGTTGCTGAAACTCGATGTCGACAGTCGTACGCAGGCAGTAATTCAACTTTCAAAACTTGGAAGGGCGGTCGGATATCCAGGGCAGAATTCCGATCCGATTGCCGATTAGGCGGGCGAAAACGACTAGGATCGATGACCTGGTATTTTTATTCATTCCGCTGCCTGCGATACCCTACCAACACTTGCCAAAACCGAGCGCAATGCTGCTGGTTTGACCGGTTTGTTAATGAAAGTCAGGTCAAGGAATTCGGCAATTTTTTTCAATGATTGCGACCGCTCGGCGGTGACCAAAACAGCGCGCATATCGTCGCCAAATATTTGCCGCAACCGCAATATCGCGTCAATACCGGTTTCTTCATTCAGGTGATAATCCATCAGCACAATGTCTGGCACAAATCCCTGGGCCTCAATCGACCTGGTTGCCTCATCTGACGATGCCGCTGTCAGGACCTCGCAATTCCATTGCTGCAGCAGGCTTGACAGACCACTGAGAACGGAAGCATCGTTATCCACACACAACACCTTCATGCCGGGTATGATATTGTTGACAAATGGCGCGGTGGATGGCGTTTTATCCGTGACATCACTCGTGCCGATTGTACGTTCGACGAAAACCTTGAACCTTGTTCCTTTGCCAGGCTCGGATTCGAAGCCGACCTTATGGCCAAGTCGACCTGAAATCCGCTCGACTATGGACAGTCCCAGACCCAGTCCGGGAGCTGAACTAATTCCTTCCCGCAGGCGCTTGAATTCTTTGAACACGCTCTGCTTGTCTTTGAGCGCAATACCAATGCCGGTATCGAGAACTTCGATACAAATTTGTGACCCCGAGCGGCGGCAACCGACCAATATCTTGCCTGAATTGGTGTATTTGAGCGCATTGGATATCAGATTTTGCAGCAACCTTTTAAGCAGCGAGGGGTCCGTACGGATTATTGCCGATGTTTTGACAAATACCAGCTCCAGATTTTCCTTTTCCGCGATCGGATAAAATTCGATTTTAAGCTGTTCGAAAATCCGGTTCAGGCTGACGGCGCTGAGATTTACCTCATCCTGGGATGCATCCAGCCTTGAAATTGCCAAAACCGCGCCCAAAATATCATCAACAGAATCAAGTGACTGGCTGACGCTGAGGGCGAATTCCTGATTGCGCGGATCGCTCAGGCGTTCGATCAGGGTTGAGGAATAAAGCCGTGCGGCATTCAGCGGCTGAAGAATATCATGGCTGGCGGCGGCCAGAAATCTGGTTTTATCCTGATTGGCCCGGTCGGCAATTCTGGTGGCTTTTTCAAGTTGATGATTGAGAGCGGTAAGTTCCACCGTTCGTTCCTCAACCCTGTTTTCCAACATCACATTGGCATCGCGAAGTGCTTTTGCCGAAAGCACGCGTTCGGTATTGTTCTGCCAGGTCAGCACCAGGCCACCTTGCGGCATGGAAGCTGAGCGCACTTCAATAATCTGACCTTCTGCGGGCAGTTCAAACTGCCATGTTTGCTCTAGGTCGATCAGATTACGGGTGATCGTTTCTTCGTCATAGCCATGCTGTTCCAGCCGGTTTCTTTCCACAATCTGGTGAATGATCGAAGCAAAGGAAGTGCCTGCAGTGCCAACGCTTGCAGGAAGGTTCAGCATTTCGCGAAATTGCTGGTTCCAGGAAGACAGAAGGTAATCGGCATCAAAAACGCAGATGCCCTGTTCGATCTGATCAAGCGCTGTCTGCAAAACACCACGGTTGAATTGCAATGCCTCAGAGGCATCATCGAGCAACTTGATTTCGGATTTTGAAGAGTGGCCAAACCGCTTGAGCAGCAATCGATGTACCAGCCTGGAGGAAGAAGCACCAACCGCGCTTGCCAGCAGTTGTTCCGAAAACTGCAACAGGCGTGTATCACAAAGATCGGAGGATGAAAGTTCAATACCTTTTCGCAATTGATAGGCTTTAAAGGAACGGTCGGTTCGCTCATTGCCCAGATATTGAGCCACGGTTTCGCTTAAGTCTCCCACCGTGATATTGGAATTGGTCAGATTATAACCTGAATATGGCCGGTTGCCTTGTTGGACAAAAACAGTCGACTGAATGAGTTCCAGCGGATTGGACGCGCGCGACAGCGAACCCAAAATCAACCCCAAAGTGTTGAGCGAAAGGCTGCAAAACACACCATTCCCGAGCGGGCTTAGTTCAAGGAAAAACAATTGTTCCGGACGCAGCCAGGCAAGGCCAAACAGCCCCTCACGCATCAGTTCATGATCAGCCGGCATCAGGGTGGGCAGTAACAGGGTAAATGCCCAGATGACAAAACCAATCGACATACCCGCCAGCGCGCCGCGAGAATTGGCCCGCCGCCAGAACAAACCGCCAAAGAACGCCGGCGCAAGCTGGGCGATTGCTGCAAATGAGATCAGACCAATTGAAACCAGCCCGGCCGGATTGTTGGCAGCCTGATAGTAGGAATAGGCGGCAAACAGCAATATGAAGATGGTGGTTCGGCGAATATTAAGGATCAGTTTTTCCATATTGCGCAGACCAGAGGGATTGCGACCTGTTTTTTGTCTAAGCAATAATGGCAGCACAATGTCGTTTGAAACCATGATGGCAAGGGCTACACAGGCAACGATGACCATTGCGGTTCCAGCTGACAGACCACCCAAAAACGCAAACAACGAGCCAAATGCCGAACCTTGCGACATCGGAAGAGCCAGTAAAAAACTGTCGGCTGGGACGCTGTCTCCAAAGGTGATCAGGCCTGCCAATGCGATTGGAATTACGAAAATATTGATGGCAATCAGGTAAAGAGGGAACAGCCAACGGGCCTTTGCCAATTCGCGAAGCGATTTGTTTTCAACCACCGCCACATGAAATTGTCTCGGCAGCAGCAGGAAAACCAGGGCACTAAGAACCAGCAGGATCAGGAAATTGCCGCTGTCAAAACCGCGCTGCAGATAATCATCTACGATGCCAGCTTCGCTGGCTTTTAACAGCAAGTCCGCAAATCCGTCAAAAATCCAGAACGTGATAAAAATTCCCACCGTCAGAAACGCCAGTAATTTTATGACAGATTCCATTGCAACGGCCAGCATCATACCGTGTTGGTGTTCGGTTGCATCGGCGTGCCTCGTTCCAAATAAAATTGCAAATACGGCCAGAACCAACGCAATGATTATGGTTAGGTTTTCTGACAGCGGGCCCGGCGCCTGCAAGGCTCCGGCATAGTGCGAGATCAGGGTTGAAACAGAATCTGATATGGCTTTCAGCTGCAACGCGATATAGGGAACCGTGCCAATTACCGCGATGCTGGCTGCAACGCCGGCAGTGACAGCACTTTTGCCGTAGCGCGCGCCGATAAAGTCGGCGACAGAAGTTATCCTCTGGCTTTTTGACAACAGCACTACCCGTTGCACCAGACGATAGCCGACCGTGATTATAAGGATCGGCCCCAGATAGATTGCAATAAAATTAATGCCACTTGTCGCAGCAAAACCGATTGAGCCGAAGATTGTCCAGGTGGTGCAATAGATTGCCAGGCTGAAGGCATAAATATAGGGTCGGCCATTGGCACCGCCATCGCTGTGTTTTTGCGAATCGCCATATTTTGCGACCGCAAATAAAATTCCGATATAAACGATGGCCGTTAAAAATATGACCCATCCCTGAAGCATTGCAATCTCTCCCGATTGAGATATTGGACCACAGAACGCCGGTTGATTTCAATAGCCAATAATTTTCGGTCAGGCTCTTAACGAAAGTACAGATTGGTTGTCTGCTGTAATTTGGCGTCTTTCGCGTCGGTTTATGAGTCTATGACCTATGGAATAATAATCCAGAAGTGAACTGGATGGCTTTGACATTCCATCATCTTTCATCAAGCCTGTAAGTTTTACCAACAAATTAGGAGGAAAATTTGATGCTACAGGAATTCAAGACTTTCATTATGAAAGGCAATGTGATGGATTTGGCCGTCGGGGTCATTATTGGCGGCGCTTTTGCAACGATAGTCAAATCAATGACCAATGATGTCATCATGCCGATTGTCGGAGCAATATTTGGCGGATTAGATTTTACCGATTATTTTGCCCCGCTGTCGCGCGGCATTACGGCAACCAGCCTTGAGGCAGCACGTGAGCAGGGCGCGGTTCTTGCCTATGGCAGTTTCATTACGGCCACTGTCAATTTTCTGATTCTGGGCTTTATTATATTTTTGATGGTCAAGGCGATTAATGCCATGCTGAAGAGGGAAGAAGAGGCACCCGCCGCGTCGCCACCACCACCACCAGCCCAGGAAGTTTTACTGGGTGAAATTCGCGATCTGTTAAAAAAGCAGAGCTGATAGTTTAAAGATTTATCACCAAATTTAACAAATAACATCGCGGAAATCTGCCGCGGTGTTTTAATTTGAGCAATTCAAGTTCATATTGAAACATGCCGAATAACGGCCTCGTCTGAGCTGAATTAAAGCCACTGCCACTAAAATATCTCTGGAGCACGATTTTGAACCGTTTGATCAAGGCATTTTCATCCTCAATGGCAGCGATAAGATTTGGATGGAAAAACGAAACCGCTCTACGCCAGGAGCTTATCCTAAGCATCATCGCCATACCGGCGGCATTCCTGCTCACCGCCAACGCGTGGAAAATTCTGGCATTGTGGGGTGTTTTGTTGATTTTGCTGGCGGTCGAATTGTTGAATACCGGCATTGAGAAACTGGCCGACCGTGTCACCACCGAGCACGATGAATTGATAAAAATCGCCAAGGATTGCGGCTCGGCAGCCGTGCTGGTGGCCTCACTGCTTGCCATGGGCGTTTGGGGATTGGCGATCTGGCAACGTATTTTCGCCTAAATTCTTGTGCTCTAGATTCTTGTGCGTTGGCCTTTCAAATCATCCAGTGTGATATCCACATGCAAAGCGCCGGCAAGATCACCAAGAGCGTCTTCAACCTCGCTGATTTCCTGTGATTTAGGGATACTGGCGGTTATTTTCGAATGGAAAACATAACCACCCGACATGGCACCTTCCTCGCAATGTGAATCCATTTCGGAAATGCTAATGTCACGCTCGGCCAGAAAGTGAGCGATATCATGGATGATGCCGGGATGGTCTGGGCCGGTTATTTCAAGTTCGATATCCAGGCGCGATTTGTCACCCTTTGCGCTATCATCACCCTCGGCGCTGCCCGATGCCAGTTGAATTTTAAGGCCGCTTTGTTCAAGCGATGCAAAAGCTGTTTTGAGACCGGCCAGTTTTTCTTCAGGGCACTCAACCAGCAAAACTCCGGCAAACTGTCCAGCAAGATTGCACATGCGGCTCTCCAGCCAATTGCCGCCATTGTCGATTATCAGGGAAGAAAGATCGTCTACAATACCGGGGCGGTCAGGGCCGATGATAGAGAGAATGAGCGTGCTTTTCATGAAAACTCCAATTATCTGTTTTGCAGATATCCGATTAGGTCATAGACCCAAATTATATCCAAACCTTATTGCCTGCAACAAATGGCAACCCGCAATTACTAATATAGCTTGCGTTAGTTTGTCAGGCGGCAAATGAGCGCAGCCTTATCGATCGAGCCCAACGCCTTTAAAACGCCAGCGAACGCTAAAATAGGCGCCGATATCAAGCAAAGGTCTGGGCGGCATCCAAGTGGGTGCCGCCACCGCCAGGCAATCCCCAATCAGGTCTGAATTTCCGCCACTGGCATAATCGGCCAATGCCGTGCCAAAGGCCGTTCCCCGGCTGACACCGGATCCGTTATAGCCGCCGGCAAAATATATATTTGTCGTTTGCTGGCCAAAAAAATTGGTGCCGTTGCGGCTGATCCCTTCGACGCCCGACCAGGCATATTCGAATGGCACATGGCGCAATTGGGGAAATCGTTTTTCAAAAGCCGCCCGGTGAATTGCCTGGCGACCGGTCAATTTTTTATCATCCAGCAGATTTGCACCATGATATTCGATCGTATTGCGCAAACACAATCTTTTGTCCTCAGTCAATCGCACCGTTGCCCCGCCTACGTGCAGGGACAATACGCCCCATTGGGGCAGGTTTCCAAGGCTACCAATTTCATCCTCGCTAAGCACCCTGGTAAAACTGCCCGATAAAGTGCTGCCAATCAGATAATTGCCAAGAAGTCCAAGTTTTGAAACTTCGTAATTGGTGGCGAGGACAAGCTTGTCGGTTAAAATTTCGCAATTCTCAAGCTGCAATGTAATTGGCGAACCCTGCGAAATTCTGAGCACTGGGCTATTCTCATAGAGACGGACATTGGCCGGCATACTGTCTGCAAGCCCGCACACCAATGCTGCCGGTTGTACCAATGCCCCACCTGGCACATGAGCCCGAC
>PVMS01053444.1_pt1 | contig 15643 bp, 16 predicted proteins | sample 1853461 | NCBI WGS metagenome assembly PVMS01 (sample SAMN08582032, study PRJNA380276) | Marine sediment metagenome, whole genome shotgun sequencing project. | isolation source: ocean sediment barecode stripped | collected 2017 | reverse complement strand
CTTCCAGGTCTTCTTCCTTTACCCTGATAGCTTTTCCTACCCTGATGGCAGGAAGCTTCTTGAGCATCACTATCCTGATGATCTCTGTCTCGCTGATACCTACTAATTCCGAGACTTCTTTAATGGTGTATAATTTTTTTTCTTCATTCATTGTTAAAAACAAATTCTTTTAAACTCTTCATCTTTACCTGCAGCTCAAGAATATTAAAATATCCATTGCTCCCCCTGATATATTTCTTAATATCTTCGGGGATATAAGAAATATAGTCACATATGTGGAAGTCTAAAAAATTCATGTATTTTTCCATATCCTGCATTTCGCCATTAGCCACTTTGTTAAATATAATTCCTTTTCTCTGTTCAAGCGGCAAAAATTTTTGAAAACCATTCACCCTAGAAGCTAAATTAATATCTGGCGACAGCACCAGCATGGAAGTAGTGGAAAGATTTAACATCTCAAGGCATATATTGTCATACCTGAAAGGTATATCAGCAATTATGACATTGTATTTGTTCCTTGCCGAATAAATAATACTATCCAGCATATCTACATTAAACTTATCACTCTGGTATATTGATAACGGCGGCTGGAGTATATCAATATTCTGGTCACTTAGATTTACTACGGACTTATTAAAATCATTCATGCCCTCGGAAATATTTTCTATGAACATACTCAAGTTTGGAGATTTTTCTAATTTTAAATTTATATTCATATCAGACGGACCCTCACAAAAATTAAGGTCCACAAGTAGGACTTTTTCATCACTCAGGTCTTTCAGGTACCACGCCAGGTTAAAAGCAATACTTGTCCTCCCGATACCCCCCTGTATTGAATAAAAAGATATTATCTGCTGTTTTAGATATTTTAATTTTTCTTCAGTATTTTCTTTCTCGCTTGTTTTTAATCTGTCAATCACTGCTAATACTTTTCTAAATTCATTTATACTGCTTATACCGTTCAGATGAATATTCCCGTCTATATTATTACTGCTTTCATTATTTATATCAGTTACTATCAGTTCGCATGCCAGTTTATTGCTAATATAATTAGATATCTCATCAAAATTACTAATATTTTCTGATAATACTACATATTTTGGCATATATTCTTCTAAATAATGTTTATAATGTTTTATATCAGTTAATACCGCTATCTTATGGTTTTTTAATTTTATCTTAGCTATATTATTGTTTATTTCGTTATTTTTTTGTATTAATAATATTATTTCCATTTATTTTTATATATTATTATAAAATCTTATATTGGTATAGTTCATATATACTTACGATATATAAAAACATTTATTATTACCAATTTTATTAAATTATAGTTATATATTAGAAATGTTAGGTTATTATAATACAATATTTATAATAATATAACAAATGCATAATAATATTTGCCATAACACAGTAAATATTGGTGACTTAATATATATAAGGTTATTTTCAGTTTATTTTTGGCTCAAGCAGGTAATGTCAGGCAATATGCGTTTAAATGATAAGATATACTGTATGTGCAGGCTTATATATGGATCTGTTGTTTAAAATAGCTGTATTATTTTAAGGGTAGCATGGAAAAGATGCCGGGATCTTCACTTGTGTCTATAAGCAGTTCTTTATAGATGGATTTTTTTCCTGATATTATCCGGATATTCCTCCTGGATATATTTAATTCCCCTGCAATAAAGTTGACTAATTCCTTATTGGCCCTGCCTTTTTCCGGAAAAGCTTTTAACCTGATCTTTAATCTGTCCATTTGCCATCCGTCAATACAATTCCTGGAAGAATTTGGCCTTACAATAAGGCTCAGTTTCTCAGTCCTCATCTGTCTTAAAGAAATCGTTTATTATATCAGGGTTTGCGATGTCTATCTTTTTTCTGTTTACTTTTGGTTTATCGGTATCATCCTCTTCTTTTTTTAAAGTTTTAAAGAGTTCATTGGCCTCTCTTCTTATTTCATCGGCATCTTTCGCTTTTGTTTCCTTTTCTTCTTCTTCTGTTTCTTCTTCTTCTGTTTCTTCTTCTTCTGTTTCTTCTTCTTCTGTTCCGGTACTGCCGGGAGCTTTTTCAGGAGGCGTTTCATTTTCGGCATTTTTTTCTATTTCATCAGTCTGGCCCTTTAGATCAAGCTCTAGTTTGCTCTCTCTTTCTGGAATAATCGACTCTGCCTGGTATTTAAATCTATCTCCCATATTATCTTCCACTGGTCCTGAGATTTCTTCTGGTTTACCTTCGTCTATCCTGGAAGCCTTTTCCCTGAGATCCTCGGCAAACCTTGTGATCTGGTTTTTAAAAGAAGAATATTCAGTTTTTAGTTTTCTAATATTTTCTTCCAGTTGTTTTCTTTCGGAGATCAGCCTGTCATTTTCTTCCTCTTCCTTGATCTTTTTTGCATTCAGCATCTTATCAGCTTCTTCCTGCGCCTTAAGCTTTATATCATCTGCTACCCGATGGGCAGATACCAATGCTTTTTCTATAACATTTTTCATCTCGACAGACTCTTTGTCCCCTTCAAATTTTAATTTATCAAGGCTTTCCTGAAGCTCTGAGATCTTTTTATACATTTTTTCAAATTCAACTGCAAGAATATCTAAAAAATCATCTACTTCTTCAGGCTTATAGCCTTTAAAAACTATATGAAATTCTTTTTTTTGTATAGTCTCTGAACTAATTTTCATAATTGCCTCCAGTGGAAATTCCTATATATAAAATTCATTAGTATTTATTTCCATATTTCCTGACTTTAAAGATAATTATATCAATATCGTATTATTATTAGTATGATAAAAAATAATATTTTAAATTAAGAATAATCTCATTAAAATACTTCATTCTAGCTGTTTTAAGTGATCACTCAAATGCTTTGCCCTCTTAATAGCTTTTTCCACCGCATGGTGTATGGTACCTTCAAGATCATTCCCATAAAACTCTTCAAGAGCTTTTTCAGTGGTGCCTCCGGGAGAGGCGACCATCTTTATTAAACCATCAATACCAGTTTTTGAATTCTTGAGGGTAATACCGGCCCCTATCATAGTGTTTACTACCATCTGCTTTGCAATATCTTCGTCCAATCCATTTTTAACTCCTGCTTCTATCATATATTTACAAAAAAGAAAAAAGTAGGCAGGTCCACTTCCACTTAAAGCCGTGGCAGCATTCTGGAATTTTTCTTCTACTATTACATAATCCCCGATACTGCTGATCAGGCCCCCTGTAAACTCCAGGTCCCTATTTTTAACAAACCTCCCCCTGCTGATAGCAGCCATACCTTTTTTATATAAAGCTGCAGTATTCGGCATCACTCTTATTACAGAAGCAGGGGACTGTAGTCTTTCTTCAATAAAACCTGTTGTTATCCCTGCAGCTATACTTATAACTGTATTTTTTTTATAATCAAAGCTTTTCTTCATACCCTCCAGTACTATATTTATATCCTGTGGTTTTACAGCTATCAAAACAAAACCAGCTTTTTTCATGATTTCATCAATACTCGCAGCCCGGAATATCCCATGGGCCTGTTCTATTGATTTACTGCGGTCCTTGTTTGCATCAAAAAATATTATTTCTTCCGGGTCCAGAAAACCAGAATCCAGAACACCTCTAAGTATTGCTTCTCCAATATTGCCGCACCCTATAAAACCGATCTTATAACTGACCAAATAGATTCCTTTCTGGTAATATTATTCAATAGGATCGCGAAGGCTTTCTTCGACTAATATTTCACTATCTTCTGAGTTGACTTCTACATTATAAGGTATTATTAAAAATACTTTATCTGATACTTTCCTGATACTTCCTTCTAGAGCATAGGTCAATCCACCACAAAAATCAATGATCCTTTTTGATACGTCCTGGTCGACTTTTTGAAGGCTGACAACAACAGGTATTTCATTTTTAAAACTATCAGCAATGACCTGGACCTCTTCAAATCTATCAGGCTCAGTCACAAAGACCCTGGATTTTGCCTCTATTTTTTCTGAACCGATCAGGGAGACTTTTCTCCTGGGACTCTTCTCCAGGCGCCTGGGCAATCCTCTTTTATCTCTTTCTTTCATTCCTTTCTTCCCCTCCAGATCTTTTTTGCCTATTTTTTCAACTTTACGGCCATCAATATCTTCTCCATCTGAAAAACCTAAAAACGAAAGGGTCTTTTTAAAAAAACCGCTCATGGATCCTCCTATACAAATATTATTTATTTAAAAATTATGGACCCCACCCTGATCATGGTGGCCCCTTCCTCAATAGCTATCCTGAAATCATTGCTCATGCCCATCGATAATTCAGTTAAGGCAAGCCCCCTGAATTCTTTACTTGATCTTTCCTTAAGAATTCGAAGGTCCCTGAAGGTGGATCTTATAAGATCCATATCCCGGGTATAGGGCGCCATAGTCATAAGCCCCTTTATTTCAATATTTTTGAAAATTTTTGCCTCACTAATAAAACCCCTCAGCCTGCCGGGGTTAATACCATATTTTGTTTCCTCACCTGAAATATTTACCTCTATTAAGATTTTTTGCAGCTTATTACTTTTCAGGGCTTCACGATCTACCTTTTCAAGAGTACTGATCTTATCAATAGAATGGATATACTCTACCAATGGCACGACTATTTTAGCTTTACGGCTTTGAAGATGGCCGATAAAATGCCATATTGCCCCTTCCGGCACTTTACTTGATTTTTTTATAAGTTCATCTGCCCTGTTCTCACCAAAATTATCAAGTCCAAGACTTAATACAGATCCAATACCTGAGGCATCGGCATATTTTGCTGCTGCTACTATAATTATTTCATCCGGATCCCTTCCCATCCCGGCACAGGCCATGTTTATTTCTTTTTTTAATTTACTGATATTTTCTTTAAGCTTTAAGTAATTATCTTCCATATCAAAAAATATGACTGTTTGTTTTTTATGCCTGTAAAATCGCAGCAATTCCTGCCTGGCGCCCTGTTATCCTGTTTCTGCGGTATGAAAAAAAATCCGGACTGCAAAATGTACATTTACCACAATCAAATATTTTCTTCTCGGTGACTCCTGAATCTTTCAGTTGCAGTTTGTTTAATTTGACCAGGTCTAAAAATATTTCTTCAGCTTCCCTGTAATAGAAATCCCAATTGCCGTATTTGGCTGTAAATTTATCCAGCATATCCGTATCTATCCGGTAGCAGCATTTCCTGATCGATGGGCCAAAATAAATAGACAGGTCCCTGGGCCTGGCCGTATATTTCTCTTTTAAAAAAGATATTGTTTTTTTAAGTATGCCTGCTAGAGTGCCTTTCCATCCAGCATGGACAGCTGCCACTATTCTCTTACTGGTATCGGCTACCAGTATCAGGTTGCAGTCAGCTCCCATCACCATCAGTGGTGTGCTCGGCATTGAAGTGACCAGGCAATCTGCTTCAATTGTGCCACTGGATCTACCCGAAAGTTTTTCATCGACCACTATTATAGAATCTCCGTGGACCTGTTTTGCAGAATAAATATTCCGTGATCTTCCAAGGCCCAGGCACTGCAGGATAAGCTTCCGGTTGCTGTCTACATTTATTTTTTTATCTCCAACATGATAAGCCAGGTTCAAAGATCCATAATGACTGCTGCTGCTGCCGCCGGCACTATCAGTAAAACAAATGACCATCTTAAAATTATCTCGTAAATAGGGGGAGGTATATACTTGAATAGGACCTGATAAAATCTTCTCTAATGAATCCATATCAGTTAAAATTATTCTTTTTCTTTTCTCAAGAATGTTGGTATGTCAAGGTAATCTTCTTTATCCATGGATTTGAAATCCTCTTCTGATACCTTGCTGGTCCTGGTTTCTTTTTCGTCTTTTCCTAATATCTCTTTTTCAAAATCATCTAATTTTTTTCCAATGTTCAGCTTATCTTCATATTTCTCTTTTTTGACCGCTTTCCTGGCAGCTTTATCTTCAAAACCAGTTGCGATGATCGTGACTTTTATTTTATCTTCCATCTCTTCGTCTATTACTGCCCCAAAAATAATATTTGCATCGGAGCTTGAAGCATTCCTGATTATCTCTGCAGCTTCATTGACTTCAAAAAGTTTGAGATCCGGGCCGCCGGATACATTCAGAAGAATTCCCCTGGCGCCTTCGATAGAAGTATCTATTAAAGGGCTGCTGATCGCATTTTGTGCAGCTTTGATCGCCCTGTTTTCACCGGATGCTGTACCATCGCCCATTATCGCAGAGCCTGCATTTTTGATTATTGATTTTACATCTGCAAAATCAAGGTTTATAAGTCCTGGAAGTGTTACCAGGTCAGTGACCCCCCTTACTCCTGCCTTGAGTACATCATCTGCAAGTTTAAAAGCATTTAAAAGTGTTGTCTTGTCATCAGCCAGCTCAAGTAATTTATCATTTTTAATAACTATCAGGGTATCTACCTTATCCTTCAGGTTTTTAATCCCTTCCTCAGCCTGCCTCATCCTCTTTCTTCCTTCAAAAGTGAAAGGTTTGGTCACTACGGCTATGGTAAGGCATCCCGCATCCCTTGCTGCTGTAGCGATTATGGGAGCAGCGCCTGTTCCGGTCCCGCCTCCCTCGCCTAATGCCAGGAATATCATATCAGCGTCCTTAACAGCCTCTTCTATGACATCAATAGATTTTTCAGCTGCAGCTCTCCCCAATCCCGGATTGGAACCGGCCCCGAGCCCGGACTCTCCTACAAGCAGCCTGCGGTCAGCATTTGACATCATCAAGGCCTGGGCATCGGTGTTTATTGCCACAAATTCACATCCGCTCAGATTATCTTCCATCATCCTGTTGACTGCATTACTTCCTCCTCCGCCGATTCCGATCACCCTGATGACAGCATAATAATTTTTATCAAAATCTAAAGTCACTTTAAAGACCTCCTGTTTTTAATTTTTTAAAAATTCTTGAAATAAATTTCTTAAACTTTTTTCCAAAACCTGAAGCCTGATTATTTTTCTCACCCATCTGTTCCATGCCCAGAAAATTTTCTAACTGGTAGGCATATTTGAGCAGGCCGACACTTGTAGAATAAATGGGATTATTTATCACCGTCGCGGGCCCCTCCACATCATTTGACACTCCCAGCCTCACAGGCATCCCAAAAATTGAATTTGCCAGCGCGCTTATTCCCCTGAGTTGGGATGTCCCGCCTGTTATTACCAATCCGCATGGGGTCGAATGCATATAACCATAGTTATCGATCTTTTCCCTGGTCAGTGTCAGAAGCTCCTTGACTCTTGAGTTTACAATATTATAAAGGCGGATATTTAAGGTAGCCTTATTTTTATCGATCTTAATATCCTCAATATTGATCTTATTCAGATTTTCATAAAAATTATAATCAACATTTGCAAATTTCTTTTTTATTTCTTCAGCCTTTTGAAAAGTTATATTGAGGCCCACAGATATATCATTTGTGATAAGGTTCCCTCCCACCGGAAGGCAGTAAGTGAAGACCATTTTTTTATCCTTATAAACCGCAACATCTGTAGTGCCACCTCCAATATCCAGTACTATTACTCCGCTACCCTTCTCTTCCGGAGTCAATACTGCTTCGCTTGAAGCTAGAGCCTCCAGGATAATATCCGCTACTTCTATTTTTGCAGCCTTCATGCTATTCACTACATTATTTATTAATGGTATCGAACCATAAATAGCAAGTAACTCTACAGCCAGTTTATTGGCTGAAAGCCCTATAGGGTCCACTATACCTTTTTCGTCGTCAATTACAAATTGTTTGATCAGTGTATGTATTATTTCACTCTGGGAAGGTATATTTATTTTGTTTGCCTTGACTATTAACCTTTCAACATCTGATTTCTTTATTATATTATTGGCAGAGTTTATGTTTATCTCACTCCAGTTATCAATAAAGGAAATATGTTTTCCGGTGACTCCGACATATGTTTCATCAATAAACATTTTTGTGGATTTCTCTGCTTTCTCCACAGAATTGAGTATGGATTTGGTTGCTTCGTTTATATCGACGATCAATCCTTTTTTAATGCCCTTGCAGGCTGAAATAGCATGGCCCTTAATGGTCAGAATATTATTTTTTCCCATTTTGCCGATCAAGGTGATCACTTTTGTGGTACCTATGTCTATGCCTACGATATATGGATCATTAACTGACAAAAAAACCTCCGCTTCTTTATTTCACTATGGGACTCTCCGGGCTTCTTAAATCTATTATAGTATAATTTGATTCTTCTTTTAACAGCTGTTTTAGCACTTCGATCTTTTTGACTATATCTTCACTATTCCCAAAGATTATTTCTATATTGTCAAAAGTAATAAAAACAATATCTCCATAAATATTATCTTCAAGCCTGGCTTCTTTTATGAGCTCTTTTGTCCGCTTATCCATCATCCTGTATATTTGCGCACAGCTCAGGACATTTTTTTTCGCAATTTTTTCCCCAATATTTATATTCTGGCCGGCGATATCTTTAATAAGCAGCAGTTCGCCGTATTTTGCATGGTCTTCTGTTTTTATTTTCTCAAGCAATAATCCTTCCTCATCCATAAGAAAAATATCATTTTTATTTTCGACCCTAAGATAGGGCCTTCTCTCTTCAAGTCCAATAATAATATTGTCCGGGAAAATTTTATCCAGGGCCACTTCTTTTAACCATATTAACTCACCGGCCAGGATATCTTCTGCATTCTTCTTATCGACCTCAAAAATATTTACTCCGATGATATATGTCAACAGGCCTGTGACTTCATCACTACTGTAATGGGAATTACCCTCTATCTGTATTTCTTTTATTTTGAAATAACTGCTATTATAAAAATAATTGATCCCCCATATTGCCCCCATAAAAAAAATGGCTATCAGCAGCCATTTTAAAAAAGTCAACATTTTTATTCTCAAGATCTTTCTTCTTCTTGAGACTATTATATTTGTATTTTCTTTTGAGGCTGCCACTTGAAGTTATGCCTTTAAATTAGCAAAGTTTAATATTATTTCAACCAGCAGATCGAAGCTTATGCCAGCCTTGCTTGCAGCTTTGGGGACCAGGCTGGTCTCTGTCATGCCCGGCATGGTATTGATCTCCAGGACATAAGGCATATTTTCATTATTCAATATGAGATCTACTCTTGATATGCCGCTACACGCCAGGGAATTATGGCTCCTGACGGCAATTTCAGTTACATGGTCAAGAGTCTCCTTCTTTAATTTTGCAGGCACAATATACTCTGTCATATTTTTTGTATATTTTGAATGATAATCATAGAAACCACTTTTGGGCCTTATTTCAATTACCGGAAGAGTCACCGGATCCTCTCCTATGATCCCTACCGTGAGCTCCCTGCCTTTTATATATTTCTCTATCAGGACACAGGGATCATATTTAACCGCCTCCATTATTGCAGGCTCCAGCCCATACTCATCATTTACAATATTTATGCCTAAAGTAGAGCCCTCCCTGTTTGGCTTGACGACCAGCGGGAAATCCATATTTCCAATTATCTGTAATTTAGCCTTATTTTTATCAAAAATGCCATTCCTGGAATTAATATATTGGAACTCCGGAGTCAGTATATTTTCAAACTGTAGGATTTTCTTTGTCAGGACTTTGTCGATCACCATTGCGCTTGATAATACACCTGAGCCAGTATAGGGGATCTTAAGCATTTCAAGCAGGCCCTGGATGGTCCCATCTTCACCAAATCTTCCATGAAGAGCCAGGAAAGCCCGGTCAACTGATTTTAATTTGCCTATAAAATCACTATTTGGGTCTATAAAAATAGTATTATATCCTGATCGGAGAAGGGAATCGTATATATTCTTTCCGGTTTTTAAGGAGATCTCTCTTTCAGATGATATTCCTCCGGCAATGACTCCTATCACCAGGTCCTTTTTCTTTTTTCTGATATCAAGATCTTTAAAATAATCCGGCAAGCCTGGCATATTAAGGTCCGATCATCTCTACTTCGTATTTTAAATCTATTTTGAATTTTCTCATTACCATATCCCTTATTATCCTTGACAGGACGACTACATCGTTTGATCTGGCTTTGTCATAGTTCTCAATAAAATTTGCATGCTGCTCCGACACTCTCGCACCGCCAAAAGTAAAGCCCTTGAGCCCGCATCTGTCTATCAGCTGGCCGGCAGACAGGTCAGAGCCTTCAGGATTCTTGAAAAAACATCCTGAATTATTGGTCTGGCCCGGTTGTGATATTTTTCTGTCCCTTATCTTTTCCCTGATCTTTTCAAGGATAGCCAGGCTGTCACCTCTTTCTGTTTTTAAAGTGATCCCTGTTATTGCCACCAGATCCGGGACCTTAAAATAACGGTATCCAAAACTTGTTTTATCTAATGCCCCTGTCTTTTTCTTCAAGGTCCCGCTCTCTCCTGAAATATATTCTATATTCTCTATAAAGTCACAGACACCAGCTTCCCCGTTTCCGCTATTGCCGGCAATGCTGCCTCCAACGGTACCTGGTATCCCTGAAAGAATTGAAAAATCATAGCCCCTGCCTGCAGCTTTTACTACAAATCTAAAGTGCCTGTATGCTGCTCCTACGCTTATCCTGTTTCCAGATTTAAATTCCAGGTATTTAAATCCCAGCCCGAGTTTAATAAGGACAATATTCATGGGATCCTCGCTAAAAATAATATTTGTCCCATCCCCGATCACCTTAAACCTGGCCTTACTTTTTATGCAGGCCCCGACAGCTTCTATCAACTCTTTATCATCAGCAGCTTCTATAAGGCATGATGCCTTATTGCCTACCCTCATTGAAGACAATTTTGATGTATCAATATCATATATGATGCTACTGATTTTAGCTTTACTAAAAATATTTTTTATTTTTTTTACTTCTGGCCTTTCATTCATAATAAAAATGTATCCCGGCTGTTTAAGATCTCAACAGTTCATCTGAGACCCTTGTTATATCCCCTGCTCCCATTACGAGGATCATATCATTTTTCTTTATGTTTTGTTCCAGATATTCACTGATATCCTTAAGTTTTGGTATATAAATGATCTTATTTTCAAACCCGCTCTCGATTACGCTATCGATAAGGAATTTTCCGGTTATTCCCGGAATGGGCTGTTCCCCTGCGCCATAAACATCTGTTATTATCAGGATATCACTATATTTGAAACACACAGCAAACTTTTTTTCCAGGCCGGCCAGCCTGGAATACCTGTGAGGCTGGAAAACAGTAATGATCCTCCTGGCCTTTTCTTCTGCAGCAGCTTCCAGGGTCGCGCTTACCTCAGATGGATGATGCGCATAATCATCAAAAATAACAGCGCCTTTTATCTCTCCTCTTTTTTCAAACCTTCTTTTTACACCGGTAAAATTTTTCAATTCCCCTGCCGCTTTTTCAATATCCAGGTCCATGGCCCTGCAGACCGAGAAAGCAGCCAGGCTATTTTTTATATTATGGATACCGGGGACATTTAACTTTATTTTATACTTCTCTTTTGCCCTGTCCCTGCTGATCACCAGCGTATAACTGGAAGAAAAATTGCCAAGTTTTATTTTCTCTGCATAAATATCATTATTTTCGCCTATTCCAAAAAAAATAGCTTTCTTTTTTTCTAAATGCAAAAAATCAGAAATTTTTATTTCATCTCCGTTCAAGACAATAAAACCCCCCGGCCTGGTATTGGCCATAAACCTATTAAAGCTCCGGATTATCTCTTCCATATCTTCATAGAAATCGAAGTGGTCCTCTTCAATATTGGTCACCACACCGATAAAGGGCCTGTATTTCAAGAATGAGCCGTCACTTTCACATGCTTCGGCGACTACAAGGTCACCCTTGCCGAACCTGGCATTAGAGCCTAATTCATTTAATTCCCCGCCGACTATGATGGTAGGGTCAAGCCCAAGCCCCTGCAGCATCATGGATATCATCGATGTAGTCGTAGTCTTGCCGTGGGTTCCTGCTATCGCAATGCCTTTTTTGCTATTTAAGATCCATGCTAATATATCTGAACGGCTATATATGGGAATGCCTCTCTCTTCCGCAGTTTTCAGTTCGATATTGCTCCGGGGTATAGCCGCAGAATAGACAGCTGCATCTGCATCTTCGATATTTTTACTGTCATGCCCGATAAGGACCCTGATACCTTCATTTTTTAAAGTACTGGTATATCTTGATTCCTTCATATCTGAACCGGAGACATCATGGCCCATTCCTTTTAAAACCTGGGCAATGGCACTCATTCCTGCCCCGCCGATACCGATTAAAAAGTATTTCCTGTTTTCACCCGGATCTATATTTGGACTGTTCAATTATTTCCTCCTGTAAGAACTGTTGCTATTAACTCTGCACTGTTTGTCCTGCCTGCCTTTATTTTTTTTTTCTTTAGTTTAAAATACTTCTTTTTGCCATTACTTAGAAGTGATTTTATTATTTCTTTAAGCTTCTTGCTGTCAAGTTTCTTTTCATCAAGGACGATCGCTTTACCGATTCCCGCCAGGTAGCTGGCATTGTAAAACTGATGATCGCCTATTGCTTCAGGATAAGGTATCAGTATCCCTGGAATATTTGCTGCAAGGATCTCAAATACTGTATTTGCACCAGCCCGGGATATTATTATATCTGCGATCCTGTATATCTCCTGCATCTGGCTGGTAAACGGTATTATTTTAAATACGGGGCCATCATCATCTTTTGGCCCGTTTCCTTTTTCCATTTTTAACTTGCCGTAAAAGCGTTTTCCACAGATCAGCAGGACCTGGATCTTATCACCGACTGAAAATAGGCTTTTAAGCCCCATTACTGCCCCATTTATTTTTGAGGCCCCCTGGCTTCCACCAAATGCAACTATGGTAAATCTTCCCTTTTTGAGCTCCCATTTTTTGAAATCCGGGATCTTTTTCTTAAATTCCAGGACTTCTTTTCTTACGGGGTTCCCGCTGTAAATAATTCTACCTGATGGTACCTTAAAGTATTTCTGTGTATCTTCAAAACTTATAAATATAAACTTTGCAAACCTGGAAAAATAGCTGTTCAGCCTCCCGGGGATATAATTCTGTTCATGCAGCGCGATCTTTCTGCCCAGCAAAAGCCCTGCCAGGAATACCGGCGCACATACATAACCACCCATGCCCATTATAATATCAGGCCTGAATTTTAAAATTATCACCAGGGATTTAAAAAAACCAAACACCAGGAAAAAAGCGAATCTACAAAAGATCAGGAACCTCTTAAGCAAATTCCTGCCTGCTGACAGGCCGTACGATTCGATCAGCCTGTACCCTATGCCGAGCCCTGGTATAAGCGACCTGTCCAGCCTCCTCTTTGTCCCGATAAAAAATAATTCTACTCCGGGATAGCTGTCCTGGATATATTCCACTATGGAAATCGCCGGGTATAGATGTCCGCCTGTACCGCCCGCTGTAAATAATATTTTTTTTCTCATCTGGACTTTCCCGCCAGGACCGGACCTGGACCATAAATCAATAGTATATTATTTTTCCAGGTTTTCTGGTAATCTTTTTACTGTAATATTATGCCTTGATATGTTTAACAGTATTCCGACACTTATCATGCTTGCCAGGAGTGATGACCCTCCAAAACTGATAAACGGCAGTGACAGGCCCGTTACCGGTAAAAGGCCTAACACAACAGAAATATTGATCAGTGCCGGGACTATTATCAAGCCTACAAAACCTGCTGCCATCACCCTGCCGAAATAATCTTTTGTCTTGATGGCTACCCTTATTCCAAAGATCATGAAAAGTATATACAGGACCACAATAAAAATAGTGCCCACCAGGCCGAATTCCTCACCTATTATTGCAAAAATAAAATCTGTATGTGCTTCCGGCAGATATGAATATTTCTGGACACTGTTCCCGAGTCCCAGGCCTATGACCTGTCCTGAGCCAAGGGCAATAAGAGATTGGGTCACCTGAAAATTTATTCCCTCTCCATTTCCGGACTGGTTGATAAAAGCCAGGATCCTTTCCCGCCTGTAATCTTCTAAAAACATATAGCCTATTATGACCACTATTCCTATCAGCCCAAGCCCGAGTATGTGTTTTATCCTGACATTTCCTATAAATAGTAATATAAATACTATTACCCATAAAACTATTACCGTGCTCATGTCAGGCTCTAAAAAAATCAATATAGTGACCAGGCACAGGATGAAAAATGGCGGAAACAGGATCCCCTTGATACTCAGGTCCTGCCTGTACCTCCGGTCAAGACTATCACTGAAAAGCATTACAAGGGCCAGTTTTGCAAATTCGGATGGCTGTATATTAAAAAACCACAGATTTAACCATCTCCTGGCACCTCCTATTTCATTGGAAAATCCAGGGATCAATACAAGGGCAAGGAGCCCTATTACAATTAAAATGAAAAAATAAGAAAATTTTTGATAGGAACGGTAATTGATCCTGGAGGCAATGATAAAACAAATAAAAGATATGCCCCACCATATGACCTGCCTCCTTATGAACCAGTATGGATCATTAAAAAACCTTTCTCCTGTGGATATAGAAGCGCTGGAGATCATTATTACGCCGATTATGGACAGGATCAAAGTAATGATGAATACAAAGTAGTACTCTATATCGACCCTAAGTATACTGTGCCTTTTAGTCTTCTGTTTTTCCATGGTCCCGGGTGTTGAATGTTTGTACCAGCTCTTTAAACTTATTTCCTCTTTCAATATAATCTTTAAACATATCCATGCTTGCACAGGCTGGAGAGAGCATCAGCACTCCCCCGGGATCAGTGATGCTAAATCCTTTACTGACAGCATCTTTTAAACTGTGGGACATATAAGCCTTATAAGTAAAATCAGCTTTTTTTACCAGGGCAAAGATCTTTGGCGCTGCTTCCCCTATCAATATAAGATTATTGATCTTCCTATCCAGGCTGGCCAGCAATTTATTAAAATCCATATCTTTATCCCTGCCGCCCATGATCAGGGTGATCTCCTTTTTGAAACCAGCCACTGCCACCATAGTGGCATCAGGATTGGTAGATTTTGAATCATTAAAACACCTGATCTCTTTTATTATCCCGAGGTATTCTAGCCTGTGGTCGAGAGGCTTAAATCTTTTCACTGAATCTTCCAGGCCTTGCGCGCCCACTCCATAAATTATTGCAGGTGCGATCGCTGCCATTATATTGGAAATATTATGCATGCCGATCAGCTGAATGCCGCTTGTCCCGATATTGCCCTTCTTTCCTCCGATATTATAATAAATGTGGTCGTCCATATACCAGATATCAGCTTTTTTATCCCCCCCTGCACTGAATGAGGCCAATACAGGTAAATTTTTTGAGGCCCTGCGGATCTTACTGATCTTTCCCGATATATATTCATCGTCAAAGTTGACAATGGCCCACCCGTCCTCTTCCTGGTTTGAAAATAATTTTAGTTTTAGATCTCCATATACATCAAAAGACCTGTGGCGGTCCATGTGGTCGCTGGTAATATTTAAAAGTATCCCGATATGAGGCTTAAAACTATACATTTTCTCCAACTGAAAACTGCTCACCTCTATTACCCTGTATATTGTCCCGGGGGGATCTTCTCCTGAGCCATCGAGGATTATGGAATCTATTAACGGCAGCCCCACATTTCCACATACAATATTCTCCATTCCTGCATCACCCAGTATCTCACCTATAAGATTTACAACAG
>PVMS01045543.1_pt1 | contig 15651 bp, 10 predicted proteins | sample 1853461 | NCBI WGS metagenome assembly PVMS01 (sample SAMN08582032, study PRJNA380276) | Marine sediment metagenome, whole genome shotgun sequencing project. | isolation source: ocean sediment barecode stripped | collected 2017 | reverse complement strand
GCGCCGAAATCGACAAGCATGGGGCGTTGCTCAGTGACCGCGGTCTCCTTGCCAGTTTCGTAGTCCTCGACCCAAATGATGTGACTACCCGTGGGTAGCGCTTCGGCCCATCCGATGATCCCCAACGTTCCGGCGACGCACGCGGCGATGCCGACGCCTTTGCGTAGTCGTGCGGCCCAGGCGCCGCCTTTGAACGACAGGTGAATAGCTCCCGCAGCGACGCCCCCGGCGACTAAACCGAGCGCGATTGCAAGCCAGGTGCCGTCGCGCGCCGCTGGTTGCGGGTATGGGAGAACACCGCGCAAGTAGTAAAACGCGAGCGCCAGCATCGCGATCCCGAAGATGCTCTTGGTCCACTCGACCCACCGGCCCGATTTCGGAAGGGTGATCGCGAACGTCCCAACGAACCAGAAGAGCACGCCGATACCGATCGCATAGACGAACAGCGCGACGGCGCCGAACCCGACATGGCCGGTCGTGGCCACCCACGTCAGGAGCACCGCGAGCACGGGTCCGGTGCAAGGCGCGGCGATCAAGCCGTTGACGAAACCGAGCGCGAAGGCTCCCCGGACCCCGAAGCCACCAGCTTGTGCGAGACGGTTCTGCAGTCCCAAGGGCAGCGCGAGATCGAAGAGACCGAACATGCTGAAAGCCATCAGTGTGAAGAGCGCGGCGAGGGTTCCGAGCACCCAGGGGCTGACGAGCGCGCTTCCGAACGCGCTTCCGGTGAGCGCTGAGATGACGCCGAGGGGCGTGAGCAACGCTGCGATGCCAAGAACGAAAGAGGTGGACAGCACCGCAGCCCTTGCACGGCTCTCGGCCTGTCGTGCGCCAAAGACGCTGACGGTGATCGCGATCATCGGGTATACGCACGGGGTCAGCGACGTCGCCAACCCTGCTATGAAGATCAGTCCCAAGGCCCCCGCGTAGCTCCCCCCTTGAAGGGCGTCGGCGAACGGCGCCGTCAGCTGCGAGAGTGTATCGGCGGACGCCCGGAGTTCCGGCACCAACACCGCGACAAATCCCGTAATGCCAACCCCCCGTATGAACGACGCTTCACGTCGCCGATGGGGCTTCGCCCTAGCCGGCCTGTGCATGGCTTCAATATGGTGCTCGTTTGGTTGACCGTCCACGAACCTGGGACGTAGCCTCTCGCTGGGAAGCACTTTGCCGCTACTTTTTTTGCTGTTCATCTCTTTCGCGACCGGGGCTCTCGCCGCCCACGCTGGCCGTGAGGAAGTCCGTCATAGCGCCGACCCCATGTGGCGCATGGAGACCTTCCTGGGGTACGCGCTCTTCGTCGTGTTGCTTCTGATACCAACAGCTCTCTACTTCTACGTATTTCATGGTGACTGGTTTCTCTTCTACGGGGTCGATACCGGTCGTGCCCCGTGGGTATGGGGGATACTGGTGCTCGTTACGGTCGCGGGAGTAGCTGCGCTCGGGTTCCGCCTCGGCGCTGCTTTGTGTCGGATCGATCGTGAGGTCGCCGTTCGCCGTATCGCAGGTGGGGCTCTCGTTTTCGCGCTCGGTGTTTGGCCAGTGGTCTGGAGGCGGCTGTCCTTGGTTGGTTCGTACCGAGAGTTCACCCGAGACTATGGGCTCACTGGGTATTTCTCGAGCGCTGCGTTCTATGCGGGCCTCATCATGCTGATCCTGCTGGGCGCCTCGTTCGTGTGGGTGGTCTACCGCATCGATGCTCGCACGCATGACGGCATGTGACCTGCGTCTCTACGGTCGAGTGATCAACCCCATGTGCTCCCGCAAGTGCATCGCGGCGCTTGACGCCCAGAAGCTCAAGGCGTCTCGATATGCAGGGTGCGTGTCGATGCTCGCGCCTTCGGCTTCCCGCTCGGGCGCCAGGCGGCTCCGAATATCGTGCACAAGCGGCTCGAGCTCGTCACAAAGCAATAGCGCCACTCTCGTCGCCGTCCGCTCTGCCGCGTTGACCCAGCGCTCGAACTTGACGCGAGGGGCTTCCGCGTACGTGAGCGCTGCTTCGCGCACGCGTCTACGATCGCGTCTGGGAATCGCCCGCTGCAGGCGGCGCGTTTGCTCGTCGAGAAACTCCTCGCTCGTCAACCCCGTCCCGAAGTCCGGCTTGACGATGCGCGCGGCCGAAGCAAGGAGAACGTCCAGCTCCCGTGGGGTGAGTTTCTCGACCGCGTGATACCCGCGTGCGATCTGGGTGAGAGGTCGTGCCAACAGGAATGCCTGCGTGCTCGGGCCCTTCTCCATGATGGTCGCTGGCACCAGAAGCGACGGCTGTGCGCCGAACTCGATCGTGATGCCGCGATTGCGGACGCGGTGAAGAAAGAGATCGAAACCGCGAACGTCCAACGCGGCTGCGATTCGGTTGGCGATCTCGCGCAGCGGATGATTGGCCTCTGTCGCAAGGCGATCGCGAGTCGAGAGACCGTAGCTTTCGAGCTCGGGAGGATAGAGTTTGGCGAGTGCCGGGCTCAGGGCAGCCAGGAGGGAGCCCGCCGCTTCGTCTTCGGCGCGCGGCGTGCCCAGTTGGTCCAGGACTTGCCCCCGAAGTGATCTCGGGCGCGCCCGACCAGGGACTGCCGATGCTGCTGCGATCCGACTTCGATCTTCTTCATCGTCGACGCCGAGCACGACCAGAGGCAGGGTCGCGATCCGGGCTTCTTGTGCGCGGCCTTTCGACTCGTACGTGAGCGCGAGCTCCCGCCAGATGTCTTCGCGGAGGGGATCTACGGTCAACACCTCCTGCAGATGTCCGAGCGCTCCGACGCTGTCCCCCCGTTTGCGAAGCCTGATCGCAAGCTCTCGTCGGAGGTCTGTGCTCGACAGGCCATCCTCGAGCGCCGAAGACAAGACCCCGATCGCGGCTGCCTCGTCACCGCAGTGGTCCGACAGGACCCGCGCGATCTCGAGCACCGTCACCACGCGGTCAGGCTCGTCACTCGCGTGGTGACGCCCAAGCGCTTCTGCGTAACTTCTCCAGTCGTCGGTGGTGGAGCAAAGCTGCCCAAGCTGAAGCGCGGCTTCGCTGCGTGGGCCGTCGAGCACGATCGCGCGCTGAAGTGCGTCGCGCGCCTCACTCGTATTGCCAGTCGCGTTCTCCAGTTGACCCAGGCGCACCAACGTCTCCGCCTGGCCAGCGTGGCCCTCGCTGATTTCGAGCAGGTGGCGCGCGACCTGCAGCGCCTCGGGGATTTGGCCGAGCTGTTCGTGGACCAGCGAAAGCTCTTGCAGGGCAAGCGTGTGAGAGGGATCGGAAGCCAGCACCGACTCGACGTGCCGAGAGGCTTTTTCGGGCATCTCGAGGCGCTCTCGGTAGAGCCGAGCGAGCTCGAGTTGAACCCGTTGGAGCTGACTGCTTTCCGGAGCCGCCGCGAGGAGCCGTTCCATCGTAGCGGCAGCCTCGTGCCACGACTCGTTCGACTGGAAGAGGACAGACAATCGCTCGAGCGCCTCCAGGTGACGAGGCTCTACTTTCAGCACGCGCTGCAGCGTGCGGATCGCGCCCGCAGTCTCCCCGAGGTCTCTGCTTTGGATCTGCGAAACCTCGAGCCAGAGCGTGCTCGCGCGATCGACCGAACCCGCCCCTGACGCGGCCTGTGACAACCGGTCGACCAATGCCGACCAGCTCCCGTCGACGGAGAGAACATCGATCAGACCCTCGGCCGCACGCTCCGAGTCGGGACATAGCTCGAGCGCACGCTCGAAGTCGTCGCGCGCGCCATCGTGGTCTCCCGTTCGTTCGAGCCGAACGAACGCACTTTGCACGTACAGGCCGGAAGCTGCCTTGGCGTCACGCTCGGACGCAGCCTCGTGTCGGAGTGCATCGACGAGCGCCTTGGGATCATCGGTTTCCTGAGCGACGCGAGTTAGCCCGCGGGCCGCGCCGATGTGGTGAGGGTCCGCTATCGTCGCGGCGCGAAATTGCTCGATCGCTTCGCTAACTGTTGAACCTTCTGCCCGTTCGGCGAGGCGTGCGCGATGGGCCGCCACGACGGTTGGGTCTTGTGCCGACTTCGCAAAAGAGGAATCGATTTCGCTTAGCAGCTCCGAGTCTTGGCTTTCCGCAGCGAGCCGCTCGAGCTCGAGAAGAGCGCCCAGATCGGACGGGGCAGCGGCGAGCACCCGGCGGTAGGCGTCGACGACGTCGCCAGGCTCTCCGAGCCCTTGATGCTCAAGTAGCCTTGCGAGCTCGTACAGTGCGGCCACGCGGGCCGACGGCTCCCGGAGAACCTCGGCTTGCGTCGAATATACCCCGCAGAGCGACTCCCACGCGCCAACTTGCCGATAGAGCTGTTCGAGCGCGAGCAGCGCGCCAAGATGCCGATCGTCGATCGCAAGGACGTCCTCCCATGCCTGAATTGCTTGCCGATGTTTATCCTGGCGTTCGAGCACCTGGGCCTTGCGAGCCTGTAATGCGATGCGTCGAGCCGGGTCCTCGGTCAGCTTGAGCTCACGTTCGAGATCCGAAAGGAGATGCGTCCAGTCGTGTTCCTCTGCCCGAACCCGAGCCAAGGCGTCCACGGCCGGTCGGTAGCCCGAGTCTGCCGATATGGCGGCTTCGTAAGAGGTCACGGCCTTGGCGCGATCATCGAGATGTTCTTCGTACGCCTGCCCAAGAAGGAACGCGGCGCGAGCACGGACCTGCGATGCGCTCGAGTTGCGGAGCTGGAGCTCCAAGACGTCGACCAGCTCCTCCCACGCGCCCCGCTCCCGTAGTTGTCGCGCGAGCTCCTGCAGGGAACGGGCGTGCCCCGGATCGGCTTTAATGGCCTCGCGGTGATATCGAAGCGCGTCCTCGTCGCTTCCGAGTCGGTCCCGCGAAATCTCGGCCATCTTCTCGAGCAGGGCGACCCTTCGACTCTTCGCTGAAGTCAGCCGTAACTCCTGCCCGTACACGTCGAGCAGGTCGTTCCAGCGTCCCGCCGCATAGTAGAGGCGACCGAGGTTCGACAACGTCGGAATGTGTCTTGGATCCTTCTCGAGCGCCCGCCGATATCGAACAATTGCTTCGTCGCGGTCATCGAGCTGCTCATCCAGCACTTCGCCAGCGCGGTGCAGGAGGCCGACCAGTCGGTCGCGTTCCACCGTAAGATCGATCTCGTAGTCGAGGGCTTCGAGGAGCTCGCGGGGACGCTGTGCTCTCGCGGCCGAGCGTTGCCAGGCATGAACGGCTGAGAGATGGCTCGAGTCCTGTTGCAACACTCGCCTGTAGCTTTGAGCCGCGAGTGCGTGCTCCGCGAGAACGTCCTCGTAGATCTGCGCGATTTTAAGGAGGTACGACACCGCGCGTGTGCCCGTCGCGCTGTCCAGCGCGTTCTCGTACAGCTGCACCAACTCTTTCGGATGATGCATGTCCGAGAGTAGCCTCGCGAGCGCCTTGAAGGCAGTCGAGTGGTCGGGCATCGCGTTCAGCGCGCGCTGATAGTGCTCGACTGCCTCGTCGATGCTATTCAGTTTGGTCTCGAAGATCTCGGCCGCGCGCGCGTGTGCATCCGCCCTGCGTTGCGCATCCCTGGTGTACCGCGCTTCGCGAAGGCACATTTCGACGAGCTTCGGCCACGCCCCCCGGATGCGGTATAGCAAGCTCAATGCTTGTAGACTCGAAAGAGATGTCGGGTCGAGCTTTACGGCTCGCTCGTGCCAAGCGATCGCCTGGTCGACGTCCTGGAGATCCTCCTCGTAGAGGCGAGCGATGCGTTGCGTGAAGGTCAGTTGCTCCGCCTCGTCATCCGTGGTCTCGGTGAGCGCTTCGAGCGTCTCCACCAGCGCTTGAAGTCGTTGACTGGCCTCGTAGTGCCGCGCCAGCTCCCCGAGAATTAGTGGGTCGTCCGGCTGTAGCCCTCGCGCCAGCTCCAACATCCGAATCGCTTCGTCGCGGTTGCCGAGGTGCTCGGCATGAACTCGCGCCGCGCGGTACAAAGAAGACGCCTTATTCGGTGGGTCGGCCGCCAGTTTCGCCTCCGCCTCGAGTGTGCGGATCAAGTCGCGCCACCGTCTTTGGCCGTAGTAGAGACGCTTGAGTGCTTGGATCGCAATGGTTGCGTTCGGATCGAGCTGAAGCGCGGTTTCATAGAGCTCCGCAGCCTGCTCGGGCTGCTGCTGTCGACTCTCGAGGAGCTGCGCGCGACGAATGATCAGGGCTGCGCGATGGTCGTCGTCCGAGGCAGCCGCGTTGGCGAGCTCTGCAAGAGTCCGATCGACGTCTTTCCAAGTTTGCGTCGCGAACGCTCGCTGCTCGGTGGCGTGCAAGATGACGGCGTGCGTGCGGTCGAGCGCACGCGCAGTTTGATAGGCTGCCTCGGCCGCCTCGCGATTGCCAAGGACGTCTTCGAGAAGGCGCCCCTTCAGCAAGAATAAGGTAGCCTTATCGCGGGGCTGACGTGTGACCCGGGCCTCCGCGTCGAACAACGCAAGCGCGTCCGGGAACATCCTGGCGCCGAGCAGGAGGCGGCGCGTGGCGCGAATCGCTGGGACATAGTCCGGTGCCCGCTCGAGCGCGGCCTGATAGTATTGAAGCCCCCGTCGCGCATCCTTGAGAGGACTTTCACATGTTCGCGCCATTTCGAAGTAGAGCCGCGCTACGCGTCGAACGTCGGGTTGGCCCTGAAGCTCTCGCTCGCACTCCTCGACCCACTCCCGCGCCCGCCGCATGCGATCCGCGGTGGTCCGCGGCGGCGGCTTCGACCGGGCTTCCTCGGCTAGAGACGGAGACGGGGGCGGGGTCGGTGGCCTAGCGCCGTCCGGATCTTCGACGAGATCGTCCTGTCCGAGCTCCTGCGTGAGCTCCCGACGCAGCGCGGTGATGTCCCCGTCCTCAAAGCCCATCGTGGCCTATATGCTACCCCGCCTCTCCGCGGAGCGCATCGGCTACGAGGAGGTGGGTTATTATCCTACACGGTGGCGTTTGGGCTTCAGGCGGCGGGCGCGAGGTCTTGGAGCTCGTCGCGGAGCTTCTTCTTGGCGCGCGCCTCCAGCTGGCGAGCGCGCTCCCGGCTGACACCGAGCTCACGGCCAAGCGACGCCAACGAAGCCGAGTCGTCACTCAAAATGCGCTTTTCGACGATCAAGCGTTCCCGGTCGTCCAACACGGCGAGAGCGCCCTCAAGGCGAGAGCGAATCCCACTCTGGCGCCGTCGCCTTTCGAGGATGACATCCTGGCGTTCTTCGGAGCCCGGTAGCATCTCGACCAGTGTGGCGTCGGAGTCGTGATAAGCGGGGGCGTCGAGCGAAATTTCGCGCTGGTCGAGTCGCCGAAGCAGCTCGGTCATCTTCTGCGGGGTCGTATCGAAATCGGACGCGAGTTTCTCGATCAATTCGTCTGAATCGGCGATCCGATTCGAGAGGCGGGCCCTTTCGCGGCGGAGCCTGAAAAACAGCTTTGAGCGGAAGGGACCGGAGCCGGCACCGATCATCGTGCTCGAGCGAACGACGGCTTCGAGAACGAAGGCTCTGATCCAATATCCCGCGTACGTCACGAACCGGGTACCCCGATGCGGATCAAACTTCCGCACGGCGGTGACGAGGCCGACGCTTCCTTCGGCGATGAGGTCACCGAGCTTTAGGCCATACCGGCGGTACTGGAGCGCGATGGCGATCACGTACCGCAGGTTCGCTTCGACGAGCTTGTCGGCAGCCTCTTGGTCACCGTCGAGCACACGAAGTGCGAGCACATGTTCGTCTTCCCGGGACAGCTTAGGGATGGCCCGGACTCGCTGGATGTATCGATCGAGGGAAGCGGAGGACTGCATGGTAATGCCCTATACGTCTCAGGTGACGTAACGTTACCGAGCGATTCCGTCAAGTGGAGCTATTTAACCCATTTAGGTCGAGAAGCTCGAGCCGCAACCGCAGGTTTGTTTCGCCTTCGGGTTCACAAACTTGAACCCCGCGCCCTGGAGGCCCTCGACGTAGTCGATCTCGGTGCCTTCGATGTACTGGGCACTCATCATATCAATGTAAAGAGAGATCCCGTGAGAGACGAACGTTTGATCCAAATCGGTCGTTTCATCCTCAAAAAAGAGGTCATAGGAGAATCCCGAGCAGCCGCCTCCGATGACCCGCACACGCAGGCCTTGTTCTTCGAGCCCTTCGGCGGTTCGGATTTCTTTGACCTTTTCGGCAGCTCTCGTGGTCAGGTTCAGCATAGCATTCCTCTAGCATGCAACTATAAGGTCGCGCCACCGATCTCGCTAGTAGTGGGGGTTCCGTAACGTCAGGTTTGTGGGTTTCCCACCCCAGGGCCTTCCTCGACGGTCCCTACGGGCTCGGCGCTCCGTCCCCCGATAGTCCAGCTGGCCGACTCATCCTGCTCGTAGCCACGCTTGAGATATCCGAGTGCGACGCTCCGAGCCCCATCCCGGACCGCCGAGGTGACCTCACCGGCCTTCGAATCGCCCAACATGATGGTGCTTTCAGGCGCTGGTGGCTCCGGGCCGTTTATCCTCCACCGCCAAAGCACCTTGGGAGCCTTTCCCCGGCTCTGCAGCATGACCACCGTTTCCTGGCCGATGTAGCAACCCTTCACGAAGGAAACGGCGATCGGCGTGAGCCCGCTTCCCTGAGGGTAGGTTTGCTCCCCGAAATCCACGCCGAACCGAGGGCGCCCGCGTATGACGTGCGCATGGGTCCATCCTTCCTCGCTCACCTGACCTCCACCGAGCGCATTGGCTTGCGACGCAATTCGATCGAGCTCGGCCGGCAGGTCACCCGCGGCGACCACCCACTGGCGACCTCCGACTCCGAGTCGGTCCGACGGCCAACCCTCGCCATCGATCTCGCTTGCCTTTGGTCCCTGCGCCACGATGATTCGCAAGTCGTCCCGGTGCTCGAGGTCGACGTCCTCCATGATGATGTAGCGATCGAGCCGCTCGAGCAGGGCCTCGACTTGGAGCTTGGGAACATCCAACCACACGTCGGCTTCGCGAACGAGCACCCATGCATCGGCGAGGACTCTCCCCTTGAGGGTTAGTACGAAGCCGTAAACGGAGTCTCCAGGTTCCGCGCCCTCGAGTTGGTTCGTGATCTGTCTTTGGAGCCAATCGCGGGCGTCACCGCCACTGACCGCGATGACCGCGCGGTCACCGAGCGCGCGCACCCCCACGCTCTGCTCGAGCCACATCACTTCCTGTTCGATGCTCATGCGGGAGTTCTGGGACGCCAGCCTGCTTTAGGCAAGTGACTCGCGCTCGTCATCAAGAGGGTCCAGGCGGGCGGCGTGAAGCGAAATGACCTCACCATCGGTCTTGACCAGCGCAGCTCCATCGTGATCGATCCCTTCGAACACGCCGGCGCCTTTTTCCCACCTCACCCGCTCTCCCATCAAGGCGAGCCGGGGCTCGAGCGCAGGGACGATCACCCGTGGGCCCTCTTTCACGAAGCGCTCGACCCATTTCTCCATGTGGGAGAGCACGTCGGCGAACACCTGTTCGCGATCGAGCGCATCGCCCTCGGCCCGTTCTGCGCGAAGCGAGGTTGCAATGCCGGACAGCTCGACCGGCCAATCCAACCGGTTGACGTTCACGCCGACCCCGATGATCACCGAATCGATCGAAGTCCCAACCGTTCTGCTCTCGACGAGGATCCCCGCGCACTTTCGGCGTTCGATCCAAACGTCGTTGGGCCACTTCACCAAAACCGCCCGCCCGGGGACCCATTTTGCCACCGCATCGCGTACGCCGAGCCCAACGGCCAACGTCACCATTGCGGTCGACGCTGGCTCGACGGCAGGGCGAGCGACCACCGAGAAATAAATGTCGGTACCGGAAGGCGAGATCCACTGCCGTCCGTGCGCACCTCTCCCGCGCGTCTGGTGGTCCGCGAGCACCACGTGACCGTCCGGTGCCCCCGCGGCCGCTGCCTTGGCGGCGTCGTCCATCGTGGAGGCCGTGGTGGTGCGGACATCGAGCGACTGTCCCCACTGTTTGCCCGATACGAGCTGCCTCAGTCGGTGCGGGTCGAAGTCGCTAGCCATGCGGTTCCTTCGCTAGGCCCAGTCGAGACCGATGTCGCTCGACGGCGCAGAATGCGTCAGCGCCCCGACGCTGATCACGTCGACGCCCAAAGAGCCCAGTGCGGTGACGCGTTCGAGGGTGATGCCGCCAGAGACTTCGACGATCGCCCGACCCGCAATGAGCGCGAGGGCGTCGCGAACCTGATCGTCGTCGAAGTTGTCCAACATGATGACATCGGCGCCAGCGGCGATGGCTTCTGCGAGCTCCGCCCAGGAGTCGACCTCACATTCGATACGGCAGGTATGTGGAGCATAGGCGCGGGCCTTTTCGATCGCCTGCGTGCAGCCGCCCGCTGCCGCGATGTGGTTATCCTTGATCAGCACGGCCGCACCGAGGTCTTCCCGGTGGTTGTAGCCGCCTCCGCAGCGCACCGCGTAGCGTTCGAACGCACGGAGGCCCGGCGTGGTCTTGCGGGTGTCGGTGATCCGCGTGGCGCACCCCTCGGGCAAGGCGTGGACGAAGGCCCTCGTCATCGTGGCTATACCGGTGAGCCGTTGCATGAAGTTCAGCGCGACGCGTTCGGCTAGCAAGATCGACGGCGCTGGGCCCGAAATGGTTGCGAGCGCCGCCCCTTTGTCTACTGCGTCTCCATCGCTGACGTGCGTGTCGACATCGACCAACAGGTCGACTTGAGCGTACGCCTCTTCGAGAATCGGGAGCCCGCAACAGACCATCGCGTCGCGAGCATGGGCGATGGCGGTTCCCATGGCCGTCGGGGGCACGCAAGCCTCGGTGGTGATGTCACCGCGGTCGATGTCCTCGGAGAGCGCGCGCCGAACGGTTTCGGAAAGGATCGTAGGGGCGGGCGGGGTCGCCAACATGGGTGAGTTATAGCCAACTCCGGGACAAAATCTCGGAATAAAGATTGCTCATCGCGTGCAGTGCCATCGCTGCGCCGATTCCACCACGCCACGAGCGGACCCAGCCAAACAGGAGCCCAGGAAAGAAGACCGCCAGCCGCGCTGGATGAGGCTCGACCATCACATGAACCAGCGCGAAGAGGGCTGCTTGGACAACCCATGCGGCCGGGGCGATCTCCACGCCGAGTACCCGCACGCGCCGCCGCTCCGCGTCGCTCAGAGCAGTCTGAAGGTAGCCGCGAAAGAACGCTTCCTCAGGAAGCGCGACGATCACGAGTTGCGCAAGCGCGAGGCCGCCAAGCACGGGCGGTAGCGCGAGCGAGAACGGCAGCGTAGGTTCGTTCCACCAGTAGTAACCGATCGCGTATAGCGGAAAGACGATTGCAGCGACTCCTATGGCGACGCTGAACTCCTTTGCCGCGGAGGGCAGGGCGGTACGCAACGCTCGCGCGAGATCCCACAAGCCGAGGGGACCCCGCGGGCGGTCATCGGTCGGCGATTCGAGCAGACCGCCTAGGGCGAGGCCAAAGTGGGTGATCTCTCCCCGCGCGAGTCGAATCGAAGTGAGCAGAAAGATAGCCGCCACGCCGAGATGCACGTACTCGCCGATGACGGGGACGTGTTCGATGCGTGTCACGCCAAATACCGCAAGACACAACAGGACGTACACCCATAAAATGCGCCCCACCGATGCGCGTGCATTGGTCATCGCGCCACAACTACAGCCAGAGGCAGTGCTTGCCAAGAACCAGGTGAAGCCTACACTCCTGCCCCTTTCCCGAAGACGGTGGGCAGGCGCGAGGCGGTGCGTTGATTTCCGAAGACAAGATTGCTGAGATCCGCGACAGGTCCCCCATCGCAGACGCCATAGGCAATTACGTCGCCCTCAAGAAGTCGGGGAACAGTCTCAAGGGTCTCTGTCCGTTCCACAACGAGAAGACTCCCTCATTCTACGTGCATCCCAACCGAGGCTTCTACCATTGCTTCGGGTGCAAGGCCTCGGGCGATGTGTTCTCCTTCTTGATGCACGTGGAGGGGAAGACGTTCCCCGAGGTGGCTCGTGACCTGGCCGAGCAAACGGGCGTCCTGCTTCCAGTCTATGACGCTCAACGAGAAGCCGAGCACCAGCGGCACAAGAAGGAGTCGGAACGTCTGACGTCCTTGATGGACGCTGCGACCGACTTCTATTCCGACCAGCTTCACGAGCATCCGGACGCGGGTATCGCCCGGGCCGAGCTTGCAAAGCGCGGGATTTCGGACGAGTCAGCTCGGAACTTTCGATTGGGCTACGCCCCTCACGGATGGGACTCGTTGGTGCGCTTTGTCGAGGGTACTGGTTCGTCGCCCGCCGACGCGGAAGCGGTCGGACTCATCGTGTCGCGCCGCTCCGGAAGCGGGCATTACGATCGTTTTCGCCATCGCTTGATGTTTCCGATTGCCGACGTGCACGGGAAGGTCGTCGCGTTCAGCGGTCGGGCGCTCGAGCCGGCACCCTCGATGGAAGCGCAACAGGAACCTCCGGCGAAGTACCTCAACAGCCCGGAGAATTCGCTCTACCACAAAGGCGAAGTGCTCTATGGCTTGCACGAAGGACGCGTCGAGATTCGCCGGGAGGACTCGACGATCCTTTGCGAAGGCAACTTCGACTTGGTGGCGCTCCACCAAGCGGGCTTTAAGAATGCGGTGGCGCCAATGGGTACAGCCTTTACCGAAGCTCATGCCAAGCTGATCAAGCGCTTCGCAACGAAGGTCTTCTTGCTGTTCGATGGAGATCAGGCCGGACGCAAGGCGGTGCACGAGGCCTACCGCGTCTTGAACAAGGCTAGCCTATCTGCGCACGTCGTGGCGCTGCCCCAAGGTGCAGATCCTGACAGCTTCTTGCGAGAGCAGGGCGCGGATACGCTGCGGGTACGCGTGACCAACGCGCCGACGATCATCGAGTATTTGATCGACGATGCGTCTGGGCGCGTCGAGCCGAACCCCCACGCCAAGGCAGAGGCGATCGCTCAATTTGGTCCGATTCTTGCCGGTGTGCAGAGCCCGATCGAGCGCGGTCTTTATGTCGAGCGCGTCGCGCGGAAGTTTGGGATCACCGATCTCGCTTTGGTGCGTCGTGAGCTACGTCGCGGTTTAGGTCGCGGCAACGAGCGCCGTCGCACAGCTCGTGACGCGGTGCAGCAGAGGATTGCACCTGTGTTGTCAGAGTTACAGTCGGAGTTAATCTCTGTCCTGCTCGATCAACCGACCCTTGTCCGAGACGAAGCGACGCAGAAGTTACCGAGCCTTTTGACGAACAAAGATCTTCGCGCCATCTTTGAATCTATCTTGCGAATGGTGGACAGGCAGGGATCGCTCGAAGTCATGGCGCTACTCACAGAGCTTCAGGATAGTGAGCTTCGGCCGTGGTTAGAGGAACAGCTTGCTGTGCAGCGGCACAGCCTGGAAGAAGCGCGTCAAATTTTTTGCGACGGCCTTCCGCTTCTGGAACAACAAAATATCGAACGCGAGCTTCCCCAGTTACAGCAGCGCATCGTCGAAGCGCGTCGCGTGGGCGACGACGCACTTGCTGCAGGGTTGACTCAAGAGTTTGTTGAGCTTTCGCGGAGCGCACACAAACTCAAACAGGCAAACGCGAAGCAGAGGTGAAGATGGCGAGCAAGAGCTCAGCGCGCAACCAAGCGTCGAATAGATCCAAGTTCAACTCTGAACCGACCTCTCGTGTGATCCCAAAGCTAAAGGGTCGCGAGCGTAAAGAGGTGCAACTGCTTCTCGAACGTGGCCGAGTGCAGGGGCACCTCACCTACGACGAGCTCAACGAAGCGTTGCCGCCCGACATGGTGACGTCGGACCAAATCGACGACTTGATGGTGTGGCTGAAGAGCGAAGACATCGACGTGGTCGATGGTGCGCCCGAAGGACAGAGTCGTACCAGCGAAACACCCGTCGCCGCTACCCGCGGTGCTTCGCGTCGCCCTTCCGCGATTCCGCCTCCCGTCGACGACAGCTACGCGCAGAAGTCGAACGACCCCGTCCGGATGTACCTCCGGAAGATGGGTGCGGTCTCACTCCTCACGCGCGAGGGCGAAGTCGAGATCGCAAAGCGCATCGAAGACGGCGAGTACAAGATTTTCCAGGTGATTCTCAACTCCTGCGTCGGCGTTTCGGAGATCCTCGAGATCGGCGAAAACCTTCGAAGGGCCAAGCTTCGCATCAAGGACGTGATTCGCGACCTCGACAAAGAAGAGGAAGTAGACTTCGAGGCCGCCAAAACCCGTGCCCTCAAGCTGTTCGACAAGGTCAGGCGCATCGAGTCGTCGATGACCAAGGTGCAGAGCGAGCTCGACAGCAAGCGTAGGGTTTCTGACCGGAGCAAGAAGCAATACGCTGCGCAGCTCGACAAGCATCTCGACGAGCGGGTGGCGTTGCTTCGTGAGTTGAACCTCACCAAGAAGCAGATCGACCGCGTCGTCGCTCGCATCAAAAGCTACATCCGTCGGGTTGAGCGCGCCCATCGTGAGATGAGCGAAGCCGAGCAGCGCGTCGGCGGGCTCAAGTTCAAAGACATGAAGCGCGTCGTTCACGACATGCAAGAGAGCAAAGCGATCGAGAAGCGCGTTCAGCGTAGGTACGGATCCGAGGAACAGATTCTCCTCTCTGAAGAAAACATCTGCGACGCGCAGAAAGCGATTGTAGAGGTCGAAGAGGACATGGGCCAGACGGTCGGGCACCTGCAAGATACCTATCGGGCGCTTGCTGGAGGTGAACGTCAGACCGAACGCGCCAAGGCCGAGTTAGTAGAAGCCAACCTTCGTCTCGTCGTCTCGATAGCCAAGAAGTACACCAACCGCGGTCTTCAGTTCCTCGACCTCATTCAGGAGGGCAACATCGGTCTGATGAAAGCGGTCGACAAGTTCGAGTACCGTCGTGGTTACAAATTCTCGACCTACGCGACCTGGTGGATCCGCCAAGCCATCACCCGTGCGATCGCTGATCAGGCGCGTACGATCCGAATTCCGGTCCACATGATCGAGACGATCAACAAGCTCATCCGGACCTCTCGCTACTTGGTGCAAGAGCTTGGCCGCGAGCCCGATCCAGAAGAGATCGCCGAGCGCATGGAAATGCCGCTCGAAAAGGTGCGCAAGGTCCTCAAGATCGCCAAGGAACCGATCAGCCTCGAGACCCCGATCGGCGAAGAGGAGGACAGCCACCTCGGCGACTTCATCGAGGACAAGAACGCCGTCTCTCCGGTCGAGGCCGTCATCGGCGGAAACCTGGAAGACCAGACTCGTCGCGTCCTGAAGACGCTCACGCCCCGCGAAGAGAAAGTCCTCCGCATGCGGTTCGGCATAGGCGAAAAGAGTGACCACACCCTCGAGGAGGTTGGCCAAGACTTCGAAGTGACCCGAGAACGCATCCGCCAAATCGAGGCCAAAGCCCTCCGAAAGCTCCGCCACCCCAGCCGCTCTAAGCAGTTGCGGTCCTTCATGGATAGCTAGACGGGGAATCAGCGGCAGTGTCAGCGGCAGTGTCAGCGGCAGCGACAGTGTCAGCGGCAGCGGCAGCGACAGCGACAGTGTCAGCGACACCGTTCTGCGACAGCGTTCTGCGTCAGCGACAGCGTTCAGCGCCAGCGTCACCCTCTGGTTGATCATTGATAATCATTCGCCTTCGCTTCCCGTTCACGCTAGAACCGCTCCCGAGGGCCCATAGCTCAATTGGTTAGAGCCCCCGGCTCATAACCGGGTTGTTCCTGGTTCGAGTCCAGGTGGGCCTACCACGCAGGGCGC
>PVMS01076716.1_pt1 | contig 15656 bp, 13 predicted proteins | sample 1853461 | NCBI WGS metagenome assembly PVMS01 (sample SAMN08582032, study PRJNA380276) | Marine sediment metagenome, whole genome shotgun sequencing project. | isolation source: ocean sediment barecode stripped | collected 2017 | reverse complement strand
GGGAAAAAACAGGGAATTTTCGCGATTCTAGGCGATATAACAGAATTTTCGGCTGAATCAATTCGCCAAATCAGTAGGTTAGCGACGAATTCCCTAAGAATCGGAACAGGGAATTTAATTGGCGTATCAGGGAATTTTCCAGACGGAACAGGGAATTCGGGTAAGCGTCCGGCCGGGTCACTTTGTCCGCTGCCACCGGGCGGCGGAGCTGATCCTGCCCGGCATCGGCGATGTTCCACGAGGAACCGGTTAGCGGAAAAGATCGGCCATGCCTTTGCCCAGCAACCGGCTGGCCAGGAATACCAGCGTCAGGGTCAGGACGATGGCCACCGACCCGATGGCGCTGGCTTCCAACAGCTCGTCCGCGATGACCAGCTCGAATATGGCAATGGATATGGTCTTCCATTTGGCTGAATAGAGCAGGATGGTCACGCTCATTTCGCTGATCAGAGTGGCGAAAACGATGATCGCGCCGGCGATGATCCCAGGCGCCGTGAGTGGGATGATCACCTTGCGCATGGTCATGGCCCAGGTTGCGCCGCAGACTGTCGAAGCTTCTTCCAGCTTGCTGTCCAACTGGGACATGGCGGCCGTCACCGTCCTGAAGGTATAGGCGATGCGGCGGACAAAATAGGCGAGTATGAGAATCGTTGCAGTACCCGAGAGGACGATGATGCCGTCGTTAAACGTGGTCAGGTAGGCGACGCCGGTGACGATGCCGGGGAGAACGAACGGCAGCATGATGGTCAAGTCGAGCGCCCATTTGCCGGCAAATCGCCCGCGAATGGAGGCATAGGAGGCAAGGGTGCCGAACACGACACAGAGCAAAGTAGCGGTTCCGGCGAGTATCAGGCTGTTGGTGAGGGGCTTCAGGCTGGTCAGCGCGAGCCGGTAGTTCTCCAACCCATAGGACACCGGAAACAGGGTCGCCGCCCATTGTTCCGCGAAGGACGAAAAGATAACCATCATCTGCGGGACGAGGGCGCAGAAAAGTAAGATCCAGCAATACAGGTTGGCGAAAACCCGTGCCCCAGCATTTCGCATCTGTTTCGACCGCCGCGTGACGCTGGTTACGGTGACAAAACGACGGCGTTTATTGACCCGGGTCAGCAAGAGAATGGCGATGAGGGTCAAACCGACATTGATCATGGCGATCGCCGAAGCCCCGTTCAGATTGAAAAATCCGTGGATCTGGAAATAGATCAGCGTCGGCAGGACATAGAATTCACCCCCCAAAATGGCCGGAACGCCGAAATTTCCCAGCGCCTTTATGAAGACGATGATCGCGCCCGCGGCAACAGCGGGGGCAACCAGGGGGAAGGTGATGGTTCGTAGAATTCGCCAGCGGGAAGCGCCCATGACTTCGGCGCTCTCTTCGATATAGGGGTCCGAAGCGGCGAGCGCCCCCTGCACAATCAGAAAAACATAGGGGAAGTAGCTCAGCGAAAGCGCCAGAACGATGCCGAATGCACCGTAAATCGAGGGCAGTTCTATGCCGAACCAGGAGTTCAGATAGTGGGTGACGATGCCGCTTCTGCCCAGCAGCATGACCCATGAATAGGCGCCGATAAACGGTGGTGAAATCAGCGGAATTACGGATAAAGCGACGATCGCACCGCGAAAGGGCATGGCGATTCGCGCCACAGCAAACGCGGCCGGCAGGGCGATCAGAACCGCGATCGCCGTCGTTAGCACGCTGACGAACAGGGAATTGCGGAAGGCATTCTGGTAGCTGGGGGAGGTGAAAAAGCGCTCGAAATTTACCAGCGACAGGTTCGCGACACTCAACACTTCGCCGTTGGCAATGAAGCTATGAAGAAGTGTCTTGCCGATGGGGTAAACCAGAAAAGCGCCGAGAATGAAGATCGTCAAGCCACCCATGGCATACGGCAGCCAGTCCACGCGCTTGACGCTGATAGCCCGAATAGCCCCGACCATCGCCCGCTACCCGCCGAAATACAATGTCGTGTTAACCACGGGCAAGGTAAGGCCGGCTTGCGAACCCTCTCCTATGCCATCGATAAAATTCGGGGCATCGACAATGACCTCCGCCACCGCATGGGGGCTGGTGACCACGTAGCGGACGAAAGTCCCCAAGAATTGAGCGCGCCGCACGATGCAGGGGATGCTGTCCTCCGCACTGACCGACAGGATAGTACGTTCCGGCCGGATCATGACCTGGGCGTCGAATCCCTCCCTGATTTGGCGCTTTTCATTCGCGGGCAGGCGGCATAGACGGTCGGGCTGCAACGTCGTCCCACACCCGAGCACGACCTTGGCGCCTCGACCATCGCGTTCGACGATCCGCGCCGGGAAAAAATTTGCCTTGCCGATGAAGTCGGCGACAAAAAGCGAATTGGGATCGAGGTAGAGCTCCTCCGGATTTCCGACCTGGACCAGCCTGCCGTCGTTAAAGACGGCCAGGCGGTCTGAGACGGACATGGCCTCTTCCTGATCGTGGGTGACATAGATCGACATGATGCCGAGCTCTTTTTGAGTGCGGCGGATTTCCTCCCGCATCTGCACTCGCAGCTTGGCGTCTAGATTGGCTAGGGGCTCGTCGAGCAAGAGCATTCCCGGCTCGTATACTAAGGCCCGGGCGATGGAGACTCTTTGTTGCTGCCCGCCGGATAAATCGGCTGGATAGCGCTCGGCCAGGTTGTCGAGACCGAGAAGCTTCAATATGGGGTCGATCTTGTCCCGCAGGGCGCCGCCGCTCAGCCCCCGAACCCGCAGGCCATAGGCCGCATTTTCCATAACCGTCATGTGGGGGAAAAGGGCATAGGACTGGAACACCATTCCGATGTTTCGTTGGAAGGTGGAATATTCGGTGTAGTCCTGCCCGTCGAAGAGAATTCGCCCCGCCGTGATGGCCTCGAGCCCCGCGATCATGCGCAATGTGGTGGTCTTGCCACAGCCCGACGGGCCCAGCAGGGTGAAAAATTCGTCGCCGGAAATTTGGAAATTTACGTTGTCGACGGCCGCAATCGGACCTTCGGTCGTCTCGAACGTCTTGGTCAGGCCCTGAACTTCCAATTTGTGCGAAATCATGCCGTTTCGTCTCTTCTTTCAGTTGTCATCCCTGGGCGGACGATCAGCACCGTTCGATCGTCGGCAAATCTTTCCGCACTCGATCCCTTGGTCTCGGGATAGGCATTCAGTCGTTTTGGATCGTCCCGCTCCATGTTCGCGTAAAGCGCTTCCCAGTCCGCGACCGCGGCCCTGTGAGGTATGCTCACGTAGCCGTCACTGAACAGCTCGATGCAGTCGATGCTCTCGGCGGGCCGCTCGAACTCGACGATCATATCCTCAGGCACCGGCGATCCGTCGATGACGGGGAAGCCGAAGGGTCCGGGCCGGTTTCGATAACGATGAAGCCCCTTAAGTCCATACATCAGCACGTCATCTATTTCTTTTTCGGCGAGATTGGGGAGCGGCCTGCGGCTTTCTTCCAGCGCCTCATTGCGAAGATCTTCGAGTTCCGTGGTTCCGATAACCTCCGGACCCGCGGATAGGACGGCGCGCAAACCTTCCACTGTATACGCCCGTGACCATCTGTCCGCTGTGCTGTCGCTCGCGCCGCTCTTAGTCAGATAGCGGTGGACCGCAACGCGCAGCCGCGCACAGATGATATCGCCCGGCTTGGGGTTGAAAAAAACCTCTTTCCCGTTAAGCCTAAGCCCGGTATCGCCGATTACAATGAAACGGTAAACACCATTTCTCTCAATGACGATTGAGGCCTGGGCCGAAAACCGGCGCCAGGGTTCTCGGCGAATGACATCGGCAATGCCGAGGGCGCGATAGCGATTTCGTAATCGTCGATTGACACGATCCAGAATAATCGAGGTCGGGACAGTCTCAAACTGCGCCGAGCCTCGATCCGCGTTTCTCAATACGTCTTCAAGGATCCGGCCTGCAATTTGACCTCCCGTCAGGCCGTCGTAGGTCCGGCCACTCTTATCGGTCGCACCATCAATTACCGCGTATAGACGACCTTGATCGGCGATGATCAAGTCTTCATTGCAGCCCGGGTTTTCCTTGTCCTTGGCTTGTGTAAAAGCTTCTGTGTAGGTCAACGTCGACGAGGTTTCCTCAGTTTTTCATTGAGAATAATTTGTCGAATTCGACCAGGTTGGCCTCGCGCTGGGACGCCGCCCGGTCGGTATCGTAGTCGAACGTCGGCACATCAGCCGTCGGGATTTGTCCTCCGGGAGCCGACACGTCCACCCGAACGGAGCGACGCTTTCGCATGCTGACCATGATCTCATGGGTATCCTTGGTGTTGGCGAAATCGAGAAATACTTTCGCCGCATCCGGATTCGGGCCACCCGCGATCATGGCGTTCGCGTCGAAACGCAGGCCCGTGCCTTCGCTGGGGTAGATTGCCGTAACCGGATAGCCCTTGCCTTTCATTTTGGTGACGTTGTAGTCACCCGTGATACCGACCTCGATTTCTCCTTTGCCGACGTTCTGATAGACCAGTTTGGACGATGTGACGAAGGTTGTGTTGTCGATTACCTTCTTCACCAGATCCCATCCATGAAGCTGCAGCATCTGGGCCAGCTGTGCGTAGGCCGATCCGGAAAGCGACGGATTGGCCATAACAATCTTGCCCTTGAAGCGGGGCTCGCCAAGGTCGCTCCACGATGTGGGCTCCGTGCCCGCCGGCATTAGCTTGGTATTGACGATGAAGGCCTGAAGCGGCATGGAAAAACCGTAGAATCTGTTATCGGGCCCGATGACGTTGCTGTTGTAATTGCCGTGATCCTTGGTCTGGTACGGGGCAAAGAGATCGAGCGCCGACAGATAAGCTTCGATGCTGGCACCGAAAAAAACATCGCCGCGCGGGTGGCTTTTTTCCGCCTGAATTCGGGTCAACAGCTCGCCGACGCCGGCATTGATAATATCCACTTCGATTTCCGGGTTCTCGCTCTTGAACACTTCAACGATCTTGTTGACGAGTTTCGGATTGGTCGCGTTGTAAATGGTGAGAACACCGCTTGCCGCATGGGCCCCTGGCGTCATTGCGAAGAGCCCAACAGCAATAGCAAATAGCAAGACTTTAATTTTTGACATCGGTTAACTCCCTGTTTTAGGTTGCGAAAGTTCCCGTCGTTTCGATCCTATCGCTTTAATTATCCCTATTAAATCACCTAGTTACCCCGGGCGCCAGTTCCCTATAATCTGGTGACAATCGCGCCGCGGCAGCTGATCGCCATGGCTTGTGCCTTCTGAAAATCCCATCCGCCGCAGATATTCTCGCGTTTGGCGGAATCGGGGTAAGGTCGGGGCACGCGTGATGCCCTACGACTTTTGCCCGTGATCGTACGAAACTGGCTTAAGACTCGTGCCCAGCTCCAGTGTCCCTACCAGAAATTAGATCCTGATGTAGGAATGGTGCAGACCACCGAGGTGAGGTATGGATCCACGCCTCGCTCCACAACCACTTCAACCAGGACCGCCACCTCAACCGCCGCGCCATTTTCGAAAAGAACAGCGCTACCGCGCTCGCAAATTGGCCTCAAGCTATTTTGCTCCGGCACCGCGTCCGGAGGCCCAGTCGCCGCGGATATCTGGATAGAGGGTGAGGCCGCCGCAGGCGTAGACGGTCTGACCGGTGATGTAAGAGGCATCCTCGCAGGCCAGGAAGGCGACCAAGCCGGCAATCTCTTCCGGTCGTCCGATTCGGCCTAGCGGAATATGGCTTTCCAGCTCGGCCAGGGCCTCAGGGTTCTGAGCGACCGCTGCATTCATCGGCGTAAGAATCGCGCCCGGTGCCACTGCATTCACCCGAATCCCGTGCTCGGCGTATTCCAGGGCAAGCGTTATGGTGAGTCCATTAAGCGCGTTCTTGCTGACCGAATAGCCGAGATACCCGGGCTTTGGGATGATCTGATGGGCACTGGAATTGTTGATGATCACGCCGCCATCGCCGCGGTCGAGGAAATGCACGATCGCCTCGCGCGAACAGAGGAACGCGCCTTGCAGATTAACGGCTAGGGTTCGATCGAAATCCGCGGCGGCCAGGAGGTGGCTCGGGCTGGAGGTCAGAATTCCCGCGTTGTTGACCAGAATGTCGAGCCGGCCCCAGCGCCCCAAGATCTCCGCGAAGAGCGCCTTCACGTCGGTTTCGCTGGACACATCCGCGGCGACCGCCAAATTCTCGTCGGCGTCGACCCCCGACTGCCGGGCGGCCGCGTCGATCTCTGCCAGGGCACTTTGCGCCTCACTTTCCGTGTCGTGGTAGTTGATCGCCACCGCCGCACCTTCGCGCGCGAAGCGCAGGGCGACGGCCTTGCCGATGCCGCTGGCCGCCCCGGTTATCAGGACCGTCCTTCCGGCGAAGCGCCGGGCGGCGCTTGTGCCCCTACGCATCTCGTCTCTCCACCTGGTCACGAGCTCGGCTCATTGGAACGCTAGTCCATACTTCATCAGAATGCCCGCCTGACACCGCGTGGTCGAGAGGTATTGGTCTCTCCCCCGAACCGTAGAGAACACTCCCCCAGGAAGTGAGTGCGGCCATGGGCGTTCGCGCCGGCGCCACCACTACAATACCGTCCGCCCGCGCAGCGTCCTCGGATACAAGCCGCCGCCAATGGAAGCCATCCGGAACCAGCGCATCGATCTGTCCGGCGCTCTGGATGGGCTCCAGACAGATCGACGCTTTCGCCAAGCTGCTAGGAGTCTACCCTAGCCGATGGTACTAAACGTGGAGTTGGTCACATGCCGGCGAGGGACGCACCACCACGTTGTTCGAAAAAGAGTTTCGCGCCACCACAAGGCTCTAAATGAGAAGTGAAACCGTGAATCAGCTATCCTTCGGGATCGATGTCGGCGGAACCAATATTCGCATGGCCATGGTGTCTGTGTCCGGCGAGGTCATGGCAAGCAAGATGATTCCGGGGAGTTCCGGTCTCGGGCCAACCGATCTGACCACCTTGATCTCGGAAAATCTCCGCTTGATGGGGGGCGCGGAGAACCCTATAGGAATCGGTTTGAGTCTGGCCGGTACTGTCTTCGATCGGGGCGAAATGCGGGCCGACATGACGAATTTGCCCAGGCTGGCGGCTTTCCCCTTCGTGGATATCGTCGAGGAAGCCACGGGATTGGCTTGCCGGGTTGAAAACGATGCAACCGCCGCCATGCGGGCCGAGGCCCGGTTTGGTGCTGCCACAGGCGTCGGCAACGCGGTCTGCTTGACATTGGGGACCGGCATCGGCAGCGGGTTACTGCTGGATGGAAAAATCAGGGGCGGTGCGCACGGCAATGGCGGTGAGGTCGGGCAGTTTCGTATGGGCGGTGGCGGATGCAAGGTTCAGGTGCTCGAGGATATGGCATCGCCGGGCGGCCTGCTTCGGCGAACCGGTTTGTCGGCGGAATCTCTGATGGCCGCCGCCAGTGCCGGCGACCACGAGGCCGCGAAGCGGATGGATGAGGTTTTCGATCTGCTGGGACTGACGATTGCCAATCTGCATCTCCTCCTCGATCTTGAGGTTGCCGTTCTATGCGGCGGCCTTACCGGCTGTGGCCAGCCGCTTACCGATGGTGTATGCCAAGCATTCGCTAAGTACTGCCCGGCGCCCTATCAGTTCGGACTCGACATTCGGCTCTCGAAGTTGGGGGATTTTTCCGGCGCAATTGGCGCCGCGTCTCTTTGGTTTCACGACGCCGTTCGAATTCCCTGACGGATCAAATGCAATTTATCGTTGCCCACGACTATGAAGACTTGAGCCGCCGTGCGGCCCGCGTGCTGGCCGATCTCTTGGGATCGCTGCCCAAACCCGTCATTGTTTTGCCGACCGGCAATACGCCCTTGGGCATGTACCGCGAACTGCTCAAGCTGGCACTGGTGGATAGGGTGATTTTTTCCGGCGCCGGATTTATTCAGTTGGACGAATATGCAAGTATCGATGAAGATGATTGGCGTTCTCTTGCCGGTTGGCTGCGGCGCTCGTTTCTCGATGACGCGAACATTTCCCCAAGTTCGGTCACCAACTTTCGGTCATCGGCACCTGACGGGGCAATGGAAGCTAGCCGCATGGAGAGGGCTATCGGTACTGCCGGCGAAATAGATATCTCGGTCCTCGGTATCGGGCTTAACGGTCATATCGGGTTCAACGAGCCCGGTAGCGCCGCCGATTCGCCGACCAGGATAGTCCAGTTGACGCCCCAATCCATTCGCAGTAACGCCGAATATTGGGGCAGCGAGGCCGCGGTCCCTCGCCAAGCCTACACCCTGGGCCTTGGAACCCTGTCGCGGGCCCGTCGAACCCTGTTGCTGGTGAGTGGTGCTGCCAAGGCGCAGATTCTCCATGCTGCCATGGAGGGTTCCGTTACGCCTCAAGTGCCCGCCACTTTCCTCCGCCAACTTCAGAATGTCACGGTAATCGCCGACCGTGAGGCCGTGGCGCTCCTCGGCCGTGAAGGAGGCCCCAGACTGTGCTAGGCAAAAGCGGACAGGCCGTGACCGCCGTACCGGTAACGGTGGCCGGCGACCACTATTCGGTAGAAATAAATGCCGACGGCATGGTGACGACGGCGCGGCCGGAATTGACCGCCGCCGACGGCGACGTCCTTATCACCCCGGGCTTCCTCGACCTCCAGATCAACGGTTTCGCCGGCATCGATTTCAACTCGCCCGGCCTTACCGCCGAGACCCTCGACCACGCGCTCGAGGCCATGCTGCGAACCGGCGTGACCGCTTGTCTGCCGACCCTGATCACGGCACCCGTCGATGAACTTGAAGAGCGCTTCCGAGCGCTCGTTGCCGCCACCGGCGATAGCCGCTACGCGGAGCAGATGGTGGTCGGCTTCCACCTCGAGGGGCCTTTCCTGTCGTCGCTCGAGAGTTACCGCGGCTGTCATCCCGCTGAGTGCATGTGTCCGGCGGAGGTGGCGGACTTCGACCGCCTGCAAGCGGCGGCGGACGGGCGGATCCGGCTGGTCACGGTCGCGCCGGAGGTGACGGGGGCATTGGCGCTTATCGAACATCTGTGCGGGCAGGGCGTCGTGGCAGCCCTCGGCCACACCGCGGCGGACGGCCCTACCATCGCGGCCGCGGCGGCGCACGGCGCGCGGCTCTCCACCCATCTCGGCAACGGCGCGCCCGCGATGCTGCACAGGTTCGATAATGTCATCACCCATCAACTCTGCGATGACCGGCTCATGGCCTCGTTCATCGCTGACGGCTATCACCTGGCGCCGGCGATCCTGAGGAGCTACCTGAGAGCCAAGAGCCTGTCGCGGTCGATCCTGGTCACGGACGCGGTAGCGGGGGCCGCGGCGCCGCCCGGAGACTACCGCCTCGGCCGCGTCGCGGTACGTCGCGGCGCGGAGCCGGTGATAACGCTACCCGGCACGCAGCTACTCGCGGGCTCGGCGCTCACCCTGGATTGGGCGGCCCGCAACCTCCTCGCTTGGACCGAGTTCGGCTTCGACGAAATCTTCACCATGGCGCGGACCAATCCGGCGCGGCTTTTGGGCCAGCCGGACCCCGCCCCGTCACCGGGCCGGCCCGCGGATCTCGTGCGCTGGGTCATGACGGACTCGGGGCCAGAGGTCGAGTCGACGCGTCTCGGCGGCACGGTCATCGCGTCCCGATCCTGATACAAAAGATCGGGCCAAAGATCGGGATTGTGGCTCCGTTTTCGATCGGCGTCAGACGAAAGCGCGCTCCTTCGCACCCGAGATGCGGAAGACGGCGTAGACGGCAATGCCCGTCGCCACCAGCAGGATCGTCGACAGCGCGGAAGCGGTGCCGAACGCGCCATCGAGCACCGACAGATAGATCCGCACCGGCATCGTCATCGTTCCGCCCACGTATAGAATGATCGACGAGGAGAGTTCGTTGATGGCCGTCACGAAAGCCATCAACGCGCCGGCCACGATCCCGGGTATCATTAAGGGCAGTGTTACTTTCAGGAAGGCCCGTCCAGGCGGCGCCCCCAGGCTGATGGCAGCCTCTTCGACATTGATGTTGATCTGCTTGAGGATCGCGGCGCTCGAGCGCACCGCGTAGGGCAGCCGTCTGATGAAGATTACCAGAATGATGATGAGACCCGTGCCCAGCAGGCTCACCGGCGGCTTGTTGAACGATACGATGAACCCGATGCCCAGAGCCACGCCGGGAACGATGTAGGGCACCATGAGTACGGAGTCGAGAAACCCGGACACACCGCTTCGGCGCCGCGCCACGATGTAGCCGACCAAGGAACCGAGGGTGACGATGAGAACGACCGCCGTTATCGAAAAGACAAAGCTGTTGGTAATGACGTGCAGCACTTCCGAGATCACCCGTGCATAGCTGTCCAGGCTGAAGCCGGGATGGAAGACCGGCCCTCTAGTTTTTCTGAACGACATGTAGATAACCACGACCGACGGCAGCGAGCTCAGGAGCACGATCCCGTAGCAGATACCGTGAGCGGCGATGGACTTTATGCCTTCGAGGGGTTTCACCTCCGGCTTGTTGATCAGGCTGCCGGCGAAACTCCGCCGGTTCACCATGTAGCGTTGCAGAGCAAAGAAGGTCAGGGACAGGGCGATCAGAATGATGCTCACGGTCGAGGCCAGGCTCGGGTTACCGGCGATCTCGCTAGTGAAGAGGTTGTAGGCCTCAACCGACAGCACGCGAAAATCGCCGCCGATTATCTGGGGCGTTCCGAAATCGGCCAGCGACAACACGAAGGCCAACAAGGCGCCGGCGCTCATGCCGGGCAACACCAGAGGCAAGGTGACCTTGAAGAATTTGCGGTACGGTCCGCAGCCGAGGTTCTCGCCGGCATCCTCGATCGAGCGGTTGACTGAGGTCAGCGCAGAGGCCGTTAGCAGGAAGACGAAAGGATAAAACTTGAGGCAGAACACCAGGAGAATGCCGAACAAGCCGAACACCGACGGTGGATGGATCCCGACATCCGCCAAAAGCAGCCTCAGCCAGCCGTTGGCCCCCAGCATCATGATCCACGAGTAGGCCCCGATGAAGGGTGGCGACACCAGCGCTAGGACGGCCAGGGTCGCAATCACCGGCCGACCCTTTATCTCGAAGCGCGATGTCAGAAAGGCGAGCGGCACGCCAAGCAACAGGGCGCCGGACATGCCGCCGAAGCCAGCGATCAGACTGTTGAAAATGGTCGCGCGGTAATATTTGTGGCCAAGTATGAGAGCGTAGTTCGCCAGCGTGAAACTACCGTCCTTGCGGTCGATAAAGCTGGCCACGAATACATTCGCCAGTGGATTTAGGAGAAGCACGGCAACCACGGCGAGCGCGATCAGCACGATCAACGTCCAGATATTGAGCTGCGCTAGCTTCCTGCGAAACATTGTCCTCTCCACGCTCACAGACGGCGCTGCGTTTCATTGTCGAAGAACAGGAGGCTCTCGTGTGGCAAGGCGATTTTCAGCTTGCCGCCGATATCTGTCAGTCGCTCCAACGTCGGGCGAGCCACATTCACCGTGAGAGAAATCCCGCCCTCGCACTCCAGGGCGTACTTGGCCTCACGGCCGGTGAAGGAAATCTTCCGCACCGTTCCGACCAAATGAGAGACGCCGTCGCTATCGTCGGCATGGTCGTCGGCAATGGCCACGTCTTCCGGCCTAATGGCAACGGTGACGGCGGACGACGAGCAGGGCGCCACCTGGCAAGCAATCTCATGGCCGGCGAACGAAATCGTAGCGGGATTGCCGCCCGAACCCTTCTCCATACGCGCGTCAATGAAGTTCATGGTTCCGACGAAAGCGGCAACGGAGTGCGTCTCGGGATCCTTGTAGACATCCCATGGTCGGCCGACTTGCTGCACGACGCCGTTTTCCAGGATGCAGACGCGATCGGAAATCACCAGGGCCTCTTCTTGATCGTGGGTCACGTAGATCGTCGTGATGCCGAGCCTCTTCTGGATGTCGCGAATGTCCTCCCTGAGCTCGATCCGGAGCTTGGCGTCCAGATTCGACAGGGGCTCGTCCATCAGCAACACCTTCGGCCGCACCACCATGGCCCGCGCCAGGCCGACACGTTGTTGCTGACCGCCGCTGAGTTGGTCGGGCATACGGTTCCCAAGGCCGGAGAGCCTGGCCATCTCCAGCGAGGTCCCGACGCGCTCCTTGATCTCCTCCCTGGCCACCTTCCGGTTGTGCAGCCCGAAGGCCACGTTGTCCGCAACGCTCATGTGAGGAAAGATGGCGAAATCCTGAAACACCATCCCAGTATCCCGGCGGTAGGCCGGGATATGGTCGATCCGGTCGCCGTCGAAGAATATCTGTCCATTATCCTGGGCAACGAAACCGGCGACGGTCCTGAGCAGGGTCGTCTTACCGCACCCGCTCGGGCCCAGCAGGGTAAAGAACTCCCCCGATTCGATGGTCAGATCCACCGCGTCGAGCGCCTTCACACCCGGCGTGTAGGACTTGTCGATGCCTTTCAGGCGAATCGTGGTCATGGACTTAGGTTGCCGAACAAAGCACTCCGGCGCAACGACTCAAGCCGTCGCGATGCGGGCGGCAGGTGCGGCTTGCCGGGCGACCCACCAAGGAAGTATGATTTCCGCCGGGAAGGCTTCGGTAACCGTCAGCATGACAGCTCGCCGCATAGAAGGCGTCGTCTTCGACGTTGGGAACGTGCTCGCCCATGTGAGCTACGGCCGCATAGCGGACGAGTTCGCCCGCCACTCACCGCTCTCGCCGGAGGCCATCGTGCAGGAGCTCGTGGGGACCGACCTGGAATGGGATTCGGAAACGGGCAAGTACGATTCTCGCGAGCATTTCAAGCGAGTCAAAGATCGCCTAAAGGGCAATTCAGGCTGGACCTACGAGGAGTTCACGCGGGAGTTCGCCTCGGGCCTCGCGTTAACGCGGGAGGGCATTGCGAGCCTGGAATACGCGGCGGCACGATGTCGCGTGTTCATCATGTCGAACACCCCATATCTTCACGCGCTCTGGATGTTCGAGCAGGAGATTCTGGCGACCCTGCCCGAGCAACTCTTCCTGTCTTACCGCGAAGGCGTCATGAAACCGGATCCGAGGATCTGGGAGATTTTCTTCGAACGGACCCAACTGCCGGCCGAAAAGTGTCTCTTTATCGATGACCGCCTGGAGAACTGCGAGGCGGCCGGGCGCCTCGGAGTCCGCACTGTCCACTTCAAGAAATCCGAGATGAACTTGCTCGACGAAGTTTCGTCTCTGCTATAGGTGCGCTGGAAAATACGGCTCGCGGTCCTACTACTTCGTCTATATACTTCGCGGCATAATACCTAACAAAACAAGAACTAGGGAGGAACACAGCCATGAAGCTATATCGATATATCTGTGGTTGTCTGATGCTAGCGTTGGGGATGTCCCTGGCGCCGCTGAACACGGCCGCGGCGCAAGGGAAGGTCGTTCTCTACTCCGCGCACAAATCTTCCATCATCGAGGCGATGGTTCCCTTATTCGAGAAGGCGACCGGCATCAAGGCCGAGGTCATCAAGGCCGGCTCGGGCGACATCATTCGTCGGGCCCTCGCCGAGAAGGGCAACCCCCAGGCCGACGTGATTTGGAGCATCGGGGCCGAGCAACTGCAGGCCAACAACGAGATCCTGGAAGACTACAAACCGGCCGGCGTGGACAAGATCAACCCCGTTTTCCTGGTCGGCGATAAGTGGCTCCCGTACACCGGCATCGTGATGGTGTTCATCGTCAACACCAATCTAACCAGCCCGGGCGATACGCCAATGACCTGGACGGCGCTCGCAGACCCGAAGCTGAAAGGCAAGATCTCCTCGGCGAGGGCCGACAAGTCCGGATCGTCATTCATGCAACTCGCGACGGTTCTCAATATCTACAAGGACAAGGGCTGGGACGTGTACGAGGGCATCCTCAAGAACTTCGCCCTCTCCGGAAGCTCCAGCGCCGTGCCGAAGTTCGTCAATGACGGCGAAGCGTCTATCGGCGTGACCCTCGAGGACAACGCGCTGCGCTACGTCGAGGGTGGCGGCCCGGTGAAGATCATCTATCCCGCGGACGGCACCACGGCGGCGCCCGACGGAATCGCGCTGGTGAAGAACGGCCCCAACTCGGAGAACGGCAAGAAGTTCATCGACTGGGTACTGGGGCACGAGGCGCAGACATTCCTGGTCGAGAAAATGGGCCGCAGATCCATACGCACCGACGTGCCGTCGAGCTCGGCCCTGCCGCCGCTCAGCGACATCAAAGTCGTTCCCTATGACATCACCTGGGCGGCGAGCAACCGGGATAACTTTGTCGAAAAGTGGCGGGATCTGCTGATCAACCGATGACACCGATGGCGGATCCACGAGTAAAAGGGGGCGAAAGCCCCCTTTTTTTCGGTATTTGGGGATTGGATAGCAAGCGCGCCTAACCCTCGATGGGTTCAACGCCGCCTGAACGATCATCGCCCCCGGACGCGATCCCGGATCATGCCGCTGCCACCGATTCCGCAATGCAGCGGCAGACATGGTCCATCTCGGCATCACTGAGATTGCACGGATCCAGCAGAATAGAACCCGGGTCGATATCGTGTGCCCGGACATAAACGGCCGGGTTCCCGGCGGCAAGGCTGAGGCTCAGCGAGCCAGCATCCATACCGGTTTGCCCGGCGTCGACTTTGATGCGGACCCGCGTCACCGGATTACCGGTGGGATCGGCTTCCAGGGTGACGGCGAGACCGGTGATGTCTTGCAGTGTAGCGGCCGCGCGCTCGGCGCGGGCATGTTCCTGGCGCCACAGCGCTTCCTTGTCGAGGGCCTGCCAACGTTGAAGTACCGCGATAGTCGAGGCGACACCTTCCTTGCCGACCTTCATCGCCCGGCCGATGCCATATTCCTGAAGGTAACACGCGCGCACCAGGTTCTTGCGTCCGGCGATGATGCCCGCGGTCAGCCCGCCGAGGACTTTGTGGGCGCTGTAGATGGCAAGATCGGCGCCCCGCGCGAGGAAGCCATGCAGATCGTATTCCGCCGCCGCATCGACCATAACCGGAACGCCCTGGGCGTGGCAGATAGTGCAAAATTCATCAAGCCCAATCATGCCAACTTGTGAGGTCTGGTGGGAAACAACATAGAGCGCCGCCGCGGTCCGTTCGCCCAGCGCGCCTTCGAGCTGATATTCGGTCGTCCGGTTGACGGCACCAATCTCGACCACCGACGCGCCCGCCAGTCGTACCATCTGGTTGATTTCGCCACTGAAGTGGCAGTTGTGTCCCTTCTGCAGGATAATTTCGTTTTTGAGGCCGTCGGTATCGGGCAGCCGTTCGATGCGGGCGAGGTTATCGCCGGTCATCGCCGCCGCGACCGCAACGCTGATGCCCGCGCCCGCGCAGGCGGTCACGCATCCGGCCTCCGCCCCGGTGGCCCGCGCGATGGCACGAGAGGCGGCGCGATGAAGTTCCGGCATATCGACGGCGCGGATAAGTATGGCGGCGGCCGCGTCGATGGCCTCCTGGTTGGCCGCGGCGGCGCCAAGGAAAGTCATGGTTCCGGCCGCGTTAACAATCTGCTTCAGGTCCATCGGCGGTTCGCTCATCGTCATGGCAGCCTCGGCAAGATCGCCGACTGCATTTCGGGCAGGGTCTGGCCGCCGTCGACCACGACAATCTGGCCGGTGATGTATTCGGCCTCATCGGACGCCAGGAACCGAACCGCCCTGCCGATGTCCTCGGGCGTACCAAGGCG
>PVMS01070001.1_pt1 | contig 15662 bp, 11 predicted proteins | sample 1853461 | NCBI WGS metagenome assembly PVMS01 (sample SAMN08582032, study PRJNA380276) | Marine sediment metagenome, whole genome shotgun sequencing project. | isolation source: ocean sediment barecode stripped | collected 2017 | reverse complement strand
TACCCTTCCCGCCTTTAGCGGGATGATACTGCATCTCCTGCGTTGCCAAGGGTTCGGCGTAGCTTACGACAGCCTCACCCTTGGACGCCTTGGATCTACAGCACCCTCGGCTTTTGCAACGTTAGGGTAAGTGCAGATCAAGGCAATATGGATCTCGATTTTCCTTTAGTCTTTGCAGCCCTTTACAGCTCAATAGATATAACTGCCAGCCTGGGGAATCTGCTTGACCTGTCTTCTTTTTTCCTGTAAAGGCCGCCTTATGACACTCTGTGGCTTTGCCCAGAGTGTTTTGAATATGGGCTTTCACCCATGGAAGCGTGATTTTGTGCCCGGCATGATGCACATAGGAAGAATAGTATGACCTGGAACACATTCGTTGATATCCTGTTCAATATCTTACACACACAAACCGGGCTTTTCAATCTTCATTACAAGCTCGTGGTCATGTGGGGAATCGGTCTCTTTTTTATTTATCTTGCTGTGGCAAAGAAATACGAACCTTTGCTCCTCTTGCCGATCGGTTTTGGGATCTTTATTGTCAACTTTCCCCTCACTCCCCTTATGGGTTTTGATGCCCATGGCAAACGGGAGTTGTTCAACATATTTTACCATTACGGTATCGAATGGGAGGTAATCCCGTGCCTCATATTTTTGGGACTCGGGGCCATGACCGATTTCGGACCTCTCATCGCCAACCCAAAAACTTTAGTTATTGGGGCGGGGGCTCAGCTCGGTGTATTCGTCACGTTCATTGGCGTACTCCTGTGTGGATTCACCTTAAAAGAGGCTGCCTCGGTTGGCATTATTGGAGGGGCTGACGGACCCACGACGATCTATCTGACTGCGAAGCTGGCACCCCATCTCCTTGGGGCTAATGCCCTTGCTGCATACTCCTACATGGCCATGGTCCCCCTGATTCAGCCCCCGATTATGAGACTTCTGACATCCAAGAAAGAGCGAACGATCATCATGAAACAGCTGAGGCCTGTTTCAAAGCTCGAAAAAACATTCTTTCCCCTCATGGTAACAGCGCTCATTGCACTTTTGATCCCTGCTGTCACCCCTTTGATGGGGATGTTCATGCTGGGCAACTTCATGCGGGAAAGTGGCGTTGTAGAAAGACTGGCCGGATCCGCACAAGGCTCACTAATGAACATTGTCACCATATTTCTTGGCATCTCTGTGGGTGCCACAATGCAGGCTGAAAAATTCCTCACAGCCAAGCCACTACTCATCTTTACGTTCGGACTGATCGATTTCGCCATTTGTACCATGGGCGGCATCCTAACGGTCAAGATAATGAACCTTTTTCTGAAGGAGAAGATGAATCCCCTCATCGGGTCAGCAGGAGTTTCTGCAGTCCCTATGGCAGCACGCGTTTCACAGATGGTGGGACAACAGGAGGATCCCAACAATTTCTTACTCATGCACTCTATTGGACCAAATCTTGCTGGAGTCATCGGAAGTGCTTCGGCAGCAGGGATGTTCATTGCCATGTTCGGATAGGTAAAGAAAGTGCACTAAAGTTGGGAGTGCAAAGAAAGTGCACTAAAGTTGGGAGTGCACTAAAGTGCCTAAAGTTGTGGAGATTGCCTTCGGCAAGAACAATCATTCCGTTATTTGTAGAGTTCGTTCTTTTTCTGGCAGAAAATGAACAAGTGCAAAGCGATCTGGCGTATTGTGCTTATATTAAATGAGTTGCACCGGAGGCGCATTCCTTGACTTTAGGCACTTTAGCTCACTTTAGGCACTCTAGTTCACTTTAGGCACTTTAGCTCACTTTAGGCACTTGCATGCCATTGAGATAACAACCATTTTCTGGTCGTCACCAGTAAAAGGCTACAGTATATGGAAACTATTGATTGGAGCTATGCCATTTCCACATTGATCATACGCTTCGTCGGCATATTCGTCGTCCTTGGTGTCCTTCAGGTTATCATGCAGATCTCCGGCAGGATTTTCACCCACATAGACGCCAAAAAGGATCGCCCACCACCGGACATTGTCCGCCCCAAAAAAGACCTGACCCAAGAAGAAGCCGCTGCTGTGGCTACAGCCCTTTATCTGCACGAAAGGAACGACTAGCGCCCTTCTCCCCTAGTGTCGTGCCTCAGAGATCATGTGCAGAAGTCAAAGCTAACAAGATCTCCGCGTCGGGTCGTTGAAATATTAAATTCGAAGCACGTACTGTTTTCAAGGCGTGAGCCGCAAATCCGAAATTCGTACTGTTCTCAAGGCGTCAGCCGCAAACAATGACCAAAATCCGAATTCTTCAATGTTCAAAACAGATTCTTTTGGTGTTTCGGTCATTTGAATTTCGGTCATTCGGGTTTGTTTAGGATTTCGTGCTTCGGATTTCGGATTTATATAATATTGTCTTTGACAGCCCTGTGCGTTCTTGAACACCATACAAGCTATTCACGAGACGAAACCCTAGTTCTCCATCGCTTGAATCCGCCCCCTCTCCGTATCAACCCGGCTTAGCATAATCATCCCAACAACAAAAAACAGGACAAGGGAAAGAATGGCGTTGCGCGGGTTGTCCGACAGGTCAGTCATCAAAGCAAAAATCAGGGGGCCGAATATAGAAGCAAATTTGGCGCTGATCGTAAAAAAACCGAAAAACTCCGCTGGCCTGGCCCTGGGAATCAACCGCGCGTATAGCGATCTACTGATGGCTTGGCTTCCGCCCAGGACAAGACCCACCAGCCCTCCAAGTATCCAGAATTCAAGAGCCGACTTCAGAAAGTAGGCGTATGTGACAATGACAATCCACAACAGCAATGTAATCATGATAGCGGCCTTGGATCCGATGCGTTCAGCCAGCCTCGCAAAGACCAGTGCGCCAGGCCAGGCGATGAACTGCGTCATCAGAAGAGTGCCGATGAGCGTCCCTGTATCAAGACCTAAGGCGGTCTTCCCAAAAATCGCCGCCATGGCGATGACGGTTTGAATGCCATCGTTGTAGACAAGGAAAGCAGCCAGAAACCACAATAGATCCGGATAGCGCCTGAAGGACCTTAGCGTTTTGAGAAACCTATTTAAGCCGTACGTGAAATAAGAAAAACCCTCTGGCTTGCTGCGTAAACGCCTGGCTTCAGGAACCCCCACAAAAAGCGGAATTGCAAAGAGGCCCCACCAAAGCCCCACAGAGGCAAGGCTGATCCGGATACTCATTGATTTGTCTGGTATTCCAAAACTCTCATGATAGGTGATCATCAGCACGTGCAGGGCCAGCAGAAGGCCTCCGCCTATGTAGCCAAAGGCATACCCCTTTCCCGACACCGAATCTATTTCGTCTTCACCCGCCACTTCAGGCAGGAAAGCATTATAAAAGGTCATGCTCCCCGCAAACCCTATGTTCGCTGCAACAAAAAGCGCAAGACAGAGCCAGTAGTCCCCATCCCCGACAAAATACAAAAGTGACGTAAGCGTTGCGCCAGTGTATGTAAAAGCCAGGAGGAATTTCTTCTTGGAACTTGAGAAATCAGCCAAACCCCCAAGGACAGGGGCAGTAAGGGCGGTCAATAAGAGTGAGAAAGAGATCCCATACGCCCACAGCGCGCTTGCTGTGGTTCTGAAGCTCAAGGGGCCGCACGGGACGATGATTCCTTCTTCAGGCACAAGGGACGCAAAATAGACCGGGAGGATAGCTGCCAGGATACTGGTAGCAAACGCGGAATTGGCCCAGTCATACATGCACCAACCAAAGACTGCCCGCTTTCTGTTTGTCATTCCGGAATGCCTCATGTTATAAAATCGTTCCACGATTTTATATAATGCGGCTACGCCGCTCAATAAGGAAATTCGAAATAGTTCACCATACGGGGCGGACTCGATACTGGATTCTGGATGCTTGATGCTGGATAAAGATACAAACTGCATTCGTGGAACCAGTATCCACTATCCAGAATCCAGCAATGACCAATGCCTAAAGAACTAACCCACATCCTGATCGCCCAAGACGTGGTCAAGCGACTGCGGAGAAACGGGCAGACACTGTTGGCCCAATTGATCGAAAGGAATATAGGGGCCTATTATCTGGGCTCAATCATCCCTGATGCCCTTTTTTACGATGTGCCCCCGTTTCGTCTAAATCCCAAAAAGTATGTTTGGCTCTCCCGAGCCTTTCACAAAGAAGAGAAGGCCAAGAATGATCAAAAAGCTGTAGGCCTTTTCAGGTCCATCGAGGCCAATCCTCGTGTTTGGCGGTTGAAGATGGCATTTGCGGCAGGGATTGTAACTCATACGGTAATCGATCGTATCTTCCATGAACTCATTGAGTATTATACATCAACCTGGGGCGAAGGGGGCTCGGTCGCTATGGCAACCCATAGGGAGATTGAGACATTGATCGATATGATTCTCCTGCGACCATTAAACATGACCCCCCGGCAGATTCACCTTGGACATTTTATTCAGCTTGATGAACGCACCAAATACTCCCTGTTTCGCTTTTATTTGGACCATTTAATTGAAGACCACAAGGCAGACCCCTCCTTGTTGAACGCCCTTAAAAGGGCTCACGACCAACAATGCCTATTCATTAAATTGTTTGCCACGTTGCCCCTATACCACATCATTAAACTCACAAACAAGCTTGTGGCGGGCCGCCTGATAGCATGGCACAGTCTCTTTTATCCGGAGGAGGTGGGACCTCAAGCATTTCCGGTGTTCGGTAAGATGGGGGTGAATTCTCTAAGGGATGAACGCCTCTTTGATGGAAGATTGGGGGCCTGTAGAGAAGCGGCCTCAAACGAGGCGATCTTACACATTAACATGGCCCTGAAAGCGTTTGCTTAGAAGTGGTTTCAAAATCTCAGATCGTGTTTCAGGGCAAGGCGTCCCGCTCAAATAACGGGACAACACAGCCCTGGGGCGCAAAATGGGGTTTTGAAACCACTTCTGGCGTAAATGATTATTGACAGTAATCCTGTAATCCTGTAACTACCTGCCGTGTCTTCAGGCCTGTACTAAGGAGGGTTCAGCATGGCCCAGAAAACTTCACCAAGCGTGAAGTTCTCAAATAGGGGCAGATATGTGCTGCTGGTCGGTCTTTGCGTTTTTCTCGTCGGGGTTGGCGTTTGGTTTGCCTTTAGAGAAGCAAAAGGCCCCGAGAAATCACCTCGGTCTGCATTGACACCTGCGGCGCAAAGGAAGATGGCCGTCCCCCCTGAAAAAGTCATAGACTACAATAAGCTTCAAGAGAGGACTGACGAGGGCTTGACGGCCATGATGGAAGCACGAAAGGCGCCATATGGTGTTGAAAAGAGTATCGACATGATTGTGAGGTCGGATGAGTCTATCAAGGTCGGCGAAGAGACTCTTAGGATGAAGAAAATACTCGATGAAATTCGACTCAGATTGGGAGAAATCGTTGAAGACGATCTGGCAGGTGCATCCGAACCAGAGGCGGGGGAAGATGTATTTGGGATTCACGTGGTTCGGCCGCATGAGAACATATGGGACATACACTTTAATCTTTTGAAGGATTATTACGACCACAAAGGCATTCAACTCTCCCCTTTGGCTGATGAGCCGGACCGTCAGGGATATAGCTCCGGGTTGGGTAAGATCTTGAAGTTTTCAGAAAGCTTGGTTCACATCTATAATCTCAGGGAACGCAGGATTGAGACAGATCTGGACCAGATTTATCCCTTGAGCAAGATAGTCATCTACAACATGGATAGGGTATTTGCTCTCCTTGATGCTATTGATTATGAAAATGTTAATCGAATTGAGTTCGACGGAGAGACTATATGGCTGCCGGCAGTACAATAATAAAATCGCCGGGCGATTTTATATAACGCGGCTTCGCCGCTCAAGATGCAAACTCCGTATCATTTTAGCCAGGCGAATGCTGAATCCCAAAATGGCTCACCAAGTGAGCAAAAGGTGGCTTTTTTCAAAGTGCTAAATTAATACGGGCTTCGCCCCCAATACTCCATCATTGCATATGACAGGGATAGGTTGATTGCCACCGGAAGACCTGTAGGCTCAATGAGCGGTTCAATTCGGAGGCGTTATGATTAAACGATATACCCGTGAGGCCATGGGCCGTATATGGACAGAGGAAAACAAATTCCAGACGTGGCTTCTAGTTGAAATCTTGGTCTGCGAAGCATTGGCCAAAATCGGCCAAATTCCCAAGAAAGCGGCGCAGAATATCCGTAGGAAGGCAGGGTTTTCTCTTGACAGGATCAGTGCCATTGAAGCCGAGACCAAACATGATGTGATTGCCTTTTTGACTAGTGTCGGAGAGACAGTTGGCCCGGACGCACGCTACATTCATTTAGGGCTAACGTCATCGGACATCCTGGATACTGCCATGGCCGTTAGGCTAAGGCAGGCGTCTAAACTGATTTTGAAGGCATGTGACCGTCTCCTGGTTGCCCTGAAAAGAAAAGCCATGACTCACAAGAACACAGTCATGGTCGGTCGCTCCCACGGTATCCATGCCGAGCCCATTACCTTCGGTCTGAAGCTGGCGTTGTGGTATGACGAAATGCGAAGAAATCGCAGGCGGATTCAGCAGGCCATGGAGGCCATAAGTGTTGGAAAAATTTCAGGGGCTGTTGGTACATATGCCAATATTTCTCCAAGGATAGAACCTTATGTGTGCAAAAAACTGAGTCTCCGGCCTGCAGCCATCTCCAGCCAGATTGTCCAGAGAGACCGGTATGCAGAGTACTTTACGACATTGGCTATCGTGGCCTCTACGATAGAGAAGATAGCTGTAGAAATTCGGCACCTTCAAAGGACAGAGGTCTCAGAAGCCGAGGAGTATTTTTCAAAGGGGCAAAAAGGATCCTCTGCAATGCCTCACAAACGCAATCCAATCGGCTCCGAGAACCTGTCAGGACTGGCAAGGTTGGTTCGCTCGAATGCAGCCGCGGCCATGAACAATGTAGCGTTATGGCATGAACGAGACATCAGCCACTCTTCTGTGGAAAGGGTTATCGCCCCTGACAGCACCATTCTGGTTGACTATATGCTGGGCCGCACAGCAGAAATCATTCGCAAGCTGGTCGTCTATCCAAAGAAGATGCAGCAAAACTTGGAACTCAACCGGGGGCTTATCTTCTCTCAGCAAATACTCCTTGCTTTGGCCATGAAGGGTGTCAGCCGCGAAGCAGCGTATAACATGGTTCAAAAACAGGCTATGCAAGCCTGGGAGAAGAAAAAGGACTTGAAGGACCTTGTCCTGAATGATTCGGATATTCGAGGCTACTTGAAACTCGAAGAGATTGAAAGACTCTTTGACGTGAAGGCCCAGCTGAAACATGTGAACACCATCTTCACCCGTGTTTTTGGAGCTGAGGGTTCAAAGCGTAAAGCTCCAAGGGCCGGAAAGAAGTAGTTGCATATGAGCTTTTTATCTATTAGACTTAAAAGTTTAGACTTCCTTGCAGCCACATTGGCGAAATTTATCGGAAGCTGCACGACGACCACACGGGTTGCTGGTCATCACCAGTGTCCTCGGCACTGCTGAGATGGACTGGAAGCTCAAGTGATTGAATATTGGCGATTTCGTGGGTATTGGGTACCGCCTCAGCGTTACGGGTTACGAGTTACGGGTTGAACCGAATGCAGAACGAGGGATAAAATGACATTTTGGGAGAGCTGACTATTGACGAATGATTGTACGAAGTATCTTCAATACTCAATCGTCAATCCATGCGACCAGTCACTAACGACCAATGACAAGTGCCGAAGAACCACAAAACGACGAACCACTAACAACGAACTGATAAGGAGGTATTTATCTTGATTGACATAGCATATGCCATGGGCGCGGGAGGGGGCGCATCCGGACAGGGTGGCGGATTTGGGGCCATGGTCCCCCTGATCCTGATGTTTGCCATATTCTACTTTCTTTTGATACGACCCCAGCAGAAGAAACAGAAAGCGCATCGCCAGCTGCTCGGCAACCTCAAGAAAGGAGATCGTGTCATCACAAGTGGTGGGTTGTATGGACGGATTACGGGGCTCACCGACACGGTTGTGACACTTGAGATTTCAGAAAAGGTGCGTGTGAAGGTGGGACGCGGCAACATAGCAGGACCGGCACAAAGCGACGCTCCCAAGCAATAAAGGAGCATCATCGTAACATCTTCGATTTGCCAAAGACTTTTTGTGAGGCTCCCCCACAATAGGTTGGGGGATCGCTTTGCGGGCTTAGGCACCCGATAATGAACAAGGCCATTTGGGGATAGCCTCTCGCGCACCTTACCAAAGCGTACTTTGGCTCGTTGTGTTAAGGAAGATTGAATCTATGCAACTCAAGTGGAAGCTGTTTCCCATTCTTTCTATCATAGTCGTAGCATTGCTGTATGTGGTGCCTTCAGTCTCTCCGAATCTCCCTGCGTGGTGGAGGTCTCTTGGCATACTCCCCACCGAGAAGATCCATCTGGGTCTCGATCTCCAGGGGGGCATGCACCTTGTGCTGGAAGTTCAAACGGAAAAGGCTGTCGAAAACAGAATCGAACAGACTGCTCAAGAGCTCCGGGATGCCATGAAAAAGGCCCGCATTCGGTATGCCGAGCTTAACACGGTAAAGCAAATTCAAATATCAGTCCGCCTATTAAACCAGGAAAACACTGAGGCTTTCGACGACATGCTTGACAAGGAGTTCCCGAGGCTCCGGCTCGTATCCAAGACTTCTGAAGGTGAGGATCTTGTTGTACGCCTCGACCTTCCTGAACAGGAAGTCAAGTATATAAAAGAGATGGCGTCCAAACAGGCAATGGAAACCATCCGAAACCGCATAGACCAGTTTGGTGTGAGCGAGCCGGACATTCGTCGCCAGGGAGAAAATCGCATACTAATCCAGCTCCCGGGAATCAAAGACCCCCAAAGGGCCATCAACCTGATCGGACAGACAGCCCTTCTGGAATTCAAACTGGTGGACGAGGAGCATGATGTTCAGGACGCCTTGAAAGGAAAGATTCCACCGGCCGATGACATCCTTTATCAGATTACCCAAGACAAGGTCACAAGGCGGGAGACAAAGACCCCGTTCCTGGTCAAGAAACGAACCTATCTCACGGGCGAATATCTGACCGATGCCAGGGTTCAGATCGACTCCCAATTCGGTGAACCATACGTTTCGATCGACTTTGATAAAAAGGGGGCCCGGCTCTTCGAACGAATTACCGAAGCGAACGTAAAAAAACGCCTTGCAATAGTACTGGACGGGCGCATTTACTCAGCTCCGGTCATCCAAGAGAAGATCGGCGGGGGGCGCGCGCGTATCACGGGCAACTTCACGACTGAAGAGGCCAGAGACCTGGCTATTGTGCTTAGGGCGGGTGCCCTGCCCGCTCCGGTCACGATTCTTGAAGAGCGGACTGTGGGACCCTCCCTTGGCCGCGACTCGATTGAAAAAGGGCTCCGTTCCATGTGGGTCGGTGGCCTCCTCGTGGTTCTATTCATAGCTATTTACTACAAAGGAGCCGGTATCATTGCAAATGTTGCCCTTTGCCTGAATATTATCTTGATTGCGGCAGCTTTGGCCTTCTTTCAGGCCACGCTCACTCTCCCGGGCATAGCCGGAATCATTCTGACCATTGGTATGGCTGTGGATGCCAACGTCATTATCTTTGAACGTATTCGGGAAGAGGTTCGAGTAGGCAAGACCCCCAGAGCTGCGGTGGATGCCGGTTACGGAAAGGCCACCTTGACGATCCTGGACGCCAATGTGACCACACTTATTGCGGCCGTGGTCCTCTTTCAATTTGGAACCGGGCCTGTCAAGGGCTTTGCTGTGACGCTCACGATAGGTATTCTGGCAAGTCTTTTTACCGCTATTGTGGTCTCAAGGCTTATTTTTGACTATCTGATTTTTCAGCGGCGAATAAAGAACCTGAGCATCTAAAAAAAACCTGGAGTAATGGAGTGATGGAGTAATGGATTTAAAGGAAGACAGGGTCTATTGCGTATTTGTTACCCAGTACTCCAACACTCCATCGTTCCAGTGGCATGGCGAGAAGCAATTACCATCAAGAAAAATATGATTTCTATGAGTTGGAGAACCCGAGAGACGTGTGAACCATGCAATTTATCAAACCTGACATCAACATCGACTTCATAGGGAAAAGAAAGATCGCCTTTGTGGCCTCCTTGGTCCTGATCGTTGCCACCATTGTCTCACTGACCGTCAAAGGGGGCCCCAGGTTTGGGGTTGACTTCGCGGGTGGCACGGTGGTTCAGGTCAAGTTCTCAAAGGAGATAGAACCCGGGGTCATCAAAAAGGCCCTGGAAGCAATGGACCTGCGAATCACTTCGGTTCAGGGATTTGGAGAAAGGACAGAGCATGAGTTCTTGATTAGGGCAGCCGAGTCTACCGAGGGCTTGGAGAGTTTGGCTTCCAAGATCAAACAGAGGCTTGACTCTGCGTATCCGGATAACAAGGTGGAAGTGCGTCGTGTCGAGATGGTGGGCCCCAAGGTTGGAAAAGACCTTCGCGAAAAGGCCCTTTTTGCCATGTTTTCCGCTATCCTCTTTATTGTGGTCTATATTTCGGGCCGGTTTGAGCTTAAGTGGATGCTGAGTATCATTATGGCTTCATGCCTCTTTTTAACACTTTATATATTCTCCAGATTTGGTGTGAGCATCCCGATTCTGATTATGCTCGCGTTGCTGGTCACCCTAATGTTAAGTTTTTATCTGAAGCTGAGATTCGCCATGGGAGCTATTGTCGCGTTGATACACGATATCATTATTACTGTCGGGGCCTTCTCCCTGACTAACAAAGAATTTACCCTTCCAATCATTGCGGCCCTTTTGACGATCATAGGCTATTCCCTAAACGACACCATCGTTGTGTTTGACCGTATCCGTGAAAACTCCCGTAAATATCACCGACAACCTTACGAATTAATCATAAACCGGAGTATAAACGAGACATTGAGCCGCACCCTGCTAACGTCCTTGACTACCTTGATGGTGGTAGTCGCTCTCTTTGTTCTAGGAGGAAGTATTATCCATGATTTTGCCTTTGCTCTGATTATCGGCGTTGGCGTGGGAACCTATTCCTCAATTTATGTGGCAAGCCCTGTGCTGATTGTCTGGCAGGAAACCATGAAAAAATCCAAGGGCAAAACAAGGAAAACACGTCGGCAAAAATAGATAATTGAAAACTACCCTTTTATTGCAGCAGATGGCAGAGGACGTTTGAACTAAAGGAACTTGCGAACTCTCTTTACTTCGATTTCCTACGTTGTCCCCACACACCCCCTTCACTGAAAGCCCTTGACACGGCCATCCGCTTATTCGTATAGAGGCCTTGCTCCGATAGATGCTGGGTACCAGGTTATGGATACTGGGTCTTCAATAAGAGTCCCGTCTGGACATTCTTCTGTATCACGGTTTATCGGAACTGTACCAGACTACGAGCCATCTCAAGAATGTGGATCAGGGTTCAGGGCAAGGCGCGGGGCGGGGCGGCGAAAAAGCGCAGCATACACGGCAGTATGTGAGCATTTTGAGCCGACACGCAACGCCGCCATGGGGACTCAGACGCATTTTTGAGATAGCTTGTTGCATCAAGTGTCCAGAGTTCAGTATTAAGTGTGGAACAACCCTCAACGCGCGACGAATTCTCACGACTTATGGAATCCCGTATTCAGTGGCTGGGCCTAAAGACCGTTCCGGGCGTGGGTAACCGTCTGTTTCTAAACCTTATTCAACATTTCGGAGAACCCGACAAGGTATTCTCGGCTTCAAGAGGAGAACTGTTGCAGGTAGAAGGGATTAACGATCGTCTGGTATCGGCCGTTCAACACTACAAGATTCCCAAGAGGGTCGAAGTGGACCTATCCCTTGCCCAAAAGAATGGGGTCAGGATCATCACCTTTGCAGACCCTGAGTACCCTACCCTTCTGCGTCACATACACGATCCTCCTCCCGTTCTCTATGTGTACGGGAAGCTTCACCCGGATAGTCTGAACATTGCGATTGTGGGATCGCGAAATGCAACACCTTATGGGTGCACCGTAACCGAACGCCTGAGTGGTGATCTTGCCCTACGTGGGTTTACCGTGGTAAGCGGAATGGCGCGGGGCATTGACTCTGCTGGCCACCGAGGGGCACTGGCTGCCGGGGGTAAGACGATCGCTGTGCTTGGATGCGGGCTGGGAACCATATATCCAGCCGAAAACAAGAAGCTCTTTCATACAATTGCCGAAAACGGTGCAGTCGTTTCGGAATTCCCTTTTCTGACTTCACCCGACGCTCACAACTTTCCAGCACGGAACCGGATAATAAGTGGCCTCTCCCTCGGCGCAGTCATTGTCGAAGCGACTCATCAAAGCGGCAGTCTCATAACAGCGCGTCTTGCAGCCGAGCAGGGACGGGAAGTATTTGCAGTCCCAGGTAGCATTACCTCGTTTAAGAGTATGGGAACACATCGCTTGATCAAGCAGGGTGCAAAGTTGGTGGAACATGTCGATGATATCGTGGAGGAGCTTAACATCGGCCGGCCAATGGCCTCAGCAAATATCAAGGAAGAACCGAACATACCATTGACACCGGAAGAGAAAAGGCTCGTGGATGAATTGAGTCCATATCCAGTCCATATCGATAAGTTGGTTCGAGGGTTGTCACTTTCAGCAGCACTGGTCTCAGGCCTTCTTTTGCAGCTGGAATTGAAGGGATTAGTGACTCAAAGCCCTGGTAAGTACTTTGCCAGATGTAAACCCTGAGCCGGATAAGCCCGCCCTCCTGCCAAGCGGAGTGAGGCGGACGGGCCGGAAACAGACAAGAATGTAGAATAATGAACAAGGAATTCCGAATGTCGAGGTTTTTCCTTCTTACTTCCTTGTTCGACATTGGACCTGCCCGCAATGCCTTTGCGTAGATTCAGGGTAGTGTTTCAACGTGCATGTCACTGCCGGACATTGCTCCGCATTTGAGCACTTTGCATGGCAGGCGGGTATTCGTTATTCCAAGATTGTTTTCTGCCTAAAAAAACACGAATTTTAGAACTAAGGAAATAAACTTGTGGCTTCGCCACAAATTGAAGTACTGGGGTGATGGCATGATGACGCTTTGTGTCCTATCCATTACTCCAATACTCCATCACTCCATATGGAAGGCAGAGATATACACCTATTAAATAGGCTGTACTCCCATCTGGTTGTATGCACTCCAAAACCTAACGTTTAGAAAGGATATCCCTTGAGCAAATCACTTGTTGTTGTTGAGTCTCCCACTAAAATCAGAACTCTCAAGAAATACCTTGGCCCTGATTTTGATATTGCCGCTACCGTAGGTCATATAAAAGATCTGCCGGTAAAGAAGCTCGGAATTTCTATAGAAGACGGTTTCAAGCCCGAATACACAACGGTCCAGGGCAAAGAAAAGGTGGTTCGTGCCCTCAAAAAGGCAGCCGGTGATCTTAAAGATATCTACCTGGCACCAGACCCGGACCGAGAAGGTGAAGCCATTGCATGGCACACAGCAGAAATTCTTAAGAAAAAGGGGCGCCGGTTTCACCGCGTCCTTTTTCATGAGTTGACGCAAAATGCGGTACAGGCTGCGATGGCTTCCCCTCAGCAACTTGACAAGCACAGGTTTGAATCCCAGCAGGCCAGGAGAATCCTGGATCGCCTGGTGGGTTATCTGATTTCGCCGATCCTGTGGCAAAAGGTTCAGCGGGGTTTGAGCGCGGGTCGTGTGCAGTCAGTAGCCGCTCGCATGATCTGCGAACGTGAAAGGCAGATTCAGGCCTTTCAGCCGGAGGAGTACTGGAGCGTTACCGCACAGCTTGAAGGCGAGTCTCCCCCGCCTTTTCTTGCCAAGCTCGTCAAGAAAGACAACAAGAAGCTTAGTATTCCAGACGAAGAAGCAGTCCAGACCGTCCTCAAAGACCTTGCGACGGCCGATTTCAAGGTGGAAAAGGTTGTTCAGAAAACCCAGAGGAGAAATCCTTTCCCGCCTTTCACAACGAGTAAACTCCAGCAGGAGGCAATTCGCAGGCTGAGGTTTTCTGCCAGGAAGACAATGGTGGTCGCCCAGCAGCTTTACGAGGGTCTTGACCTCGGCCCAGGAGAGCCAGAAGGTCTGATCACCTATATGCGTACTGACTCTACGCGCATTGCCCAGGAAGCCATCCTTGAAGCTCGGGACCTGATCAAGGACGAATTTGGCCCTGAGTACCTGCCGGCCCAGCCCCGTGTCTTTAAGAACAGGAAAAAAGCCCAGGATGCCCATGAGGCCATACGACCTACGTCGGTGACCCGCAGGCCGGAAGATATCGCCCAATTCCTATCCAAGGATCAGTTGGCCCTCTACGAATTGATCTGGCAGCGTTTTGTGGCCTGCCAGATGAAACCGGCCCTGTTTGATAGGACTTCGGTATCCATCGTAGCCGCGCCATACACTTTTCAGGCCTCGGGCTCATTGATGCGTTTCTCAGGCTTTATGGCTCTCTATACCTCGTCAGATGACAAGGAGAGCCAACCAGACAACGACAAGGCCCTGCCATCTCTGTCAGCAGGGATGCCCTTGAAATGTGACGGACTGGAACCCAAACAGCATTTTACTCAGCCCCCTCCTCGCTTTTCCGAAGCCTCACTTGTTAAAGAGCTCGAAGAAAACGGCATTGGCAGACCAAGTACCTACGCGACCATCCTGACCACCATCAGAGGCAAAGGATATGTAGACCTGGTCAAGAGGTACTTCAAACCGACGGAGCTAGGCTTTATCGTAAATGACCTGCTGACAGAGAGTTTTCCAGACATCTTAAACACTGATTTCACCGCGCACATGGAGGACGACCTCGACAAGATTAAGGATGGCGAAATTGATGCGGTTACGGTACTGGAAACTTTCTACGACTCATTTAAGACGGCGGTGGAGCGGGCAAAAAAAGAGATGCACAGTGTCAGGGGCAATGGTTTGGCTGTTGACCTGAACTGCCAGTCATGCGGTCGTCCCCTCACGATCAAGGTCGGAAAGAGTGGACCGTTCCTCGCCTGCTCGGGCTACCCCGAGTGTAACTTCACACGAAATTATACCCGCGATGAAACAGGGCAGATCGAAATCGAAGAGCCGGCCCCAGATCAGCCCACAGATGAAACATGCGAAAAATGCGCAAGCCCCATGGTGCAAAAACAGGGACGCTTTGGCCTATTCCTTGCCTGCTCGGGCTACCCCGCCTGCAAGAACACCCGCTCCCTGAAAGCAAAGGGAACCGCCAAAACCGAGTCTACCGGCGTGAAGTGTCCGGAGAAAGGATGCGATGGAGAGATTGCCACAAGAAGATCAAAGCGGGGGAAGATATTTTATGGTTGCACCAGTTATCCGAAATGCACTTTTGCCCTTTGGGACAAACCCGTGCCCCAATCCTGTCCGGAGTGCGAAGCCCCTTTTGTTCTGGAACGCAGAACCAAAAAGGACGGGCCGCATCTGAAGTGTTCCAACAAGGACTGCCCCTATAAAGAGCCGCTCCAAAACAGCCACAACGACAGCTCTTAACTAATAGAGCAAAACTACTTGTGGGCAGTGCCACCCACAACAATCTCTGGAATCCGGAGTGTTGGCTGGGCATCAGCTACCGGCATCCCCTGACCGTCTTTACCACAGGTGCCAATACCAAACCCTAGGTCATTTCCGACACGATCAATCGACCGGAGCACCTGTGGTCCGTTGCCGGTTAG
>PVMS01015459.1_pt1 | contig 15664 bp, 12 predicted proteins | sample 1853461 | NCBI WGS metagenome assembly PVMS01 (sample SAMN08582032, study PRJNA380276) | Marine sediment metagenome, whole genome shotgun sequencing project. | isolation source: ocean sediment barecode stripped | collected 2017 | reverse complement strand
GCGTTTTGCGCCCGTTCCGCGAATATTGGAAAAATATTGCCCATGCCACGGGCAAATACTTTTTCTTTTCGTTCCTGCCAGGCTGAGTTCGTCATTGTTCCCTGCACCATTACATTAAAAAGTACGATCACCAAGAATAAGTGAAACAGTTTACCTGAGCGTAAAAAAAGCGAAACCCCCGCGTTTCATGGTATGTTTCGGCAATCTTTTTTTCAGATTCCTTAAAGGGTTATCAATTGGACTTTGTCTTCGTCATATTTGGAATCGCAGGACTTTGGATTGGCACTGAACTCACCATCGGTGGTGCTCTGACCATAGCCAAACGACACCAGTTGTCGGATTTCTTCGTTGGACTGGTCATACTGTCATTCGGCAGCGACCTGCCCGAAATTGCTGTGGCGGTCGATGCCGGCATCAAGAGCAGCCTGGGCCAGGACGCATCCGGTGTCGTTGTCGGCAGTTCCATCGGCAGCATTGTCGGGCAAATCGGCTTTGTATTGGGACTCACCGGTCTGATCGCCTACCTGACGCTGCCACGCAGATTCATTTTCCAGCACGGTGCAGTGCTGCTGGGCGCCACGGTATTGCTGTTCCTGGTCGCTTTCGACGGCACCGTGACGCGGACGGAAGGCCTCATTCTGATCACGCTCTATCTTATTTATGTGTTCGTTCTGATGAGAGGAGAGAAGGTTCCCAGCGCTGCACCGGAAGTCCTTGTAGAGGGGCGCTACAACCCGTGGCTGCTGCTGATACTGGGGCTGGGAACCCTGATCGCCAGTTCTGAGCTGACGGTACGATCCGTGGTAGATCTGGCCAAGACCTTCGAAGTCAGCGAAGCCGTCATTTCCGTACTGGTTATTGGTTTCGGCACCAGCCTGCCGGAACTTTCCATCTCGATCTCAGCGATCATGAAAAAGAAAATGCACCTTTCAGTGGGCAACATTATCGGCAGCAACATACTGGATACACTGCTCCCGATCGGAATCGCCGCATGTATCTCGCCAGTGATTTTTGACCGGGGATTCCTGCTCTTCGACCTGCCGTATGTTTTTGTTCTGACCCTTTTGACGCTGATATTTTTCGTGCGCATACGCGGATTACAGAAGATCGAAGCCGGCATTATTCTCGGGCTTTATTTCGTATACCTGAGCATCAAACTGCACCAGTTGTAAATAGCCCGCAGATGACGAACAACTCATGCCCTGACGCGCTTCACAAACCAGGCTGCGAACAGCAGGAAAACCACAAAACTCACGCTGTTTACCAGCCATTGCGGCCCGAGCCATTCTGTGCCGATTCCCGCCGGGCGCGAGCCCAGCATAAATGCCGCACCGGCGATGGCAACTCCGAGCAATCCTTCCCCTCCCACGAAGCCTGAGCCCAGCAAAACACCTTTGTCACGCCGCCCGATGGCCTGCTCCTCATCTCGCGAACTGCGCTCCAGCCACAACTTGAGCATTCCGCCGAGAAAGATCGGGGTCATCGTCGCTACCGGCAGATAGACGCCGACTGCGAATGGCAAGGAAGGGACTTTGAACAGCTCAGCGATAATCGCGATGCCGGCACCGATGCCGATCAGGGCCCATGGCAGATTCTGGTCCAGAACACCGTCGATAACGAGTTTCATCAGGGTTGCCTGTGGGGCCGGGAGTTCTTCACTGCCGAAGCCGAACGTTTCGGCCAACAGCAACACCGACAGGCAGACAAAGGTGGCCGAGGTCAGAACGCCGATCAATTCACCCAATTGCTGATAGCGCGGTGTGGCCCCCAGCAGATAACCGGTTTTCAAATCCTGCGAGGTATCACCGGCGATACTGGCGGCAATGGCCACCACGCAGCCCACGGTCAGAGCGGCCGCTTTGCCGTTGAGATCGGTCCAGCCCATCACCAGGAATACACCGGCGGTACCCAGCAGGGCCGCAATGGTCATGCCGCTGGTCGGGTTGCTGGTCACGCCGACCAGGCCGACGATGCGCGAGGCAACCGTCACGAAGAAAAAAGAAAATACGATCACACAAACCGCGGCGACCAGGCGCTCCAGATTGTCACTCAATGCTGCAAATGGAGCCGGAGTGAAAGTCAGTATCAGACCGACCGCAAGAACGCCGATGCCGACGGCTTTGAGCGGCAGGTCCCGCCCGGTGCGCACGGGTACCGGCGGCGCCGCATTCACTTCGCCATTCAGATCATCAACCCGGTCGACCACGGCTTCGACTTCGGCGTCCACACGCCCTTTGAGTTCATGTGCGCCCATTCTGAATGATTCCAGCATGACCGGCAGGCTCCGGGCCAGCGTGATGATGCCGGCTACCGCCACGGCACCGGCCCCGATATAACGCACATAGCGCGTCCAGATCTGGGCAGCAGACATCTCACTGATGCTCAGCACCAGTTCCGGGTACAGCGGCGGCCGCCCTTCTCCCCAGTAGGCGATAACAGGAATCAGAATCAGCGAAGACAGCAGTCCGCCGGCCACCATAACGGTTGCAATACGCGGCCCCAGGATATAACCCACACCGAACAGGGCGGGTGAAAGATCCATGCCCAGTTCGCCCTTCTTCAAAAACGGTATCTTCAAATGCGCTTCGTCCGCCAGGACTTTCGCCCAACCGGTCAGCGCCTTGTACAAGGCGCCTGCGCCCAGGCCGATAAAAACATTTTTGGCATGGCCGCCGCCACTTTCATTGGCCACCAGCACATGGGCACAGGCTGTGCCCTCAGGGTATGGGAGCCTGCCGTGTTCCCGCTCGATCAGGAAGCGCCGCAATGGAATCATGAACAGCACGCCGAGCAAACCGCCTGCCATGGCCAGCGAGGTCATCTGCAGCAGGCCGGGGCTGATACCCCACAAAAACAGGGCGGGTAAGGTGAAGATTACACCGCTGGCCACGGAACTGGATGATGAGCCGACGGTCTGCGCAAGATTGGCCTCGAGGATATTTGCTGAACCGCCCAGCTTACGCAGGGCATGGAAGGCCGCGACCGTCATGACTGCAACCGGAATGGAGGTGCTAATCGTCAGGCCGGCCCGGAGTCCGAGGTATGCATTGGCCGCGCCGAACAGAATGCCGAACAGAATGCCGAAAAACAGTGCTTTGACGGTGAATTCATCAGGCGATTCTGTCGCCGGAACATAGGGTGTATAGACTTCGCCTTCTTTCAGAGGACGGTGTGCGCTCTCCGGCAGTCGCCGGGCTTCATCCGGATGATTCCGGGTGGCCTGTTCCATAGGGTTGTTCTCCAGGGCCTGTTAACACGATTGTCAGCGATCAAGACTACCCCAGCGCAGCTTTGAACCCAAGCGCCTGGACCTTGCCGGCGGAGATTCTTCCAGGATTGCTATTGAAAAATCAAAAAATCCCGGCTTCGAGTCCCGCGGCCATGGTCAGCCCCAGTTCTTCGCAGTCATCGAGGAAACCATCCTGCCAACTCCCTGTGCAGATGAGGGGTTCCTGGACCTGTTTCCACCGCAGTCCCGCGACGATGCGTTCGATGCTGCTGCTGGCGCCCAGGCCATCATTGCCTGCCCGGATAAACAGGCCGTAGGGCAGCGACTCGGTTTGCTCCAGGCACGGGTAATAAATGCGATCAAAAAAATCCTTCATCGCGCCACTCATGTAGCCGAAATTTTCGGTCGTTCCGAGGATGATGCCGTCGGCCCAAAGGACTTCCTCCGGTCCGGATTCAAGGGGGCGGGTGACAGCCAGATCGATGCCGCTGATGTCCTCATGCGAAGCACCGCGCACAAGCGCCTCTGTCATACCTTGTGTATTGACGGATGGGGTATGAGAAACCACCAGCAGATTCCGCATTTTCAGACCTGGCCGCTCCTGCTACTGCCCGGTTCACGGTGCTGCAACAGCAATTCACCTTCGGCCCAGGCGCCGTCGAAATCCGTCGCACGCAGAATCAAGCGCGTATACGGGCTGACCTCTGCCGGGGGAATACCGCTGAAGCAGAGTGTTTCAGAGTCAAAATCGAGCCAGGCGGGCAGCCAGGAACTACTTGCCTGGTGTGCCGTGAAGATCAGGACGTCGCCTTCGTCCGGATCGACAAAGGTATCGTCCGGCAGGCAGAATTCGAAGGGCACCATGGGTAACGCCAGGCGGTCTTCCATGCGACGCATCAGCCTGGGAGGCAGATTCTCGCTCAGCAGGCGCTCCTTACCCGTGTAATAACGGGAAATCTGCCAGGCCACCCACAGCCAGATCACGGCCAGCACCATGTTGACGATGGCGAAATGTTCCAGTTTGAAACTGAACCAGTGCAGTCCGACATAGATCGCGCCGGCCTGGAGCAAATCTCCAAAGCGCCAGAAAAATGCGTCGATCGTGGTTTTGCCTTCATAGGTTTTGGCTGCCGAAAGCGGCAGGTACAAGGCATGACGGGTGGTGTTCATCAAGGAGTAATCCGTTGAATTCTCCATGATCTTCACAATACGGATGATGCTGAAAATGGGAATGAACACCACCAGGCCATAGCCCAGCAAAACCAACACCGGCAACACCAGCACAGCGCCTTTCACACCGATCCAGCGAATGACTCTGGCCACCAGGAAAACCTGCATGAGAAGTGTGATGGTATTGACCGAAGAAAAGAAGGTGCCGTAAAAGCCCGCAATAAAATCGGCCTTCACCACGCTCGCATCCTGTGCCACCAGCGCATCCGCATGTCGGATCACCAGTTCAGAAAGAATGTACTCACCGGTCGTGTTCACCCAATTCAATAGCAGGATGAGCATGGCCAGGAGAAACAGGTATCGATCGCTCAGGACGAATGATATTCCGCCGAACACCCCGGCATTATGCTGCTTCCCGCTGCGCGTTTGACCCCTGGCTGATCCTGGCGGTATGGCGGCGCGGCTCCAGCCCACGCAAGGCAGTGTCAAGGCCAGCAAAAACATGGCCGCCAACAGCAAGGGCCATGCCCCGACATGCGGGAAAAGCATTCCGCTCAAGGCCGGTGCAGCCAGACTGCCAAGCGTTGCGCCCACCATGATCAACGGAAAAAGCCGCTGCCCGCTCTTGACGTTGTAACTGTCCGCAGCGAAAGCCCAGAACTGCGCGGTAATCATCACGCTGAATATGCCTACCCAGACATAATAGGCGAAGCCGATATCCAGGCCGGCGCGACCCGCCAGGTAAAACAAGAACAGATTGGCGAGAAAAAAGAGCGTGACATAACGAGTCAACTGCCGTTTGCTGCTGTGCCGGAAAACCAGGCCATACAGTGGAATGACGAACAGTAACAGCAGCGCCGTAACCGCGTAGGCATAGCTTTTGATTTCTGCGGACGAGGTTGCCAGCAACAGGGGTTCGCGAATGGTCTTGAGGATGTAATAGGAAAGCATCATCAACAGGGCGTAGACAAAGTACACCACCACGCTGCGTCCCTCCCCCGGGCGCAAGCGGGTGAAGGCGCCGAAAAAGCGATCCAGTCGCGTTAGTCTTTGCGGGGATTCACTCATCACAAGTTCAGAATATTGCAGTCCCTTGCTGGAAATCGAAGCAGGTTGAGACTATATACGAATAACGCCATTGGTTTTAGATGAATATTTACTCCTTCAACATGATAATTACGGATTCAGCGAGTTGGGAAGTGGTTGGCCGCACGACTGCAGGGATGCAGGAGGTAGAGCAACGCAGGGAGCAGTTGCCGAAGGCGCGCCTCGCAGGCAATGGCCCGGTCCTTGCCAAGAGGTGCAACGCCACGGACGAGCGCTTCCCAGCTCGCCCGAAGGGAGTCACCCAGATGCTCCAATCCTGTGTTGCAGCCTTTGAAAACGACCAGCCATTCCCTGCAAGCTGCGCCTTGACTTGGAGCATCTGGGTGGCTCTGAATCCGCAATTATCATGTTGAAGGAGTAATACCGGTCAGCTGGAAAATCGCCATGAACGGACAAGCAGAATTTCAATCGACTTTGGCCTGGAATTAACCGGAAATTCGAGGCCGCTGTGCTCAGCCAAAACCTTGCCGCTGAGCTGACCTGAATCAAATGAATCGGCCTTTCACGGCCCTATATCTTGCTATGCTTTACCCTTGATTTTGCACCTTGTGGAGATAACAATGAAAGGCCAGTCCAGCGCCAGGAAATACGTATACCTGTTCAGAGAATATGATGAGGCTGTGGCAAAGTTTGACGACGACTGGGATGCCCTTTGCGGCATGCTCGGCGGCAAAGGCGCCAACCTGCTGGATGCAACCCGGCTGGGTATCCCGGTTCCGCCCGGTTTCACCGTCACCACCGAGGCTTGCAACGACTACCTGGCGGCACAAGAGAACCTTCCGCCCGGACTCTGGGATCAGGTGCTCGATTCAGTTTCCAACCTCGAGCAGCAAACCGGTAAGAAATTTGGAAACATAGAAAACCCATTGCTTGTTTCGTGCCGTTCCGGTGCGCGCTTTTCGATGCCCGGAATGATGGATACGATTCTGAACATCGGTCTCAACGACGAGATTGCCGCCAAGCTGGCCACCCGGACCCACCGCCCGCGTTTTGCCTACGACCTCTACCGGCGCCTGGTGCAGATGTTCGGCGGCGTCGTCATGGGCGTGCCCGACGAAGTTTTTGAAGCCGTTATTACAGCTCAGCGCAGGGAGTCCGGGGCCGCTAATGACGCGGAACTCGATGCCAGGGCCTGGAAAGCCGTGACGCTCAGGTTCAAGGAAATCATCCGGACCTACACTGGAAAGGAGTTCCCCACGGACCCCTACGAGCAGCTCAAGCAGGCTACCGAAGCCGTGTTCAAATCCTGGAACGGGAAACGCGCTATTGCCTACCGTGATGCAGCCGGCATCGACCACCATCTCGGCACGGCCGTGAACATACAAACCATGGTATTCGGGAACATTGGCGATGATTCCGCCACCGGTGTTTTCATGTCACGCAATGCCACCAGTGGCGAACCGGCACTCGAAGGTGACTACCTGATCAATGCGCAGGGCGAGGACGTCGTCGCAGGTACCCGCACCACCCTGCGCATTGCCCAGTTACAGGACGACATGCCGGAGATGTTCTCTGAACTGGAAGAGATCGCAGGCAGACTGGAGCAGCACCATCGCAACATGCAGGACATGGAGTTCACGATAGAACAGGGCAAACTGTGGCTGCTGCAAACCCGCGACGGCAAGCGCACGGCGCAGGCAGAAGTGCGCATTGCGGTCGACATGGTGGACGAAGGCCTGATCAGCCGCGAGGAAGCCGTGGCACGAGTGAGCCCGGACCAGGTGGATTTCTTTCTACACCCTCAACTGGATGCCGAAGCACTCAAGGACACGCAGCCAATTGCACAGGGTCTCAATGTCTCACCCGGAGCAGCGGTAGGTGTGATCGCCTTCGACCCCAACCTGGCTGAACGCTGGGCCAAGGAAGAGGGCAAGGAAGTCATCCTGGTGCGGCCTGAAACCCGGCCTGACGATGTGCACGGCATGCTTGCTGCCAAGGGTGTGGTGACCAGTAAGGGAGGACGAACCAGTCATGCGGCCCTGGTCGCACGCCAGTTCGGCAAACCGGCTGTGGTTGGCGTCGAGGAAATTGAGATCGACCTGGACCATCATCTCATGCACGTAGGCGATCTCGTCATCAAGGAAGGCGCCTACCTGTCCATCGATGGCAACCACGGTCTGATCTACCACGCTGAACTGCCCACCGTAGTGCCGGATATCAAGAATCCCTACCTGCTGAAATTCTTGCCTGGGCAGACGACATACGCAAACTGGGTGTACGCGCCAACGCCGACTATCCCGAAGACGCCCAGCGCGCCCGTGATTACGGCGCCGAAGGCATCGGACTGTGCCGAACCGAACACATGTTCTTTCAGGAAGAGCGCCTGCCGATCATGCAACGCATGATCACGGCCAATTCGGCAACAGAGCGCTCCGAGGCCATCAGCGGCCTGCTACCCATGCAACGTTCGGATTTCGAAGGACTGTTTCGCGCCATGGACGGACTGCCCGTGATCATCCGGCTGCTCGACCCGCCCCTGCATGAGTTTCTGCCCTCCGCACACGACCTGATGATGGACCTCACGGATCTGAAATTGCGCATGCAGCATCTGTCCAGCCTCAAGGACCTGGATCAGACGCTCGAAGAGATCGAGGCCAAGCAACACCTGCTGGAACGAGTCGAGGGCCTGCAGGAATCCAACCCGATGCTCGGAACCCGCGGCGTGCGGCTCGGCATTTTGATACCCGGCCTGTACCAGATGCAGACACAGGCGATTTTCGAAGCAGCCTGCAACTGTGCGGCAGACGGCGTCGACGTGCACCCGGAGGTGATGATTCCACTGGTTTCCCATGTGGGTGAGTTTGACAAAATGCTCGAACCGCTCAAACACGTGGCGGAAACTGTCATGCACGAACACGGAATGGATATCCCGCATCTTTTCGGCACCATGATCGAAATTCCAAGGGCGGCGCTGACCGCGGGTGAAATTGCCGGTTCCGCCGAGTTTTTCTCGTTCGGCACCAATGACCTGACGCAAACAACTTACGGAATTTCCCGGGATGACGCCGAAACCGGCTTCCTGATGCATTATCTTCAGTCTCACTTGCTGGAAGACAATCCATTCACCAGCATTGACCCAAATGGCGTGGGCCGCCTGATGCGCATTGCCATCGAAGAGGGCCGTAAGGCCCGCCCTGGCCTGGAAATCGGGGTCTGCGGCGAACACGGCGGCGACCCGAAATCCATTCACCTGTGCCACCAATTCGGCGTGGATTACGTGTCCTGTTCACCATTCCGCGTGCCGATCGCCAGACTGACCGCGGCTCATGCTGCCCTGGGGGCGAAATAACTGGAGTGGAAAGTAAAGAAAATAGATTATGTGACTGAAACTTAGGTGAATAATTTTTCAATTGCAAAGCAGAAATAATGTCTTCACGGGCATCAATTGTTGCGGGAAGGCAATAAAACCTGCTAATATATCGGTGTAGGGGTTCATTTTGGGCAAGTGGACAGCAATCCGGCGTAGACGCTGGAAAGCTGTGTTGGTTCTATGGTCGGTCGCGGTTGGAGCGGCTTCCCCGGAAACCAGGGAAGGTACACTTGCTTAACAGGGACTGTTGTAAAGGGATGGTTGCACCAACGTATGCCGGCCTCGGCAGAGGATGGTGCAATGAACACACGCTCAAATTCTTCTCGACTCAGCGCCGCCCGTTATTTTTCAGGCGCGATCCTTATTATTTTGCTCGCCCTTTTTCTGGCGCCGGATACATTCGCCGCCAAGCCCGATCGGGCCTGCAAACCGCATCCCAAAAAACCGGATAATTGTGGACCGGTCGGACATGGCATGCCCCCCGGTAAGCCCACAAAAGTTGGACTCTCAGGTGAATTTAAAGAATCCGGGGCGCGGAACTGCACCTCAGAAGGAGAGCCGCTGGACATCAGGGGCAACTATGATTGCCTGACTGAAGAAAATGTGGCAATCGGCTTTGGTGAACTTGGAGAAGCCGTTTCCAGCCGAAAAAACCTCCGTTGGATGTGCCGTGTACTGGCCGGTAATCCATTGGGACTGTCAGTGGACTCGTACATCTATGGCTGGACTGATTCCTGTATTGATGGTCGTTGCGACGTAGAAGTCAGGTTAGTCAGCACGGATCCCATATTGCGGACCATCACGTTTGGCAGGTCTGATCAGGTGGAGATCACCCTGTTTGCAGATGCAACGGTTCCTGTCGACACCTTACATCCGTTTGACGAGTCCCGGACGCTGAATATTCATTCCATAGAAACGGACTACAAGAAAACCGGATCCACCCGATCCGCCGTGATTTGCCATCACGATGTACTCTCGGCGCCGAAACCGGTTACTTTTAACACTGATCCAGAATAGATAGCTGGACAAACGAGCACCTGCCTATAGCCAGTCGGGGGGGCCACCTTGGGGTGGCCTCTTTTTTTGCCTAAACGCATTCAGGCTTCCAATTCAGCGTCTCTTGCCAGCGCCGGAATGGTTTTACGTAACCAGAGATACATACCGGCGTAAACTGCCATTCCCAGCAGCGCGGCACTGGTGCACATGATGAATACCTTGCGAGGGTGTTGCAGGGTGGAGGGGTTAGCGTGTGTTCCGAATTGCTTCACCAAGAATTTCCAGCGCAGATTGATCGCAAGCGGGCAATTCGGCGTCACTCTCACCCAGCGGCGTGGTTCTTTCGCCCCAGCGGATCATGCCGGCGCCGCGGGTCAGACCGGCGCCGAATGCCGCGAGCAGCAATCGATCACCCGGCTCGATGCGCCCTTCCTCCAGCGCTTCGACCAGTGCCACGGGGATGGTGGCGGCCGAGGTATTACCGTAATTCTGGATGTTCATGGCCACCTGGGACATGGGTACGGAAAGGTAGTGCGCCAACGACTCGATGATTCTCTGGTTGGCCTGGTGCGGAATGATCAGGCTGATGTCCTCATTACTGAGTCCCAGGTCGCCGAGCACCTTGCGTACTTCCCCGGCCATGCCCTTAACCGCCCGGCGAAAAATTTCACGTCCGTCAAAATTGATGTCATAAATACCGAACGAATCGGTGAATCGATTGCCGCTGGTGCCGGAATTGGGTACTTCGAGCGCCTCCAGCGCGTCACCCTCACAGCCCAGGTGGCAGGCCAGCAGCCCGCATTCCTGTTGGCCCGGTTCCAGCACCACCGCGCCTGCTCCGTCACCAAACAATATGGCCGTATCACGCAGGGAGAAATTGATCAGCCAGGTCAAACGCTCAGAGCCAACCAGGACAACTTTCTTATACGCCGCGGCTCGAATCATGGCCGTAGCTACCTGAAGCCCGTACAAAAACCCGCTGCAGCCGGCATTGAGATCGAACACGGCTGCGTTCCTGGCTCCCATTTTCTTCTGTACATAGGCTGCGGTGCTGGGTACCAGGTTATCCGGGCTGGTTGTCGCCACGATCAGTAGATCGACTTCATCAGCCGTGGCGCCGGCCGCAGCCAGGGCGTGCAAACTGGCTACGGTAGCCAGATCACTTCCCGGCACATGCGAAACACGCCGCTCACTGATGCCACTACGGGATCTGATCCACTCATCGCTCGTGTCCATTACCGATGCCAGGTCATCGTTGCTCAGAACGGCTGGCGGCATGCATTTGCCCCAGCCGGTGATGTCGGCAAATCCTGGCATGACCATGAATCCCTTTTATTGTGTGTTTGCAGACTAGCAGCGTGATTGAGAAATCACAATTGATTATGGCGCAGACGATCTTGGCCTGAACTACTTCATCCCCGTGACCGTTCTCTCTTTCTACTGCTGATTCAGCAGTTCAAATATCTTTTCCAGCAGGGGGGGGCCATCGAGCTGAACGAATCGATAGCTGACCCGTACGACCGGTACATCGGCCTCGAACTCCCAGTCGAAACGGGCCGGGCTTGCATCGACGATACAGGCCGCTTTCTCCTTCTTGCAGCAGGCCAGCGCCGTTGCGCGCAGCGACTGCCGCTGCTCATCGGAATAGCCCATCGCCGGCAATACCCGCTCCAGGTGCGGATTGGTCTCGAAGATACCCCTGATGGTGCCCTGAGCGTAGGATCTGGGGTTCACCGGACGGGCGCCATAGTGTTCGGCCGCAACGATACCGGCGCCGAAGGACATCCCGCCGTGGGTAACGGTTGGCCCGTCTTCAATCACCAGTACACGCTGACCCCGCATGAGCTCCGGTTTGTCGACTGAAATCTCCAGATCCGCAGTGCAGCATAAGGCCTTGGGGTTGATTGCCTTCGCCCGTTCTTTGATGGCTCGCACGTCCCCGGGCAAGGCCGTTTCCGCCTTGCTGATCACCAGTACATCGGCGCGCCGGAAGTTTACTTCACCCGGAAAATATTCAATCTCGTGGCCCGCCCTGAGCGCATCCACGACCACGATGTCCAGGTTTGGCCGGATAAATGAAAAATCATTATTGCCACCATCCCACAGTACGATATCCGCGTCCTGCTGCGCCTGTTCGAGAATGGCCTGGTAGTCTACTCCGGCATAAATGGGAATGCCCATGTTGACATAGGGCTCGTATTCCTCGCGCTCCTCGATCGTGCAATTTTGCTGATCGAGGTCTTCCGGCTTGCGGAAGCACTGCACCCGCTGCACAGCCAGATTTCCGTAGGGCATGGGATGACGAATGACCGCTACCCGCTTGCCCGCGTCCGTCAGGGACCGGGCAATCCACTGGGTCAACGGGCTCTTGCCGGCACCGGTACGCGTGGCAGTGATGCTGACCACCGGCACCGATGCCTCGACTTGCGTGTGATCTGGTCCCAGCATCACGAAACTGACCCCTGCTGCCTGCACCAGGCTCGCCTTGTGCATCAATTCGGCGTGTGCAATGTCGCTGTAGGCAAAGATCACGAAATCAATATCGTGCAGAGCAATCAGCTCCAGAAGCTCCGATTCGTCGTGAATGGGAATGCCGTCAGGGTAATCCGGACCCGCCAGGGATGCCGGGAAAATCCGTTCTTCAATGAACGGTATCTGGGTTGCGGTGAAAGCCTGAACATGAAAATGCGGATTGCCCCGCAGGAATGTCAGGAATATGTGGAAGTCGCGACCGGCGGCTCCCATGACTATGCAGTTGTAATTCATTTTCATGTGGAAATTCTAGCCACGGGATAGTTCAGACCCAAACAAAAAAGCGGTAAAACGTAGCCTGGATCATTAAAACTTCAATTTTCCTGGCTTTGGCTGGCCATTTTGAAGTTTTTCCGATATGAAATGCTGCGTACAATACGAGAACTTCTGTCGTCAGCTGGAACCCATCTCCGATGATATTCAAAGCCTGCCGTCTCTGGCCAGCCAGATTCAAGCCGCTGCAACAGTGAGGACCGCCTGATGAGATCAATGCCAGATGAAAGCGGAATCAGCCTGCGTCGCGTGCTGGGTTTCAAAGACACTCTGGCGCTGGCTTTCGGCGCGATGGTCGGCTGGAGCTGGGTCATTCTTACCGGACTGTGGCTGGGTAATGGCGGCAGCCTCGGGGCGGCACTCGGCTTCATCGTGGCGGGTGTACCCATTATGCTGATTGGCCTGCTCTATGCAGAATTGGCTTCCGCCATGCCGGTCGTGGGTGGCGAGCATGCGTATTCACTGCGGGCGCTCGGCCGCCACTGGTCTTTTATCTGCACCTGGTCGATTGTTTTCGTCTACGTCTCAGTATGTGCTTTCGAGGCCGTCGCCTTGCCAACGGTCCTGGACTACTGGTTTCCAAATTACCAGACCGGATACCTGTGGACCATCGCCGGCTGGGATGTTCACGCCTCCTGGGCTGCAGTAGGCGTGGCGGGTACCGTGCTGATCTGCTTCGTCAACTACATCGGCGTGAAGTCCTCGGCGATTGTCCAGACGACGGTAACAATGCTGGTGCTGGCGGCTGGCCTGATGCTTTTCAGCGGCGCCTTGTTCGAGGGTTCAGCGGCCAATATGGAGCCGCTGTTCGTCGACGGCTGGAATGGGGTCATCGCGGTCGCGGTCATGGCGCCATTCATGTTCGTGGGTTTCGATGTCATTCCGCAGGCAGCCCAGGAAATTCAACTACCCGCCCGATCCATTGGCCGCGTGCTGGTGGGCTCCATCGCCATGGCTCTTGCCTGGTATTGCCTGGTGATCCTGGCTGTATCCGCCCTGCTGGTGTCAACACAGATCAACAGCACCGGACTGATCACGGCGCAAGCCAGCAGCGCAGCCTGGGGTCCCATTGGCGGCAATCTGTTGGTGCTGGGTGGTGTCGGCGGCATCATCACCAGCTGGAATGCTTTTGTGGTGGGGGGTAGCCGCGCGGTTTATGCGATGGCCAATGACGGCATGCTGCCAGCCTGGCTCGGGCGCCTCCACCCGAAGTACCGCACGCCATCCAACGCCATCCTGGCGATCGGCCTGGTTTCCGCCATAGCGCCATTCTTCGGCCGCAAATTTCTGGTCTGGATTGTTGACTCAGGAAGTTTTGCCGTGGTCATCGCCTACATCCTGGTCGCCATTTCGTTTCTGCGCTTGAGAAGAAAAGAACCCGGTATGGAGCGCCCGTTCCGCCTTCGACACGGAGAACCCATCGGCTGGCTGGCGCTGCTGGGAAGCACAGGGCTCTTGTTCCTCTATTTACCGGGCAGCCCTTCCGCACTGGCATGGCCGGTGGAATGGGCCATAGTCCTGCTGTGGTTCATCATCGGCGGCCTGTTCTACCTCCCCCGATCCAGAAACAAGCCCCAACTGTAGGAGGCCGCCATGCGGGCGACCTCCAAAATCCCATCCGAAAAGGCAAAAAAAAACCGGGAACCAGATTCAGCCCCCGGTTCAACGCCTTTTAACTCAGTTCAACAAAATCTGCCAACTTCAGGAGTCACCGCCGACCGCCCGGCTCTGCGGGAAGATTTCACCGGTTTGAGGGTATCGCGAACCTCGAGCTTGCGCTCCAGATACTCGCGATAACTCAATGGTTTCTCACCCGGCATGATGACGTCGGCAAGTAGAGACACATCTTCTGAATATTGTTCTTCAGAGATAAGTTCCGGCTTTTCTTCTTCTACAGCTAATTCTGTGGCCATCTGATACATTTTCTGCCACTGCAACATCTTCTCATTCAGCAGATTACTTTCTTCTTCCAATTCCGTGATCCCACTGATCGTCCGCCTGAGCGGCGGAGCGGGTGGGCCTAAATCGATTGTGGAGGCATCCGATTTACGATACCTGAGTGAAAGAGTTTTGTATCCGTACAACTAAACAGCCAAACAGCACGATGCAACGATTAAAATGAAGACTTCGTGTTCCATGATAAATGCCCTTCTGCTTCATTCGGTTCGTCGTCAATCCAAGTGACAACAAGCGAATATCCCGCTGACAGTCATACCCTCCGGCTTGACCACAGCTGGTTCAGACATTCAAATTCCATTTGATCCATGTCGGGTAACCGGCCCATACCTTAGGCCAGTAAAGCTTTGCACCTCTCCGACAATTCCCCCGTGCCTACTTAGCGGGTCTCATATCTATTGACCCGATAGACGCCCTGAGCAACGCTTATAGTTAGCAAAGTCTCAGGTATTGCTGCTATTGAACTTTAATTCTATTCCTTAAACGCATGTATTACAACATTATTAAATTATTGACAGCCTGTCACAGAAACTGTAGGAGGCCGCCACGCGGGCGACCATCCGGCATATCAGCTCTCCACCTGCCCCAATAACGTGCACTACCAGGAATAGTGCGCGGTGTATCGAATAACGACCTCCCCCTCAGAGGGAACCGTCGTATCGAAGCGAATGCGGTTGCTACTTTCCTTCTTGAATTTGGCGGAAGAATTCTCAATCTCCCAGTTCGCTGAACGGTACAGGTTTTCCAGCACAACGACTTCCACCGCGGAATCCTTGTGGTTTCTCAGTTTGATTTCAAAGGTTTCCCACAGATTACGTGAGCGCGTGTCCACCCGGAAATCTGTCTGTTTGCGTTCGCCCACGACATCGAAAGCGTTGCCCATCTTCACCAGCAGATCCTCGTTGCGTGGCGTGTGATCGAGTACATCTTCACCGATGAATTCCAGCCCACCGTCGGCGGGATCTTCCTGATTCACCCGGATCCGCCCCGCTGGCAGGGGTATGCCCAGGCCGGATTTTTTGTCGTTATGAAACCGCAGGAACACATTGATATCCGCATTGCCATAACGGCCGTAATTCTGGTCAAACTGC
>PVMS01102190.1_pt1 | contig 15671 bp, 12 predicted proteins | sample 1853461 | NCBI WGS metagenome assembly PVMS01 (sample SAMN08582032, study PRJNA380276) | Marine sediment metagenome, whole genome shotgun sequencing project. | isolation source: ocean sediment barecode stripped | collected 2017 | reverse complement strand
TTATTTTTCAAACTGCAGATTCTTTCATTTATTAACGTTAATTCGTATTCCAAACTTTCTCTATTCAAGATTCTTTTATATACAAATTAACGTTAATCAATGAAAGAATCTGCAGTTTTAAAAATAAACCAATGATGGATAAAAACGGGAATATTATCGGTGTATTTGGAATCGCGAGAGATGTCACCGAGCGCAGGCAGGCGGAAAAAGATTTAAAAAGAGCCTTCAATGAGCTTGAGAAACAGGTGCACGAACGAACTATCGAATTGTTGAAAATAAACAAGCAATTAAAGCAGGAAATTGAGAGTCGTAAAAAATCAGAAAAATCGTTGAGGGAAAGTGAAAAAAAGTTCCGTTCATTAACTCACATCGGGTTAGCCCTATCGGTTGAAAAAGACATCAATATGCTTCTTGAAATGATTGTATACGAAGCCAGAAGTTTAACCAACGCCGATGCCGGCACTTTATATTTGCTCGATGATGATAAAAAGAGTTTACATTTTATGGTAATGCAAAACGATACTTTAAATAGTATAGATAAAACTATAGACACCGACACCCATTTTCCCGGAGTCCCTCTTTTTAAAGAAGGCAGTCCCAACTATTCGAATGTTTCATCATACGCCGTTTTAACCGGGAAAACCTTAAACCTTCAGGATGTATACGAAATCGAGGAGTTCACTGGAACGAAGGATTATGATTTTGTCTCGGGATATCGATCCAAGTCAATGTTGGTGATTCCAATGAAGAATCATGAAAACGAAATTTTTGGTATATTACAACTCATTAACGCACAGGATCCTGAAACGGGCGATATCGTTTCATTTCCCAAAAAACATGTCGATCTTATAGCTTCTTTAGCTTCTCAGGCGGCTGTGGCTTTGATCAATATGCAGTTAATTCAGGATATGAAACATTTATTTTATGCTCTTATCAAAAGTATTGCTACTGCTATCGACGAAAAATCTCCGTCTACTGGTGGACATATCAAGCGTGTGGTAGAGTTGACAATGTTAATAGCTGATAAAATTAACCAAACTAATGAGGGTCATTTTAAAGCAGTCCACTTCAGTGAAGACGAGAAGGAGGAACTACGTCTATCAGCCTGGATGCATGATATTGGGAAAATAACCACTCCGGAATACATCATTGAAAAAAAAGCTAAACTCCAAACAATCACCGACCGTTTTAATCTTATCGAAACTAGATTCCATGCAATAGAAAAGTCTATAGAGAGCTGGATTTTGCAAAGGAAAATAGAACTGTTACAGAATGGAAACAGCAATACACCGGAAATCATATCTTTGAATAAAAAACTAGCAGATGAAGTAAGCAGGCTACGCAAGGAACTGGAATTTATAAAAGTTTGTAATTATTCTGATGAATACATGAGCAATGAAAAAATTCGAAATATAATAGAAATTGCAAATAAGGCATATTCTATAGCCGATGAGCAATACCCTTATTTGACTGAGGATGAGGTCAAAAACCTATGCATTCGAAAAGGCACGCTTACTGATGAAGAGAGAAAGGTCATAGAAAAACATGTTTTTATGACATATAAGATGCTCGAACAGCTTCCTTTTCCCAAAAAGCAATCCAAGGTGCCCGAATATGCCAGTGGGCATCATGAGAAGATGGATGGATCAGGTTACCATCAAGGTCTTTCCGAAAATGAGCTATCCCTACAGACACGAATTCTAGCATTTGCAGATATTTTTGAAGCATTGACCGCCAAGGACCGACCTTATAGAAAACCGATGAAACTATCACAATCTGTTAAAATCATGGATTTGATGAAAAGGGATAAACATATCGATCCGTACATATATGACCTATTTATCAACACGGCCCCTTATTACGATTATGTAAGAAAATTTATGAATCCTGAACAGATTGATGTTCAGGATTAATTCGCCTTAACAGTCTGGCCTGTTGTGGGATTTCAGTATGGGCATCGTCGGTTAAAAAGGCTGATTTGAGGTTTTCGACAAACTCATGCGTTCCCAGATATAAACCATGGCGAAAATCTTCCCGCAGTCGCTTTTCTTCTTTTGAATATCGTTGTACTTTTTGCCGGTATAACCTCCTTTCAGGTTAATAGATAACGGTCTTTCGACCTCGTACAATCACTAATCAAGATGTGGCCCCTCTTTGTACTTTTTTGTTGCCCTTTTTGTTGAGAGAAAATATTTCAATACCGCCGGGTGATTTCATTTCGGTTAGCCAAAATTCATTTAGAAACATCATTATAGGTTAATTTTAGTTATTTTTAGTTATATTTTTATTATATCTGTAAATATATTGACAGATACTTTCTAATTGTGTAGTCAAATGGGGAATCTTTGAACAATGATGCATCTATTCCGGGTGTACAGCAAAGGATAATCCGATGACCCAATTATTAACCACAAAAGAAGTTGCTCAATTTTTAAATATTAACGAGAAAATGGTTTACAGTTTGGTTGCTGAGAAAGGATTGCCTGCATCCAAAATCACCGGCAAATGGCTGTTTCCTAAACATTTGGTTTCGCAGTGGATTGAGGCCAATACAATCAACTACCCTTCAACCTCGGACAGCCCTTCGGTTTCCAAAGCAGTGCTCATCATAACCGGAAGCAATGATTTGTTACTCGATAAAGTGATATCTCATTACAATACGCGTTTTCCCGGAAATATCGCGGTGTTCGGCAACTTGGGAGCATGGGAGGATTGCAGGCGTTACGCCAAAATTTCTGCCACATCGCTTCAAGTCATTTGCTCCAGGAAAATGGAGAAGAGTACAATTTTGAATTTGCCAGCCGTGAACTCGAACATATGCCGGCAATTGTGAATTTTTGCAAGCGTGAGCAGGGCATTCTGGTGAAAAAAGGCAACCCCGAAAACATCGCTACGATTTCTGATCTTGCCCGTACGGGAATCCGTATCGTGAACCGGCCCTTGGGAACAGGCACGCGGCTGTTATTGGATCAGGAATTAAAACAAGCCGCCCTGCCCGTTAATAAAATTGATGGATACGAAAGCGAAGTCCACCGCCATCTGGATGTTGGGCTTGAAATACTGGCCGGACGAGCCGATGCCGGCCTCGGCATCCATGCGGTTGCCGGCTTATTGAATCTCGACTTTCTTCCCCTGCGCTGGGAGCGCTATGATCTGATGATCTTTAAGGAACGCTTTTTTGACACAAGTGTTCAAAAATTTTTAGGCCTTTTGCATGAAGACCAATTCTTTAAGATCGCTGACGCATTCCAAGGCTATGATATCCGTTTAAGCGGCCGGATGCTTTTCCCAAAAACAACATAAAAAAGAAGCGACATCTCTTATTGACGACGAAAAGAGAGAAAAATGAAACGATCATTGGTTGTGGGAATTTGTTTGGCATTGGTTGTTTGGATTTTGCCGGCCGGTTCTTCGGGAACAGGTCAGGTCCTGATGATGGCGACCACTACCAGCACGGACAATACCGGTTTGCTCGATTATCTTGTCCCGAAATTCGAGGACGCCACCGGCATCGAATTAAAGTGGACAGCAACCGGAACCGGAAAAGCGTTAAAATTAGGTGAAAACTGCGATGTGGACGTTCTCTTGATTCATGCGCCGTCTGCTGAGAAGAACTTCGTAGACAATGGCTTTGGTGTTGATCGCCGAGAAATCATGACCAATGATTTTATTATCATCGGACCGGCAAGTGACCCGGCCAAAATCAATGGCAAATCGATCAAAGAAGCATTGCAGACATTGAAAACAAAACAGGCAACGTTCACCAGCCGTGGTGATAACTCCGGGACTCATAAAAAAGAGCTTTCCCTGTGGAAAACGGCGGGTCTTCAGACTCCTGAAAAGGAAAACTGGTATGTCCAGACCGGGCAGGGAATGCTGGCAACCATCAATATTGCAGCGGAACAAAATGGATACACAATGACGGACAGGGGTACGTACATTAAATATGAAGACAATATGAGTGGAAATCCGCCCCTCAAGATCGCAGTAGAAGGCGACGCCGTATTATTGAATCAATACAGCGCCATCGCCGTGAATCCAAAGCATTGTCCAAAGGTCAAGTACGATCTGGCCATGCCGTTTATCAATTGGATCACAGGTTCAGAGGCGCAGCTTAAAATAAACGATTTCAAACTTTTGGGAAAGCCGTTATTTACGCCCAATGCAAAAAAATAGCCCAACGATAGAATGTTGACATGAACTTTATACTCGATGGATTTTCCCAAGCCATACATTTACTCACCACCGGTAATTCGGAAACCTACTCTGCCATCATTGCCACGGTTAAAGTCTCGAGCTACTCCATAGGCATGAGCCTTTTCTTGGGAATACCCCTTGGATTTTTCCTGGGCTATTTCGATTTTGTGGGTAAAAAACCCATCAGGACCATCGTTGACACGTTGATGGCACTGCCGACTGTGTTTATCGGGCTTCTTGTTTATGCCCTATTGACCCATCGGGGACCACTAGGCAATATCGGCCTGCTTTTCACATTGCCGGGCATTGCCATCGGCCAGACCATTTTAGCATTACCGATCGTGATGGGTTTGACTGCAACCGCGATCGAAGGTATGGACAAAAAACTTCGCATTGCCATCCTTTCGATGGGGGCCAACCGGCGCCAGCTCTTTTTAAGCAGTTTATGGGAAGCCCGCCATGGCATCTTGGCAGGTGCCATAGCTGCTTATGGACGGGTTATGACAGAAGTGGGAATCTCCATGATGGTTGGCGGCAACATCAAATGGCACACGCGGACCATTACTACAGCCATTGCATTGGAAACCAACAAGGGCCAATTTGGGATGGGTGTCGCCCTCGGCCTCGTTCTTTTGGCCATTGCATTTTGTGTTAATCTATCTGTTTCACTCTTACGCAAAAGGTAATCATAGTGAGTCTGCCGATCTATGAGATCAGATCCTTGAAACATTCGTATGAAGATACAACCGTTCTAGAAATCGAACACTTGGTCCTTCAACCGGCCTCAATCGTTGGGCTCATCGGCCCAAATGGTAGCGGAAAAAGCACGTTATTAAGACTGATGGGACTGATTGAAAGGCCCAGCCAAGGTAACATCCTATTTAATAACCGAATCGTCGAACCTTTTTCAGATAAAGCCAGGTTTCATATCACGATGCTACCCCAAGAACCCTTTCTGATGAAACGCAGCGTATTCAAAAATGTTTCATATGGTCTCAAGCTAAGAGGCAACTCTAATGATGTCTTAAGCCAGGTCAAAGAAGCGCTTTCACTGGTCGGCTTATCCAGTGAAGATTTTGTCCGTCGACCGTGGTATGCGCTTTCGGGTGGTGAGGCTCAGCGGGTGGCCTTGGCTGCCAGACTGGTATTAAAGCCCAAAGTGCTCCTGTTGGACGAACCGACAGCCAGCATCGATGCTGCAAGTGCACAACTTATTAAAGAAGCATCCTTAAGAGCGCGTCAGAAGTGGGGAACAACACTCATCGTTGCCAGTCACGACTGGCAGTGGCTTTATGAAGTCTGTGACGAGATTTTGCATTTATTCAAAGGCAGAATTTTTGGTACAGGCCGTGAGACCATCGTTTTCGGACCTTGGAATGAGGTGAAAATGGGAAAATGGGGCAAAACATTATCCGATATGCAGGTGTTACAGGTATCTGAACCACCAAACAAGGAAGCTGCCGCTGTGATTGATGTCTTGTCGGTGAGTGAAGGCGACTCTCAAAAGATGAACAATGATATCATCCTGCGCGGTACTGTTGCCCGGCTAGCCCTGGAACGAAACACCGGTCAGATATTTGCCACGATTATTGTTGGAACGATTCCATTCACCGTCGGCTTAACACAACAACAGATGAAAGAGCGAGCCATGTTCCCCGGGAAAACCGTATCGATTCGATACAATCCTGACCAAATTAAATGGATTTAATTGAACGGGGATATGTGTGTCAAAGGCGACGATGGAACAGAAATTCGCGTAGAATTTAAGAAGTGGAAATAAGGTACGTTCTTAAAAAGTTCGGGGTGATTTCATAGGTTCGGGCTTCAGGATTTTTCTTCCCTCCGGGGGGTAGGCCCTACCCTCTCTCCGAGCTATAGGCTCTACGAGCCGGAAGCGGGGCCGGAGGCCAGTCGATATCAATCTTGATTAGCAGGCCCGGGGCATTTGGAAACCATGCCCCGGGTCCGGGTAAGGGTTTTACTATTTCGCCTTTAGCTTATTGAAGATGGCTTCTGATTTAAGAGCCATATCTGCCGCCAATACTGCAGAAACTTCCGCAACGCCGGCCGCTGCCTCGGCTCGATCTGCAGCACTCTCAGCCCGCAGAGCAGCTGCATCAGCCTGTTTTACCTGCATAGAGCAATCTTGGGCCAATGATTTAGCCTCTTGGGCATCTCTCATCGCCTGCTGGACTTGCGTCTCCAGCACTTTTAACTGTTCGGTCGTAGCGCAGCTCATCAGCGTTGCCGCTAGAAAAACTGCCAATACAACACCCATCAAAATACGCCCGCTCTTCTTTATAATCATTGAATTGCCTCCTTCAATTGTTTGTCCATTAAATTGACAGCATGACGTCAGAAGCCTGACGCTCCCATAGCGATTGGTGCTGCATCACCCCCTTTCTCTAAATATCCCACATGAACCGGGACTCCATTTTGTTTTTGAATAATCTCTTTAACCGTTTCGGCTGAAACACTGTTCCAAAAACCCAAATCTATTAATCGATTTTTCGCATGAGCAAACATATCCGGTATTCTTTTGTATACATCAGGATGCACTTCCATGAATATGCTATGGTCTTTTATCCCTATCTTTAATGGTTCATAAACAATTTCAAACGGTTTGTTGACATAAACCTCTTTATAAAGCAAGGAAATGTGTTCCGGATATAAACGGATGCATCCGTGGCTGACCAACCGACCAACGCCCCAGGGGAAATTGGTTCCGTGAATACCGTATCCGTCCAGTGAGAGCCCTATCCAGTATTTACCCAACGGATTATTTTTTCCCGGTGGAATCGAAACGGTTCCGTATTTTTCCCTCAATGCTTCAGGAACCACCCATGTGGGATCTGTCTGACGGTGGATAATTTTGCCGACAGCTACAGGCGTTTCCCATCCTGAAACACCGATTCCCACCGGATAAGTTGTTACCATACCATACTTCGGAAAAAAATGATATAATCTAAGTTCAGGCAGATTGATGACAAGCCCATAATGCAGGGTTGTTGGTAAAATCCATTGACTTGGAATAATAAGACGGCGCCCGGGAGTGGGAATCCAATAATCCATGTCCGGATAGAGGATCTCGACTTCGTTAAAGCCCAAACCGTAATTTCGCGCGATGTCCAAAAGGGTTTCCCTTGGCTTGACGGTGTGGTTCCGGAAACTTCCCACTACGGTTTTGTCAACGCTATAGCGAAAACCACCGGCGATTGAGGATTCACAGAAAATTAGCAACAAAACACTTATTATAAATATGAAGCCTCTCAGTCTGTTTGAATTTCCCGGCATGGGCATGTCGTCTATTTTATACGTCGTTACCGTGCATAAAATTGTCACCTCAAATGAGCGTAAACAAAGATGATGATCCAATAATTAATTATGCTAATATCACAGCTGAAAAAGAAATGCAATTTTAGTCTACGAAACAATTAGAATTTTTTAATATTTGGATGTTTTATAAATCTTTTTCAAAAATCATCAATTTGGGATAGAATTGAATATCACAAAAGCTACTCGACGTTAGGTTCTTCAATCAAACATGGGCTCTTCTCATCCTTATCATCCATCAATAGATACCACAAATATCCTAATGCACGCGCTGGCAGAAATACATACGGCAATAATATTTCTCCAGCCAATCTTGCGGCCTCTTTGAATGGTATTTTTATTATGGAAGGATTAACAAGCGATCCATGAATATATATAGCCGAGCTGAGTTCGGGGATACCCTTTTTGGGCTGTGGCTGAAGAACAATATCCAGGGTCTCAGATACCAGGTCTACGGACCCTGAGCCCCTGGTTCTGACATTGGGCGTGTCATAAAAAATCATTTTACTTTTTCCAACACCATCCGCAAATGTGAATTTAAGTACCAGACAGTTCAGCTCCTGATAATCCTCTATCTTGGGAAGGTCCGTTATCACATCAAAAGCATCTGCGGTGATCATTTCAATATCTCGTTTAATTCGTCCGTTTTCGATGGCAACGCCAAGTTCACCTTCGAGGGATGAAGCAATCTCATGAAAAGAATTCCCGGCACCACGCAAGTCAACCGCTAAATTCAACTGACCGCCCAATATCATGGGTTTGTGAACATAGGCCAAAAAAGCGTCAACATCTAAATCTTCAGCATTGGCTTTTAATACGATCTCAGGTTTTGACTCAACGGTTTTCAAGGTGGACTCAAATGATATATCCCCCCCTGCATAGCCAAGCTTGGCAGGACCGATACGAAGCCGTCCATCACTCAATGACAAATCAAAATCAAGATGGTTCATTTCTAAATTTTTCCCTATTAACTTATCCGCATCAATTTTGAGAGAAAGATCAAGGGATTTAAATACATCAAATGACAACGGTTCTTTGCTAAATAGCCGGCCTGAATCCGATTGGATTGCTTTTTTCTTATCGGTCTCTTCAATGAATTCCTCAGGATAAATGCCAATGTCCGACAAATAGACAATAGGGGAATAGATGTTTAGATCCAGATGAGGCCTATGGTTTTGAATGGAGCGATGGGCTTTTGTCTTAAAAACGGTTTTTCCAAAACGCATCTCTCCTTCAAACCCAGCTTTTTTCCCATTAACGTTGAATCGGCCGCTGGCTGTTAGAGGACTGAACGTCGGCAAGGAAATGCCCAACATCGATCCAAATACAGATGGATCCTTTGCATCAGCTGAGATTTGAACATCCATCGTGTAAGATCCATCCATCTTTTTTACCAAGCCATTGGCTTTCAAGGATAACTGTTGTTGATCTTCTGTTTTAATATCGAGGACTTCAATGCGGATATGATCGGACTCACGGATAAGCGCCAGCCGCCCAAACAGTTTGAAACTCTCAGATATAGGTCGCTGAATCAACTTTTCCACCCATGGTTGGGTATGGGTCACAAACTTAGCCGTAACCTCAATTTTATCTTTGCGTTGAGCACCATGGACTTCTCCCTTCATGAAAAGGGAGGCCTTTTCTTTTTGCCTCGTATGTATGGTCAATTGTTGGATATCAAGTTCACCATTCCCACCATACATTTTTGCTGTCATTTTTAGAGATCCCAGACCGGAAAGGCCGATATCGGCTAGAATCGGGACTGCGCTCACATGGGTAACCGACGCTAAAAGATCAAAATCGGCTCCAGACACAGCAACTTTACCTTTACGCAAAACCGAATCGATCTTTCCAGCGGCCTCTAATAAGAAACCTTTTTCTTTACCAACAAAGAGTTTGACGTCATCAAAACCAAAACCGCCGTTACGATCAACCACGCGCCATGTTCCTCTCAGCGGCCCAAGACTTGGGATAGAAACCCCAAAGAGTGGGCCAAGGTCCGAAATTTCATCCGCATGTATTGAACCGTTGATGTTACATTCGGTGATGATACGCCCGCTTGACACCGGAATTTTACCGATGCGTCCTCGCATTTCCGCGTATGCAGAACGCGGATGGCCGGCAGTAATCACAACACTTTCAAGCGATAGGACTTCGGTGGTTCCGGTTATCTGTGCTTCGCCGATCACCGGTCCAATGTCTCGTAAAATCCCTGTGCCTAATAATGGTTCGGCAGCACCCATGTTTGGAGCGGTCATACGGATGCGAAAATCTACATCGCCATAAGGCTGAAGGGTTTTACTCGGGATTTCCCCCACCCTTCCGGAAAGCGCTACCTTCAATCCCTTCATGTCGGACGTCCGCACATCAATCTCGTTAAATTGAAGTCGGTCGTCGGTGTAATAGACGCGAAAATGAGCGGATACCGATCCAAGCTCCGGCAAGGGCATATCTAAAGCCGTGGAGAGCAATGCTGTCTCCTCGGCTTGAATCGATACGCCCAGATCGAGTTCAGAAATGTTCATCCCCTTTTTGGTGGGAATTTGCCCGATACGTCCTTTAGAAGTTACCTTTAATGGTCCGGATTCATTTATGTCTATCGATAGATCTTCCAGAGAAAGCCGATGCATGGAGCCTGTCAGCTGCCCTTTTCCACTCACCGGACCGATTTCCGGCAACCAATCGATCAAAAAGCGTTTGGCAGCATTGGTTGTTGGAGATTTGAGTTGGAGATCCAAATTTATTTCTTTTATAAAAGGATTTCTTTTTAGATCGCCAAAATTTAGGCTGCCGAAAGCTTTCATGGCAAGACCCTGGTCATTCAACCCATTGGCATCAATGTCTTCAAAAACGTAGTCGGCTTGGTGTTTACGCAACCGGCACCGAATATCGAGTTGATTAAAATCCGCCATGATAGGAGGCAAAAACATCCGAATGATATCATTATTCGAGGTTGACCCGGTGATGAAAATATCGGTGCCATCCCCGTTAAATATATTACTTACCGAGCCTTTTGCAGTGATCTGAGTATCTGAGTCTCCAGAAATGTTGATATGCAGACCCGATACGCTCGGTGCGGTTATATTACCGGTGACATCCGCTTCAAGTTTCATGTGTCTGAGTCCGGGACATCCCTTCTTGAATAGTTTCAATGCGTTTGACAGTTCCGCCACCTTACCAGTGACATGCAAATCGAGACCTTCTTTTTGGATAAAGTTTTCAACCGATCCCGAAACATTGAGATCCATATTTGCCGTGTTTAAATTGAGCGAAACCGGGTACGGCCGATGCTGGTTAAAGATCTTTGCAAATGATCCTAATCGACCTTCGATTTGAAATTCTTGACCGTTAACCACGCCTTCGCCGGTAACATGTCGGTAGCCGCTTTCACCGGTATCATCGACCTTCAAATGGCGAAGTACGATTTTGGCAATGTGGCCTTTGGCCTGATCTGAAATGTTGACGTTGATATTTTCCAAGACAGCATTTTCCAGAACCGGAATAAGCATGGAAAATATGCCTTTCTTTTTTCGTGCCCCTGTGGATCGTTTCTGCTGGTCCTCTCCAACCGTCAATGAAAGGGTTACGTCATTAACCGTCAATTGTTTGATCAACAGCTTGCCCGTGACCAGATGCCTTGCGCCAAGTTTTACTTGAAGTTGACCGATATGATCAATATAGGGCTGTGAGCCGTCCTTTCCAGGTTCGAATCGAACTTCCGAGACAGACAAATAAGGCTCGGTCGACAGATCCAATGTGAAATCCCCTTCTACATCCACCTCATATCCGGTAAAAAATTCCACTGCACGTATCACCATTTTTCGGTAGTCGGCATCATCCAGCGTCGTAGCGATAAGGACAATAAACAGAATACATAGAACGGCCATACTCAACAGGGATAAAAGAATATATTTTATCTTTCGCATCATCATAAATGAACCATTGTCCGGACTTGATCAACAGGATCAAGTTATACAATCGCTTCGCGATTCTATATAACGCCTGCCCGCAACGCTATCGCTTGCGAGGCCTCCGGCTCGGAGAGCCTACGCCTCGGAGAGCGGGCGGGCGGCTTCGCCGCTTTAAAAAAAGGAAATTCCTATACTATCAAGTTTTGATCCCAAAATACCACGGGAGTGTATAACGCTATATCATCTTCTGTGCAATAGGAACGTGCTTGAAAATATCCGTTCTTGCCTCTAGTGAAATAAATCTTTTCAATTTGCTTGAATATCTGTTTGATATATAATAAAATAACAGTTATTACTCAAAGCAATATCTATTGTTATACTAAAAGGTTAAACGATGCCATTGATCGCCTGCCATGAATGCGATTTGCTGCACCGTGCACGGCCCACGCCAGAGGGAAGCACGGCCAAATGCCGGCGGTGCGGTGCTGCTTTGTATCGCCACAAACGTAACAGTCTCGATGTTACGCTAGCCATGGCTGTTGCCGGTCTGATCCTGTTTATCCTCTGCAATACCCATCCTTTTCTGGCATTGAAAAAAGAAGGCCTTGTGCAGGAAACCACAATCATTTCCGGGGTCAAGGAATTGTACAACCAAGGCATGCATGAAGTGGCGTTGCTCGTTCTATTTACCAGCGTTGTTGCACCCTTCATACAACTATCAGGAATGGTGTATATTTTGCTGCCGTTGAAGTTAAATCGAATGCCTTGGAAGATGTCGGCTATTTTTCGTTTCATTCAAACCGTACAACAATGGGCCCTAATGGAAGTTTTTATGCTGGGAATACTGGTTTCCGTTGTTAAGCTGAGCAAGACAGCCACCGTTATTCCGGGTATCGCCTTATACTGTTTTTTGGTTCTGATCTTCGTTATGGCAGCAACCACGGCCTCTCTTGATCCTCGAATCATCTGGGAGAAATTGGGACAAACATATGAATAGATTATCCTTAACCGCGGCAAATACCGCACTGATGAATTGCCGCCGCTGCCATCTGCTCTCAAAATATAAACAATCCCAAACCATTAAACACGCTACCTGCCCTCGCTGCGGGGCCTCGTTACATTTACGCAAACCCAACAGTATCATCAGAACCTGGGCGTTGATCATCGCTGCGGCTATTTTTTACATCCCGGCCAATGTTTTTCCGATTGCGGTCGTCACGTCACTGGGCCAGGTCCAACCCGACACCATCATAAGCGGTGTCATCTACTTCATAAACACTGACATGTGGCCCATCGCATTGGTGATTTTCACTGCAAGTATCGTTGTGCCGCTATCAAAGCTTTTGACCCTTTCGTTTCTATTAGTGTCAATTCAGCGAAAATCCTCATGGCGTCCGGGTGATCGCACGCATCTTTATCGCATAACAGAAGCCGTGGGGCGGTGGTCCATGGTCGATATCTATGCCCTCACCATAGTGGCTGCCCTGCTGAAATTGGGCTATTTTGCAACTGTTGAAATTGGACCGGCAGCCGTCTATTTTGCAGCGGTTGTCGTCATCACCATGCTCGCCGCAAAGGCTTTTGATCCGAGGCTGATCTGGGATTTTATGGGGTCTGAAAATGAATGAACAGAACATCGATGAAACGGTCGTATCGGATGTGCCTGACGTCATCGTCCATTCGAAAAAAGGATTTTCTATTGTTTGGCTTGTCCCGATTGTTGCCGCCATCATCGGCGGCTGGCTGGCCTTTAAAGCCATTTCTGAAAGAGGGCCGACCATTACTATTGTCTTCAAGTCAGCCGAAGGGCTGGAAGCCGGCAAATCGAAAATCAAGTACAAGGATGTAGAAATTGGCCAGGTTGAAGGCATCGGTCTTAGCAAAGATCTTTCAGGCGTCGTTGTCACTGCCGTGCTGGTAAAACAAGCCGAACAATATTTGAAGGAAAACACCCGGTTTTGGATCGTTCGGGCTCGAATCAGTGCCTCAGGGGCTTCCGGGCTGGGAACGATTTTTTCAGGCACCTATATCAGTATCGATCCGGTGAGAGGCGGCCCACCGGCTCGCAAATTTGAAGGACTGGAACGCCCTCCGGTGGTAACAAGAGATTTGCCCGGCCGCCATTTCATGCTCAACGCCGATAGGCTGAGCTCGCTCGATATCGGTTCTCCGGTCTATTTCCGCCAAATCAAAGTAGGACAGGTCGCGGCATACAACATCGAAAAAAAGGGGAATAGAGTCATGATCAATGTGTTTGTTCGTGCACCCTATCACCATTTTGTACGAAAAAATACGCGTTTCTGGAATGCGGGAGGACTGGACATTTCCGTTGATGCCTCAGGAATTAAGGTTGACACCGAATCATTTGTAACCCTCATACTTGGTGGAATTGCATTTGAAACCCCTGTCAACCTTGAACCCGGCGATGTTGCTGAAGAGGGTGACATGTTTGTCCTATATCGAAACCATGAGAGTATCTATGAAAAAACCTATCTAAAAAAGAGTTACTGGATACTGCATTTCGACGGATCTGTAAAAGGACTTTCCGTAGGTGCTCCCGTCGATTTCAGGGGCATCAAAGTCGGCAGGGTTGCCGATATCCGGTTGGAATTCCTTATGGAAGACAGTGCTGTTCGAATTCCGGTCTTGATCGAACTTGAGCCCGAGAGGATTGCGGTGAAGGGTAAGCAACCGGAAAATATGGACAGACCCCAATTCATGGACCATCTTGTAAACAAGGGGCTCAGAGCGCAACTGAAAAGAGGAAATCTATTCACCGGTCAGCTATTCGTAGAGCTTAACTTTCACCCCAATGCACCCATCCGACACATTGTGCGGGAAGGTAAATATCCGGAGCTTCCAACTATCCCCTCGCCTTTAGAGGAGATAACCACCGGTTTAGCTCAACTTATCGACAGGTTGGAGAATTTTCCACTGGAACAGATTGGCGAAAGCCTGCGAAATACCTTTCAAGGGACGGAGAATCTGGTGACATCGCCAGAACTTCAAGAATCGATCCATTCACTCAACAATTCCCTTAAGCAAATAAACACATTTTCATCATATTTAAATGAAGATATGATCCCTGCATTCAACGCTACCCTGGAAAAAACCCAGAAAACATTAACAGAAGCTGAGACCATCCTGCGCTCTGACTCTCAGTTCCGTTACCAGTTAAGCCATACACTGACAGAGCTGGCCGATGCCGCACGATCGATCCGCCTGCTGGTTGACTACCTTGAACAACATCCGGAAGCCCTGCTCAAAGGAAAGGACCGATCTTATGAGAAATAAATACGCTATCTCATCAATCCTGCATAATAAGTGGGTTTTACTTGGCGCTGTTCTGGCGGTGTTGACTGGTTGTGGTACAACCGCGCCATCGAGGCTCTATACCTTGACTTCCTTGACAAGCAGTGGCGAAGAAACGCATGTTTTTACAAATGCATATCGTATATCGGTAGAAGTGGGCCCCGTACAACTTCCAAAATATTTAAACAGACCCCAGATCATCACCCGTCTCAGCCCGAATAAAATTCAGATTGCAGACTTTGACAGGTGGGCAGAACCTTTGAAAGACAACGTCTTAAGGGTCCTTATTGAGAATCTTTCCCATCTTCTTTGGGATGACCACATCGCCGTTATTCCCTGGACTGGTTCGACATCAGCCAATTATCGTGTTTCGGTGAATATCATTCGATTTGACGGTCAATTGGGAAAAGATGTTTTCTTGATGGCTGGATGGACGATCCATGACATAGAAAACAACAGCATCCGATTGGCGAAAAGATCCAGATTGAAAGCCCCATCCGGCCCGAGTTATGACGCAATGGTCTCTTCAAAAAGCAGACTCTTAGCGGACCTTTCCCAAGAAATCGCTGAAGGGATCCGTGCGATGGACAAGAACAAAGAGATCAATAACATGTGAGGATCAGATCTTACATAAAGGAGGGATTAATGATGTTGGTCTCAAATCTTCACTTCAAGGCGATTCACGATTAATGCAATCTTTTACGAAACAACGGATTGAGGGGAAATGAAACAGACTCACAATTTTTAAGGCGGTGTGACCACTCTGAAAAAGTGGGGGCTTGATCTTTAGTCTGTGAATCTTACCTTCCTGAGGCATTGTTTATGAACAAAGAAACGGTCAACAAGTGGACGCTGCTGATTGTGGTATTTTTAATTTCAGTGGTGTTTTTGGCGATGATTCGACAGTTTCTCTTGGCC
>PVMS01018155.1_pt1 | contig 15671 bp, 12 predicted proteins | sample 1853461 | NCBI WGS metagenome assembly PVMS01 (sample SAMN08582032, study PRJNA380276) | Marine sediment metagenome, whole genome shotgun sequencing project. | isolation source: ocean sediment barecode stripped | collected 2017 | reverse complement strand
ACCAAGTGCATTTATTCAATTTTTTTTTGCACTTTTTTGAAGGCAAAAAAAACGAGGGAGACTTGCGTCTCCCTCGTCGTAGAAGTGTAGGAACTCCGCTTCTGGTGGACTGCAGATCCTCCTAGGCCTTTCCAACTTCGTCCAGTTCCGATCTGTTCCGCCCTTCGGTTTCTGGTCGCGGGCCTTCTTCCCGCTTTTATTTCTCGACGCATTTCGCGTCTATCTCAAGGAATCGCGTTTTCCTTTCGAGTCACCCTTATGGTACGACCGCTTCTTTTGGCAGAACCCGGTCCGGGTGACGCGTCCTGTACCACCTGGACGCTGTCCGTTTTCTTTCATCCCTCTCTGCCTTCAGGCGGGTCGGCCTTCCAGTAGATTCGCAATTCAACCGGTTCCGGTCTTACGACCATCTCCGTGCGCTTCAAGCCTCGTGACTTTATCCGTGTGCTTCGAGTCTTACGACCTTCACCACTCGTATCCGGTCTGGCGACTATCTTCGTGCGTTTCCAGTCTTACGACCTTCTTCACTCGATTCCGGCCTTCCAACTTTCTCCGTGCGTCTCCGGCCTTGCGGCCTTCCTCACCCGTATCCAGTCTTGTGACCTTCTCCGCTCGCTTCCGGTCTTTCGACCTTCTCCGTTCTTGCTGCGATCCCAACCTTGCGGCTGGTGGGTTTCTGTCTAACGGGGGATTTAAGTTACTCTTAAAGAGCTATATTGTCAAAGACCTAAAAGAGCCATTTAGGGTGATTTTCTAAACGGGAATATGAGTAAAAATTTACAAGTGTATGAATTGAAAAACAACACTGAATTAAGACGGATTTTTGCTTTGCGATGAAGCGAATATAATTGATTAAAAATGGCTCAAAATAATTCACCTGGCAAGAAAAAACCCGGGGGAAATGTCCCGGGTTTTGTCATGGTTTTTTTTGTAAAAAAGATTCAGAGCGTTTCAATCAATACATACAAAACTACTGTAAGCACAAATCCGCTGCCAATCACGCCTTTTACGGAAGTGAAAGGCCCGGTTCTGCCAACTATTCCATTCAATGCAAAGAAAGCAATAAGCCCGAAAACCAGGACCATTGAAGCCATGGATAAGTCGTGTATTGAAGCCTGCAGTGGGCCTACGTGTCTTGATGAGGCCATGAAAAACAGCATGGGAATTGAAAACAATGTGTTGGTACGTGAAGCCAGACCGGCTTTGGCCAACGCCGCTGCAGCACCGGGTAGTGCCTCGCCACCTGCCGCAGCTTGCTTGGCAGAGGCAATGACGATTTTTTGATTTGGCCAGATAATCAGCCAGACATTCAGAAACATGATTGTTCCAAGGGTCGCTCCGGTAATGATGCCAATACCTGTCAGGTGGTAGACGTAGAGCAGGTAAGAACCGCTCAAAAAAGTGAACATGGCTGCCCAACGGAACCACCATAGCGCCTCGGGCACCAGTTTCTGGATGACATCGGATTTGGCGCCTCCATCGGCCTGTTTAAAATACTCGCCCTGAATAAAATTAAAGTAGTAAAGCAAACCAATCCAGGTAATGCCTGCCAGGAAATGAACCCAGCGGAATAGAAAGGCTATAAAATTCTCGCTAAATATTGCAAGTTCCACGTTTGTATCCTCCCTCTTAGAGGTTATTGTGATGAGTATGACGGCGGCAAGACCATCCGTACTCTCATAGAGTACAGCAGTTTTGATGATTCAGAAAATAATGGTTTGAAATTGATTTGAATCTGCAACCGAAGCAAATGCTTTTGCTGTTCCAAGTTGGGACCGTAAGCTATAAAATTACCGGCAAGCATGAACCACAATACAGTTCATAATGAAGGCAATAAGACCAGCGGTTCCAGCTCGCCGGGCGCCCGCTCTGACGCCTATCCGTTTGCCCTGGACGCCGTCGTGTTGGCCGGCACCCATCAAAACCCGAAACGCCTGATTACCGGTCGAAATAAAGCCTTCCTGAAGGTCGGTGGGCAGGTACTGATTCGTTATGTGATCAATGCGTTGCTGGAAGCTGAAAGTATCGACAAGATTTTCGTTGTCGGTCCGTTAGAGGAACTCTCACAGGAGTTGGCCGGCTATCCCTCAAATGTACAGATTATCGCCCAACGCGGGAAAATGCTGACCAACTGCTGGGCCGGCATCGAAGCATCTGAGGATTGCCATCGTGATGATCCGCTGATGCCGGTTAACGAGCGGCCGCTACTTATTATTTCCTGCGACCTGCCATTGGTGACGGCCCATTCTGTAGATGATTTCGTTGCCCGCTGTGCACGTGAAGACAATCAATCTGAAAACCCCTACGCGCTACTTGCAGGTGTCGTAGACGAGCCAGGTGTAACACCGTTTCACCCGACCGCTGGCAAGCAAGGGATAAAGCGGCCGTTTGTTGAAATGGAAATGGGTCGACTGCGTCTGGCCAATATTTATGTAGGTCGACCGCGGCAACTGGCCCACCAGGAGTTTCTTCAAACCGGGTTTTCTTATCGTAAAGCCAAAGATTGGCGCAATGTGGTGGCATTGACGGTCACCTTTTTCAAAAGCCCGGGTGGTTGGCATGCGGCCTGGTTGTCGATGCGCATGCAACTTACATTGATGTTATCGAAGGGCAAGGGCCGCTGGTATCGGAAACTGAAAAAAGGCAATACCAGGGAACGGGTTGAAAAGGCCGTTGGCGATGCGTTGGGTGGCACGGTCAGAATCGTGGTCTCACCATTCGGCGGTCTGAGCCTGGATGTAGACGACCAGGAAGATCTTCAGATGCTGGAAGCCTGCTACACCAAGTGGGCGGCTATAACTGCAGCGGTGGAGTCAGATGCAGGCTTATAGCAATGCCAGTGACAAGGCCGGCCAGAATGCAATCAGCACGACGGCAATCATCAAAAACACGAAAAACGGCAGGGTGGATAAATAAATATCCACGATCGGCCGGTCAAAGCGATAGCCGGCGATAAACAGGTTCAGGCCGATAGGTGGTGTGATGTATCCAATTTGCATGGTGGCAAGGAAGACGATACCCAGGTGCACAGGATGAATGCCGAACTGGATGGCAACCGGCAGGATCAGCGGCACAATCAGCACAATGGCAGAAAAAATATCCAGAATCGCGCCGAGCAATAACAGAAATACCAGTAACATCACCATGAACGCAGTTTCACCGGTCACAAAGCCACTGATCCATTGCAATAGCTGTTGGGGCACACCGGCATCAATCATGAAGTTGGTTGAAGCGCGCGACATACCCAATATCATCATGATGCCACCGACCAGTATCATGGACTCCCTGATGATGGATGGCAGTTTGCGCAGGGATACTTCTTTGAGTATCAGCAAATCGACGATTAAAACGTACAGGGCGGTCACCGCGGCAGCTTCGGAAATTGCAAAATAACCGCTGTAAATCCCACCCAGAACGACGATCGGCAATGGAATTTCCCACATGGATTCACGCAGCGCTGCGCGCACTTCCTGCCATGAGAAATCTCCCAAAGGTGTGCGGATTGCACGGTTTTTCCAGATACTGAAGCCCGACAGGATCAACAACATCAGGAAACCGGGCAGCAAGCCGGCCAGAAACAGGTTTTCTATGGGAACCTCTGCGATCACGCCGTAAAGAATTAACGGCAGAGAGGGTGCAAACAGCAGCCCAAGACTGCCGGCCGATGTAACCAGCCCCAGGTTGAATTTTTCCGGGTATCCGGCCTGTTGCATGGCCGGAAACAATATCGCCCCCAGGGCAATGATGGTGACCCCCGAGGCGCCGGTAAAGGCTGTAAAGAAAGCGCAGGCAACCAGGGAAACAATTGCCAGACCGGCGGGCATCCAGCCGAGCAGGGCGGAGGTCAGGCGCACCAGGCGCTTGGGTGCGTCGCTTTCACTCAGCAGGTAGCCGGCAAATGTGAACAGTGGAATCGCCAGCAAGATCGGCATTTCCGCAATACCGTAAAACTCGATCGCGATAGCTTGCAGATCAATATCGGCCTGGTAGAAATTCCAGAATGCACCGGCAGCAATAATGGCGAACAATGGTGCACCCAGCAAAATCAGCAAAACAAGGATTGGCCCAAGGATGATCATTGGGCGGCTTCGACATCCGTCGGCTTGACGGGCTGATTGAACGGGCGTTTTAGTGCAAGTACCAGGTGTCTATACGCCATTAGAGCGAAGCCAACAGGCAGAATGATTTGCAGCATCCAGGCCGGTGTGCTTGTCATCAGCGTATCACCGAACTCATAAGAACCCATGACAAAGCGGCCGCTGTGCCAGGCAAACAAGCCGCAAATCGATGCCGTGAATATATCAATAATAATTTTTGTAAGTAGCTGGGCTTTCGCCGGTAGAAACCGGTCCAACACTTCGATACTGATGTGCTTGTCCATGCGGGAGGCTGCCAGACCGCCGGCAATGGTGATCCACAGCACCATCAAACGCAGCATTTCATCGCCCCAGAAAAGGCTGTAGTCAAAAAAGTTTCGCAGGAAGATCTGGCTGCCAGCCAACAGGATCATACCGATCAGGATGACCAGCAGCAGTGCGTCCTCCGCGTAAGTGCCGGCCTTTTCGAGCTGGTTAAAAATTGCAGCGGCGCGGCTCACTGTTGACAGTCTTTATCCTGATTGTCTGCGCGGTAGGCCGCCACATAACACTCGATTTCACTCAGCAATTTGCTATCAATAACACCGTCTGCCGCCAACTGGTGGTTGGAAGCCTCAATAGCCTGTTGCCACTCCAGCACCTGGCCGGCGTTGGGTGTAACCGACTTCATGCCATCTTTGAGAAGTGCCTGGTACGCCTTTTGGTTGTCCTGGTTACCCTGCTCTTCAAAAACCCGGTAAACCCGCTCCATCACTTCACGCACAATGGCCTGATCATCAGCCTGTATACGGTCGAAATACTTTTTCTCAATAACCAGCATTGCAAATATATATGACAAGGGCAGATCAGTGATGTAACTGACGCTGGTATTCCACTGCAAAATAATGGTGCCGGCGGGTGGGCCCATAATGGTGTCGATCAATTCTGTTTGTAAGCCGGTCAATACGTCGGTTAACGGCATCGTGACCGGTGATATACCCAGGGCTCTGGCCGCGCCGTATGAAATTTTGTCGCCATCGGGCACCCATACCTTCAGGCCCTGCATATCTTTAAGTGTGGCAACCGGCACGTTTGACATCATGTGGGCAAATCCGCCGCTGGCAAAACCAAAGTTTACAAAACCGGCCTGTTCCAGCAGTTCACGTAATTTGTCATCCATGTGTTGTCTGGCAAAGCGGACTTCATCAAGGTCTTTAAACAACATCGGCATGCCGTACAAAACAGCGTCTTTCTGGAATTCCGCCAGGGCGACTGAGGTGAATGCGCCGCCATGCAGTTGGCCGATACGCATTTTGCGCAGCACCTGCTTGTCGTTGCCTTGTACTCCACCGCCATAAAACTTGAACTTGACCCGCCCGTCAGTGCGTTCGCTGATCTCTTTGGCACCCGCCCGCATCTCATTCATCCAGCCGGATCCTTCGGGTGCGAGGGTTGCCAGTTTAATGGTCTGTGCATTTACTACTGGAATGGCGGTAAACAACGCCAGGGTGGCAATCAATTGTGTTGCTGTCTTGCGGTTTAAAAATCCTTTTAATAAAGGGAGATTCATGAAAGTTCCTTTTCCTTAAAAATAGTCATCTGCGGCGTCCAGTAATTCCTGTGCTTCGCGCTGTGCCAATGTGTTAAACAGGGTGTAACCATCCTGAACCGGTTGCGCCGATATCACTTGGTTCAATAAACTGTCATGAAGTTCCCGGTCATACAGTGTTTTTGCGTAGTAGCGGGCGTAGTCCACATTGATGGACAGGTCCTTGCCGCCGGATAAGGCCAACGCTCTTTCATAATGAGCCTTTCCGGCATCAAAATTGCCACCCAGAGCCGGTGGCCGGATGGTGTTAAGGACTGCGAGAAAATGCTCGACCTGAACCGCATTGTATTGTGGGTCCAGCTCCTGCACGCGGTTGAGCGCCGATTCAACCCGCGGCAGTTGTGTCATTGCACCCCAGTCACTGCTGTGTACTTTGATAAACGCAATTGAAGTGAGGCCGAAGGTAAATAAACTCGGAGCATCCTTTTTATTGAGTTTATCCAGCACCAATTCAAATTCTTTGAATGAAAGGTTCTGGATTCCGCAGGCCGATTTATTGCTCGCACACAAGGATTTTTGGCCGTAATCAAGCGCACGGGCGGTCAGGCGGTGTGCACGTTCGTCATCTTCAACAAAAATTACGCCATAGGCGGCATATAGCTCTGCAGCAGAGCTCAACATCGAGGCATCATCCGGTGAACCGGCGATGAAACTGTCGAGCATCAAAAGATAGGCTGGCGCGCCATCGCGTACGATTTCAGGGTCATCCTGATTAAGGATTGCCGTACTCAGGTTGCTCGCCATGCCATTGGTAGCAGACTGCATCAATGAAGCACAGGCGCTGAGTAGCAACATGCTAAAAAATATGACTGATTTTCTTGTTTTGCTTAGCTTCACGTTTGGTACTTTTTGCTTGGCGCGAACAGGCCGGTTTCTGAAGCGGGGATTATAAACTGATACGCACACGGGTGCTAAACCAATCAGATATCAAGGTGGCGAAGGGTTAACAAAAACGGGGAAGGAAAAAACGGGTTTTAAAAACCCCGGTTCCCGTTAAGCCAGTTTATGGGGGGGGAAGAAATCAAACCGGAGTGTGGGAACCGGGGGGTACAAAATTAAAATTGGGATAACTGCCTTTCCCGCAGTTATCCCAGCTTTTTTTATTATTATTAATGTGCCTGGAATTCACGACTGGTTAATAATTGCTTTCCAACCGCTGAATTATCCTTAACCCGTAACCCGGTCTTGCAGAGCAGTCCCTACCCAAATAAGAACCAGTGGCAGTTTTCGGAGGACAAACCACGTAGCTCAAATCTGGCTTAAATGGATACTAGCCCCACAATCACCAGTTTTAACCGGACACCGGAAAGGAAATGTCAGAACAGCCCCAAGTGCACGACATCAATATAAATTATCTGAGTTAAATAGCAAAATTAACCGGCGGAACATTAGCGGAAGATTTACGGAACGTTTACAGATGGGGTAGGATTAGGCTCTTGGATAGACTTTAACGAAACATATATGGGATTATATTTCAGTGGGCTTTGAATGCTATCGCATCGGAGACCTGTTACTGGACGCAGGCACGCAGGAAGTTTCCCGCAATGGGACTGTCGTGCCGGTTCCACGGCTTTCTTTCAAATTGTTGCTGTCGCTGGCGCGTCATGCACCAAATGTTGTGTCCACGGCACAACTGGAAGAGGAGGTCTGGGCAGGACTCATCGTTGACCGGGGGACGGTCAATAAGCGTGTGCTGCTGTTGCGTAAGGCGCTGAGCGAGGACAAAGCCGATGATCCTTATATTGCCGTCATTCGCGGTAGTGGATATCGGTTGATCGCACCGGTTGAACGTATTGATGCCAGCCTTGAAGAACACGTCAAGGAAGAGAAAAGCCCGGAGAGTATATATCAGCGAAGTTCCAGTGCGATGCGCACGGTTTCATATTGGTTGCTTGGGATCGTTGCTGTGCTGGCGCTTTATCAGGGGTTCAAGGATTCCGGCATAGGTATTACAGAGCACAGTCATGAGGGTGGTTCCGTGCTTGAAAACCAGGCGACTGCGCCGGTATACAGTCAAAAATCAGTGGCGGTATTACCCTTTGTCGACCTGAGTGATGGCAAGGCTCATCAATATCTTGGCGACGGCATTGCCGAAGAAATAATTAATCTGCTGGCAGGTATGGAGGGCCTCAGCGTGGCGGCCCGCACATCTTCGTTCGCATTTCGTGAATCCACCCTCAATGCGGTGGATATTGCCCAGGATCTCAAGGTGGGCACCATTCTGGAAGGTAGTATCAGACACTCTGGCCATCGGATACGTGTCAGTGCGCAGCTGATTGATACCCATACCGGCTATCACATCTGGTCAAAAAACTATGACCGGACCTTAGACGAGGTCTTTGAAGTTCAGGATGACATTGCTTTTAATATTGCCCAGTCTTTGAAGTTAACCCTGGAAGAAAGCGGCCAGCCAAACTCCATGGGCGCCACTACCGGCGATATTGAAGCCTTTGCCCTGTACCTGAAAGGGCGTAAGTTATTCAATGATCGTATACACTTGAGGTCCGAAGGCCTGCTGCAGGCACTGGATTATTTCCAGCAAGCGGTTGAAAAAGACCCGGAGTTCGCCAGGGCGTACGCAAGTATCGCGTCTGTTTACTGGTTGATGACTTCCTACGACGATACTCTTGATGAAGAAACCTATTACCAATTGGCCGAAACGAGCGCCAGGTTTGCACTGGAGTTGGACCCTTTATCCACCGACGCATTGGGTGCATTGGCGGCTATCCAATCGAACCGGGGTAATATTGAGCAGGCTAATGCGTTGTTTGAACGCATACGTGCGATTGGTAGCAACGATTCAAACATTGCGCATTGGGAAGCCATGTTGCATATACGGCTGGGGTATTTTGATGAATTAATTGAGCCACTCACCGAGGTCTATCGCCTCGATCCATTCAATGAATATATTGGCTGGTCGCTGGCTGCAGCATTAAATTTTGCCGGTCGCCCTGAAGAGTCCGCTGAGATTTTGCAGAACCTCCAGCATTTTACCTATCGGCAGTATGTACTTGGCCTTACCGCTATTAACAAAGCAGAGTATTCAGAAGCGAGAGAGTTGTTACGCGGGACCCGAATGCGTTCTGGTGAACTGCCAGAAAGTTATGCGAATTTAATAGTTGACGCACTGGAAGACCCTGCACTGGTCGATGAAGTGGCGCAGAAATTTGTTTCTGCAGTTGATAATGGAGAATTGATCAATTGCGTCAGTTTTGAGTCCCTGTTAATCCTTGGTTCGCCACAGGCCTTTAGCTTACGAATGGATCCAGTCAACGACATCACGCGGATACAGATAAACTCACAAATATGGAACAACTGGGGCACAGAGGTAAGACGCGATCCGCGGTTTAAAGACTGGATAGAAAAATTGGGTTATCCTGAGTTCTGGCGTAAACATGGCTGGCCGGATCGTTGTCGTCCAACCGGGCCCGATGATTTTGAGTGTAATTGACGAAATAATCCGCAACCTCAAGTGAAAAAACCACAATGGATTTAACCACACACTGGGCCGGCTATTTGGCCATAGCGATTTTTATTGGCGCATATGTGCTGGTCATTCTTGAAGAAAACATCCATTTGCGGAAATCAAAACCAGTCATCGTTGCTGCCGGTTTTATCTGGATGCTGGTGGCTTTTGCCTATTCAGCAGCAGGGGATACCCACACGGCAGAGGAACTGGTACGCCATAACCTGCTTGAATTTACTGAATTATTCCTGTTTTTGCTGGCGGCCATGACCTTTATCAATACCATGGAAGAACGTGGAATCTTCGAGGTTTTGCGTGCCTGGCTGGTAAATCATGGCTTTTCACTGCGCCAGGTCTTCTGGATTACCGGTGGCATCGCTTTTTTGATGTCACCGATTGCCGACAACCTGGCAACTGCCTTGCTGATGTCCACCGTGGCGATAGCGGTTGGTGGGAGTAATCACCGTTTTGTGGCATTGGCCTGTATCAATATTGTAGTGGCTGCCAATGCCGGCGGCGCATTCAGCCCCTTTGGTGACATCACTACGCTGATGGTCTGGCAGAAAGGCCATGTTCAGTTCTCTGAATTCTTCGCCCTGTTGCTGCCTTCAATTGTGAATTGGCTGGTCACGGCCACCATACTGTCTTTTGTGCTGCCATCCGGAAAACCGGACCCGGTTCACGAAGAGGCACACTTGAAACACGGTGCGGTAATGGTTGTCGTGCTGTTCATCCTGACCATTGCGATGGCAGTTTCAATGCACAATTTCCTGCATATGCCACCGGTGATCGGCATGATGACTGGTTTGGGCTTTCTAAAGTTGTTCGGTTATTACCTCAAACGCCGCAAGAACGAACCTGTACCACATGGTCCGCGTGAGGATTCTGCACTTGGCAGTGAAGCCATCCATACCGATGGGCAAAAAGCATCAGCAGGACCCTACGATATATATGCCAGCCTGCAAAAAGCCGAGTGGGATACCCTGATGTTTTTCTATGGTGTCATTTTATGTGTCGGCGGTCTGGGTGCCTTTGGTTACCTGGCTGTCGGCTCTGACCTGATGTACAACGGGTTGGGCGCGACAACTTCAAATGTGCTGGTTGGTGTGGCTTCGGCCCTGATCGATAACATTCCCGTAATGTTTGCGGTGCTGGCCAAGAACCCCGACATGAGTCAGGGGCAGTGGCTATTGGTTACCCTGACCGCTGGCGTGGGCGGATCAATGCTGTCGATTGGCTCAGCTGCCGGCGTTGCCGTTATGGGCCAGGCACGTGGCGTATACACCTTTTTCGCACATCTGAAATGGACCTGGGCTATCGCGATTGGCTATATCGCCAGCATAGCGACCCATTTTTGGGTAAACGCAGGGCTTTTTAGCAGCTGATATTCAGCAAATGTCAGCAGGCTATAGCGTTTGCCGGAGACCGGTCGACGCACGAAATGCATTCATGAGACTAAAAAAAACCCGGCGCGGGAGAGAGTGGCCGGGCTAATCTTCTCAGCCTGTGGAGAGGCTGATTGGGGCAAAGTAAATACTAAAAATCTGCTGTAAGTTGAACCCAGAGCTTGGTGGTATCACCATATGCCAAGCTGTCGGTATCAAAACTGGCAGCCTTGAATAAAATGCCGTAATGCTGTTTGAATTTGCGTGAAATGGAGGCGTCAAATTCGGTGCCATAGTCGCCTGAACCTGCCTGCGCCGAGAAATCGTGGTAGAGCGCGTTCCATTTCCATTTGCCGAGTTTTCCTTTGACACCAATGAATGCATCATTCAAACCCGCATCGGGGGTGGACAGGAACTTGTCTGCCCAACCGTTGAAAGCATGCAGGGTCGCCAGCGGGGTGCGAAATGCCTGTCCGGGCTTGGTGTTACTGCCACCGAGTGATTCATAACCGGCGTAGAGTGTTGCCCAGCTAAAACCGGCCGACAAATCAGCACGCCAGTAATCGGCGCTGTAAGCAACAGGGTTGTTGGCATTGTCATCCTGACTCGCGTATTCAAGACCATAGCCGATTTTTGTACCCTCACCACCCAATGATCCGGCAAAGCGTAGACCGATGGTGCGATTGGACAGGTCGGCTACATCCTTGTTATCGATGTCGTAGTAATAGCCTGTCAGTTTGCCGATGTCTTTGAATGACCATGCGGCGTTGAATAAATGTGTGTTCTGCGAGTGATCACCTGCATTGACCTCGTCACCAAAAATCCGGTTGACGTTGTCTACGTAGGCATATTGGAGGTTCAGGCCATTATCGGTTTTGTGACCGAATGAGAATGAGTCATAGGTCTGTTCATTCTGGCGCCAGCCGACGTTACCGACAAAACGTGCGTTGTCGTAAATAATACGTTGTCGGCCGAGGCGGAACTGACTGCCGAAACTTGCCTTGTACTGCAGGAACAGTTGGTTCAGGTCATCACCGCTCGGGTCGGCAATGACGGGGTAACCCGGCGGGTTGGGTTTGTTGCCGCCGCCGGCATTGTAGTCGTCGAGACCGAAGTCGAATACGTAGTCAAACTCAATCTTGGCTGACCAGCCATGCAAGTCAGATGTATGAAAATTGAGGCGTGCCCGCAATGGTATGGCGGTGGCATCATGGGGCAATGGATCCTGGTCTACATTTTCCAGTCTCCAGCGGAAACTGTAGCCAAATTTGCCCTGTGAAAAGGCCTCACCCAAATTGTCTGCAGCAAAGGCGGGAGTACTGATGCCAGTAAGCATGGCCAGCAACGGAATCGCTGCAGCTACCACCATTAACTGTGTCTTTCTCATACCCGTAGCTCCTTGAATCTTTAGATGTCATCGACGGCAAATGCAATGTACGCCGACCCGGGTTCTGCGTAATTGACTTGCGTCACGTTGATGCCTATTAATGCAGATCACCTAAACGGCGTGTTTCATGGCTTCCTTTGGTATTCTTGACCTGAGTCATTTCTCACACATCTGCTCGGTGCTACCGTGCGGTTCTCAACAGTACAAACAGATTTTACAAACGATGGGTCCAGCAACAACATTTCCGGCGGAGTTAATTACCAGATACGGCCTGGCAGGGCCGCGTTATACCTCATATCCGACGGCGCTGCAGTTCCACGAGGGCTTCGACGCAGAGGCCTATCGCAGACATGTTCAAAACAGCAATGATGATCTGATTCCCCGGTCGTTGTCTTTGTATGTGCACCTGCCTTTCTGCAAAGAGCTATGTTATTACTGTGCCTGCAACAAAAAAATAACCCGCAATACCCAGCGTGCAGAGGTCTATCTGCAGCATCTCGACAAGGAAATTGAGATGCAGGGAAGTCTGTTTGATAAGGACCGGCAGGTTATCCAGTTGCACTTTGGTGGTGGCACACCGACCTATTACGATGATATGCAACTCAGACACATCGTTGAAAAACTGTCGCAGAACTTCCTGTTGAGCCGTTCATCCTCGCGTGAATTTTCGATTGAGATTGACCCGCGAACCGTGGACAAGAAACGCATCGCCTATCTTGCTGATATCGGTTTTAACCGGGTCAGCATGGGGATTCAGGATTTTGATCCCGCCGTTCAAAGGGCGGTCAACCGCATTCAGGACGAAGACAAGACGCTTAGACTGATTGATGCGGCGCGCGAATCCGGTTTCAATTCGGTTTCGGTGGACCTGATCTACGGTTTGCCATTGCAGACTGAAAAGTCATTTGAAAAAACCATTGATTCGGTACTCACGGTGCGACCAAACCGCTTATCGGTATATAACTATGCCCATTTGCCCCATCTGTTCCGCGCACAGCGCATGATCAGTTCAGAGGACGTGCCGACTCCGGAAGTGCGTCTTGCCTTACTGGCCTCTACCATCAACAAGCTGGTTGATGCCGGTTATATTTACATTGGCATGGATCACTTCGCCTTGCCCGATGACGAGTTATCGATTGCAATGAAGAATGGAACTTTGCAACGCAACTTCCAGGGTTACTCGACCTGCCGCGAAACCGACCTGGTTGGTATGGGTGTTAGCGCGATCGGCAAGGTTGGCAACAGTTTTGTGCAGAACCGTAAGGACATCCGTGACTGGCAAGCGGTCATTGATGCCGGCGACCTTCCTGTGTGGCGGGGTCTGGGCCTGAGTGGGGAAGACCGGCTCAGACGCGAGGTGATATCAGCCATCATGTGTCAGGGTCATGTTGATTTTGGTAAAATTGAGCGTAAGTTCGATATTGAGTTTGAGGATCATTTTGCGCTGGAGTTGGCCTCACTCAAACCTCTGGAAGATGACGGTATCGTAGAACTAAGCGAGCGAAGCATTGATGTAACGCCAAATGGCCTGCTGCTTTTGCGCGTGATCGCGATGAAGTTTGACGAATACCTGCTCAATGACCTTCAAGGCAAAGCGTACTCAAAAGTCATATAGGATGGTCATTAGGCTATAATCCACAGCTAATTGGATTTATTAGCAGTGGAAAACGTAGTTTATGAGCTCTGATATTCAGCAGAAACCTTATTTTCCAGCCCGCGTGCAAGTCGCATGCAGCCAATGCACACTCGGAAACTTGTGTTTGCCCCGTAGTCTCGACGCCAGTGCTACTGAGCAATTCGAGCACATTGTTAATAAGTCCCGACCGATACAGGCCGGCGAGCACATTTTTCGCGCGGGTGATAAATTTCAGTCGATTGCTGCGGTCCGGGCAGGTTGCTTTAAGAGCTATGTGATTGATAAGAATGGTGAAGAGCAAGTTCTGGGTTTCTACCTGCCGGGTGAAATTATCGGTTTTGATGCGATCCATGAGAAAACTCATAAGGCAAATGTCGTAGCGCTGGATACCAGCACGGTTTGCGGGCTCAGTTTCGACTCGGTGAGCGAAATGGCCCGGCAATTGCCGGATTTGCAGGACGAACTTTTCCGCGTAATGAGTTTGCAGATCTCGGAGCTTGAGGCGAGTGCGGCCGACCTTAGCGCCGAGGAAAGAATTGCCCGTTTGTTATGTTCCCTGTCAGCACGGTTTGCCGCCCGCGGTTACTCTGCAAAAGAATTCAATCTGAGCATGTCGCGCCGCGATATCGCCAGCAATCTGCGACTGGCAACGGAAACCATTTCCCGCGTGCTGGCGCGTTTTCAAAGTGCCGGAATTATCAAGGTGAACCGTAAAAAGGTTTCGATCCTTGAGCCAGACAAACTGAAGGAGTTGGCCCGCAGGGACGCCTGCTAAGCACTCACTCCATGAACCGTTTGCTGATCCTTGCAGAAGACGCCGATAACTACCTCAACATGATCAGGGCCGCCGGCCTTCCGGAGCTGGATGTTGTTGCAGCTACCGGGCAGCGACTGGCCATGCAACAGGTTGCTGACTGCAATATCATTCTGGGTGAACCGGCTTTGATAGAAGAAGTACTTCCATCTGCGACCCAACTTCAGTGGGTACAATCAAGCTGGGCTGGCGTTGATCGATTGTGCCAGCCCCGGTTACGCAATGACTATGTCCTGACCGGGGTTAAAGATATATTCGGTGCATTAATTACCGAGTACGTGATGACCTATCTGTTCGCACTCGAGCGTAATATGTTTGCTATACGGGTAGATCAGGCAAGCAGGCGCTGGCACCCCAGGCCCTACCGTTTGGCGAAGGAAATAACGCTTGGAATCATCGGTCTTGGTTCAATCGGGCAGCACCTTGCCAGAACAGCCACGGATTTTGGCATACGTGTGATTGGTCTGAACCGGTCCGGCAAGTCCTGCGAAGCAGTTGAAACAGTGTATACAGAAGAAAATCTGGCAGAGTTTCTGGCTGAGCCGGACTACCTGGTGCTGACCCTGCCCGATACGCCGGAAACCCGGCACTTTATTAACTCGGGGACGCTTGCGATGATGAAATCATCGGCTGTGCTGATCAATGTGGGCAGAGGCAGCATAGTAAATGAAAATGACCTGGTTACCGCTTTGCAGCAGCAACAAATAGCTGCAGCAGTGCTCGATGTTTTTGAAACCGAGCCACTTCCCGAGGATAGCCAGTTGTGGGGTTTGCCCAACGTATTTGTCACACCACACGTAGCTGCAGCCAGTTTTCCACAGGATGTTATCGAAATTTTCGTCGAAAACTATGGCCGGTTTACCAGGAGTGAGCCTTTATTGCACTTAATCGACTTTGAACGTGGCTACTAACATGAAAACCCTGGAACATATTATTAAAAGAAATCTTGAGTGGGCTAATTCAGTTACTGAGGCAGACCCGGAGTTCTTTTCAAATCTGTCGAAGCAGCAGAACCCCGAGTACCTCTGGATAGGCTGCTCAGATAGCCGCGTGCCTGCCAACCAGATCATAGATTTACCACCCGGTGAGGTGTTTGTTCATCGCAATATAGCCAATGTGGTTGTGCATACCGATCTGAACTGTCTGTCGGTGATTCAATATGCCGTTGAAGTGCTAAAGGTGAAGCACATTATCGTCTGTGGGCACTATGGTTGCGGTGGTATCGAGGCTGCTATAGACGGGCAGCAGCATGGATTGATTGATAACTGGTTGCGCCATATCAGGGACGTGCACCGTTT
>PVMS01132546.1_pt1 | contig 15679 bp, 14 predicted proteins | sample 1853461 | NCBI WGS metagenome assembly PVMS01 (sample SAMN08582032, study PRJNA380276) | Marine sediment metagenome, whole genome shotgun sequencing project. | isolation source: ocean sediment barecode stripped | collected 2017 | reverse complement strand
TTTTTGACACCTTGCTGCTCATTATTTCTACGACGAATTATTTTTTTGCCTAATATAATTCGTTTTACATCTCTATCATCAAGTGTTTCATATTGGATTAATTCTTCAGCCATTAAGTGTAATATCTTTTCGTATTGATCTAATACTTCGTGTGCCTTTTTTTGAGCTACGCGAATTATCTTTGCTATTTCTTCATCGATCAATCTTGCGGTTACATCGCTATAATCGCGATGAGACTGAATTTCTCTACCAAGGAAAATTTCCTCGTTTTTCTTTCCAAATGTCATTGGACCAAGTAATTCACTCATACCCCATTCACAAACCATCTTTCTAGCTATCACCGTTGCTTGTTCAATATCGTTGCCTGCACCTGTCGTTAACTCATTGAATATTTTCCGTTCGGCAGCTCTACCTCCTAACAAAATTACTAATCGTCCTTCAACATATTTTTTTGAATAACCATGTCTTTCATCAATTGGTAATTGCATAGTCATTCCCAATGCTTGTCCGCGCGGAATTATCGACACTTTATGAACAGGATCCGCCCCTTCAATTTTTGAAGCTACTAATGCATGACCCGCTTCATGATAAGCTGTCAATTTCTTTTCTTCCTCAGATAAAATTACACTTTTCCGTTGGACTCCCATCATCACTTTATCCCTTGCATCTTCTAAATCTTCCATATCAACAGCTTTCTTTTTCTTACGTGCTGCTAAAAGTGCTGCTTCATTCATTATATTTGCTAAATCAGCACCAACTAAACCTGGTGTTCCCTTAGCAAGAGACTTTAAATCAACTTTGCGTTTATTTAGTATGATCTTTTTGGCATGTACTTCTAATATTCCCAATCTACCTCTATAATCAGGAACATCAACAATAACATGTCTATCAAATCTACCCGGACGTAATAAGGCTTTATCTAAAACATCAGGGCGGTTGGTAGCTGCCATAACAATTACATTCGCATTCTCCTCAAAACCGTCTAATTCAACTAATAACGCATTCAGCGTTTGTTCGCGTTCATCATGTCCACCGCCTAAACCTGCCCCGCGCTGACGACCCACTGCATCCAATTCATCAATAAAAATAATACAGGGAGCTTGCTTTTTACCTTGTTCAAATAAATCTCTAACGCGCGATGCACCAACACCGACAAACATCTCAACAAAATCAGCTCCGCTAAGACTGAAAAATGGAACCCCTGATTCACCGGCAACTGCACGGGCTAATAAAGTTTTCCCGGTTCCCGGAGCTCCTAATAATAAAACTCCTTTTGGAATTTTTGCGCCCAATCTTTGTAGCCGTTTTGGATGTTTCAAAAATTCAATTATTTCCATAAGCTCTTCTTTTGCCTCAACACATCCTGCCACATCAGAAAAGGTCACTTTAGGTAAATTAGTGGTTAACGCCGTTGCGCGACTTTTACCAAAATTGAATACGTTTTTCATACCACCGCCCGCCGCACCTTGCATACGACGCATAATAAATATCCAAAATCCAATAAGTACAATCCATGGTAGCATATTGATTAAATAACTAGTCCAGTCAGTAGTCCTTTCCTTAAAATTATACTCTAAATTGTATTTATCCCATTCTGCCATCATTTCGCGATCCATTAGTGGCAACGAGAGGAAAAATCGCTCTGCGTTCTCAATCGTACCATATTTTGTATCAATATTTTGAGGGATTTTAAATTCACCATGAAATATATTTTCTATAATTGTTCCTTTGAGTATTTGACCATTTTTTAAATACTCTTGATATTGAAAATATTCAACTTCAATTTCTTTTTTACTTGAGTTAGAAAATATTCCTGAAATTATTATTGCTCCTACAATTATTAATAACCATACTAAGGATGTTTTTCCGGCTTTTTTAAATTGAAACATCGACTTTGGATCAACAGGTTTTTTCCCAGGAACACCCGGTTTTTTATTCTGTGGTTTTTTTAAAATTATTTTTGGTTTTTTGATTGCCATAATTACTCTTCTAAACGATAAATTTCCGGTAAATGACGCAATTTTTGATTATAGTCTAAACCATATCCAACAACGAATTCCGGTGGAATTTCGAATCCAACATAATCAACTTTAAAATCTAAATTTGCGATATCCGGTTTTAATAATAATGTTACAATAGTGACTGATTTTGGTTTAGCACCTTGCAAACGGTCGCGTAAAAATTTGATTGTCAAGCCTGAATCAATAATGTCTTCAACTATAATTACATATCTCCCTGTAATATTCGCTGAAATATCTTTAAGCAATGTAACGGTTCCAACAGATTCTTGACCCGCATATGATGACATCTTGATAAAATCCATTTCACAGTCAATTGTCATCTTGCGCATAAGATCAGAAATAAAAATAAAACTTCCATTCAATACACCAATTAAAATTGGGACTTCATCTTTAAATTTATTTGAAATATCTTCAGCAATTTCTGTAATGCGAGCTTGAATTTCTTCTTCAGAAATTAAAATTGACATTTCATAGCCGTATTTATTCATATTCAACCTACATTTGTGTTCATTGAAAGTTCCAAATAATGCTTTGTATCTTTATTAATTTTAACATTTTCATTAATTCTGCGACCACATAGCCAAATTATTTCATTGTTTGCTGTTAATACCAATTGATTCTCTTTATCAAACTGATTGATCTTTTCATCTGTCAAAAAATCACTTATCTTTTTTTTCCCTTGCATGCCCAAAGGCTGAAATACATCTCCATTTTGCCAAGATCTTAGTATCAATTTTTTATTGATAATTTTATCTCCACTAATAATTTCAACATTCGGATTATCAGTTAATGAGTATTTTTTTACTTTTCGCACCTTAAAAACATATTTACCGCAATGTATCGATTCATTTAATTGAACAATTATTGGTTTAAATTTAACTTTAAATTTATAACGAATTATCCAATCTTGCCTGTCTTTTAATATTTCAAAATCATCAAAATTGTATACTTTTCCGACTTTAGCAGATTTCACTATTTTATCAATTTCATTCCATTGATATTTACGCCATGGATATTTTCCTAATATATGTCTAATCAGCAAAACTTTAACCATACCGGGCAGTTTTTCAAAACTGCTCAGATTAATTCTTTTAATTACATTTTTGGAAAATGCATCCTCATCCTTAGTTACAATTTTATTCTCTAATTCTTCAAGGAAATAATCAATTATTGTTTGGTTCTCTACTGCAGACTCACAAATTGATTGAATTGATTTACCTAAATTTGGATAAAGCGGCTCCCATTGCGGAATTATTTGATGACGAAAATAATTCCTTGGGATCTCCAAATTTCTATTAGTCTCATCATCCACATATTTTATACGTAGATCATTCACAACTTTTTCAATATCCACTTTGGCTATTGTTAGGATTGGGCGAATTACCCTACCGAACTGTTTATGAATTCCTCGCAATCCACCAATACCTGATTTTTCACTAATTCTTTGCAATACAGTTTCTATCTGATCATTACTATGATGACCGGTATCAATTTTATCAAAATTATTCTCTTTTCTGATCAATTTAAGTTGCGCATAACGATTATCCCTCGCCCATGCCTCTGTGCTTTCACCAGGTTTTTTCCCTTCATAGTTTAGTTGTTTGACTATTACAGGAATATCAAGTTTTTTGCCTTGTTCAATAACGAACTTCTCATCATTAATAGAATTTGGACGAATATTGTGATTGACATGCCCAACGACTAACTCAATGTTCCATATCTTTTGTAATTCAACTAACATGTAAAGCAGGAACATCGAATCCATACCACCGGACGTAGCAACAACAATTTTATCATTCGGTTTTATCAGATTTGATTCGACTAAACGATTGATAATACGAGACTTTAATGCTCGGTCTTCAGTCACAATTATAAATGAATTATTTTATGGTTGAAACGACTTCTGCAACTTCTTGTGCAGTATTCATAATATAAAAATGTATGCAAGGGACTTTAGCTTCGATTAATTCTCTACATTGTTTAATAGCCCAATCCACACCAACTTGATATATTTTTTCTTTAGACAGACCCTCTACTTGTTCAGATAATTCTTTAGGAATATCAACATGAAAAGTCCTAGGAATTATTTTTAAATGACTTTCACGTGTAATTATTTTAATTCCTGGTATTACCGGAATGTTGATTCCGATGGCTTTACAACTTTCGACAAAATCAAAATATTTTATATTATCAAAACCCATTTGCGTGACAATATAGTCAGCTCCGGCATCTACTTTTTGTTTCAAATATTTTAAGTCACTTTCGAGATTAGGGGCTTCCAAGTGTTTCTCAGGATATCCTGCCACACCAATACAAAAATCAGTGGGCGAAGCCCCGCTAAGTTCTTCCAAATAATTGCCATAGTTCATATTCCCTATTTGTTTCACTAAATCAGAAGCAAAGAAATTGTTGGTCTTACCTGTTTTATCCTTAGACATCCGACGTAACTCATCACCTTGGACAGCTAATATGTTGTTAATACCTAAAAAATTTAATTCTATAAGAGCATCTTCAGTTTCTTCCTTTGTAAAACCTTTACACAAAATATGAGGTACAGTTTCAATATTATATCTGTTTTTTATAGCGGCACTCAAACCAATAGTGCCCGGTCGCTTGCGTTTTGTATGTCTTCGCAAAGCACCGTCTTCTAACTCTTCATAATAAATTTCCGCCGAGCGACTAGTTAGATCAATAAAGGGCGGTTCAAAAGGAAGCAATTGTTCAATTAGCGTAAAAATACTATCAATACTCCGGCCTCGCATTGGTGGTATTATTTCATAACTAAATAATGTTTTTTTCGATTTTTTGAAATGTTCGGTTACTTTCATATTTATTACTTTATAAATCCACTAAAAATGGATTAGATAGTATCTCATTTTCAATAGTAGTACTATATCCGTGCCCTGAATGAACTTTTGTATTACCGGAAACGTTTTTTATTAGTGATTTAAGAGAATCCATTAGTGTGTTATAATTACCTCCCGGAAAATCAGTGCGTCCTATCGAACCTTTAAATAAGGTATCACCGGTAAAGATATCACTATTAAATTGATAACAAATACCACCGGGTGTATGCCCGGGTGTATGAATTACTTCTAAATTATAATCACCTATAGTAAGATTGTTTTCATTTGTTAACCAGTGATCTATAACAGGTTTTTCATTTGGGATCATTCCATACATTAAACAACCTTGTAGATAATGATCTACAATCATTTTTTCATTTGTATGTATGTAAAAAGGAATAGAATAATGATCCTTGAGTGGTTGAACGGCATGGACATGATCAATATGCCCATGCGTATTCAAAATCGCAATTGGATTTAGATCATTATTCTCAATTTCCCTGATGTACAATTCAGGTTCGTCACCTGGGTCAATGATAAAACAATCCATATTATCATCACTATGAATGATATATCCGTTTTCTTGAAACGGTCCTGCTGTAATCTTATGTATTTTAATTTTCAAATGTAATCAAAGAAGAGGTCAGACAAACACATTATTTTATCTTCATAGGAATGAGGATATAAGAACCATTCCGTTGCAGCAATACTACTTAAGATAGAATTACCATCCTGCGGTGTAAAACAGAATCCGAAAATTTCATGATCATTACGCACTGTTAATGTTTGTTCTACAATAACAGTTTGATTAAGAATTCTCCCATAATGTCCCTGATCTCTACCAAAAGAAAATACCGTGCTGGTAATATCTTTATTAGTCATCGCTACCAGCGGATTTTTGTTTAATAGATCTTTCACATCATCCAATTTGATCGGTTCTTCAAATTTAAGATTAAACCATATTACATGCATATATTGACTATTTACTTTCATAGCTGAAGAAAACAAATTAAGATCTAAGTCCATTGTTTGAAATAATTCCGCCGCATCTTGTGCATGATGCGATCCATATTTCTCTGTTAAATGAGCATTTACTTGGGGTGCCGGTATAAAACTACTTGGTTGGCTTATATCGTTTGCACGTCGAATACAAACAAAACGTCCTTCCTTTAAATTGTCATTTTTACCATCTAATCCTAACGTATTTACGATGCAGGATAAATTATGTGTATTGCAACTCACGATTTGAATAAATTGATCTTCTGGAGTTAGAGCTTTATCGTTAATTCCGCGAGCATATTGTTTACCAAAACCGTGCTCACTTCCCTGTGCCATAAATCCTTTTACTGTATCAGCAAATTTATGATAGTATTTTTCTTTATTTTTATGACCAATTCCTCTAGGTGTACAGTCAATTACTACAGATGCTCTTTTTATAGCTTCTTTAGTTTCAAAATCTGCATCAATTCCTAATGCTTTAAAATCTTTCATTTTGCTTTCATCAACTGATAATCTCGCGCCTCTTCGAAGTAATCCATTCATTTTTGAGAAATCACCTTTAACAGCTGAATTTTTGTTAAAAGTTACTTCATCAATCCCCAATTGGTCTTGATAATCAGCTAATAATCCAATTAATGGTTCTCCAATTGTTCCTGTTCCTACAACATGTACTATTTTACGAGACATTTTCTTTCTCCTTTAAGATATTGTTTTTATTATCTCTAAAATATTGATGACTCTTGCCATTCCCCAAAGATATCTTTCATTGCATCAACAATTTCTCCTAATGTAGCATAAGTTTTTGCGGCTTTAATAATATGTGGCATTATATTTGTGTTATTTTTACATGACTTTCTAATCTCATCAAGAGCCACTTCTACCGCTTCATCGTTGCGATTATTTCTTAAATCGGTAATAGCTTTTATTTGTTTTTCCTCGGCTTCTTTCCCGATTTCAAGAATTGGAATATTAATTTCCTCATCTTCTTTTACAAATTCATTTACACCAACAACAATACGCTTCTTTTCATCCACTAATCGCTGATAATCTGACGCTGCTTTAGCGATTTCACGCTGGAAGAATCCCAATTCTATTGCAGGAATTACTCCGCCAAGTTCATCTATTTGAGTAAAATATGATTCAGCTTCTTCTTCCAATTTATTTGTTAACGATTCAATATACCATGATCCTCCTAAAGGATCTATCACATTTGCCGTACCGGTTTCAAAAGCAATCAATTGCTGAGTTCTTAACGCAATCTCAGCTGCTTTTTCCGATGGTAATGCTAAAGTCTCATCCATAGAGTTTGTATGTAAAGATTGAGTACCGCCAAGTACTCCGGACAATGCCTGAAAAGCTGTTCGGGCGATATTAATCTCGGGTTGTTGAGCAGTCAATGAACAACCCGCAGTTTGCGTATGAAACCGTAGCTTCCACGATCTTTCACTTTTAGCATTATATTTATTCTTCATACGTTTTGCCCAAATTCGCCTTGCTGCACGATATTTAGCAATTTCTTCAAAAAAGTCCAAATGTGCATTAAAAAAGAATGAAAGTCGTGGTGCAAATTTGTCTACATCCATTCCTGCTGCAACAGCATGCTCGACGTAAGCAAATCCATCGGCGAGCGTAAATGCCAATTCTTGGGCAGCAGTAGAACCGGCTTCCCGAATATGATAACCCGAAATCGAAATTGTATTATATTGTGGCATATGCTCGGCGCAATACTGCATCATATCGGTAATAACCCGCATCGACTGTTCCGGCGGAAAAATCCATTCTTTTTGTGCGATAAATTCCTTTAAAATATCATTTTGCAATGTACCGCGTAATTGTTCATGAGGTACATTTTGTTTATCAGCAACAGCAATATAAAATGCCAGCAAAATTACGGCAGGACCATTTATAGTCTGTGATACGGAGATTTTTCCCAAATCAATATTATCAAATAATATTTCCATATCTTTGAGTGACGCAACACTAACTCCGCATTTGCCTACTTCACCTAATGCGAAATCATGCCCCGGATCATAACCCATTAGAGTTGGCATATCAAAAGCTACCGATAGACCGGTTTGTCCTTGAGAAAGTAAAAAATGGTAACGTTCATTTGTTTCTTGTGGAGTACCAAAACCGGCAAATTGCCGCATTGTCCATAATTTTCCCCTGTACATATTGGCGTGAACTCCACGCGTAAATGGATATTGACCGGGAAAACCAATTTCATTTACAAATTCTTCAGATTCAGATTCTGGTAAATAAAGAAGGTCAACGGGTAAACCACTAACAGTACGGAAATCATATTCGCGTTTTTTCGCTTCATCTGCATCTGACTGCCAAATCCCCATTTGCTTTTGAAATCTATTGCTTTTCTTATTCATCTAATAATTTAAGAATTAATATTGAAAATTAAAGATTGAATTTTGTTGTTATTAACGTTGTCATTAGGTAATCATTGATTGTTAAAACATACCCACCTACGCTGACGCTTTGGGGGGTAAAAATATTTGAATTGTGAACACCTCGACACTTTAGCACCTTAACACTTTAACACCTAAATACCTGTACGCATCATTTATTTAGAAATGCTTTAATTGTTTGAACAATTTCGAGTTTATCTAAACCAATTTCTTTTAATAAAAGATCTCTGTTACCATGAGTTATAAATTCATTCGGAATTCCTATCCTTTTAATATTACCTGAATAGTCATTATCGGTTAACCATCCCGATATAGCGCTTCCAAAACCACCATTAAGCGTACCTTCTTCAATTGTAATAATTTTATTGAATTTCTTGATCGCAGATTGTAAATATTTTTCATCCATCGGTTGAATGAATCGGCAATTAATAACTTCACATGATATATTATCTTTAACTAGATCAATAGCTACTTCTAATGATGGTTTTACCATTGAACCAACAGCGAGAATTGCAACATCTTTACCTGTTATGACTTTTTCCCAATTTCCAACAGGAATTAATTCAGCTTGTCCCTTTTTATCAAAATTAAATGAGGATGATCTTGGATATCTTAGCATAAATGGATTTTTAGTCTGATTGAGTGCCGTATGCATTAAATTCCTTAGTTCATTACCATCTTTTGGAGCTGATACAATTAAATTGGGTATACATCTCGAATAGGCAATGTCAAGCGTGCCGTGGTGTGTGGCGCCATCTTCGCCCACTAGACCAGCTCGATCCAAACAAAATATAACAGGTAAATTTTGCAATGCTACATCGTGAATTATATGGTCATATGCCCTTTGTAAAAATGTTGAATAAATTGCTACTATCGGTCTCATGCCTTGTATAGCCATACCCGCCGAAAATGTTACAGCATGACCTTCTGCAATACCTGCGTCATAAAATCGATTTGGGAATTCTTTGGCAAACGGTACTAAACCGGTTCCTTCTTTCATTGCTGCCGTGATGCAGACTGTATCATCGCGATTGCGACCAATTTCACATACAACTTCTCCAAATGCATCCTGAAATGATGGAACTGTTACTTTCTTCTGAGCAGATTTTTTATTATTTCCATTGCTTGGCGCTACACCATGAAAAGATACCGGATCAGACTCAGCTAAATGCATGCCTTTACCTTTTTTTGTTACAATATGGAGTAAAACAGGTGTATTAATATTTTTGATATTTTCTAAAGTATTAACCATTATATTTATATCATTACCATCGATAGGTCCAAAATATCGGAAACCAAATTCATCAAATAGTAAACCGGGAGCCATTAGTGATTTTAAACTTTCTTCAACCTTCCTAAGGATTTTACGAGTTATAGTTTTTCCTGTTGGAAGGGATTTAGTAGTTTTCCAAATTTCATCTCGTACTCGATTATAAAGAGGATTTGTAACAATTTTTGTTAAATAGGTTCGCATTGCACCAACATTGGGGCTTATAGACATTGTATTATCATTAAGAATAACCAATAATTGTTTTCGCGAATTACCAGCATTATTCAAACCTTCGAATGCCAATCCGCCAGTCATAGAACCATCGCCAATAATGGCGACTACTTTATAATCTTCTTTTTTAATATCTCGCGCTGAGGCGATCCCGAATGCAGCCGAAATAGAAGTTGAAGCATGTCCGGCTCCAAAAGCATCATATTCACTCTCACTTGGAGAAAGAAAACCACACAACCCACCATATTGCCGGATAGTATTTAATTTATCCTTTCGACCTGTTAATATTTTATGTGCATAACCCTGGTGACCAACATCCCAAACAAGCTTATCTTTAGGAGTATTATACACGTAATGTAACGCAATTGTTAGCTCTACCGCACCTAAGGTCGAAGCTAGATGACCTCCGGTTTTTTTAACAGTTGAAATCGTATATTTCCGTATTTCCTTAGCAAGTTTCTTTAAATCATTAATAGATAATTTTTTTATATCCGCCGGGTAATTTATCTTATCTAATAATTTTTTTGCCATATTTTTATTTGTTCGTCTTATCACTTATAAAAATATATTCATGTAAAATTGAAATATTATCTAATTCAGGATGGAATGAAATTCCCAAATGCTTGTTATTTTTCACAATTATTGGAGTGTCATCACTTATAGCTAAAACTTGTATGGAACTTCCATAAGATACAATCTTTGGTGCTCGTATAAATGATGCCGGAAGGCTATAATTAATATTATTCAATTCAATATCAATATTAACTGTATTAGAATTTATTTGTCTACCATATCCGTTTCTTTTAATTTGTACATCTAATAAACCAAGTGCATCTAATTCGGTATCAACAACTTTTTCAGACATTAAAATTAACCCTGCGCAAGTACCTAAAACAGGATAATCAATTGCAAAAGATCTAAGTGGTTTATAAAATCCCATCCGATTCATTAATTTAGACATAGTTGTTGATTCTCCGCCGGGAATCACAAGTCCTTCTACACCGTCCAATTGATGCGGATATCTAACTTTAACAGGTTCAATTCCTATTTTATCCAATACCTGGTTGTGCATTTCATAATTGCCTTGAAGAGCTAAAACCCCAATTTTCAAACTACCATCCCCGTTCTTGCAATTTTTGTCCCTCAGGGATCTCAGATATATCAAGTCCCTTCATAGCTGATTTTAGTCCACTGGAAATTTCCGATAATTTCTTTGCATCATCGAAATATGTAACCGCTTCAACAATCGCTTTTGCGCGATCCGCTGGATCATCACTCATAAATATACCTGAGCCTACGAAGACCGATTCAGCTCCAAGCTGCATCATTAAAGAAGCATCAGCAGGAGTAGCAATACCTCCTGCCGCAAAATTTGGAACAGGTAATTTTCCTGTTTTTGCAACCATTTCAATTAAAGGAAAAGGGGCGCCTAATTCTTTTGCAGTAGCCATTAACTCAGAATGATCCATAACAGTCAAATTTTTCATCTGAGCCTGGATTGTACGCATATGCCTGACGGCTTCAACAATATTTCCGCTGCCGGCCTCTCCTTTAGTGCGGATCATCGCAGCACCTTCACCAATTCTACGTAAAGCTTCACCCAAATCACGACAACCACATACGAATGGAATTTTAAAATCTTTTTTCCAAATATGGTTTTTTTCATCAGCTGGTGTTAATACTTCACTTTCGTCAATGAAATCTACCTCAAGCGCTTCTAGAATTTGAGCTTCAGCGAAATGTCCGATCCTGCACTTTGCCATAACCGGAATTGACACTATCTTTTGAATATCTTTAATCATCTCAGGATTACTCATTCGTGCAATTCCACCATCTTTGCGAATGTCAGCTGGATTCGTTCCAATGCCATAACGGCAACTGCTCCGGCATCTTCAGCAATTTTAGCTTGCTCGGCATTTGTAACATCCATTATTACTCCGCCCTTTAACATCTCTGCTAATCCTACTTTAATTTTATATGAATTTTTACTCATAAACTATTTCCTCATCAATAACATTACCAATTTTTTTAACATGTTGAATAACATCTTGTATTACATTATCCGGTGTAGATGCACCGGCAGAAATACCTACTGTTCCAGCACCCTTAAACCACTTATTTTGAATATCATTTACATCCGTAACTTGAAATGAATGTGGATTTCTCTCTAATGCTAATTGCGTTAATCGTTTTGAATTTGCACTTGTAAATGACCCTATGATAATCAATATATCAGCTTTTTGTGCTAATCTTTTAATTTGCTCATGATTACGTTTTGTGGGGAAACAAATGGTGTTTACAAATTGTAAATCACTAGCTTTTGTTAGCAACACGCTAATAATGTCTTGAATATTTTCAATCATTTGCGTTGATTGACTAACAACCCCAATACGATTCATTTTCTTTAATTTTTGTGCTTCTTCAGCATCAGATATAATAATCGGGTTTTTTACTTGGGTCGAAATACCGACAATTTCATCATGACCATGGTCTCCAATTATAATAATTTGTCTTCCATCCTTTTCTAACCTACGAACCTCTTCATGTATCTCTGTTACAAGAGGACAAGTTGCATCAATAATATTCAATTTCTTTTGACTCGCTTGTTTCCAAATGTTTGGTTCAGTACCATGCGCTCTAAATAATAACGGTTTCCCGGCAGGCACCTGATCTAATGAATCAACTACTTTTGTACCTGATTTTTCTAAATCTTTAACAACGTTTTCATTATGTACAATATGACCTAGCATATAAACGTCACCATGTTCATTGGTAGTTTTATATGCTTGATCAACGGCATGCCTAACTCCAAAACAATAACCGGCATCCTTTGCTACAATGATTTTCAATCAACCACCTCTTCTTGTTCTTTCATTATTTCGATAGTTTTATCTACTACTTTTGAAGCCACATCGTATATTTTTCCATTAACTTTTGCTCCGGCAGCAAATGAATGTCCGCCGCCGCCAAAATATTGAGCGATTTTATTAATTGAATAATAACCCTTTGACCGGAAATTAATCCGGCAAGAATTTTCCGCATTTTCGAAAATCATTAACGATACTTCTACGCCCTTTATTGAACGGGCAAAATCAGTAAATCCGTCAACGTCATCTTTTACCGCGTTAGCATTTTCCATCATTTTTTTAGAAATTGTAAACCACACCAATTTGTCATCATAAGTGAATTGTAAATTATCGGCAACGGCTGCTAACAACTTAATTCTAGACCGAGAACTCGAACCATATATTTTTTGATGAATCTTTGCAGTATCTACACCTGATTTTATCGCATTTGCTGCGATCTCATGACACAGTACATTTGTATTATTATAGCTAAAAGAACCGGTATCCGTCATTATCGCTACATATATTGCCTCATATGTTTTTTTTGACAGACTATCAGGATCAATGGCTTTTAAATACTCGTAAATCAATTCACCGGTTGCAGATGCATTTATATCTGAAATGTTAATAGTAAATGGATGTCCATTTGGATATGGATGATGATCTATATTTACCACTGTAGTACCATTTTGCTGGATCACATTCCACATTCTACCGGTTCTTGTATAATTACCAATGTCCAATAATATAGCAAGATCAATATTACTTAACCAATCCGTGTGTTTATTTTCTTCAAAGATTTCAAATTTATTATTAGAATCTAAAAATTGAAATTCTTCGGGTAATTTTGAAGTAAGCAATATCCGACTTTTTTTTTTCTTTTCCCTTTAGATGTTGATATAATGCTACAATAGAACCAATACCATCCCCATCCGGATTTTCATGCGTTGTTAGCATGATTGAATCAGCTTTTTCAATTTCTTGATATATTTTTTTCCAATCAGTCATTTATCACTTTTGCAAAACATCAAATTTACAATACTAACTATAATTATTCTACGAATATTACAAGCTAAAGTTTACTCCATTGATTCTCATTAATATTATTTGTTATCGTATGATAGCGAGCTAACACAAAAAAATAGTCGGATAACCGATTAAGATATTTAATCCAAACATCACGTCCATTTTCCATTTCGATGAGTTCCACAACTTTTCTTTCTACTCTACGACAAACTGAACGAGCAATGTGCAATCGGGCAGAAAACTCATCTCCTCCGGGCAAAATAAAATCTTTCAAAGGAGGTAATTTTTGATTCATGGCTTCTATACCGGTTTCCAAGTATGAAATCGACTCCTCTTGTAGTAGCTCTAAGTTTTTATCCGGAATGGATAATTCACCACCCAAATTCAATAAATTATTTTGAATCGTATTCAATTCTTGTACTAAACCAACATCTGATGTGACAATTTTTGCATGACCGATAAATGAATTTAGCTCATCAACTTCACCAATACAACATATCCTCAAATCCGATTTTGATACTTTAGTACCATCTCCAAGGGCTGTTGTTCCCTTATCTCCAACTTTAGTTGTTACTTTAGTAATTCTCATACGAAAAATATATATGTAACCAGTATATATAGTGGAATCAAAATTGGAATTGAGTATTTAAGCATATATCCAAAAAAACTTGGCATTGATATATTTTGTTCCTCAGCAATCGACTTAACCATAAAATTTGGAGCATTTCCAATATATGTATTTGCTCCCATAAATACTGCTCCTGCTGAGATAGCCAATAAAGTCTGAGAATACGTTCCCATTAATTCATAGGCATTACCACCGGCTGTATTAAAAAATACTAAATAAGTTGGGGCATTATCCAAGAAACTCGATAGAATTCCCGTTGCCCAAAAATACATATAATTTACCGGTTCACCGTTGGATGATACTGAATTAATAATTGTGGAGAGGGCTCCTTCGGTACCAGCCTTTAAAATCGCAATTGCGGGAATTATTGTAACGAATATGGCGGCAAATAATTTTGCCACTTCTTGTATTGGAAACCAGGTAAACTGGTTTGCTTCTCTAAGAGTTTTGGATGTGAATCTCCAACTTAATACTGTGAATGATAGCAATAAAATATCTCTCATTAGATTTGGCAATGTCACCTCAACATTATAAACTATGAATGAAATGTGTGGATTCCAAATTCCACTCATTAACACAGCTGCAATAACTCCGAGTAAAAATATAAAATTTATTGAACCTTCAATTCCTAATTTTTCATTTTTTTCTACTGACGGCTTCTTAGAATGATCTTCCATATTGTAAAACTTGCTATCTAAAAAGAAGAAAATAAGTGACAATGAAACAACCATAAATAACATTGGTTTTAGCATCGCGGTTGTAGTCCAAAAGAAATCAACACCCTTTAAAAATCCCAAAAACAGTGGTGGATCACCAAGAGGTGTTAATGATCCACCAATATTGGCTACTAAGAAAATGAAAAATACGATTACATGAATTTTATGTTCACGATGTTGATTAGCCCTGATCAAAGGTCGGATCAAGAGCATTGCGGCACCGGTTGTACCCATCCAACTTGCTAATACAGTACCAATTAAGATGATGCTTAAGTTCAGTATGGGCGTACCAACCAAGGTACCTTTTAATCTAATTCCACCGGAAATCGTGAACAATGCCAGTAACAGAATTATAAATGGAACATAATCTAATAAAATGATATGAAGAAACTCATATAGGGTTACAGAATATCCCTCGACAATTAAAAATGGAATAATAAATGTTAACGCCCAAAAAAATGATACTTTGCCAAAATTATTATGCCAAAAATGTGGTGCGATTAAAGACATTACCGCAATTGATAACAAAATTCCTGCGAATGGGATTGTCCATAAAAATGATAAAGTTGTTCCATCTACATGGGGAACAGAATGACCATCATATCCTTCGGATGCTAAAACCATCTTTGCAGCAAACGTAATAATTGATATTATGCTAATTCGAAATATTTTCATT
>PVMS01131862.1_pt1 | contig 15679 bp, 16 predicted proteins | sample 1853461 | NCBI WGS metagenome assembly PVMS01 (sample SAMN08582032, study PRJNA380276) | Marine sediment metagenome, whole genome shotgun sequencing project. | isolation source: ocean sediment barecode stripped | collected 2017 | reverse complement strand
TAATTTGACAGGCATTTCCCCGATACGATAGGGTGCGTGTATCCAAAAAGTATCTGCATGAATTGTGTAAAAACTGATAGTTGGAAGTTTGGCAAGATACATGTAACCGGAACTCCATCAAATTGGGGCTAATTTTCGAGCATATCACAAATTTAAACGAAGTCCGGAAATTCTCAATTTATCCAAAGCAGGGATCATCTTTAAAGAGGTGTTTTTATATGTATAGGTCTTTGGTAAAAAAACTAATTCTTGTCAATATGCTATGCATATTATTGATGTTTTGCTTGGGGCAGCCAAAAGCATTTGCATATAGTGAAAAGAATCTATTCGATGCTATCCTGATACAAATTGAACAATTGGTTTCAAAAGGAGAAGTTCCCTCACTATCTGTGGCCGTTGCTCGTGATGGTGAGATTATCTGGGAAAAGGGATTTGGCTTGGCCGACCGTGAAAAAAACATTCCCGCCACCGAACATACTAAGTACAGATTGGCTTCGATCTCAAAGCAGCTAACGGCAACTGGACTGATGATCTTAGTAGAACGTGGACAGATCAAGCTTGACAGTCCAATCAACCCTTAAACACGATCCCAAACTGGATGAACTCATCGATTGGGATCATAAAGAAGATATCCTCGCCTGGCTCGACAGCCTCTAAACTAAGGCTGAAAGAACATCGGCGGGAACAAAAGAGGTATCAGTTTAAACAAATTACTATGGCGCAACTTTTTTTACAAATCTGTAATTTAATCGCTAACTTATTGAAATTTAACCAAATCCAAATTTACGGCAGTCAAGTCAATATTTTAAACACTTTCAATGGGTTAAGGACACTCGCAACATAGGGCACGATATGTAAACTTTGCTTAAGTACCAAGCATATACAATATATAGGGATTACTCAAAATACTCGAGAATTGTAGATTTAATCATACAATCAACTCAATTACAATTCCGTCAGAAATACCAAATCTTCAATTTTTAAAGACAAGGATTGATCTTAACTTGCAAACGAAGTCTCAAACCTGTCGATATTGAAGACTTGAACTTAGCTTGAAATTTGTTCAGGCATAATAGCCCAACCTGACTGCCTTTTCCTTCGGAAGCGATGTCTTGCTCACAACCGGATCGAAAAACCTTGCACCGTATGTGAAAGGATCCCTGCAAACCAATGTCCTGCACGTGGCGCACGTATTGGATATAGAAGATTCCATTCGGGCATGTCTTGATGCCGGGATTGGTTGGGAGCTGATTGTTACCGGGAAAGGACCTTTCTCGGTGGAGGACAACCTGTCGGTTATTCGAAAAATTGAAATCGGGGTTCTGGTTACAAAAGATGGTGGGTTCAAGGGGGCATCCTTGAAAAGTTGGAAGCCTCAAGGGCTAAGAACTGCAAAATTGTAGTCGTTGCAAGAGTGGAGAACGATGATTGTGAAAATCGGACACGGACGGAAACCGGCAAGCTACTTGACGCTCTAAAAGGTGAGCTTCGTTAATCGGAAAAATTCAGGCTGAGGACTTTTTACTTGCCAAAAAAAAGAAGGTTTATATATATAAGTCCGAGCGCACAAAGGTGCTTGAACTTTTTTCAAGGTTCGAGATAAAAGGAAAGATGGTGAGAATCCATCGCATGCCAGCCGTTGCCGTGATCGGGGACAAAGGCCGCAACATTGCCACTCTTTTTGGACGTTACAGGAAGGGGAAGGCGCGGTTCCGAGGATGATCCGTAAGCCGGAAAGCCTGCCTTGATGCTCAATCGAGGATTTTTTTGCTGGACTTGCATCCTCTTGAATATCTATTTCAGGAGGTTTTTTATGTCCATTGAGCAAAACAAAGAATTCGGTTCCCTGATCACCCGTGTCATTCAAAGAGAAAATCTCACCCGCGAACAATCCAGAGAGGTGTTTTTTACGATCCTCGGAAACCAGACTACCGACATGCAGCAAGGGGCGTTTTTAGCCGCTTTGACCGCCAAAGGTGAAACAGAGGAGGAAGTGGCAGGCGCCTGGGAAGCCATTTATGATCTGGACACGACCAAGGTCAAGATCGACGAAGAGGTTCGACTGGTTGAAAACAGCGGCACAGGTATGGATACTTTCAAGACTTTCAACATCAGTACCGCAGCGTCAATCATTGCCGCTGCGGGTGGCATTCCCTTGGCAAGGCATGGAGCACGCGCCATTACCTCGATGATCGGAACAGTGGATATGGCTGAAGCCTTGGGGGTTGATGTTGAATGCAGCGCTGACGTTGTCATGAACAGCATTAAAAAATGCGGCCTCGGACTCTTTAACGGTATGAGTCCGAACATCCACCCCAAGGCACTGGGGAGAATCCTCTCTCAGATCTATTTCGGCTCAACCCTCAATATTGCCGCATCTCTTGCCAATCCTGCGCTCCCACGCATCGGGGTTCGGGGCGTGTACTCCAGAAATATGATAATCCCAGTGGCAAAAGTAATGAAGGAAATTGGCTACAAGAGTGCCATCGTGCTTAACGGAAGCATCGACGGATCTGAATTGAGCATGGATGAAGCCTCTGTCTGCGGTTCGACCCATTGTGCGAAAATATCAGAAAACGGAGAGATAAGCCAGTTTGAAATCGACCCCAAGGCATTGGGGCTCGGTGTCAAGGACTGCAACGACCTTGCTCCTGAAAAGGAAATCAAAAAGGAGGCAAAAAGGTTTGTGTCCCTGATTGGCAACCGGGAAAAAGGGCCCAGAAAGAACGCGACACTGCTCAATGCGGGTTTGATCTATTTCGCCGCAGGAAAAGCCGCAAGCATCGACCAGGGCATCGAAAAGGCGGCCAGAGCCCTCGAGAAGGGTGCAGCTTTCGAAACACTTGAAAAGTGGGTTTCCTCGCAAAATACAAATCCTTCGAAAGGCCTGAATACGCTTCACAGCCTTGTGTGATGTTTCGTATCAACAGGAGGAGAGTTCATGGAGCTTCTGGTTGTCAAGACTGGGGATGATTATATCCGAATCAAGGATGATGCATATATCGTGTGCGACCTCAATAAGGCCAGCGTATTTACGCTCGACAATGTCTCCGAGATAAAAATGCACATTGCGAGGTTGGAGACGCTCGATTTTAAGTCCGTGCGCGTAAAAAAGCTTGTTCTAAGGGAAGAGGATTTTGACTTATGAAAATGGTGCTCAAAGGGCTGCGTCGCCTTGAAATTGAGGAGAAAGAAGTAACGCCTTTGACCCACAGGCACGGTTATGTATCTCTAAGTGTGGTTTGTTGCGCCATTTGCAGGACCGATGCGAAAATGTGGGAACAAGGTCACAGGGATCTAGTGTTTCCCAGGGTGCTCGGCCATGAAATGGTGGTCGAAGACGATTTCGGCCGGCGGTTTGCCGTGTGGCCTGGGAAGAGTTGCGGTCATTGCCGATTTTGCCGGGCATCTAGGGAAAACCTATGCGAAGACATGGAAATAACCGGTTTTCACAACGACGGCGGTTTTGCGGACCGAGTACTCCTGCCGGAACGTAGCCTCGTTTCCATTCCCGATGATTTCGATCCTCACGTCGCCTGCCTTGCCGAACCGGTGGGGTGTGTGGTCAACGTCTTTGAAAAACTTTCTTTGGAGAAAAACGACAGGGTTATCGTGTACGGCGGCGGAACCATGGGCCTTATTGCGGCGCTATATGCAATGGACAACGGATTCGATCCGGTGATCATAGAAAAGAGCGAAGAAAAGATAAGGGTTGACGAACCTTTCCTTAAAAAGACCTCAATCAAGTGCGCAAAAAAGACAAATGAAAGCGAATTCGCAGCCATGATCAATGCCTGTCCTGATTTTATCGCCTTCTGTAATGGCATCGCGAAAGTCGGCAAGGCCGGTCAGATTTCATTTTTCAGTGGAATTTCAAAAAACGAACACATCGAAACCAACTTGTTGAACCTGCTCCACTACAAGGAGATTAAGGTTTCGGGGGCATACGGACTGACTCGGGAACACCTGAAAGAGGCGATTCCATTTATGCTCAGGCATTCGGAATCTTTGAAACTCCTCATTGAGCAGGTCGTTTTTCCAAGGCAGGCTCCTTTGCTCATGAAAAATGTCCTGTCAAGTCGACACCTGAAATACATCCTCGATTTCAGGCTCAGTGAAAAGAAGGACATATCGGAAAAAAAAGCCACACTGCCGCCGCCACCCCATAAGGTTTCCGTTCCAGGATCGAATCGTAACCGTCTCAAATCCGGGAGCCTCTGCAAGCATGTTTTCCTCGGAATAGACCCGGTAACAGACGACCTGCTGCCTGCGGCGCTGGCAAAGATGGATGAAAAAACGAAACCTATAAGAGCCCTGGGAAGGCTTGAAGACCTTGCGATACGAATGTGCCTGATCCAGAACAGTCTGAGTCCCAGGATTACCCGAAAGAATCTCTTTGTATTCGCGGCCGACCACGGGATCACTCAGGAAGGAGTTTCCGCCTATCCGTCAGAAGTGACCGGCCAAATGGTGGAAAACTTCTTAAGTGGCGGTGCGGCAATCAATGTTCTCTGTCATCAGAACGACATAGATCTAAAGATCGTGGACATTGGGGTGGAAAAAGATTTCGCCGATCATCCTTGGCTGATCCGTTGCAAGGTAGCCAGGGGGACTCGCAACTTTGCCGTTGAGCCAGCCATGAACCGGCGGCAGATGTTCCGGGCTCTTGAATGCGGCATGAGAACTTTCCTGGAGGCTTACGAAAATAGGCGGATTGACATTGTGGGTCTCGGAGAAATGGGTATTGGAAATACAACCTCCGCCTCCGCCATTATTTCTGTTATCACCGGCATCACGCCTGAACAGGCGACAGGGCGGGGAACCGGGGTGGATGACAAGGGCTTGGCACATAAAACCGAAGTGATTGAAAAGGCATTGAACTATCATTCTGTCGATCCCGATGACGGATTCGAGATCCTTTGCAGCGTCGGTGGATTCGAGATAGCCGGGATAACAGGGGCGGTGCTTGCGGCTGCATCCAAAAGGGTGGCCATAGTTCTCGACGGGTTGATCTCGACGGCCGCAGGACTCGTGGCATATGTTCTCAATCCGGACGTTCGGGGTTATTTGATTGCAGGGCATCAGTCTGTGGAGCCGGCCCAGAAAGCCGCTCTTTCACGAATGGGACTTTCTCCGGTTATTGATCTGGGTATGCGGCTGGGAGAAGGAACGGGTGCGGCCCTGGCGATTGATTTGGCTCGCTCTGCCTGTAATATCATGACACACATGGCCACTTTTGAAGAAGCCAAAATTTCACGTGCGACCTTGGAAAAATTATCACGGACTGATGATGAGAACGAACATGAAGTCAGGCCTTGCCATTAAAAAAATTTTAGGCTTTCTCCAACAAAGCTGTAATTTTGAAGGGCTAAAAAAACTTGTGATATCATCAATCGCAGTTTTCAAAGCTTGTCGAGCGATAACTGCTATGTATCTGCAATTAAATAAGTAGGTTAAACAATGTGATATTCAAACGATATCTTGAAGCGAGCAATCGTTTTTAGCCGGCCCACACCTTCTATTTTAATCACACCTCAAAATCCAGCTATAAACTGTGTGCAAAAATTTAATGCGCTCTGGAAATTTTGCAATTTATTGAGAAAATTGGCGTACAGATTTAAGGTTAGCTGAACAAATATACAATAGAATCAGCTTGTTGGCTGGATTTGATTTAGGCACGTAATATAAAATCGCTACGATATGTGGATTGGGTAGGTGAAACATACAATTCACGGGAATTTTAGGTTTGTTCAGCAAATCTTAACATTTTGATCCCGTCGTTATTGTGGATTAGTTCACTAAATACACAAGCCCTTTGAGTCTTTCCCAGTGTTTTCAAGGCATGAAATCGAACAAAATAGAAAGGCTGGGAAATGATATATTTGACATGCCTAACCTCCAATAGATAATTGGCACGGAAAGAAAGAATCAGCTATTAACAAAACTTTCGATTGAAAATTTTACAGAATTCCTTAAAAATGAGGCCCCGAGAGATCATAAGGACATTGGCCAGGCCTCTACGGTTTTCTCAATTTCCTTGAAAGTTTATTACGAATATTAATTTAAAAATAGGGGTATCCTTATGGATTATACTGATCCGGTTGAGAGGTTGCTAAACTATGGCAGTTGCGAAAAAATAAAGGGGTGGCCTGACTATTTATAAATTGGTTGACCCATGAGCATATCTCTGAATTAATTCGTATGGTGACTGACCGCGAGCTTCTTTGGGCTGATCAGAACAGCTTGGAAGTTTGGGCACCTGTTCATGCTTGGAGAGCCTTAGCACAGCTCAGAGCAGAGGAGGCCATAAAGCCCTTCATTGGTCTATTTGCGAGCTGAGTGATGACAATTGGGCTTCAGAAGAATTGCCGGAAGTAATCGCATTATCGGGCGGAAAAGCAATCAAACCGTTGAGAGAATTTTTATTTGATTCTTCAAATAAAGAATTTGCTCGAGCTACAGCTGCAAACTGCTTCGAGGCAATTGGAAAGATAAATTCATCACTCAAAAATGACTGTATATCCATATTGGCAGAATACTTAGAACAAGTAACTATTGATGTGCCCACGTTAAATGGACTCGTGATCGAACACTTAATAGGATTAAATGCTGTTGGTTCAATGGACGTTATTCGCAAGGCATTCAACACTCGAAATGTTGAAATTAAGCTTGGACTAAGAACAAAACGAGAAACTCCACAACCAAAGTATGTAAATCCTGAATATGAGGATCTGGCCAGCATTTTTGATAGCTTTAAAGCCAAAAATAAAAAAAATTGGCAGGAACGCTCCGTGCCCCTGCGGCAGCGGTAAAAAATATAAAAAATGCTGTTTGAAAAAACATAGTTGATAGTCGGCGACATAGCAGAGGCCATATTCGGATGGAAAGGAAGGCTTCATAGATGTTGGAGTGGGTATTGATTTAGTCTTTATTTTGGCGAATAATTTTCAGTTGATCGGCAAGCATTTGAGACCAGGACAAAAGTAACTCGTCTGCCCCGAAGGGTGCGATAAACTGCAAACCGAGGGGCAGCCCATTGTCAGCCAATCCGGCGGGCAAGGTTATCACGGGCAGACCGGTATGGGTCCAGGGTAAATTCATGTTGGGATCGCCAGTGGCTTGGATACCCGTGGGCGCCGGCCCGTATGCGGACGGACAGACCCACAAATCGATTTTGGCAGCGGTCATCCTGGCTTCCAGGTCGGCCCGCAGTCTGCTGCAGCTGGCGAGCGCTGCGTTGAATTCATTATTGGTGACCTTTTTCCCGATTTCGATGATTTCGGCCGTGCGTGGCCGGTAAAGCGCCGCGTAATGTGTGTATATTTCGCTATGCTCGCGGGCGAACTCGGCAAAAATCATTTGCCGGTGTAAATAATTCAGCTGCTCGATGTCGGCCAAAACCGGTATCCGTTTGACAGAACAGCCGATTCCTTCCAGGCCGCTGATCTGGTTTTCGAAAGCCTCCATCGCGTGCGGTTCGGTCTGTTCCAGATAGGGACCGACGGGTATACCCAAAGTAGGCAGGCCACTTGGGGAGTACAGTGGGCGCCAGGCCTGACAGAGCACCGAGGCGGCCAGGGCCATGCCGGCCATATCCTGGGTGAAGATGCCGACATGGTCAATGCTGCGTGAAAAATAGACCAGCCCGGCGGTTGGTATCCGATTGTAGGTCGGCTTGAAACCCACGATTCCGCAGAAGGCGGCGGGCCGTGTCACTGAACCAATGGTTTGGGTGCCCAGGGCCAGCCCGCAGAGACCCGCCGCCACAGCCGCCGCGGAACCACTGCTTGAGCCGCCGGGGGTGTGGCTCAGGTTGTGGGGATTGCGTGTCGGTCCGGGTTCAAAATAGGCAAATTCGGTGGTCACCGATTTTCCGAGAATAAGGGCGCCAGCTTCGCGCAGCTGCTGCACGGCGATTGCTTCGCCACCGGCAAATAGGTGCGGTGGGATGGCTGATCCGGCCCGCGTAATAAACCCGTGTAGATGAAAGATATCTTTAACGGCCAGTAAAATGCCGTAAAGCGGCGGCCGTTCGGCCGGATTTGCAAAGCGTGGAGCTCGGTCGCCTCTGCGCGCAGGCGCTCACAGCGGTTAGCCTCAGGCAGCAGCGCTTCCAAGCGGGGGTCGACTTGGGCCGTTCGGGCGCACATTTCATCCACATAGGCGATCAGTTCCATCCGATTACTGCGCAATGCCTCCACGGTGGCGGCAAGGGGATGCGGCCTGATGAGGGCAGAAGAACTGTTTTTTTCAGGATTCATTTCAACGTCCGATCATCTGAAAGCCATGATGAATTAGCGCTTGACACAGCCATTAAATTGATTTAACAGATATATCAATCAACACCCGAAGGGATTCTTCATGGTTTAATGTTCTCTTCGGCTGAGACCCCCACAGAGAAAAAAACGATCGTTCCGTAGTAAGATCAGAACGGGTCAAACGGTATTTGGTGAGCGATTTAGGCGAAGCAATAAATCGAACAACCGCATGGATGACCAATATATACGTTAACGTCACTTTTTGCAATCTTAATAGCAAATAAACCGAACGCACTTGCTGATCGTCATTGGATCGAATTCATTATGGACAAAATCCCCTATCGCTTCTCTCAGGACATCTTCACATCACTTATTATTCCATCGCGCCATGGGGACCCTCACTGTCTGGAATTACCAGCAGAAATCTAATTTTTAACCCATTTTGGATGTCCAATCCCGACAGGCTGATATTAGACGACAACAATCGCTGCGGTCAATTTCTAAGCTTTTGGTAGCAATACCCATCCGGGTTGCAATTCACATGAATTAACTAGAAAGGAGGTCTCTCATGTCAAAATCCATAAAAATTTTAGCACTGTGCCTGTTCATTGTCATGTTCATCTGTACCACAGGGTTTTTAACGGGAGCTGTGGCAAAACAAAAAGTCAAAATCGGCTTTATCGGCCCCTTGACGGGCGGCAATGCGTCCATGGGTCTGGGCGGTCGCAACTCTTTTCGCTTGGCGGTGATGCAATACAATCGCGACGAATTCGGCGCTAAGAAGTATGAGTACGAAGCCGTGGTAGAAGACGATAACTGTGTCCCGGCAACCGGTGTGCGCGTCGCCACCAAGATGGCGTCGAATTCTTCCATTATTGCCGGTGCCTCGCATTATTGCAGCATGGTGGGAATCGCGACCAAACCGGTATTCACCCAGTTCAAGTATCCTTCCATGATCTGGGGCGCGGTTCTGCCGGCCATCACCATCCCCTCACCCAAATACATATCCAGAGTCAATGGGACCCAGAGAGAACAGAATGCCTATCACGCTGAATGGTCCAGAAAGACGGTCAAGGAAGTATACAAAAAAGCCCCGCAAAATTTTGTGGTCATTCACGACATTACCGATTACGGCAGGGGGCATGCCGAGTATTTTATCGCTGCAGTGGAGAAATTGGGGGGTAAAATCCTCGCCAAGATGGGTATCACCATCGGGCAGAAGGATTTTATGGCCGAATTGACCAAGGCCAAGGCCTTGAAGCCGGATGTGATATTTTTCGGCGGCCTGACGCCCGAAGGTGCCAGGCTGCGGATTCAGATGCAAAAATTGGGCATCAAGGCCGGCTTTGAAGGCACCTCCGGAATTCTAAATGAGGATTTTATCAAGACCATCGGGGCTGAAGTCGCCGAGGGCAGCATGTGTTTCGGAGAAGGAGCTCCTTTTGAAAAGCTGCCGGGCGGCAAGGAATTCTTGGCCAGTTATCAAAAAGAAGGCTTCAAGGATGAACCAGAGTTTTACGGGGTCTTTGCCTATGTTGCCGCCCAATTGATCATGGATGCCATCGAAGAGGTCGGGCCGGATCGTGAGAAGGTTGCCGATGTCTTGGCCCGGACCGACAGAGAAAGCTCGGTCATCGGCCCCATAAAATTTGACAAAGACGGTCAGAATGTCCTGCCCGTCGTTACCGCCTATGTGGCCCAGGACGGGAAGTGGACGGTTTGGGAAGATTCGGAATACGCCAGTGGGAAGCGGGTCTTGCCGACCATTACGTATATGAATGAATAAATTATGGAAACTATCATCAATCAGATCATCCACGGAATCATGCTGGGGGTGATGTACAGCCTTGTGGCAGTGGGATTTACCCTGTTTTTTGGCGTTTTGAATCTGATTCAATTTTCCCACGGCGAGATTTTTATGGTGGGGGCCTTTTTGGGGCTTGTCATCATCAATGGTCTCAGCATGGTTCTTGGCATCCAGAACCCGGCTTTGTTATTACTGGCGGCATTTACCGTTTCCAGCATTCTGACGGGCCTGATCAGCATCCTTTTCGGCAGGATCACCATCAGGCCTATCATGAATGCGCCTCCCATCATCGCTCTGCTGACCACCCTGGCCGCCGGGATTTCAATCCGCTATAGCGTGATGGCCTTTTACCCATCGGGGTCCGAACCCCAAAGATTCCCAGCCCTGCTCCCTGATTGGCAAACCGAAGTGGGCGGTGTCCTGCTCAGATTCGACAGCCTGTTTATCCTGATTGCCGGCATCCTGCTGATCATCTGCACCTATCTGTTCATCAATAAAACCAAGATGGGAATTGCCATGCGGGCGGTTGCCCAGGACAGGGAAACCGCTGCCATGATGGGCGTCAATATAAACAGAGTTATCGATATCACCTTTGTGGTCGCCGGCGTACTGGCTGCTTGTGCCGGCATATTTAACGGGCTCTACTACCGGGAGGTTATTTTTGATATGGGGGCTCTTTACGGGGTGGTGGGATTTTCAGCTGCGGTCATCGGGGGATTAGGAAATATTTTCGGTGCCATCGTGGGCGGATTTCTGTTCGCTCTGCTGGCCAGCTTTACTTCGGCCTTCATTCCCGGAGGCTCTGCTTACCGGTTTGTGGTGGCCTTCACTTTCCTGATCGTCTTCCTGGTTATCATGCCGAAAGGAATTTTAGGATTCAGAAAGGGAAAAAGAGAAGCATGAAAAATTCGGCTGCATCTTTTAAGGATTTTGGTCTTATACTGCTTTGTATCGTCGGCTCCCTGGCAGTTTTTGTGGCCTTCCTGATGATCGAGAACTTATTTTTACTGCTCGCCATTATTCTGGCCGTCGCTGCTGTTGTATACTTGTTTGCCAAAGTAGATGGGATTAAAACGCCGATAGTTGAAGCGTTTCAGCGCCGCAGAAAATTTGTTTTTGTGGCTGTTTTAGCAGTTATCGTCCTATTGCCGGTTATTCTTCGCAGCTCACCCTATTGGATTTATATCCTCACCATTGCCATCCTGTGGATTATTGTCTGTTTAGGAATCAATATCCAATTCGGATCGGCCGGCATCATAAACCTGGGAGCGGCTGCATTTTACGGTGTGGGGGCCTATACCGCCGGTATGCTGGCCACCAAACTCGGCTCACCCGCTCTGTTGAATCTCTTGCTGGGGGCGATCATGACCATGGTGGTGGGCTCGGTTTTATTTATTCCGATTCTTAAAACGTCCAGTTACTATTTGGCTCTGGTGACGATCGCCTTTGTGATGGCTTTCCATACGCTTCTCAACAATGCGGAATGGCTGGGAGGTGCCCAGGGAATCGTCGATATTCCGCTTATGTCAATCGGGGGGTATTCTTTTCTGGAGGAAATTAATTTTTTGGGACTGAAACTGCCCAGCCATGCTAACTTCTATTATCTCGCCCTGGTGCTTGGGGGGCTTTTGACATTGGCGGCTCATCGGCTCTGGAATTCGTGGGTCGGGCTCACCTGGAATTCTTTCAACGAAGACACCGGCGACGAGCTTTCGGCCCAATGCATGGGAGTGGAAGTCAAGAAGTGGTCGATGATTGCTTTTACCGTGGGTAATTTCTACATCGGTCTGGCCGGGGCCTTTTTCGCCCACATGAACAGCTATGTTGCCCCTCCCGATATTACGTTTTTTCTGTCCTTGCTTTTCATAAGTGCTGTGATTCTGGGGGGTGTGGACAGTATTCTGGGGGTTTCCGTGGCCGCCGTCCTGCTCGTGATTTTGCCGGAGAAGCTGAGGGCTCTACAGCAGTACTGGATGATCTTATTCGGGATCATTTTGGTGCTGATGCTGATCTTGCGCCGCGAAGGTTTAATTCCGGTGGGCGTTCGCACATACGGCTTGAAAGAGCCGCGGGCCGTTGACGTGTCATCGGAACAGTAAATTGGTGATCAATGAATTTTCAAGAAGCAGGTTTTAGGGTCCATCATGACTACCAATAACCGGGAATTATTCCGTTGTGAAAAATTGACCAAGAATTTCGGTGGACTGACGGCTCTGCAAGGGGTTGATTTTTTGGTTTCCGAAGGTGAAATCGTGGGGTTGATCGGCCCCAACGGCGCCGGGAAAACGACCCTCTTCAATGTTATCACGGGAGTGTATCCGTCCGATTCGGGCCGGTTGACGCTCAAGGGCGAGGTCCTGACAGGGCTGGCGCCCCATCAGATCAAGAAAAAGGGGATTTCCAGAACCTTTCAACAGTCCCGGTTGGTTTTGGGCTTGAGTGTTTATGATAACCTGTTTATCGGGATGCTGGAGAGTTTTCGTTGCGGGTTTTTCGATACTCTCATCCGGCGTTCCCGATTCAAGCGTGAACTTAGCCAAGCGATCGAAAAGGCCAATGAGCTCTTGAGCCAGTTCAATGAAGAACTGATTGACAGGGGTTTTACGACCGTCAGCGATATATCTCAGATCGATCGCAGACGGTTGGAAATCTGTCGGGCCCTGGCGACCGAACCTGCTTTGTTGCTATTGGATGAACCCTCAGCGGGAATGACTCCGGAAGAGAGTATCGAACTGATGAATGATATCAGACGGGTCCGGAAAAAGAACTACCAGCAGCTGTCGATCATATTGGTGGAGCATGATATGCTCGTCATTGAGGGCATCACCGACAGGGTCGTGGCGCTGAACTATGGACAAAAAATTGCAGAGGGAACTTTTGAGGATATTGCGCGCAATCAAGAGTTAAAGGAGGCCTATTTAGGACAATGAGCCTGTTGATGATTGGTGATATAACTGCCGCCTATGGTAAGGCAATCGTGCTGCAGAATCTGAGCCTCAATGTTGCCGAAGGCGAGATCTGCGCCCTTCTCGGCAGCAACGGCTCCGGTAAAACAACTTTGATTAAAACCATACTGGGCATGGTCAAAGCGACCGCAGGGCGCATAGAATTTGACGGAAAACCAATCCGGGGGATGGACACCCACCGGGCCAGCGAGATGGGCATTTCGATCGTCCCCGAGGGAAGAAAAATATTTCCCGAGATGACTGTGACGGAAAATCTGAGAATGGGCTGCTTTCATGAAGACCGCAAAGATGTCATTCAATTAAGAATGCAGGAAATTTTTGGACTGTTTCCCAGGTTGAAAGAGCGCGAGCAACAGCCGGGAGGCACTTTAAGCGGCGGAGAACAGGGTATGCTGGCCATCGGGCGGGCCATGATGGGAAAGCCGCGTCTTATGATTCTAGATGAGCCCTCTTTAGGGCTTCAGCCAAATCTGGTTGAATTGATGTTTGAAATCATCCAGAGGATCAATCAGGAGCAGGGTACGACCATTCTACTGGCAGAGCAAAACGCCAAGCGGACACTGGAAATCGCCGATTCCGGATATGTCCTTCAGAAAGGTCGGATAATTGCCCAGGGAACAGCGACTGAGGTCGCCGCCACTGAAGTGGTTAAACAAGCTTATTTAATCGCTGACAGATCACTGATCAACCCGGAATCATCTGCTAAGGAATTGTGAATTATGACCACAGAAGTGAATGCGCTGGAATTGACGCGAGATTTACTCTCGTTTAATACGATCAATCCACCCGGTCAGGAGCGGCAATGCGCACAGTATCTGGGTAAGTTGATGGAAGATGGGGGCTTCAAGGTTGCTTATTACGATTTCGATGAAAACAGAACCAGCCTGATTGCGCGGTTGGAAGGCAGGCGCGACAAACCTCCGATCTGCTTTAGCGGGCACCTGGACACCGTTCCGCTTGGGGCCGAAAGCTGGAGCAAGGATCCATTCAGCGGTGAAGTAGACGGCAGCAGGGTGTACGGCAGAGGTGCTTCAGATATGAAGTCCGGCATTGCCGCCATGGTCGGCAGCGCTCTCCGACTGCAAAAAAACTTCCAGGAAAAGGCCGGAATCACATTGGTCTTTACAGCCGGCGAAGAAACCGGCAGCCAGGGAGCATCCTATCTTGCCGGTCTCAACCGGGTGCTCGGATCATGCGGTGCGCTTGTGGTCGGCGAACCGACTTCCAACTATCCGCTGGTCGGGCACAAAGGTTCCCTCTGGCTGGAGATTGAAACGACGGGTATCACGGCGCACGGTTCCATGCCGGAGCAGGGTGATAACGCCATCTACAAGGCCGTTGAGACGGTGAATAAACTGCAAGAATTTGACTTCAACGTTAGACCCCATCCATTTCTGGGGAGACCAACCCTCAACGTGGGGACGATTGCGGGAGGCCTGAACATCAACTCCGTTCCCGATCGGGCCGTGGTCGGTGTGGATATACGCACTGTTCCGGATCTTCCCAACGACGCCGTCTACGAAAAGATGAAATCCTATCTCGGTGAAAATGTGAAAATAAAACCGATCGTCGATATGGGCAGTGTCACGACCGATCCGGAAAATGAATGGATCCAGGCAGTGTTTGAGATCATGAAATCCTTCCTCGGAAAACGTCCCGAGGCGCGAGGCGTCGCCTACTTCACGGATGCCTCGATACTGACACCGGCGTTTAACATGCCTCCCACCGTCATCCTGGGCCCCGGCGAACCGGAGATGGCGCACAAAACGGATGAGTTTTGCCGTGTCTCAAAAATAGAAGAAGCCACGGAAGCCTACTTTGAAATAGCAAAGAGTTGGTGCAATGCATAGGGTTCTGTCTTAGGTCACAGCATAAAGAAAGATAAAGGGGTGTGATGAGGGCAGTTAATACCTTAATCTTGCATGATAAATTGGCCCAACAGCTAATTTAACGCTATGTTAACGATTGACACAAATAGCTGATAGGTATTTGGAATAATATCATTTGGTTAAATATCGTGATACTCAAATGATATCTTACAGCGGGCAATCGTTTTTTTTGGCCAATCCATACCTTCTATTCACATCTCAAGATCCAGCCTTAAACTGTGTGTAATAGTCAAAGTTTATTTTGAGATTTCGCGATTCATTGCGAAAAAGGATGATAAATTTAGGATTAGCTGGACAAATATATAATAAAATCAATTGATTCAAAAGGTTCGATTCAGGCACGCAATATACACTCAGCGCATTAAGTGGATTGGCCAGGGGAAATATACAATTTTCGGGAATTGTAGATTTGTTCAGCTAATTTAAAATGTCATGGTCCAATTTTTTGTTGGATTTGAAAAAGCAAACTACAGACAGCGAAAAGAATAGACCAGGTTCGAGTTGTCACAAAATTTTTGAGATTAAAAATGGTTGAATATGAACTCCAAACAGGATAATAAATGTGAAAGTGGTTGTGATATCTTTTAGCTATCTGAAATTATTATAAATTCCATATACTGGCAAGATATATTTAAAGTCTGCAAATCAAATTTTATGTAACCAACACAGCACTGAAATTCATCGTTTTACTTTAAGATATACCGTGATATCTAAAAAATAAAATAAAAGGCTGACCACTATATGTTGTGTCCGGTATTT
>PVMS01063302.1_pt1 | contig 15689 bp, 14 predicted proteins | sample 1853461 | NCBI WGS metagenome assembly PVMS01 (sample SAMN08582032, study PRJNA380276) | Marine sediment metagenome, whole genome shotgun sequencing project. | isolation source: ocean sediment barecode stripped | collected 2017 | reverse complement strand
CGGTTGTGGGGCCACGCCTTCGTCGTCAACGTACTACCAATCAACGTCAGATCGCGAGAACTTCTCTAAATGATTCGACCGGCCCATACTGGGGGAGGGCCTGCGGAAGGACGTTCAGCCCCCTGTCGGCGCGGCGCAGACGAAGTGCCGGAAACGCCCGTATCGGGGCTGCGACGTGGTGTGCGAAGATGCTTACCGGAACTAAAGGGAACGATGTTGCCAGCAACAGCAGATATCGGAGTCATCGGGTTGGCCGTCGAATCATTTAGAGAAGTTCTCGCGATCTGACGTTGATTGGTAGTACGTTGACGACGAAGGCGTGGCCCCACAACCGGACGAAAACCTGGTTTGGGCATAGTTGGTGCTGCATGACCATAGGATCCAACCGAAACTCTGCGTTGAGCCTTGCGGCTCGTGCCTCACGCCGCTTACAGCGCGGCCGTGTGGTCCGCGGCGCCGCGCTCTGGATCTGGTTGCTGGCCCTCCTGGGCTTCGTCGCTGCGGGATTGACCGGATGGTGGCAGTGGACCAGTCGAGCTGCCATTGACACACCACTGCGTTGGTGGGGTCTCCTACTTGCCTTCTACGCAACCGAGTGGCTAGTTGTTCAGATGCGGTTCGGGCGGCGAGTACACACTTACAGCATGAGAGCTGTACCGTTGGTCGTGGGTCTCCTGGCGGTGGCTCCGGTCGAGCAACTCGCCGCGGCGTCGATGGCTGCCGCGTTGATAGCGGGCAGTCGCCGTCGCGATCCTCTGTCGATGTTGGTGCTTCTCGTTGGGAGAAGGTTGTTGGAGGGGTCCGTGGCCATCGCGGTGTTTGCGCTTTCAGCACCACAGCAGCTGTTCAGCCCCACCGGATGGCTCATTGTCCTGGCGGCGGCGGTAGGAGCGCATATTGCAGGCCACTTCGTATCGTCCATGGCGAGTTGGATTCAAGGCATCAAGTCGTCGCTGGTAGACAGCCTCGAGGCCTACGGGTTCGGCGCCTTCGTGACGGTGCTGAACGCCAGCCTGGGCATGCTTGTAGCCGACGCCTTGTTCTCTGCACCGGGAGCTGTGGTGTTTGCAGTCATCCCCGGGCTTGCCCTTTTCGCCGGCTTCCGTGCTTTTGGCGCGTCGCGACATGAACGGGCGCGTCTCAAGGCGCTCTACGAAGCCACTCGCGACCTACACGCTTCCCCGCAGTTGGACATGTCGTTAACGGCCGCCGCTTCGCATGCGCGTGACATGTTCGAATCCGAGTTTTGTGAAATCGTGTTGCAACTGGGCGCCGACCACAAGGGGTTCCGAACCATTGTGGGCCCTGAAGATCACCGGGCAGCTATGGATCCCGTGGATATTGATCGTTGGCGGTTGGTGTGGGACCAGGCTTTTGAAAGCGAGTTGCCCTTCGTAATCGACCGCTCCGGGTCGTTGGCGTCATCGGCCGGGGATCGGCGTCTCCCGATCACTGCGGCGATGGTGGCGCCCGTGACCGTCGGCAGTGAGCGGACCGGGATCATCGTTGTTGCCAACCCGGTCAACGGCACCGCACTGTTCACCGAAGCCGATCTCCGGTTGCTGGCAGCCCTTGCCGGTCAGGTCGGGGTGGCGGTCGACAATGGCCGTCTTGAGGATTCGCTGGCCGAGCTGACCGAGCTGAAGGCGGAGCTGCAGCATCAGGCTCTTCACGATGGGCTCACGGGACTCGCCAATCGGTCGTTGTTCACCGAAAGTGTGTTCCACGCACTCCAGCTGACAAGGCGTACTGGACGAGACATAGCGGTCCTCTTCCTCGATCTTGATGACTTCAAGAACATCAATGACAGCCTGGGCCACGCCTCAGGAGACGAGCTGCTCCGGGCGGCGAGCGATCTTCTTCGAAACGAGTGCCGTCCCGAGGACACGATCGCCCGCCTTGGAGGTGACGAATTCGCCGTGTTGCTCGAAGACGTTGACGGGCCCCAGGACGCAACGGCCATCGCCCAACAGATCCTCGCGGCGTTTGAGGTGCCGCTGCGGATTGCCGGCCGTGATATCCCGGCCAACGCCAGTATCGGAATTGCCTTTGGCCACTACGGAGACACAGCCAACCAGGTCCTGCGGGACGCCGATGCGGCAATGTACGCGTCCAAACGTGAGGGCAAGGCGACTTTCCGGTTATTCGAGTCGACGATGCACGCCGAAGTCGTTGCACAACTGAAGCTGAGGGCTGATCTCGAGGCTGCGATTGCCCGGCAAGAGCTCCGGCTGCTGTATCAACCCATTGTCAATCTGAACGACGGCTCTCTCCTTGGCTTTGAGGCGTTGGTCCGGTGGCAACACTCACTCAAAGGGTGGCAGAGCCCGTCGTCGTTCATTCCGTTCGCCGAGGAAACCGGTCTCATCAACGACATTGGTCGTTGGGTCCTGTGGGAAGCAGCCCGGAGATGCCGGGACTGGCTCCAGATCCTCAGGCCGAAGCCGGGTGAGTTCAAGGTGACCGTGAACCTGTCTGCGCGTCAGCTCGATGACGCCTCCATCGTTGATGAGGTCGAGCGCGTTCTTGCTGAGATGGCGTTTGATCCGTCTTTCCTCGTCCTCGAGATCACCGAGACCGCGATTATGAACGCGGCACCGGAACGGCTCGATGAGCTGCGGGCTCTCGGAGTGCCACTGGCTATCGATGATTTCGGTACCGGCTACTCATCGTTGGCTTCGCTGCACCGCCTCTCCATCGATGTGCTCAAGATCGATCGGGTGTTCGTCCAGGGAATCACGGACGAGGATGATGCCTCGCCGTTTGTGGGAACGATCGTTGGCCTTAGTGAGGCCCTCGGGCTCCAGACGATCGTCGAGGGGATCGAGACCAAGGAGCAACTGGAGCGCCTTCTCGAGCTCGGGTGCGACGCGGGCCAGGGTTATTACTTCGCCAAGCCTTTGACGCAAGCCCAGGCGTCACAGCTTGTCGACCGCCAGGTCGCCGGGAAGACTGTGTTCGACCTCACAGCCATGGCTGAGGGTTACCGCGACCGCCGACTCCGATCGGTTCCCTAAGCACGGCTTGGCCGCCCCGGTTAGCTTTTCGCCACGCCTTGACTCCCAACAGCAGCCTTGACTGTGCGCGCCGACGTGGTGACGATTTCAGCGACGTTTTCCGGGTTAGCCGCGACGAGTTCACCAACGCCGTCGATCATCCGCTGGACCAGTGTGGCGTCCCGTGCCGGATCCAGATCCTCTCGAAAATGGCCGCGGTCGTGCCCGTCGCGGAGCGTTGACTCGATCAGGTCGTGCATCGCGTGGTCGTATTGGCCGATGAGGTCCTGCATGCTCGCCGATAGGCCGTGATGCACGTTGAGCCCGGGATGATGGTGGGCGGCCGTTGCAGCTACGTGTCGGATGATGTGCTCGAGACGGTCGGCCGGCGAGTCGACGGTTGCCAGCAACGCGCTGAGTTGATTGATGTTCTCTGCCTGGTGGCCTTCGATGACCGTTCCGACGATGCTGTCAATGTCGGGGAAGTGGTTGTACAGGGTCTGGCGAGCCACCCCGGCAGTCTTCGCAATTGCCGACATCGTGACGCCGCCCAGGCCTCGCTCGGCGATCAACTCAAGCGCTGCGTGGACGATCCGGGCTTCGGGTTTCCCCGGTGACGTCGGGTCATCGCTGCTGTCGTCGTGTGAAGTCATGGTTTGCTGTATAGGCGCGATGCGAGAGGAACGAACACGATGAGCATTATGGCAACCCAGGCGAGCGCATAGAGAACTTCACTTCCGGCGTCGCTGCCGTTGGTCAGGCTGCGTACAGCGTCGGTCGCAACTGAGATTGGCTGGTGGTTGGCGAAACCGCGCAACCATCCAGGCATTGATGATGTTGGGGTGAAGGCGCTGCTCGCCAGCATCAGGGGGAACAGCCAGAACATTGAGAGCATCCCCACCATCTCCGGGTTGCGGACTTTGGCGCCTATTGCTGCTCCCAGCCAGGAGAACGCGTAGCCGATCGCGACGGCGAGCAAGATCGCACCAATCGCACCCCCGGGCGAGGCGAAGCGAAAGCCCATCACCAACCCTACGATTGCCACGAGTACCAGCCCGATCAGGTTACGAAGCGAATCCGCCAGCGTCCTCCCGGCAATGATCGCGCCCTGGCTTATCGGGAGCGATCGGAAACGGTTCGTGACCCCTTCCGAGATATCGTCGGCCAAACCGGTGCCGGTTTGTTGGGCACCCTGGAGCGCAGTAATGACCAGAACACCCGGGACGACGTATTGGATGTAGTCGATGCCGGCCCCGGCTCCGATCGCTCCTCCAAAGACGTAGTTGAACAACAACAGGAAGAACACACCCATGATGACCGCAAAAGTGAGCATCTCCGGTTGTCGCGCTGTACGCAACATGTCCCGCCACGTGACGGTTGCCGTATCGTGGGCGGCGTCGCGCACCCTGGTCAGCAGTGGGGGATTCGTGAGGGCTTCACGGTTCCGGGTTGCCGCGCTGGTTGTGCGCGTCGTCATGTCATTACTCCTCGGTCGGCGTCCTCGGGGGCGACTTCCGTGGTCAACGCCAAAAAGACGTCATCGAGAGTGGGTCGGCGTAGTTGGAAATCGACCAATGTGACGCCGGCATCGTCGAGACGACGCAGCACCGTTAGCGAAGCGGCGGCACCACCCTCGACAGGGATGCGGATCAGGCCGGCATCACTGTCGGGTACCAGGCCGGGTTTGTCGCCAACGATGCGGAGACCTCGTTGAAATTCGTCACCGGGCTCGAGATGGACCTCGAGTACTTCTTGTTTCAGGCTTCGCTTGAGCTCTTCCGGCGTTCCCGACGCGACTGTTTTGCCCCGGTCAATCAGCACGATCTCGTCGGCAAGCTGGTCGGCTTCCTCTAGGTACTGGGTTGTCAACACGATGGCAGTGCCGGCGGCTGCAAGAGTTGTGATCGCATCCCAAAGCTCGTGACGGCTACGTGGATCGAGCCCGGTAGTGGGCTCATCGAGGAATAGTGCCGGGGGATCGGCCACCAATGCGGCGACGACATCGAGCCGGCGTCGCTCGCCGCCGCTATAGGTGCCTGCCGGACGGTCGGCAAAGCTATCCATGCGGAACTCGCGGACGAGCTCTTCAACTCGTTCGTCCAGCTGTGTCTTGGGAATCTTGTAGAACCGGCCGAAGAGGCGAAGGTTTTCCCGAGCGGTCAACTTCTCGTCGACGGCAGCGGCCTGGCCGGCCAGGCCGATCATTCGTCGAACAGCACGCGCCTCAGTCCGTAGGTCAAAACCGGCAACGGAAGCGGTACCGGCGTCGAGGGGAATCAATGTCGTGAGCATATTGATTGTGGTTGTCTTGCCGGCGCCGTTGGGACCGAGCAACCCGAGGACCTTGCCGCTTTCAACGGAGAAACTCAGATCACGCACTGCAGTAGTATCGCCAAAGCTCTTCGTCAGCCCATCGGCCCTGATGATTGTGCGACCAACCCCTGCAACTTCCACAGTTCCACGTTCAGCCATGTCATCCCTCTAAGTAGACATTATGTCCACACAGTAGTGACAAGATGGCTAGACACAAATCGGGCTCGACATGAGCAGGCTTAGCCCTCGAGCACCCAGCCGGGACAAACGGGTGCGTCACAGAGCGCACCGGCCCAGAAGTCAACCGAGAGTCGGCGTATCAGATCGTCTGGTGCGGGTGGGGCCAGCGTCAACCCATTCGGCGTCTTGAGTATCTGATCGAGCCAGTCGTCGATTGAACCGGTGTCGGGCGGTCCGGGCGCCGCACTCGTGGTCGTTGGCGCAGCGGTTGTGGTTGAGGTGGGGGCGGTGGCCGCAGTGACCGCCAACGTTGTTGTTGGTGCGGGCGTGGTAGTAGTAGTCGGTGTTGGCTCCGGGCTCTCCGCTAAGTACGTGAAGCCGTTGCGGAGACGTCCCTCGTCGCCCGTTCCCTGATCGACGATAACAACATCGACCGGTCCCTCTCCGCCCGCGGCGGTATCTACAACGATAAAAGTTGGGGCAACCACCGAGACGATCTCAGCAGTTCTATCGCCAAAGTAGACAATCGGGCGCTCGGGGAAGTTCTTTCCCGTGATCGTGACGAGCGTGCCGCCGGCGATGGGCCCCTCGGCCGGGTTGACGCCGGTGATGCTCATCGTGTCGACGTCTTGCGGAGGCTGAGTCGTTGTTGGTGGGAGTGCGCTCGTCGTCGTTGTGGTGCTCCTCCGGGGAAGCCGTTGTCGGCGGCACCCCGGTCGTCGTCGTAGTCGGGGGTATGGTCGTTGTCGTAGAAGACGGTGGTGCGGTTGAAGTCGTTGTCGTGGTGAGTGACGGCTGGCTCGTGGTTGCGGTTGACGTCGGCTCCACCGGTGCGGCCGCGGTCGTCGGAGTGGTGCCGCCGGGCATGGCCGTCGTTGTCGTGGCAGGCGTAGGCGACGTCGTTGTTGCAGCCTGTGGCTGAGTTGTCGTAGTCGCATCGTCGGGTATCGGGATGGTGGTTGTCGGCACCGGTGTGTCGCCGATGGGGATCTCCGGCATCTCAGTTACCGAGCCATCGTTGTCAACAATGAAGAACACCGCGGACGGGTCGCCCATCCGCACCGGGGAGGTGATAGTTGTGAGATCGACGATCTCGATGACGAAGGCGTAGGTACCAGCGGGTAGTTCCATCCTGATGGAGGTGAGATTGCCGTCTTGAACCAGCGACGACCGTTCCTCCGGCTCAAACAGATCTCCGATGAGCGCTCGCCCGGTGCCGTCGGTTACGGCAACTGAACCACCGCTGTCACCGACGAAGGTGACTTTGTGTCCGACAACCGCCATCGGCTCGCCGTCGAGCGGCACGTACAGGCCTGCTCGATACATGGCTGGAGTCTGTGGAGGGAGAATCCACGGGTCGACACTCTTGGCAGCGATCGTCACCGCGTGCTGCTCGTTCGGCTCGAAGGTGTTGAAATCGAAGAACGTGAACATCAGCGAAGGCTGAAAGAGGACTGTGTAGATGGATCGCTCGATGTTGAGACGTCCGTCCGAGGCCGCCAGGTTGCGAAACGCGGTCAACCCATCGTTGGGGCCATCGGATCGGTCGAGCAGCGCACCCTTGACCTCGGCGTAGGAGGCGGCGGGGGTGGCTGCCCACAGGAGCGCCGCGGCACCGGAGACCATGGGCGCTGCCATCGACGTCCCGCTGTAGACCCCGTAGCCTCCAGGCACTGTGCTGATGATGTTCTCACCTGGTGCGAAGAGATCAAACGTGGACGAGCCGAAGCCGGAGAACGCGGAGGGCTCATCAGTCGGTGTCGAGGATCCGACCGCAATGACGTTGTCGTACGGTGACGCCGCTGGATAGACCGGGTGTTCGTCGATGTCGATGGGCTCGTTGCCGGCGCCGGTCACAACGAGAACACCGGCGGCTTCGGCTGCCGCCAGCGCAGTATCGAGGTAGGGCGCTGCCGCAGGATCGTCGATGAGCCACGAGGCGTTGATGACACGAGCACCGTTGTCGATGGCGTAGGCGACGGCCGCGAGAGCCGCAGAGAGGGCAGGCGTACCATCACCGATCTTGAGGATCATGAGGTTCGCCTCATAGGCCACTCCGGCAATACCGATGCCATTGTCGGCCTCGGCCGCGATGATCCCGGCTACGTGCGTCCCATGGCCGACAGCGTCTTCAACTGTGGCGTCATCGTTGGCGAAGTCCCATCCCACACAGTCGTCGACGAAGCCATTGTTGTCGTCGTCAATTCCGTTGCCGCATTGTTCGACCGGGTTGTGCCAGATGTTTGCGGCAAGGTCCGGATGGTTGACCTCGACTCCAGAATCGATGACTGCCACCACGACTCCCGCACCCCGGGTACGGTGCCAGCCTTCCGGCGCATCGATGTTGGCATCGGGAGACAGGGTCCATGAGTTGGCAGTCTCACCGTCGTTCTCTAGCGACCACTGCGTCGGGTAGTAGGGATCGACCGTCGCCGCGGTGAGAGGCATATCTAGGCCGACGCTCGTGACCCCCGGTAGCTGCGCCAACTCGTCGAGGGCTATCGAGCCCGAGACCGCATAGGTTCCGTAACCCACTGAACGAATACCGACCACAGCCTCGTGTTGGGCAATCGTGGCGACGACCCCATCGAGATCAAGTGAGTCCTGTCGAGAAGCTCGAGCTACTGCTTCCTCGAGCTCATTGATGTCCACATCAGGTTGCCCGGTGGGGGATCCGGCGGCAACGAGACGGTCGTTGCCGTCCATGATGAGCCAGCCGTCTTCGCCAGGAACCTCCGTCGGCGTGATGGTGACCAGATAGTGATCGAGGCCATCTGCGAACGGCGTTCCTTCCCATTCGAAGAACCGCAGGTCGGGGGTCGCGGTATTGGCCACTGCCGGCATGGCGAACTAACTAGGCACCTGGAGTACCTCAACAATGGCTTGCACATTGGGATAAAGGACAAAGGTTGCGGGCCGATAGAACACATTATGGACAGCGCGAATGTCCCCAGCCGCCCCAAGAGGCCCAAGTTTTCTACTTCTCGTAGAGGCTTTGAGAAAGATCAGGTAGAAGCCTATTTGGACGAGATGAGCGTGTCGCATGACAACCTCGCTTCATCCGCGGCTCTCGCCGAGCGACGACTGACCGACGCTACCGCGCGTCTGGAAGAAGCCGAGTTCCGCTTAGACGAGACCAATGCCCGCGTCGCCGATCTAGAAAGTCAGATCGAGGCGGCAGGCGAAGCCGGATTGGGCTCAAGTGGTGACAGCGGCGAGAACATGAATGCCATCCTGGCGAGGGCTGAGGCTGAGGAGTTGGTGGCGTCGGCTCGGGCGGAGAGTGAGGATGCGGCAGCGCGTTCTGTTGAGTTGGTGGCGAGGGCTGAGGCTGAGGCTGAGGAGTTGGTGGCGTCGGCTCGGGCGGAGAGTGAGGATGCCGCGGCGCGTTCTGTTGATCTCATCGGCAAAGCAGAGGATGAAGCAGAAGAGATTGGTGCCGAGGCACGCACCGGACTGTTGTCTGAGCGAGACGACGTTCTTGCCAGACGGGCCCAGATCGCGGCCGGCGAGGATGCTCTTGCGATGGAGCGAGAAGCATTCGAGGTTGAGAAAGGATCCTTCAAAGCTCAGAGCCGGCAGCTTGAGAAGGCTCGAGCCGAGACAAAACAGGCGTCGGAGCTTATCGAGCGGAAGCGGGGCATTCTGGCCGAAGCCGAGGAAGCTTTTGTCGCCGAGCGGACCTTGCTCCAGTGACGCTGGGCTGAAGTGGAGAATCAAGGTGTCGTTGCTCTAGAGCGTGCCCATGAGGAAGCGGAGCGAATTCTGAGCGAGGCGAATGTGCGGGCAGCGGAGATAGCGACGCCCACACCTGTCGACCATCGAGGTGCTACGCCTGCCGCTACGACGGCTCTAGAAGCTCTGGCCCGTCTCGACCATGTGGTCGCTTCGACCCGACAATCGGTCGAGGATCGCACCGCGCTGAAGAAGGCGAAGGTGGTGACGACAACCAAACCGTGATGTCTGGAGTCTGGGATCAGATCGCCGAGGAGCCCAACGAGACCACAGAAGACGTCGCAGCCCTCAACGTCCCCGGGGACGACGCGACTAGCTAGGAGTCGTCCCGGAGCGGTTGTTGGTTGGCTCGGACACCTGCGCAGACCCCCCCAACCCCCGGCTGGCGCCGGCGGTACTTTCCCCCCAAAGGGGGGACTGATGAGCGCCGCTTGCGTTGCTTTGCTGCCTGCCGCCGCTTGCAGGCGTTCTTAAGATCCCTTCATGTGGGCGGCGAGTATCGTGGCGGCTCGGACTTCTTCCTTAGTTTTCTCGAGGTGTTCCTTGAAGCGATATCTAATTGTCACTGCCGCTGTGGCCGTCCTCGCCGCGGCGTGCTCAGGTGGAGCGGAAGTGGCGGCGACCGTTAACGGAGCGGAGATTGTCTCCACGGATGTGGACACCCTGTTCTACGACGGTGGAGAAGGGCTGCCTGGAGATGAGTACAGCCAGTTTCTCAGCACCTTGATTCAGTGGAAGGCGATTGCCGATGCCGGAGAGACGGACTTCGGAATAGACCCGACGACCGATGAGATTGCCACCGAAGTCGATCGTTTGTATGCCGAACAGGGCGCCGGGGCGACATTCGAGGAGTTCCTGGAATCACAGAATATCTCTAAAGGTGGGCTCGAGCAGTATGCCGCACAACTACTGATCGGCGCTTCCATTCTCGAGGAGCTTCAGTCGGCTATCGATCAACCCACCGAGGCTGAGGTCCAAGAGGTGCTCGCGGCAGACCCGGCCGTATGGACGACAGAGGTCTGCTCGGCACACATCCTGGTGGCGACTGCCGAAGAGGCCACGGATGTCCTCACACGGCTCGACGCGGGCGAGGACTTCGAGGCTTTGGCCATAGAGCTTTCGCTCGACACCGGAAGTGGTGCGGCCGGGGGTGCTCTTGGTTGCACGTCGCCGGCAACTTACGTCCCCGAGTTCGCCGAGACCACCGTCACGGCCGAGATTGGCGAGGTGTCTGGCCCCGTTGAGAGCCAGTTTGGTTTTCATCTCATAAGGGTGGACAGCAGAACATTGGCGACGACGGACACCGTTGTCACCGGACTCTACGATCAGCGTGTCGCCCAGGCGGTCGACGCCTGGTACACGGCGTCGGTGAACGATGCTGAGATCACCCTGGACGACGCGTACGGGACCTGGGTAACCGACCCGTTCCCGACAATCGTTGCACCCGAGAGCTAAGTCGTATGACCACGGGTGGCGTCTTCGGTGTGCACGGGACGGCAATAGATGCGCCGGTTCTCGGTGAACTACGAATAGCGTCGCGGACTCTCATCGTCGTTGATGAGATGGGTTCCATCGCTGAGGTGCTTACGCCCGGGGACCCGGATTATGGCGCCCGTCATCAGTTGTTGGCCGCGGCGGGCGCGCTCGTCGAACTGGCTGATGGGGAGTACCTGCTGCCGGGTCTGGTCGATCTACATAATCACGCGCCACAGTGGCCCCAGCTCGGTAAAGCTCTCGATGTGAGTCTGGCCGAATGGCTGGGCGGTTACACGTTCCCGCTCGAGTCAAGGTACCAGGACATCGAGTTTGCGACCTCGGTCTACGAATCACTGGTCGATGCCATGCTTGCGAACGGGACCACGACGGCGGTCTACTTTGCGACGCTCCATCTTCCGGCCACCCAGCGCCTGGTCGATATCTGCATCGAGCGAGGGCAGCGAGCCCTGGTAGGTAGGGTCGCGATGGATGCGCCCGACACCTGCCCGGACTACTACCGGGACTCCTCCGCCGCGGTGGCGATTGAGGAAACGATCGCCCTGATCGACTACATCGAGAGTCAACCCGGGAATACGGCCGGACTGCTTTCGCCAGTCGTTACGCCGCGCTTCATCCCGAGCTGCTCCGACGAGTTGCTGCGAGGCCTTGGCCGGGTAGTAACTGAGTTCGGATGCCATGTCCAGACCCACTGTTCCGAGTCCGACTGGGCCCACGGCTACGGCTTGGACCGTTACGGTCACAGCGATACCACAACCTACCGTGACTTCGGTCTTCTCACCCGAAGAACCGTCTTGGCTCATTCAAACTTCATCAGCCCGGCTGACATGGAGATCATCGCCGCGGCAGGTGCTGCGGTTGCCCATTGCCCGCTCTCAAATGTGTACTTCGCCAATGCCGTGTTCCCAACCCGACAAGCACTCGACGCGGGTGTTCACGTGGGCCTGGGTACCGACATCTCCGGTGGGCCGAGCCCCTCGCTGTTCAACGCCGCGTACAACGCTGTTGCCGCTTCCCGCCTCCACGAGGATGGCGTCGATGCGAACCTTGTTGCTGGTGACCGGGGCAGCCCGGCGACCCGGATCACGTTCGCCGAGGCGTTCTGGATGGCGACGACGGGCGGCGGGATTGCTCTAGACCTGCCGATTGGCGTTTTCGCGGGTGGTTACTCCTTCGACGCGATGATCCTCGATACAGCAGTACCCGACACCGATCTCCTCATCTGGCCCGAACTCGATTCCCCCCCGAAGACATCTTCCAGAAGATCATCCACAACGCCGGCCGCCACAACGTGGCCAAAGTATGGGTGCAAGGGAAAGAAGTGCGAGCGGCGGTCATCAGTCCCCCCTTTGGGGGGAAAGTACCGCCGGCGCCAGCCGGGGGTAGGGGGGTCTGATCAGGTGTCCGAGGCAGTCGACGAACTACGTCTCGTCCTCGTCGGGTGTGCGAACCGTCGTGTCCTCGATTAGGCGCCGTCCCTCGATTCGGTACAGGTGGTCGACGCTGTCGATGACCCGGGGGTGATGGCTCGTGATCAGTACCGCCGGATTGCTGGGCAGTCGGGAGATGTTGGCGATCACCCTTCGCAGCGTTCCCGCGTCGAGGTAGCTCGTCGGCTCGTCGAGAATCAGGACCTGGGGGTCGCGGATCAATGCCCGCGCAATCGCGATCCGCTGTCGCTGGCCGCCGGAGAGTGTCTTACCGTCGAACGCCAACTCATGCTCGTAGCCGTCTTCGAAGTCCACGATGAAGTCGTCGACTGTTGCCAGATGAGCCGCTTGCCAGAGCTGAACATCGGATGCATCCGGCTCGCCATATTTGATGTTGTCGGTAATAGTGCCGGCGACGATTGCCGGATCCTGCCCGACGACCCCGATGTGTCGACGAAGAGATCCCATATCGAGATCGTCGTACGGCACGCCATCTGCCGACACGTCACCTGACTGCGGCCGGAAGAATCCCAACACCAGGCTGACCAGGGAGCTCTTGCCGGAACCGTTTGGTCCCGAAACCATTGTCACGGTGCCCGGCTCGAGGGTCAGCGACACGTCTGTGAGCAACGGTTCCGAACAGTAAGAAAACGACACATTGTTGAGCGAGAACCGGCCGAGGTGGGCTGGTTGCAATGCGCCCTGGTACGACCGACCTTCGGGGAGGTTGAGAAACCCCATCACTTCGGTGAGGGTGGCGTAGCCGTCGCGAGCCATCGGAACCGCGGCGAATGTCATCGCTGTCGGGAGGACGAGCAAACCGAGGCCTAAGAAGAAGGCAAACATCTCGCCGGTGGTGAGGTCGCCGCGAGCCGATGCAATCCCCAGGGTCACCAGGATCACGGCGGCGAAGGCAGCGAGCACGGAACGTGCAGTAGTTCGGTAGATACCACGCATGCGCCGGACCTTGATGTCGGCATCTGGAACCGCGGCGACGTTTTCGTCGTTACGGGCTATGTCGAGGTCTTCAGTTCCACGACCCCGAGTGAGCTCTATCGAGCGGAGCGAGTACATCACCCGGTCGCTGAAGTCGGCCAGGCGGGAGTCGTACTCGTCTTCGCTTCGCTGAACCCGTGGCTGGAAGAAGCGATATGTGACGAACAGGACCGGTAGCAACAGTAGGGACTCGACGAAGACCGCCTAGTTAATCGCCAGAAGGACCCCGGCGATCGCGGCTGCCAATACGACAGTGGGTATCACTGTCGCCAGCAGCGCCTGGACCATTGCATCGATGCTGACGGTGTGCGGCACGATCCGCTCGTGGAGTGCGGCGGGCTCGGTGCGTCGGTGATAGTCGATCGGCAGGTTATGCAGTTTGACGAGCAACGCGTGGCGGAGAGTCTCGGTCGCTCCCTTGCCTTGTTCGGCGACGATCGACCTTCTGGCAAGAGCAGATATCTCGTTGGCTATGAGCAACGCAACCAGGATTGAGCCTGCTGTGAGAACCCGGCTGGTGACTTCTGAGGGAATGGCGTCGTCGAGAATGTACTGGACCACCAGAGGACCAGGGATCAGCAGCGCCGTGCTGACGAGCAATAACGCGATAACGAATGAGAGTTTGTTGTGCGCACCCGGGAAGAATGAACGGAACTGCCGCCAGGGACTTACGGTCGGCACGGAAATCTCCTACGAATCTGCTGGTGATGAGTTTGCTGGACTTGCGGTTGCGGTTCGACGATCTCGAGGACCGGACCACTGGTGAACGAATATCGAATGTATCACCATTCCGGACGTAACAGCGAAGCTCCCCGATCAATTTTGAGGGTGGTACCGGTTATGCCGCCGCTGAGGTCTTCGTTGATCAGAAACCACACAGCTTTGCCAACTTCTATCGGGTGGATCGACATATGGCCAAGAGGCGCCACCCGGCTCGATACGACATGGCCTCGGCGGTTGCTGGCAACCTGCCCGGGAGCGACTGCGTTCACCCGGATGCCGTTGGGCGCCACCCGACGTGCCAACTGTTCCATTTCTGATTTGAGCGTCGCGACTGCGGTTGCCGTCGCCCCGATCCGGTCGATACCGGTGATAAACACGACTGCGCCCTCGCGGCCACCGTCTTTCATCTTGTCGACGGTCAGGTGGGCCAGGGCAACGGCGTCGCGTGGTTGTAGGCGTTCGGCGGCATCTGATGCAGGAACCGGATCGAGCCCGCCCGCGGCGATTGCGGTGTCGGCGACGTTGATGACGACCGCGTCGAGAGGCGTCGCGGCAGACGTGACTAGCCGGACACGGTCGGTGTCGGTGCTTGCGGTTGTGACTGTTGCCGACACTCCGTGAGGGGTGTTTCCCAGCGCTCGAAGTTGGAGATCGACGGACACCGCGTTCGATCCCGTGAACGTCACGAGGGCTCCAGCCTCGGCGAGAACCTTGACGATCCCGGGTCCCGCGCCGGCGGTGCCGTCGGCCACCAGGACGGTCTGGCCGTCGAGTGAACCTGCGATGCCACGGATCCGCTCAGGTCGTTTCCGAAAGACTGCCATGGGGTGAGCTTACGTTGTTCGCGGTGCACAGACCTATGTCATCTGTCGGCGCGGCAAGGTAGGTTGATCGCATGAGCAAGAAATACTTCACGCCAAAGCTATTCGGGTTCTTGAAGGACCTGGCCGAGAACAACGATCGAGTCTGGTTCAAAGCACACCAAGATGCGTACGAGGAGTACGTGGCAGAACCGGCGTTGGATTTCATCAACGACTGTGCCGATCCGCTGAAGAAGATCAGCCAGCACTTTGTGGCCGACTCGCGAACCGTCGGTGGGTCCTTGTTCCGGATTCAGCGAGATACTCGATTCGCCAAGGACAAGACACCGTACAAGCTGAACACCGGTATGCAGTTCCGACACGTCGCGGGCAAGGATGCACATGCTCCGGGCTTCTACATCCACATTCAGCCGGGGGAGTGCTTTATGGGAGTCGGCCTGTGGCGGCCTGAGACCAAGGTTGCCTACGCCATCAGAGAGCATATCGACCAGGAGCAGGCAGCCTGGAAGAGGGCTTCGAGGGGGAAACGGTTCACCCAGGTGTTTGAGGTCCAGGGGGACTCCCTGAAGCGGCCCCCGCGGGGATACGACGAAGATCATCCCCTCATCGAGGATTTGAAGCGCAAGGACTTCATTGCCTCGACGAGGCTCACGCAAAAAGCGATCAGCTCGGATGAGTTCATGTCCGAGTTCACAGACAACTGCAAGCGGGCCGCTCCGTTTATGAAGTTCCTGTGCGACGCCGTCGGGGTTCCCTTCTAGGAGAGAATGGGCCCTTGCTTTGTCGCGGTCTAGTCACCCTGCGGCTCCATTGAATCATCAAGCAATTCAGTACTGTGTCGATACAGATCTACATGGGGTGGATTGCCTTCGGCTTCGCTGCGATCTTTCTAACGCTGTTCTTGCGAGAGCGGTGTCGCTCTAATGTGCCGACAGACACCACATTTCGAGGATTGATGGACGGTGCGCCCGGGGGGATGGTCGTGTTCGACGGAACCCGCG
>PVMS01038313.1_pt1 | contig 15692 bp, 14 predicted proteins | sample 1853461 | NCBI WGS metagenome assembly PVMS01 (sample SAMN08582032, study PRJNA380276) | Marine sediment metagenome, whole genome shotgun sequencing project. | isolation source: ocean sediment barecode stripped | collected 2017 | reverse complement strand
GAAATTTCCCCACTTTTCCCCTAACTTCTTAGCCAAATAAAAACCCCCTCTACTGAAGGGGTTTGTCGTCAATAAATTAAGCGTGGCTCGGGGCGGAATCGAACCACCGACACAAGGCTTTTCAGGCCTCTGCTCTACCGACTGAGCTACCGAGCCAATTTCAATAGTTTTATCTCCTATCATTATCGGTAGTGAAGGAGGAGACTGCCTGTCCCGCCAACGGCGGGGAGCTACCGAGCTAAAGGCATATTTTGGTTTACAAATAACGACGTGGAAATTATTAGTTCCATATTCATTATGCAAACTTAAAGATAAAATCCTCAAGGTCTTGGAGATCTTGAGGGTTTCAGTATTTTTAATTAATTTGAAACCATGAGAAAAATTGTTTTTGCAACAAATAATATAAATAAACTACGTGAAGTACAATCTATTTTAAAAGATTTACCGTATCAGTTTGTTGGATTAAATGAAGTTCCTGATATTCCGGAGATTGAAGAAACAGGAAAAACATTATTGGAAAATTCTTTACTTAAGGCACGTACAGTGCATGAAATTACCGGTTTTCCTACCGTTGCAGATGATACGGGCTTAGAAGTAAATAGTTTAAATGGCGCTCCGGGTGTCAAATCGGCACGGTATGCCGGAGAAAATGCTAATTATAAAGATAACTTAAATAAACTATTAAAAGATTTAGACGGTGTCCCTCATGGAAAACGTCAAGCACAGTTTAGAACAGTAATATCATTTGTTACCGATTCACAGGAACACTGGGTTGAGGGAATTGTTAAAGGTACTATATTAAATGAATCACGAGGGGAAAGCGGGTTTGGATACGATCCAATTTTCTATTTACCAGAGTTAAAAAAAACATTCGCACAGCTGTCTATGGAGGCAAAAAATAAAATTAGTCATCGTGGACTCGCATTAGAAAAATTTCGTATACTTTTAGGTAAATTTAACCTCACAAAATAATTATGAGGAGTAATATATAGAATCCTATCGCTATTTGTTTGAGTGTCTAACGGATAGACACTAATAATTCAACAACAAATAGGAGAACGCCTTTGAACATGGGGCGGAAAACCACAATATATTTTATAGTGTTTATCGCTTTTGCGATAAATCTGCGTGCGCAATCTACGTTATCCATTGCGGATAGTAGCATGAACGTATATTATTCCTCACCCTATGTAGTTAATCCGTTTCATGTCATTCCATTCTATGGCTTACCCGGAGATTCATTAATAAAATATCGAGGATTTTTTAAAAAATAGAGTATTAAGACCTCAAATTTCAGTCAAGATAGATAATAATTGGCAATTTATTACCATAACAGAAAAAATTAATGGATATACGCTCAAGATGCCTTTTACAGCATCCTTTGACTGGTACTTCAAAAATAAGATCAAACTTGATAGCAAATATTATTTTCTTGAGCGATTGCCGGTATCGAAGCAAAGCGCAATAACAACCGGGCGATCACAAAGAAGCAAATCTTTAGAATTAATGGGAGTTGATCTTGGTGACTTTGGACGTGCTTCGCTTCGCGTAAACGGTAACGTAACAGTTATCGGAAAGATGATATACCAGAATCAAGAATTAGTCACATCAAGTTTTAATGAAAGCCAAAAGGCGCGCTTCAATATTGATCAAAAGCAGCATTTGAATATAGAAGGCACCATTGGAGATAGAATAAGTGTATCAATGGATCAAGACTCAGAACGTGATTTTGATTGGGAGAATAATATTCGTATAACATATACCGGTAAAGAAGATGAAATCCTCCAAAAGATAGAAGCCGGGAATACATCATTATCTCTGCCGGCAACACAATTTGTAACGTTTACTGGAAATAATCAGGGATTATTCGGAGTTAAAGCTTTAAGTAAACTTGGTCCCATTGATATTACTACAATAGCCGCAGTGGAGCAGACCAAAAAAGCAGAAAAAGAGTATAAAGGTTCAGGACAGTCTCAAACTCAAAAAATTAGAGATTATGAATATGTAAAAAATCAATATTTCTTTATTAACGAATGGTTTCGCAATGGTGTATCCACCGTTGTTAATGGAAAATCAATCACTTTACCTCCTTATTATCCATTGGATAGTGAGGGTTTCCACTTAAGAGGTGAATTACAAGTAGTAGATTTTGAATTGTATAAACTAGATCTATCAAATGATCCTGCTGCTGATGTCGGTACGGCGTACATAGATCCTGCGAATAAGAACGAGAATGCAACTTATAACAAAGAAGGTACTTTCTTACGAATGGAACGTGATATCGACTATTTCTTGAGTGTAGATTTAGGATATATTCGTTTAAGAAGCCGTAGTCAGGAACAGATTTTAGCAGCGCACTATTTACTAGTGAATAATAAAACAGGAGACACTGTATTAACAGTAGGACACGGTCTAATTGAAAGTGACTCGACATTGGTTTTAAAAATGCTAAAACCACAATCGCCGCATCCCAATCATCCTACTTGGGATCTAATGTTTAAGAATGTATATAATTTAGGAGCAACGAATATTGATTCATCCGGATTCGCCGTACGTATAATTAATAATCGCGCCACAGTAGAAAGTGATCGTGACGCAACAGGTACTTATATTAATAAATTTGGTTTAGATGATAAAAATGAGAACGGTGCAAAGATCCCTGATGATATAGTAGATATTGATAATATGGTGTTTTTGAACATCGGAGAATTACATTTACCTGCATTATTACCTTTTGTATCTGCAAATAAAATTGATGGTGGAAGCACAAATGAAGAATTAGAAAGTTTACTCGGTGAAGGAAAAATGTATACCTCTACTGTGTATACGGACTATACCGGTGATAGCAGGTTTACTATTGAAGCTGATTACTCAAATCTCAGTTCAACTATTAATTTAGGATTTATGATAGTTGAAGGGAGTGAGGTAGTTAAAATAGACGGTGAGATAAAAACAAAAAATCAAGATTATACTATTGACTATTTTTCAGGCACAATCAATTTAATTAAATCTGATATTGATCCTAATGCAGACATAGATATTAAGTATGAGAAAAATGAATTAGTTAGTTTCGATAAGAAGGTGATTATAGGCAGCCGTGCTCAAATGGATATCGGAGAAAATGCTTTTATCGGTGCCACTGCTTTATATTACAATCAATCGGTGATTGATGAAAAAATAGAAGTCGGCTATGAACCGATGCGGAATTTTATTTGGGATATTAACGGGCGTTTTTCAAAAGATTTAGATCGGCTCACTTACTATCTTGATCGGTTACCGCTTATTAAAACGGATGCCTTGTCATCATTTTCTATCGAAGGAGAATTTGCACAAGTATTCCCAAATCCAAATTCGGTGACAAATTCCGCCACCGGCGATGGCAATGGATTAGCATACATCGATGATTTTGAAGGATCAAAAAGAAGCAATAGTCCTAGTGTAAGGCATGAACGCTGGGAACCGTCCTCTGCCCCCATTAATATTGCCACAGGTTTATCATATAGACAGAAAAACAGAGCAAAAATGTATTGGTATAGTCCATTTACAAAATATCCGACAAAAAGTATTTGGCCGAATCAATCAACTTCAGTTCAGGCAAATGATCAGACAGTTGATATATTGATATTAAATTATAAAACCCTTCCTCATCAGAATGGAGTAGAGCGTGATTCAATATGGGCCGGTATCATATCTCCATTTTATTCAGGAAGTTATGATCAAACGCAGAGCAAATTCTTTGAAATTTGGTTAAAAGGAAATGACGGAAATTTAACCGTAGATCTAGGAAAAATTAGCGAAGATTGGAATGGCGATGGTGTTCTTAATACCGAAGATAAAGCTGAAGCAGGATTTGTGCAAGGGAATGGTATTTTAGATGATGGAGAAGATTTGGGTTTAGACGGCGCAAGAGATGAATACGAAGACGGTTGGGGAGGATCTTTAGATTCAACAGATTTTACTTATCAACAACATCTTGCAAATGGTGAAACAATATTAATTAATCCTGATGTAGAAGATATTGGAGATCCAAACAGTGACAACTGGTTTTATGATGATGAAAATGATATAAGCAATTATAAAAAGGTTAACGGTACGCAAGGCAATAGAAAGGCAGTTGGAGGAAGATACCCCGATACAGAAGATTTGGATGGATCAGGATTCCTTGATAAAACCAATAATTATTTTACAAAATCATTTCCTTTGGACCAATCAAAATATTTTGTTACTGAAACAGAAGAAAGTGACGGAACTCTCACCGGATGGCAATTGTTTCGTATTCCACTTACGCATTTTGAGAAAGTTAATAATGTTGATTGGAGTGAAATTCGTTACATTCGTTTAGTCTGGTCAGGAGTTGACGAAACTGCGGAATTAGGAATTGCCAAAATTGAATTAGTCGGTAACGATTGGCAGGAATTAGGTATCGCGGAAGGACAATCCAATACTTTTACTAAATCTGATAGTGCATTTGCGATAACTGTCATAAATACTGAAGATAATCCTGAGTACAGCCCACCGAAGGGTGTGAAAGGGGAATACAACCCAATTTACCAAAAGCGCTCCAAAGAACAATCATTAGTATTAAAGTTTGAGGATTTACCGGTTAATAATAGAGGTGCTGCTAAAAAGACTTTATTTTCGTTAACCGGAGAACGGGCACAAAGCTATCTTACTTATGATAATTTAAAAATGTATGTCTATGGTGATGGCAGTCAGTGGATTGGTTCACAAGATACAGAGGTAGAGTTATTTTTGCAATTTGGTTTGGGAGATCAATATTATGAAATCACGCAACCCGTTTATAGTGGCTGGGATGAAGAACTCGATAGAAATTCTGTAAACTTAGATTTGAATTGGTTAACTAAACTGAAATTGCAGGACTCTACTAGTATAAAAAAAATAAACAGCACAGATATTTTTATAGATTCATCAGATGTTAAGCAATACCTTTTTACTGATGAGCAAGGAAATTTAACCGGAAAAATAATTACAATTAAAGGTGAACCAGCTATCTCGAGAATTCAGCATTTTATTGTTGGAGTTAGAAATAAAGCAAATGAACCGATTACCGGTCAAGTTTGGATAGATGAGTTGCGCTTAAGTGGTGTAAAAAAAGAAAAAGGTGTGGCAATGCGTATTCAGTCGAATTTACAATTGGCTGATTTTGGTAAGACATCTGTTATATTTAGCCGGAAGGATGCTGACTTTCATGTATTGCAACAGCGATTAGGAACCAATAAAACTTCTCAGAGTATTCGTGTGAATACCAGTTTGCAAATGCAAAAATTCTTACCGGAATCTTGGGGTTTATCAATTCCGATGAATATATCTTATTCTAATACAAATAGTCGTCCAAAATATTTTCCGGGTTCCGATGCACGGGTAGATGCATCGGCTGTTCCAGACTCAATAATTGATAAATCAGAAGTTATAAGTTTTAGTACCAACTTTGCCAAAAAACGAAAATCAAAGAATAAATGGATTAAATACACGATTGATGACATCACCGGTAGTTTTAGCTCAAACAAAACACTTACATCCAATGAAATTATGTCAGAAGTCAGGAATGAATCATATTCCGGAAAACTAGCATATAGTCATGCATTTCCTAGAGATAATTTCTTCAAACCATTAAAATGGTTAAAAATTGTACCTTTATTTGGTGAAAAATTAAGTGAAACGAATTTTTATTATACGCCAAGCAGCTTGAAAGCCGGTATTGATTTTTCAGAAAAACTCGTTCAAAAGAATTCCAGAGCGGGCGGTAAATCACCGGATGAATACAATTTAGGATTAAATCGTACATTTAATTTAGTTTATAAAATAACTGATAATTTAGAGGCGAAATATAGCAGTGGATCAAAGAGCGATATGGATGAGTTTCGGGCAAAAGTAATAAAAGCTATAGAAGAGTGGAATCCGGGTATCATTACAAATACCAATGAAAATTTGAGCACAACCTTTAATCCGGTTATAGCAGATTGGTTGAAACCAAATTTTACTTATTCTGCCGCATACCGGTGGAGTAAACCGCGCAGTAGTTCAATAGATGGTGCGAATACCGGAACACAGTTGCGTTTTTCATCAAATCTTTCTTTAAGTTTAGTATCAATACTTGAAACAGTATATAAACCAAAAAAGGAAACAAAACAGCGCGGAGGAATAGAACCAAAAAGAAGACAAAGACGAGTTATAGAGGAGGACGAAACCAGTGATTCTCTTGAAAAAGATGAAATGAAAGAGAGTAATTTATCAATAGCAGAAGAACAAGATGTATTTTCAGCTAAAAAAGATAGAAAGGATATCGATAAAATCTTATTAGGAGAAGATGTTGAAAAACATAAAAAAGAAATCAATTTATTAGCAGGGTTTCATAAAGTATTGAAGAAGATCAGTCCGATTAATATGACATATTCTTCTAATTTAAATCGTACCGGAGTGGGTGTACAAGGCGAGGTACCAACCGGATATAAATTTGGTTGGTTACCTGATCATGGTTTGTCACATTCTGAGAGCGTCGGGACAAGTACCGGACAATGGAATTTAATTCGCAATCTATCATTAAGGTCGGGCTTTGCTATTTCAACAAAAGCAAATATCAATCTAAACTATATCCAAGAATTAGGCATCAATCGCAGCGGCGGTACGGATTTGGAATTACATTCGTTGTCACGCAATTACTTTGCCTACGGTGAAAGATTGGAAAAAGGTTTACCATTCACGAGTTGGACAATGCGTGTTACGGGGTTAGAAAAATTACCATTAATAAAGAAATTTGCTAAATCAGTATCCCTTGAACATGCTTTTTCCGGCAAAGAGGTTCGTTCGTGGAAAATTGAGGGAGTAGGAAATGTTCCGACTACTGAATTTTTTGGTGTTTCACAATTTGCTAATAGCTATTCAGACTATTTGGTACAATCACGTGTTAATTCAAGTTATTCACCGCTAATAGGTATAACAATGTCACTTGATAAAGGAATTTCATTAAATATCAGACATAATTTGAGTAAGACTGCCGAAAAAAGTCCAACCGGTTTAACTCTGAGAAAAGAGCAATCAGTAAGTATGAGTTCAAATTATGCTCATAAAGGAGGATTTACTATTCCTTTACCATTTTTTGATAATTATAAAGTTCAAAATACAATGAATTTCACGCTTAATGTTGATTATAATCTTAGCCAAACTTTTGCTACAAAAAATAGTCCTGATTTAGCCGTGATAAATAGAAATGAAAGCAAAAAGATTGGATTAAGAATTTCATATTCTTTTTCATCACGTGTAACAGGTGCTGTAATTTTAGAATATCGTGAAAGTGACTCTAAACATATTGGTAAGAAAATTGATCGTGATATTGGCTTCGATTTAAATCTTGCAATTAGCGGGTAATAAACGGAATTATTAATGAAAAAATAAATTTTTGTTTTAACAACAATATTGCTATTAGGCTGTCAATCAAATGAACTTAAATTTGATGGGAATTCCGCCTTTAATTGGCTTGAACAACAATGTGAATTCGGTCCGCGAAATCCAAGCTCTGGCGGTTATTATGAATGTCGCGATTTTTTGATTAAAAATTTAACGGAATTTTCGGACACAGTGTTTACGCAAAATTTTGCTTATACAGAATTGCTGGAAAACAATACTTTTGATTTAAGTAACATCATAGCTGAATTTAAAACCAATAGTGATAAACATATTTTATTAGGCGCCCATTGGGATACTCGCCCTTGGGCTGATCAAGATTTAAATCCTGCCAATCATTCTAAACCAATACTTGGAGCTAATGATGGTGCAAGCGGAGTTGCTGTTTTATTAGAATTAGCAAAAATGTTCAAGTCCAATCAACCACCAGTTAATATTTCACTTGTTTTGTTTGATGGAGAAGATATGGGCATCGAGGGAATTCCCAATAGTTATGCCAAAGGATCTCAATATTTTGCAAAAAATTTACCAATACACATACCGGATTTTGGAATAATACTTGATCTGATTGGTGATCGAATTTTAGAAATACCAATTGAACGACATTCTTATCGAGTTGCACCAAATTTAGTCAATGAACTTTGGATTTAGCAGAAAATTTAAATTTACCTGCATTTCAAAACAGATTGGGATACGATATTTATGACGATCATATACCATTATGGGAAATTGCGGGAATTCCAGCTATTGATCTGATTGATTTCAATTATCCGAATCAAAGAATAAACTATTGGCATACACTAAATGATATTCCGCAAAATTGCTCACCGGAAAGTCTTGAGCAGGTCGGACGATTACTTTCAACTTATATTTATTCACTAACGCCTTAAAATGAAAAATTATCTTCCCATATTATTTATTGTATTTATTACGCAAATTATTTTTTGTCAACCAAAACAGTATTTTAAGGTGTCGAGTATCAATTCCACTTACTTGAGTGAAGAGCCAGGCTTGCGTAGTAATATAATTAATTGTATCGCTCTTCAGGGCGATAAGACAACGTGGATTGGAACCGGTCAGGGACTTTCAGTGATGCACGATTCTTTATCCATTTTCACTCTCGATACTATGCATTTAGTTAATGAGGATCCGCGTTTTTTATTTGATTCAGTTTCATCAATGGTAGTTCAGGATGATGTTGTAGCATTTGCCGCTTCATCAAGTGAAGATGGAATTCCTTTAGGTACCGGTATTTATACAACTGAAGACGGATTGGCAGACCAAATCGAATGGCATAGGTTTGACCAACCCATAGATGGGGATGGTGACTCCTTAGCAGCATTTGGATTGGGATATTTTAATGCACGACCACTTGTTGGAACACACGGAGTTGTTTCCTATGATATGGATATTCGGGATAATTATCTTTGGATTACTAGCTGGTATGGTGGTTTGCGGCGTTTAGATTTAACAAAAATGGATAAATGGGATCGTATTCCATTGCCTTTAAACGATCAAGAAGAATTGAATACCTGCAATGAAAGTCAATATATAGAAATTGATGATAAATTGGTATTACAAGATTACTATTGGGATTCTAGCGATCCTGATGGCAATCATAACCATAAAGCATTTTCCGTTTTAGTATATGGAGATACTGTTTGGGCAGGAACAGCTAACGGAATAAATCGTGGTATTCTAGGTGAAAACGGCTGTGTTAATTGGCGTCACTTTGCACATCCGGACGATAAACTTTCCGGTAATTGGGTGCTGAGTATTGCTAAGCAAGAAAATAATAATAAACGTATCATTTGGGCAGTAACACGGGTTATAGTGCCGGGAGAAGAACAAAATTCTGTAAGCTATACGCAAGATGATGGAGACACATGGGAAGTCGTAGAAGAATTAATTGGTGAAATTTGTCATGATATTTCGGTTCAGGGTGCCACGGTGTTAATTGCATCAAACAGCGGATTATGGAAATCCGACGATGGAATAAATTGGGAGTTGATGTCTCCGGCAGTTGAAGCCACGCCGGTTTCATCTAACGAAATATTAAATAATGCGGTTTACTCGGTTGCAGCAGATAATCGAGAATATTTTGGTAAATCATTAATTTGGATTGGTACACCGGACGGATTAGCTCGATCATATAATCCTATGGGAGATAATTGGCAAATTTATCGCGCTGAATATGATAAAGAAGAAATTTACGCCTATCCGAATCCGTTTTCTCCCTATTCTCATAATCAACTTAATGGTGATGGATGGGTACGTTTTAATACGGGAGACTTTTCGGTACATCAAGTTGATCTGAATATTTATAATTTTGCATTGGAAAAAGTTTATTCTGAAAATTTTGACTGGCAAACCAATCCTGGTGCTGTCAAATGGAATGGACGCGATAATAAAGGGGAATTAGTGTCCAATGGTGTATACTTCGTTAATTTACAGTTCTCTGAAAGTGATAATTTCACCAAAGAAAACCATTGGTTAAAATTAGTGGTTGTAAAATAATGTCTAAAAAAAATATTATATTATTTCTAATTTTAGCAACTTTCATTATTGCGCAAAACTATTCCGGTTTTGCGGGAAATTATTTTCATAATGGAATTGATGCACGCTCAATTGCTATGGGCAATGCCTTAACGGCAGGAACCGATTTAAATTATCCTGCTTATTTTAATCCGGCGGGAGTTGCATCTGCATCAAATAGAAAATTATTATTTACTCACCAATTTCTATCACTAGATCGCCGTCAATCAGTGATTAGTTTTACTACACCATTACCGCCAATCGGCGGAATAAGCATTGGTTGGATTGGCGCGGGAGTTAACGATATTGACGGACGAGATTTAGCCGGTGTCCATACCGATGATCTTGCTGCCACTGAAAATGCTTTCCTAATATCATTTGGGATAGCTCCAATTCGACATCTTCAGTTCGGTGGCACGCTAAAAATATTACAAAACCAACTCCCCAACATTGATGGAAATATTGTCGGAAATGGAGTTGGTTTTGATTTTGGTGTAGCATACAATTTTAATGATGATCTTAATTTTGCATTAGTAATTAAAAACATAAATTCTGCTTATCAATGGTCTAACAGATTGACAGATGATTTAGGTAAAGTTTATAAAGATAATTTTCCGCTGCAAATTAGAACGGGTGTGCAATATAAAATTAAATCCATAATCATAGTTGGTGATATTGGATCATATCTTGCCGAAAACGAAATATTAGGTTTGGATTATAGAATTGGAACCGAATATATATATAATAATTACTTTTTACGTGCCGGATATCGAAACGATCGCTTAGCTTTTGGCGTTGGATTCAAATATCGTCAATTTGATAAATTTACTTCAATATTTGACTATGCGATTGTTATAGAACCGGTTGCTGGTTTAACTCATGTAATATCATATGCGATTAATTTTTAAAATAATATTAACAGCAATATTCCTCCAAAATTTAATATTTGGAATCGGAACACAATTTTTGTCAATTCCGCAAAATGCGACGGAATTAGTGATTGGAATAAATCCAGTAATTATTAATAAAGCCACTAAACCGGTTTTGTCTGCATCGTATGGGAATTGGTTAGCGGGGATAAAAGTTTCTTCATTTGGATATAATCGAAGTGCATTTAGTGGAACCGCAGGATTTGATGTTCGTTATGTATCATTGAATGATCTTGAACTTAGATCAGATCGTCCAACCGATGATCCACTAACGGTTTTTGGTGCAACTGCTATTGCACTTGATGGCCACTATAGCAGGCAAACTAAAATTGGTTTGCTAAGTACAAAACTGCGTTATATTTCAATGCAATTACTTGATGAATCCGCAACCGGATTTGCAATTGATATTGGTTTGCAGCATAATGTTAATAAAAAATTTAATGTTGGTTTTTCACTGCATAATCTTGGAAGTATGTCAGAGCTATATAAAGAAACCCCAAAATTACCCGTACGTTTAATTGCCGGTACAAGCTATTTATTTAAAATCAATAATACCGATAACTCACTTATTGTAGCATTGGAAAAATCATCTATTGTGGAAGGAATTATTTTTAGGATTGGAGAAGTAGCTAATTGGAATAAATTACAATTTCTAATCGGAACTCAATTTTCTAAGGATGTTACTTCTATATCTGGAGGAATTGGAATAAGATTAGGTGCTTATGATATTAAGTATGGCATACAATTTGGTTCGCAATCTTTGGGAGTTCCACAAATGTTAGATATATCGGTAATTTTACCATAATTATTATGTCAATGATCGGCAAAGTTACCCGCGGAAACCAACTTGAGAGTGTTCATATCATCTATGGAGTAGCAATTGATGAGAGCGGAAAAACTATTGCTGTTTCCGGCAATGCCGATTATGTGACCTGCATTCGTTCGGCATTCAAACCGTTCCAAGCAGCTGCATCGCTGAAAGCGGGAGCAGTAGATGCGGTCAGATTCACCGAAAGTGAATTAGCATTAATGTGTGCCTCACATTCAGGTGAAGATGTGCATGTTAAAACAGCCCAATCAATGATAGAAAAGCTTGGTTATGATTTATCATATTATGAATGTGGCAGTCATCCACCGTATGAAAAAGATAGTCGGCATAAAATTATTAAAGAGGGAACAGGGTTAACTCCTTATCATAATAATTGCAGCGGCAAACACGCCGGAATGTTAGCACTTTCCAAGCACTTAAAAGTTGATCCAAATGGATATACCAAACAGGAACATCCAGTGCAGCAAAAGATATTGCAATTAGCACAATTATATACCGGACATGATGAAATACCCATTAGCATTGATGGTTGCAGTGCTGTAACACCGTTTTTTTCTCTGCGAACGATTGCTTTGCTATTTCAAAAATTAGCAAAGCAAAAGATGCCTGAGTTGAAGCGTGTATATCACGCTATGGTAAATAATCCATATCTGATTGCCGGCAAAAAACGATTTGATACCGATTTTATAGGTGTTTTAAATGGACGTGGTATTACAAAAATTGGAGGAGAAGCGGTACGGGGAGTTGGTATTAAAACTGAAAAATACGGAGTAGTGGGAATAGCATTAAAAGTATTAGATGGAAATCAGCGTTGTTTACCACAGGCAACAATATCCATGTTGAATAAATTGGAACTATTGACCGATTCGGAACAAAAAGAATTGGAAAAATGGTCGGATGAAAAAAGATATAACAATCGTAAAATACATATAGGCGATAGAAAAATAATATGGGAATGAAACGATTATATTATCTATTGTTACTATTGTTATTTGTTTGTTGTAAACCTGAAAAAACAACCACACCTACAAACAATGACCCCATAATGCCGAATGTTAGTTCAATAGGGGAATCAGATAAAATTGAAATAGTTACTTGGAATATTAAGTATTTCCCTAAAAAAGATTTTTCTGATGATTATGTAAAAACCATAATTGAGATTTGGATGCAGATATTTATGTTCTGCAGGAAATCCAATCAAGGAGTAAGTTTGCTTCGATGTTGGGTGAAATGGATGATTATAATTATTTAATACAAGCCACCAGTACAAACCTAAACTTAGCGGTCATTTATAAAAGTGATTTTGTTAATATAAAAAGTAGTTACGAATTATTTGTGGAAGATCCTTATTTTTTTGCCGGTAGACCACCGTTTTTAACAAAATTTGAATGGCAAAATAACGAATTAAAAAAAGATTTATCAATTATTAATGTGCATTATAAGTGTTGTGGGAATGATACAATTAGTTACGTTCTAGATGATGATGGTAAATGGGATGAAGAGTATCGTCGCTTGAAGGCGTCAGAGTTATTAGAACAATATATTTCAGATAATCTTTCAGATGAAAATGTAATTATTGGTGGCGATTTTAACGATGCAATTGATGAGATTGATTCTACCAATGTATTCTTAGCATTTTTAAATAAACCTACTAAGTATAAATTTGCCGATATGGACATCGCTACCGGCAATGCAGCAAATTGGTCGTGGCAGGGCTGGAGTAGTTCATATCCTGCTATTCATTTTGATCACATTTTAGTAAATAATAATTTGTTTGATGAATTAGAAAATTCGGGTGTAGTTGAAGTAATAAAATTAGAAGAATATTTCGAAAATGGCAGTTCTGAATATGATAAAAATGTATCGGACCACCGACCGGTATATTTGCAAATTTTTCCTTAAACCGATACAAAAATAAATTGAAACAGACCAAATCTTCTTGTAGTTTTTAAAAGAAAAGAGATATAGATTAATTAACTGTTTAGAGAAGAATATTTCAAAAACAACCATAAGAGGGAATAATGAAGAAAATCCTTAGTATACTATTAATTCTCGCCGGCTTCGTGATGGCACAAGGTTTTGGCGATTTAATTGATAAATCTGATGTAACACATGATGACGATGACTATGCAGCGACTTATGCATTGCTCCAACAAGCTGAAGAATTAGAAGCAAATAATTTTGAAGTAATTTGGCGTTTGGCTCGCGTACATTTTGATTTTTCAGATAATTCGGAAGATGAAGAAGTAATATCTGAAAATATCTATGCTGGTTTCGATTATGCTAATCGAGCGCTTGAAATGGATGACGGTAGAGCTGAATCACATAAATGGTATGGAATATTGATTGGTAGAGTAGGTGAACTTGAAGGTACCAAACAAAAGATATTGAATTCCTACGAAGTTAAGGACCATACTCTAAAAGCTCTTGAGTTAGACCCCGAAGATGATGGCAATTTTCATGTGATGGGTAGATGGCATTATACATTAGCTGATTTGAGCTGGTTTGAAAGAAAAATTGCCGGTTTAATTTACGCAAAACCTCCCAAAGCTAGTTTCGATGAAGCGGCTGAATATTTTCAGCAAGCTATTGATCTAGCTCCGGATGAAATAAGACATCATGTGTGGTTAGGTAAAACATTTGAAGAATTAGATAATGAAACAGCCGCAAAAAATGAATACAATACAGCCTTGGCAATAACGGCTGAAAATGATAGCGACCGTATTCTACAAAAGGAAGCACAAGAATTATTATCTGAATAACAATTTTTTATAATGAGAACGGGATGACGCGGCTCAAGGAAAAAAAACTGTCGTCAAACAGTGTTTTTAAAGGTAGTTTGTTAGATATTTACTCTGATGAAGTTAAATTGCCAAACGGCAAAATTAAGGTACGAGAATATACAAAACATCCTGGAGCAGCAGCCGTCATCCCGATTCTTCCCGATGGTAAAATCGGATTGATCCGACATTACCGCTACCCAACCGATCAAATTCATATTGAAGTTCCGGCCGGCAAAATTGATCCCGGTGAAGATATAGAGACCACCGCGAAACGGGAATTGCAGGAAGAGATTGGATATATTCCGCAAAAACTCACCTATCTGACAAAGATTAATCCGTGCATAGGTTATAGCGATGAAAGTATTTGGCTGTACTTGGGTGAAGACCTTAAAAAAGTCAATAGTCATACAATAGGTGATGAAAGTATCGAATTTTATCCCATCTCCTTTGACAAGGCGGTAGAATTAGTTTGGACAGGCAAGGTCACAGACGTAAAGACAATCATTTCTATTTTATGGTTAGAGAAGCTAGTAAATCAAAAAAAGATTCAACTTTAACATCAGTTAATAGAATGGACCTGACAAAAACTATCAAGTCCAAAGCCTTTGAAGTTGGATTCCAAAAAATTGGAATTAGTTCACCGACAGAACCGCTAATGTATAATAATTATTTTGATGATTGGCTCGCTTCCGGCAAAAACGGTACAATGAAATGGTTAGCAAACCGCAAGGAAGAACGCAAAGATATTTATAAATACTTTCCTGAGGTAAAATCTGTTATCTCCGTGGCTATGAATTATTTTACAGGTGCCTGTGATAAGATTATTGTAAATGAAAAACAGACACATAAATTCAGCAATTATGCATGGGGAAAAGACTACCATATAATTGTTAAACAAAAGTTGAATCAATTATTAGGTTATATTAAAAATGATTTAAATCAAAATATCATGGGAGTTGTATGTGTTGATTCATCTCCAATAATGGAAAAACAATGGGCTCAGCGTGGGGGTATCGGTTGGCAAGGTAAACATACTATTTTAATTAATGATGAAATTGGAAGTTGGATGTTTTTAGGAGAATTGATAAGATTATTGTAAATGAAAAACAGACACATAAATTCAGCAATTATGCATGGGGAAAAGACTACCATATAATTGTTAAACAAAAGTTGAATCAATTATTAGGTTATATT
>PVMS01135943.1_pt1 | contig 15694 bp, 17 predicted proteins | sample 1853461 | NCBI WGS metagenome assembly PVMS01 (sample SAMN08582032, study PRJNA380276) | Marine sediment metagenome, whole genome shotgun sequencing project. | isolation source: ocean sediment barecode stripped | collected 2017 | reverse complement strand
TGGATGATCTCCGAAATTTTCGACAGTTAAATAGTAGAACACCTGGACATCCTGAGGTTGAAACGCCCGGCGTTGAGGCAACCACCGGTCCTTTGGGGCAGGGGTTTGGTATGGCGGTAGGGATGGCTTTAGCCGAGACTAATTTACGTGCCACCCTCAAAAATTACGATGAATCTGTTGAAGAATTAGTCAGTCATTACACGTATGTCTTAGCCACCGACGGAGACCTTCAAGAACCGATCACTTATGGTACCGCTGCCCTGGCTGGACACTGGCAACTAGGAAAACTGATAGTTTATTATGATTCAAATAAAGCACAAATATCAGGAAGGACTGAGCGCTGCGATTCATCAGATGTCGGGACTGTTTTTGAAGGTTTGGGATGGCATGTACAAAAAATTGATGGTCATGATCACGATGATATTCGTAATGCAATTTTAACTGCTCAAGTAATAGAACGACCAAGTTTGATCGTCGGTAATACCATTATGGCAAAAGGGTTGTTTTCAATGGAAGGCGACCATAACACCCATGGAACGCCGCTACCCCAAGATGAAATTTTCAGCACAAAAAATGATTGGGGTCTTCCGCCTGCAGATTTTTATGCTCCGCAAGAAGTTGTAGATCATTTTAACCGGAAGGTCGGGAAAACAGAATCGAATTATCAAAACTGGAATAATTTACTCAAACAAAAGGCAAAGAAATCAACATTCAAAACACTCTGGGATCAGTTAATTCATAAAAAATTGCCTGAATTAGATTATCCTATATTCGAAGTTGGCACTAATCTGGCAACCAGAAAAGCTTTTGGAACAGTTCTGGAATCTTTTGCTGAGAATATTCCAAATATTATTGGCGGATCTGCTGACCTTGAACCTTCTAATTATACCGGCGGATTTGCTAAAATCTTTGGTGAATATAACCATGCCAACCGCCAGGGGCGAAATCTGGCATTCGGTGTGCGTGAATTTCCGATGGCAGTAATTATGAATGGTATGGCATTGCATGGGGGGCTAATTCCTTTTGGAGGAACATTTCTGGTTTTCGCTGACTACGAACGGCCGGCGTTACGCTTAGCGGCCATTCAGAAATTGCAGGTGATCCATGAGCTGACCCACGATTCGTTTTATGTTGGTGAAGATGGACCTACTCACCAACCTGTTGAACATATCATGTCCCTGAGGGCAATTCCAGATTTAGTGGTGTATCGTCCCGCTGACGCCAGAGAAACTGCAGTTTGTTTTAAGTTGGCGTTACAATCTAAGAATGAACCAAGTGCACTGTTACTCAGTCGCCAGGGATTACCAGTACTTGATTTGACTTACTCAAAAATTGAGGCTGGAGTGCGAAAGGGAGCATACATTGTAAAAAATTGTGATGACCCAGTTGAAATATTAATAATTGCCACAGGTTCTGAGGTTGCACTGGGATTGGAGGTGGCGGAAAAAATGCCCGGTAAAAATATCCGGGTGATCAGTATGCCTTCCTGGGAATTATTTGAAAAACAAGCGCCAGCTTATCGACGTAAACTGATTCCAGATCGAGGGTGCCTCAAAGTGTCTCTGGAAGCTGGGGTTACACTGGGTTGGCAAAAGTATATTGGTCAGAATGGGATCACAATTGGTATGGATAGATTTGGATTATCAGCGCCAAGCAAAGATTTAAAGAAGGAATTCGGGTTCACCGCAGCGGCAGTGGTTAAAGTAATCAATAATTATCTGGCAAAATTATTATGAAGGTAAAAGTTGTATTGGCAACTGACCATGCAGGTTTTGAATTAAAGGAATCTGTAAAACAATATTTGCAGAATTCCGGGTATGAAGTCGAGGACTTTGGAGCTTTAGAATACAATGCTGAAGATGACTACCCTGATTTCATTAAACCGGCTGCCGGCATGGTTGCTAGTTCAAAGAATTGTATGGGAATTATTTTTGGTGGTTCCGGTCAGGGCGAGGCCATGGCGGCCAATCGGATCAAAGGCGTGCGAGCGGCAGTTTATTACGATGGTCCGCAAGAGATTGTTAATTTGTCGCGAAAACATAATAATGCAAATATTTTATCGCTCGGAGCAAGATTTATATCAGTTGAAAAAGCGATCCAAGTAATTGAGGTTTGGTTGAAGACTCCGTTTGATGGAGATCGTCATGAGCGTCGAATTGAAAAATTGGATAAGTAATTCTGTGGAGACCAAATGCCCGCTATAAAAGAAGATCAGATTCTAGATTGTTCAGGATTAAACTGTCCTTTACCAATACTTAAGACAAAGAAGAAAATGGATTCTATGTCGGCAGGTCAGATTCTGAAAATGTTATCGACCGATCCCGGATCAGCCAGTGACGTCAATGCCTGGTCCCGGCGTACCGGAAATATTGTACTTGAATATGATAATGCAGAAAGCACTTTTGTATTCTACATTCAAAAAGTTTGATTTGTAAAAGTCAATATGCGTGATTCAGGAAAAAACACAAAACGCATGGCACTGATCGCCTCGCAAGGAACTTTAGACTGGGCATATCCACCATTTATACTTGCTTCGACTGCCGCTGCAATGGATATTGAAACTTCGATCTTTTTCACATTTTACGGATTATCACTTTTATTAAAAGATTTAAAAATGAAGGTTGCCCCACATGCAAATCCTGCCATGCCTTTTAAACTTCCCACGGATTCAAAGAAAATATCAGATATCAATTGGCCAATCCCTAATCTCGTAAAAGCAACATTGCCTGGTTTTGAAACCATGGCCACCAGTATGATGAAAAAAACGTTTAAGAAACATGGCGTTGCCACTGTAGAAGAACTGCGCGAAGCCTGCATCGAAAGCGGCGTACGAATGATCGCCTGTCAAATGACAATGGATGTTTTCGGTTTTAATAAAAATGAATTTATTGAGGGAATTGAAATTGGTGGAGCGGCGACATTTCTGGAATTTGCAGCAGATTCAGATATTCAATTATTTATTTAATCATACCTTTTGTGCGATCATCAATCCGTCTCTAAGCGGCACTAATTGATTTATAACACGATTGTCCTTTTGAATCATGTCATTAGTCAGGGCAATCATTTCGTCGGTTTTATCCTCTGGATTTAATACAGAACCACCCCATAAAGCGTTGTCAAAAATAATTAATCCGCCAACGCGCACCATATCTACAGCATATTCATAATATTTAGGATAATTCTCCTTATCTGCATCAATGAATATTATATCAAATGGTCCTGATAATTTTTTGATGGATTCCAGGGCTGGCCCGATCAGAATATTAATTTTGTTACCCCAGGGCGATCTGGCAAAATATTTTGAAGCAAACTTTATCCGTTCATTATCTATCTCGCAGGTATACACAACGCCATCCTTGGGAATTGCCTCAGCAAATTTCAGAGCACTGTAACCGGTGAACATTCCTATCTCAAGAACACGTTTGGCGCGTATTGATCTGGCCAGCATCTGAATTACATTACCGACTTCTGATCCTGAAATCATTTCTGATCCTGACATAGTTTTGTTTGTTTCCTCAACCAGATCTCTGAAGATACCTTTATCAACAGCCGAATGCTGCAAACAGTAATCCTGAATAGCGTCTGATATAAACTTGCTCATCAGATATACAACATTAAATAAATAATTACGCCGGTGACTGACACATATAACCAGATCGGTAGAGTTATGCGGGCGATATTCCTGTGCTTGTCAACAATCATATTCCAGCCCCGGTATAAAGTAACAAGGGCCAGAGGAATTATACTGGCGGCTAAAAATATATGAGTTATCAAAATCAAATAATAAAATTTGGGGAAATTGCCTTGGTATTCAGTGGGTGCAACGGATTGATAATGGTAAGTGATATACGATATCATGAAAAGAGTAGAAACACTAAACGCTGATAACATTACACGACGGTGATATTTAACGTTTTTTTGTTTTATAAAATAAAACGCTACTATTAATAGAATCGCCGCAGATCCGTTCAAAATTGCGTTCAGAGTCGGTAAATGCACGCTTAAAAGGTCGCGTCAGAAATAATCAAAATCAACAATGTCGGCAGATATATGACCGATGCCCTGAGAACTAACCTCGCATTTCTTACAGAATAATTTCTCATTAATGGGAAATTGCTTAATAGATACAGGATTCCGATACCCAGTACACTGAAGAAATAAAAATTCCCCGTTAATCCTATAAAAGTTGGGAGTAAAGAAATTGGTATTAGAAATAATCCATTCCAGATCATGTGTCGGACAGTCCGCTTGCCGCTGGAATCAACAATTGGCAGCATTTTGAATCCTGCTTTAGCATAATCATCTTTAAACATAGTGGCAATTGCATAAAAATGAGGATGCTGCCAGAAAAAGAGAATCCCAAACATTATCCAGGCACCCCATTCTAGCTGGCCTGTTGCAGCTGCCCAACCCCCCATGGCTGGTAAAGCGCCAGGTATTGCTCCAATTGAAGTATTTATCCAACTGATACGTTTCGCGGGAGTATAAACCAGGACATACAGAAAAGCTGTCAGCAGACCTAAAAATGCTGTGAGCAGGTTAACATAAAGCACTAATACTATGATACCGGATAAGATTAAGAGGATTCCAAAGGATAAAGCATTTTGCGATGAAATTATACCAGCCGGAATTGGACGATGTTTCGTGCGATCCATCAGGGCATCCTGATCGCGTTCCAAAAAGTGGTTCAGTGCAGCTGCCCCACCCTTAACTAATGCGGTACCGATCAGAGTTATGACCAGGAGTGAAAATGGAGTAAATCCCTTATTGCCAAGATAAAAGCTAAAGGCAGTCGTTATCAGAATCATCAGCATGATTCTGGGTTTCATCAATTCCAGATAAGCGCTGAATTTTGTCCGGGCAGAATGGCGGTTTTCAGTTTTCATGATCTAATTGATTAACTGTTTAATTGTTATTTGTAATTTATCCATTTCCTGTTCATCAGTTCCGGAATAATAACCCCTAATTGAGGCAGTTTCATCTACCAGCGCAAATTTTACTGAATGACCCATGGGTAAATTCTCAGCTGCTAACAAGAATCCATTTTCTGATAAATCAACAATCTTATTAATGTCGCCTCGTAAAAATATCCAACGGTCGTCAGTAACGCCATGCAATTGTGCGTATTCCTGTAAGATTTCAAATGTGTCACGATCAGGGTCAACAGAGATTGATATAAACTGTACATCCTGAGACTTTGAAAATGTACTGTATAGAATTTTCATGTTGCCAGACATTACCGGGCAGGGACCAGGACAATTTGTAAATATAAAATCAATAATACTTATTTTACCATTAAGCATTTCACGGTTGAATTCATTTCCCCATTGATCGTATAAAGTGAATGCCGGCACTTCGGCGATAAGTGGTAATTCTTCAGGATTATTTAAATCACTCCAGGGGATTAGAATCAAAAGAAGCGTTACGATAATAATTAGAACTATCTTTTTTTTATTCATCTTAGTGTAAATCGCTTTTAATATCTTGGTTAGATTCATGTTCCTGATAAAACTGCGACGATGAATTAATCTGGTCGCGTTTTTCAATATTTAATTCTCCGCGATTCATTGTATCAAATAATGTTAAGATCAAAAAGAATGTCAAGAATGTAAGTGCTGCAAAAAATATCACCAAGTTGATCTTATTATCAAAAAACAGGTGCATGAAAACCAGCGCAACCAGCATGCATTTGATGCTTGCGATTGTTAGCGCGATAGCGACATTAAAGCCACCCAGATCAACCAACGAGACTGCCACTGTAATAACTGTCAGTAAGATAAGCGTACCGGCAACGCCCAGATAAAGTTTTAATGGAACATGCTGCTCAGTATGAGATGTTGTTTGCATATTTAGCCTATTAAATAGAATAACGGGAATAAATAGATCCAGACAATGTCCACCAGGTGCCAGAATAATCCGACCATTTCCAGTGGTGTATAGTATTCAGATGAAAATTGATCATTGGAAACGCGATAAATCAGCCAGCCAATCAATCCCATCCCTGATAAAACATGAATTCCGTGCAAACCGGTCATTAAAAAATAAATACTGAAAAATACATGCGGATTACTGCCGGCGATTCCTTGAAAAGTGTAATATTTACCGGGAAGCTGTCCTAAATGAATTTTGTGGCTGTACTCAAAATATTTTATCACCAGGAATATTGTCGCTAACAGGATTGTCACAATTAAATAGCGAATTGTGGCTTTTTTCCTGTCTTTTTGCATGCTGTAAATCGCCAATGCCATTGCTAATGAACTTAATATCAATACGATTGTATTGATTGCTCCTAACTCAACATCCAGGAATTTGTGAGCATTGTAAAACATATCAGGATTTCCAGAACGGAATACAGCATAGGTGACAAATAACCCGCCAAACATTAAAATTTCAGTCAGCAGAAATATCCACATTCCAAGTTTGGAAGCTTCTTTCTGCTGAATTGCGTCAGAAAAATGGTGCTGCAGGAAATCCGGCTTTGGTTTTATATCATTCATTTTTCAGGTTTATAGGTTGGTTCAACTAATATTTTATCATAATCGTATGGTCCATGTGTGATTTCAGGAACGCTTTTAAAATTATGGGGAGGCGGGGGTGAAGTCGTTTCCCATTCAAGGGAGAGGGCACCCCAGGGATTATTACCAGCCGGTTTTCCTCGATATATTGAATGCACAAGATAAACAAAGATTGTGAACACTGATAGGCCCAGTAAAAATGCACCGACGGTTGACAGCATGTTAAAGAATTGGAAGCCTTCGGAATACTCAAAATAGCGTCTGGGCATTCCCCGCATGCCTAATACGAATTGCGGTAAGAATGTGAGATTGAATCCGATAAAAACAGCAATTGCAACGATCCGGCCAAGCAAGTCATTATACATCCGTCCAAATATCTTGGGCCACCAATAATGAAATCCTCCCAGCATTGCGATAACGGTACCGCCCATCATGACATAATGAAAATGCGCAACAATGAAATAAGTATCGTGTAAATGCACATCAGTGCCTAACGTTCCCAGGAACATCCCGGTTAATCCGCCAATTGTAAACAGAAATAGAAATGATAAAGCATAAAGCATTGGTGTCTCGAAGGTAATTGAACCACGAAACATGGTCGCTAACCAGTTAAACACTTTTATTCCCGATGGGATACCCACCATGAATGTCAAAAATGAAAATACCATGGAAGCAAAAGTTGACTGCCCGGAAATAAACATATGGTGACCCCAAACCAGAAAACTGATGAATGCAATTCCAAGACTTGAATATGCGATTGCTTTATAGCCAAATATTTTCTTACGCGAAAAGGTGGAAATCAATTCACTGATTATACCCATTCCTGGTAAAATCATGATATAAACGGCAGGGTGTGAGTAGAACCAGAAAAAATGTTGATATAAAATGGGATCCCCGCCGAGCGCAGGATCGAATATACCGATTCCAAAAGCCCGTTCTAAGATTAACAGGATTAGCGTAATCGCTAACACCGGTGTTGCAGCAACCTGAATGATGGCGGTTGCGTATAATCCCCAGATAAAGAGCGGAAGTTTGAACCAGGTCAGATTTGGTGCACGCAGTTTGTGAATTGTTGCGATAAAATTTATACCGGTGAAGATCGATGAAAAACCCAGCACAAAGGCACCGAAGGTGATGTAGATCACAGAAGTTGTACTGGTAGTGGAATAGGGTGTGTAGAAAGTCCAGCCGGTATCAACTCCCCCAGTTAAAATTGCAAAAATTGCTATTATTGCTCCAGCGACAAAGATGTACCAGCTGGCAAGGTTCAAGCGCGGAAAGGCCACATCTTTAGCGCCAATCATCAGTGGTAGTAAAATATTACCAAGGGCTGCTGGAATCGCGGGAATGATAAACAGGAAGATCATTACTGCCCCATGCAAGGTAAACAATTTATTGTAGAAATTAGCGGTCATGAAATCAGCACCAGGAAAGATCAATTCAGCGCGCATGATTAAAGCTAAAACACCGCCAAACAGGAAGAAAAAAATAATGGCGAATAAATACATTACACCGATTCGCTTATGATCGAGTGTAAACAGCCAGGATTTTAATCCTTTGGGATAATTTAAAAAGTGTTTTTCGGGTAATGTGTTCATAGTCTAATTATCCTTTATGGATTTAATATAAGCTACCAGTGCATCCAACTCGCGATTATTGATCAGGCCCTGGTAAGTAGGCATGACCGGTTGATATCCATTAACAATCTCGGATTGCGGTTCCAATATTGATTTTCGTAAATAATTCTCATCAACTTGAATTTTTGAGCCATTTGTGAATGATTCCATTTTGTCGAACAGTGCCAACATTGTTGGTCCGATTGAAGGTTTTCCGTTGACAGTATGGCAGGCATTACAGCCTTTCTGGATAAAGATTTTTGCACCCTGTTCATCTAAAGGAGTGGCGTCACTAAATGCATTATTTTCTGAATCTTTCCACACTAAAAACTCAAGTTTTGGCAGGACGGTTACGGTTCCAAGCATTTTTGAATGCCCTTCACCACAATATTCCGCACAGAATATATCATGGCGTCCTGCTGCAGTTGCCTCAAACCAGGCCACCGTGTATCGATTCGGCAAAACATCCATTTTCACACGAAAATTCGGCACAAAAAAACTATGGATGACGTCTTCAGATGACATTAATAATTTAATTGGTGTGTCAATTGGTACAACCAAGTCGTTGATCATGGTCCTGCCATCGGGATAATCAAACATCCAAAACCATTTTTTTGCAGTGACTTTAATAACAATTCCATCTCTAGGCGGAATATTCATTTTTAAAAATGTTTTAAAACCCCAGACAAAAACAATTATAACCAAAATTGTTGGAATAATTGTCCAAAGCCATTCTAGCTTGGTATTTTTATCCACACCTGAAGTCAGCTCAAGCGGTTGGCCTTTTCTGCGGCGGTAACGGAAAGAGAAGAATATTAATCCAAATAATACAATTGCAAATATTACCAGCCCGGTATAAAAAATAAAGTAGAATAAGGTATCTACATCAGGAGCGATTGTTGAACTTTGCGGTGGTAGTAATGATTTTTGGTTTTGCATCATTAATCTTTTTTACGCTTATGTTTGGTCGTTCTACGTCCAATTCGTTCACGATACCAAAGCATACTGAAAAATGCTCCCATGATAAGAACAGTTACTAGGCCCCCCAGACGCATTAAGTTACCGGCAAAGACCACGTAACTATTTTTGTCAGGGTCATAATGAAAACAATAAAGCAGTATTCGATCAATCGTATTACCGATCCTGCCTTCTGAAGCTTCCAATAATCCCATCCTGACGTCATTTGTTTTAAAATTAATTCCATATAAATAGCGTGATATCTTCCCCTTTTCAGAAAGCATGAATATCACAGCAGGATGCGCATATTCGTCGCGTTCCTCATCATAAAAATATTGAAATCCTAAAGCGTCTGCCAATGTTTTAACGTTGTTGTTTTCGTCCACGAAAAATTGCCAACTCCCGGCAGCGTCATTAGCAATAAATGATTGGGAGTACTGATCCTGTTTTAGCTGGGCAAGATCAAAGGTCTCATCCGGATCAATGCTGATTGTTAAAATTTGGAAATCATCCCCGGGTGTATATGAGAGATTATCCAGAGCCGTTCCCAAGCCATTGAGAACCAGGGTGCAAAGCATGGGACACTCATAATATGCCAGAACTAGAAGGACCGGTTTATCATTATGGAAATAGGTACTCAATGGGATTGATTCACCTGCGCTATTAATAAAGTTCAGATCCAATGGTATCGTCTTACCTAAGTGTTCGATTACATCAATATTTTCTAATTCAGGTGCAGCTTCGGTAAGCGTTTGAGCCGTTGTGATGGACGAAAAAAGGAATGTGAACAGTAAAGATACTCTGACAATTAAACTATTCAGATTCAACATTATTATTATCCATATTTGATTCTGAGACAATGATTTCCATTGCCTTTTCAATTGGTATGTTGAATTTTTCCTGTTTCTGATCAATAATACCATAGGAATGTATAACTTCCATTTCTTGTTTTCTTAATTCATTCAATACCAGTGATTCAGGCTCCAAAACCATTTGAAAAATCATATCTTCTTTTACACTTAAATAATAATCGCGCGTGAACAGGATCACTGCCACAATTACAATAATGCTGAGAATACCAAATTTTAAGATCGAGGCTATATTGACATCACGCTTTTCATAACCTGTGTTTTTACCGGAATCCTTCATCGTTTATCCATTGCCAATATTGATTGATTCAGATAATCTAGGATCATTAATTGGTACCAATTTTGCGCGCCCGATTTTACCCCAGAACAATCCGATGCAAATACCACCCAATCCAACCATTGTTGACAGGTCTAACCACGATAGATGAACATTATGATGATGCAAATTAGGCATTACTTGCCAATAAAGATCAGCATAGTGACCAATGAGTATTAGTAATGAAATTATAACCAATATAAGGGGGTTGCGCTTTGCAGCGCGAAATATTAGAACTAAAAATGGAATTACTAAATGTATTAAAATTAGAAACATGCTAAAAATTTTCCATGATCCTTCCCAGCGGTGTAGAAACCATACGGTTTCTTCGGGTATATTGCCATACCAGATAAGGAAATATTGTGAGCCAGCGATATATGCCCAAAAAACAACAAAACCAAAAACAAAGCGACCAAGATCATGATAATGTTCAGTTGTGATCAGATCAGTTAAATAGCCCTTTTTCTGAATATAAAATATTATAATTGTCAAACTAGTCAAGGCTGCCACGAAACTTCCGCTAAAAAAGTACACCCCGAAAATTGTGGAGTACCAGTTGGCATCTAAGGCCATGATCCAGTCAAATGCGGCAAAGGAAACTGTCAATGCAAAAAGGAAAATACTGGGAGCGCTGATTCTTTTTAAACGATGAATGATGGTCGTTGAGCCATTATCCTGTTTAATTGAAAGCTGATATAGTTTTCGTGAAAGAATGGCCCACGAAAACAGATAAATGCCAGACCGAATAATGAAAAATGGCACATTGAGAAATGCTGATTTTCCGGAAAGCAATACATCAGCTGCAACAACTTCCGGATTGCTCCAATTAAAAAGATTAGGGATTCCGAATAGCAGCGGTAAGAATAGCACAATAAATACGGGTAAAACTGCCATAATTGTCTCATAAATACGCCGTAGGACGATGTTCCAGATCGAACCAGAAATATTGTTTATTAAAGTAAAAAATAAGGCCCCCAATCCGATAGATAGCCAAAACAGGAATGCTACTAAATAAGAATGAAAAAATTGATCAGCATTATTGAATAATCCAAACGTTGAAACGATTAAACCGCTAAATCCCACAGCAAAACCTAGCTTCTTTATAAAACTGGAATCCGCTGTCTGAATTATATGTTGTTCAATATTATTCATTTATTCAATTCTGATAAAATTTCAGCCGGTACATCCTTTTTGCCGGCGTTCTGGCTCCTCTGCAGGGCTCGGACGTAAGCTACAATAGCCCAACGATCTGGTACCTTTACCTGATGCTTATAAGCCGGCATATTCCTGACACCATTGCTAATAGCACTGAATATTTCCCCGCCGGACATAGTCCTCAAACGATCATCATGAAATGAGGTAGGCGGTATTGGATATTCATATTTTGTCACAATCCCCTGACCGTTACCGATGGCGCCATGACAAGGTGAACAATAAATACGATAGCGTTCTTGACCGCGTTTTAATAATGCTGCAGTCATAGGAACCGGTAAGCCCGCAATATATTTGCCGTTCGCTTGAACACCAAGATAAAATTCTGAGTTTTCATTTAGTTTACCAGATGCAACCGTACCATCTACAGGTAAGCGCATTGATGATCCATCGGAGAATATTGGATTTTCTGACTGCGCTTTATACTTCTCCTGGTTGTCCATATTAGGATTAAGGTGAAGCGGTGGTTTATCTGAGTGGCGTCCTCTGGAACAACCGAATACCAACATTAAACAAGTTATGATTAATATATTATGAAGGAATATTTTTTTCATTCTTCCTCCATTAATTCGATCTGTTTGCAGCCCAGTGATTTACAGAAGCGAGTGGTGCTATTGGGATCAAATTTTGGATCATCGGCGTCAATACTAATAAAAAATCCATCATCTGAAAATTCATTAAGGATATTTGAAAAGAAATGAGGATGATGGTATTTTGGAATTCGATTCAATTTAAACATCCCCAAAACGGCACCAAATGCACCAAATAATATTGTCAATGCAAAAGTGACGATAATGTAACCTTGCCAGGCAAAAAATGGTTTACCGCTAATTATCAGTGGGTATTCAAAGGAATGTACCCAGGTTTGCAACCCCAAACCCACCAGTCCGCCAAAAATAGCACACATACCAATAATAAAACCGAGCGGTGAGCGCCTAAGGCCCATTGCTGCATCCATTCCATGAATTGGGAAAGGCGAATGGCAATCAAATCTCTGGTAATCTGCCTCACGGATTTTTTTAGCAGCAACCAGCAATTCAGCTGGATTTGCAAATTCGGCCGTTAAACCATGCACTTTTTTCATGGTTTATCCGCCGTATGAATTCTATTATTATAATGGGGGTCAGCCTGAGGCAGCACTGATTTCACTTCTGACATTGATATAATCGGTAAAAATCTGATAAACAGAAGAAATAATGTGAAAAATAATCCAAACGACCCAACGAATGTCAGTATATCCCAGATGGTGGGTGAATAATAATCCCAGGCCGACGGCAGGAAATCTCTGGACAAGGATGTCACTGTTATCACAAATCTTTCGAACCACATTCCAATATTTACAAAAATTGAAGCGACAAATAAAAATTTAATATTTCTTCTTAGCCGTCCGGACCAAAATAATTGTGGAATGATCACATTACATGATATCATAATCCAGTAAGCCCAGGCGTACGGCCCAAAGGCACGATTGATAAAAGCAAATCCTTCATAAATATTTCCACTGTACCAGGCGATGAAGAATTCAATCGTATAGGCATACCCGACCATTGACCCGGTTACTAGCATCAATTTTGCCATTTTATCAAAATGATTGAGCGTAATAATGTTTTCCAATCCGTAAAATTTGCGCGCAATTATCGCTAACGTTAAAACCATTGCCAGACCCGAAAAGATTGCCCCTGCAACAAAATAGGGCGGAAAAATTGTAGTATGCCAGCCGGGGATCAGCGCAGTTGCAAAGTCGGTGCTGACTACGCTATGTACTGAAAGAACGAGTGGAGTTGATAATCCTGCCAGCACTAAATATGCTAATTCATAATGTTGCCATTGGCGATTTCCTCCACGCCAGCCGAGTGCCAGAACGCCAAAAACAATTTTACGGATACGCGATTTAGCGCGATCCCGCAGTGTAGCGAAATCCGGGATCATACCGGTAAACCAAAATAATAATGACACTGTAAAATATGTTCCAACGGCAAAGAAATCCCAGAGTAATGGACTTCTGAAATTTGGCCACATTCCCATTTGGTTGGGTATTGGGAAGAAATAATGCATAAGCCAAATTCGACCCACATGTATTCCTGGAAATAGCAGGGCGCAGATCACTGCAAAGAGCGTCATTGCTTCTGCAAACCGGTTAATAGAGGTTCGCCATGTTTGCCGAAATAATAGTAAAACCGCTGAAATTAATGTACCGGCGTGACCAATGCCGACCCAGAAGACGAAATTAACAATCGCCCAGCCCCAGCCCACGGGATTGTTAAGACCCCAGATTCCAGTGCCTTGCCATACCAGATAACCGATTGATCCTGCTAAAATCATTAGTGCTGATAATGCCATTCCGAACGCCAACAGCCATTTTTTATCAGGTTTGTTTTCGGTTATACTGCTGATCTTCTCAGTAATATTGTGAAACGACTGCTGGCCAAGAATCAGCGGTTCAGTCTTGGCAACATTCTTATCAGAATACCGATCGTTAATTTTTATAGCAGTGCTCATAGATAGCTAATATTAATTTTATTCCAATGCAGGATTGGGATTACGGAGTTTCGCAAGATAAGAAGTCCGTGGTTTTGTATTTAACTCTTCCAGTAGCGCATAATCCTGATGCTGCTGCTTCAATTTGGAAACCCGGCTATTTGGATCAAGTATATCACCGAAGACAATTGCGTCAGTAGGACAGACCTGCTGGCAGGCGGAGATTGTATCATTGTCGGTCATTGCTCGATTTTCATTCTTGGTTGTAATCTTCGCATTATTGATCCTCTGGACACAATAGGTGCATTTTTCCATCACACCTCTAAAGCGTACTGATACGTCTGGATTATTAGCCATCTGTACAATTTCAGGTGTATCCTTGGTATAATTGAAAAAATTAAATCGCCGGACTTTATACGGACAGTTATTGGCACAATAGCGCGTCCCGATGCAGCGATTATAGGTCATTCCATTCAGTCCGTCTTCAGTATGAGTAGTCGCGGCAACGGGGCAGACCTGTTCACAGGGTGCTAATTCACAGTGCTGACAGCCAACGGGCTGATATAACATCTCAGGATTATCCATGTCACCCGTATAGTAACGATCCAATCTGATCCAATGCATCTCGCGCCCTTTTTCTACTTCAGCTTTGCCGACGACCGGGATATTATTTTCACTTTGACAGGCAACAGTACAGGCATTGCAACCGGTACAAACATTTAGGTCAATCGACATTCCCCACTGTGGACTCTCATCGTATTTATGCTCTTTCCACATTGATTTTAATGGTGGATGTTCCACCAATTCATCCGTGAAATCCGGATTTTCCTGAAATTCCACCAAGGTTGTTTCCCGTATCAAACTTGGCAGCCTTTTCTGTATTCCTTCGGCCGCTAATTTCTCTAAATCTAATCCATGATGATCTTGCGTAATTGCCAGTGGATATGTTGTATTTAGCGCTGTAATAGAGGCGCCCAGGCAGAAATCAAGGTCAGAGATTGTCTGAATATTATAAACATTCTGTCCAACATCATTCCCGACTTTTCCGGCCAGTGTCCTTCCAAAACCCAGTTCAAGTGCGACGGAGTTGTCAGCCTGTCCTGGCATTATCAATACAGGTAACTTGACTGCGTTCCCGTTATATGAAATTTCGATTAGATCTTCGTTTTGGACTTTCAAACGTTGTGCGGTTTTCTGACTGACTAAAGCAGCATTATCCCAGCAAATTTTTGTAACTGGGTCCGGCAATTCCTGAAGCCAGCTTACATTGGAGTATTCTCCGGCATAAACCGAATTGGACGCTCGAAAAACTAATTCAATTTCATTTTTAGCACTTGGATCAGAAGATAGAAATTTCATTCCCAGAACTGAATTGACCGACGAATACAGTATATTTGTGTTTATTGATTTACCATTTTTTATACTGTAATAACCATCATGCAGCACTCGTCGCCAGCGCTTATCAAAACCAGCATTCTTTAATATTCGATTCCATGTTTGTTGCACCAAGAAATAACCATCCAATGAATCACCGGTATTGATCAGATTTAAAAATTCAATTTCACTTTTGCTGGAAAAAATTGGCTGAATTTGAGGCTGGACAACTGCTCTAGTACCGCTGATAGTTCTGGTATCGTTCCAAGCTTCCAAAAAGTGGCTGCGCGGAATATGCCAATTACAGAGAGCAGAAGTTTCATCAAAATGTGAACTTATACGAATCGTATTCTGAAC
>PVMS01024363.1_pt1 | contig 15696 bp, 16 predicted proteins | sample 1853461 | NCBI WGS metagenome assembly PVMS01 (sample SAMN08582032, study PRJNA380276) | Marine sediment metagenome, whole genome shotgun sequencing project. | isolation source: ocean sediment barecode stripped | collected 2017 | reverse complement strand
TGCTGCTGCTTTTGCTTTTGCGTCTGCTGCTGCTTTTGCTTTTGCGTCTGCTGCTGCTTTTGCTTTTGCGTCTGCTGCCGCTTTCGTCTTCGCTGCTGCTGCTTTGGCGTCTGCCGCCGCTTTCGTCTTCGCTGCTGCTTTAGCTTTTGCATCCGCCGCGGCGGATTTTGGAGCGTGTGCATGTTCGATAATAGTTACTGGCGTGCCTTGAGGATGGGCAGATATTAAAGGTGAATTAAGAATAATGGAGCCGTGTCCAATAACCGATCGGACTTCGCCGGAGCCGGCACTTCCAATACGGACCACGTCACCTTTGTGGAAGATAGAGCTATCCGCTACAGGCAATTTTGTCTCCCCTTTTGTAACAGCGGCGCTAAGTGTGCTGCCCCCCAAGGATGGTTTATGGGTCTTTGGCTTTGGTTGTGAAGGCACACATCTCCGTTTACCGCTTGCGCCTGCACAGGCATTGCTAAAGCATTGTTCAGAATTAGTACAACTGCTATGAATAGCCCCTGTCCCTTGTTTACAGACAGCTTTTCCATCGGTGTCGACATAACAGTTCGCGCTTAAACAATTTTTGGATTTTTTACACGGCTTTCCTACAGAAATTTGGGGGAGACACTTCTTGGATACGCAACTTCCACTGTGACACTCCTTATCGGTTTTACACGGCTGATTTCCCTTTGTGTGAGATTTTTTTTCGACTACGCATTTCTTTGTCGCCTTATTCCATTTTGCCGTGGGGTTTTGTGCGCAATTCCATTCATCTTTTCCTTGAGGGGCCGGGCGCCCACCTTTTCCACCTTTATCACACCATTGTTTTTGTGCTGCATAATTGGTGTGAAGTGTTTGGAAATCTAAAACAGCATTGGGTCCTTTATTTTGATCTGGGTGGCATAATCTTACGTCTTTTTGGAATTGACTTTTAAGAGCCGAACATGGGGTATTTGTGATAGTAAATGGCTTACATAAGTCTTTGGGTTTAGGTGCGGAGTGCGCTTTTCGGGGTGCAGATACTAATTTGATATTTGTCGGCTTGATATCAATTTGTGTTGAGCCGGGCGCACATATTGAGTTTTTACAGTGGTAGCTTTTGCAATCGCTGGCGGTTTTGCAGCCAGTTCCGGGTGGTTTCGCCCCAGTCTTAACATTGAGATCTACTGTGTAGAGACCCGGCTTTTTACTCTTACTTTTAATTGTTCCCTGTTTGCCGTTAAGATCAGATCTACCTTTTAATCCCTGCACAATAACTTTATCGCCTGCTTTAAAAGAAACTGGTGCTTGGGCTTTTTGTTTCATTCGCGGAGCCTTTTTAGTTTGTTTTGTGCTTTGGCGGTGAGCCTTTGCAGTGGTAGCCTTTGCTGTGGCTTTGGTAGCCTTTGCTGTGGCTTTGGTAGCCTTTGCTGTGGCTTTGGTAGCCTTTGCTGTAGCCTTAGAAGCAACATTTTGTTTTTGTTGTGCCTTTTTTTTTGCTTGTTTTGCCCGGAAGGCTGCTTTGCGTGCAGAGGCGGACGTTGGGTCCTTGGCTGCTTTCGTGGTGGCGGCGGCTTTTGCGGAGGCTGCCTTGGTAGTGGCTGCATTGGCCTCCTTCCTTTTTTTATTTGCCTGCGCATTTTCTTTGTTTGCATGGCTTGTAGCCGCTTTTGCCTTTTTCTGCAATTTTGCAGCAGTTTTTTTGGCAGCAGCTGCTGCATGGACTGACCTTTTAGTAGGAGCCTTGACCCCTCCACGCCGGAGACTTTTGAAGCGCAAATTTAATTGTTTATGTCTTTTTCTAAACGTTCTTCTAAATTTTTTTGCCCGTTTCTTCATTCTCCCACGACGTCTTTTAATGAATTTAAATAACTTTCTTGTTTTTCTCTTTTGTCTTATTCTTCTTCTTTTGGTCATTATATACATAATTTTATATTTTTTTATTATTTAGTTATATTAAATGAGTACGCAAGGTCCTTGCCAAACAGCAACATCTCCCATCAATATAAGTAAATCAGCAAAAGATTGTACAAGTATTTGCAATTATCAATATTCCTATGGATTAAGCGATTGTCAATTAACCAACAAAGGAGATTATTTGAGTATTATCACAAGTCAAAGTGGAAATAGTGTTTCTTTTAATAATACGATATATAGTCTTATAGGATGTCGTCTATATCGTCCTTCTCTGCATACTTACAATGGAAGCCACGCGGACGCCGAATTAATTCTGGTTCATGGTGGTAGTGGCGGAAAAAATTTATTGGTCTGTATTCCCGTGGTGAGTGGAAGCGGTAGTTCACAATCGGCTAATTTTTTTAATGCCTTTGTTCCTTTAGCCCCCCAAACTGCAGGTGGTAAAACGAGTGTAAATGTTAATAATTGGTCTTTGAATACCGTTATTCCAAAAGCAGGATATTACTTCTATCAGGGCACGGCACCATTTCCCCCTTGTACTGGGAGCTTTAATTTTGTAGTATTTGATAAATCCTCTCCTGCATATATATCAGTATCGGATCTTCCTCATTTAGAAGCAGTGATAACTGCCCAAACCTATGTTGTTAAACCATCAATCCCAACGGGATTATTTTATAATCGTAGCGGAACTATAAACGGTGGAAGTAACGATGGCAAAGAATCTTTTTCTGGCAGCAGCAGTGGCAGCAGTGATAGTGAAATTTATATTGATTGTCGTCCTGTGGGACAAGAAGAGGATGATGACGATGAGGACGACACTGTCTATACTATTCCTAAATTTAATTTCGAACATGATGAAGATAAGATTAAAAAGTTTTTTAAAGGGAAAACAGGTACAACTCTTGTATCGATTTTGCTTGGCATAGTTGTATTGATGATATTAAAAAAAATATACAATATGGCATTGAACCGATTGTTCAAAAAATAAATCCTAATATAATAAATAAGTTAATGTTATTATATTAATGAAGGCGGGCTGCATCATGAAGTTTATCAAGCATTGGTTTGTAGGAGGGTGCTGGTAAACGTCCCACTTCAATGGGCAACATTTTACGAATAACTTCTTCTTCAACAGTCAAAGGGAACTGGTGGGTTGGGGTTAAATTACCATATCTTGACGGCAATGGCACTTTAACTTGTGTTGGTCGTCCAATGGGAAGATTTCCAGCAGGTGCCGCAGGTGGAAATTCAATACCGCTCGAAATAAGGCGATATGCCGCTACAATACCCAAAGCTCCTAATAACGGATGGGCAAACAGCAGAGAAAGCGCGCCTCCAATGATTAAAACCTTACCAAGAAGTGTGTGAGATAATTCTTCAATGCTTTGCGGTACTGACATGTCAGATACGATAAATATCGCTAACAAAATAGCAAGTGTATAATGATGCATGTCTTTTTCAATGGACTTCATTAAAGACGTCATATATCATATTATTATATTTTTTAATTCATAAAATTGAATAATATATCTAATAATATTATCTATATAAATGTCATCAACATATCTTGGGCGACGTGGGTATTCAGTTTATAAGGAATGTCTAAGTATTGAAGAACAAGAATTGATAAGAAAAGAGCTAAAGGTTACACCCTTTGTTCCTAAAAGTTCAATTGTTAAACCAACTCCTTTTACGATTTATAGAGAATCATCAAAAAAATTTTACCTTCCGCGTTTTTATGGAATGAAAACATACGGCGAGCCTGATACTATTCAGATTGGAGCGGGGGAAGGGATATCGCTATCTTTTAAGGGGGCACTGCGTCCTTATCAGTTGCCGGCAGTAGATGCTTATTTAAAATGTGCTAAAAAGGAAGGCTGTGGGCTTCTTGAATTGTATTGTGGTGCCGGAAAAACTGTTAGTGCATTATATATTATTACTAAAATAGGTGTCAAAACCCTAATTATTGTCCATAAATCCTTTCTAATGAATCAATGGGCAGAACGAATACGCGAATTTATTCCCGGGGCGCGTATAGGACGCATTCAAGGGGACGTTATAGATATCGATGGAAAAGATATTGTGTTGGCAATGTTACAATCCCTCTCAATGAAGGAATATCCCAGTTCACTTTTCGATAGTTTTGGACTTACAATCATTGATGAAGTTCATCATATTTCTGCCGAGGTGTTTAGTCGCGCCCTTTTCAAAGTGGTGACGCGAAATATGTTGGGGTTATCGGCGACTATGAAGCGAAAAGATGGATTGACGAGGGTATTTAAAATGTTTTTGGGAAATATTGTCTACACGAAAAAACGCGATCGTTGTGACAATGTGTTGGTCAAGGTGCTGCATTATAGTCATCCCTCTGAGGAATACAATAAGGAACTATATAATTTCCGCGGGCATGTAAACTATACAGGCATGATTAAAAAACTATGTGAGTTTACTCCTCGTAGTGATTTTATTGTTCAACTGTTGTCTGATATCTTAACTGATGGGGAGGAGCAACAAATAATGATACTTGGTCATAATAAGAATTTGTTGATCTATTTACATGATACAATAGTTGAGAACTCACTTGCATCCGTAGGTTATTATATAGGTGGTATGAAAGAAAAGGATTTGAAAAAAAGTGAAACAAAGAAGATTATCATTGCCACTTATCAAATGGCGGCGGAAGGTTTGGATATAAAGAGTTTAAATACCTTATTGATGGTGACACCAAAGACTGATGTTTGTCAAGCAGTTGGTAGAATTCTTCGTAAAAAAGAGGGGTCCCATATAATTTTAGATATTGTGGACATACATCCTATATTTCAACGACAATGGAAAAAACGTCGTTCTTATTATAAAAAGGAAAAATATACAATTCAAGAGATTGAATTGAATAATTATCTAAACCAAGATGAATGGGTGGTCACTTTTAAAAATGGTGAGAAATTTGATAAGCGTGCAAATAAATCGGCGCAGAATAAGTTATTGATAGGAAAATGTTTGATTGATTAGCGCTTTCTTCTTCTCCGCCGACTTTTACGTCGTCCTCCCTTCCGGCGCCGGCGTCCCCCACATTGTGTTGTATTATTAGGGGTTTTAATAACAGTTGGTGGTGGAGGTGGGTTCACATCGCCGTCCAGTATGGGGGAGGCAGATCCTTTCCCTGTAAAATGGTTGTAATTGTCTACACAGTTTCCTGATCCACATGCATCGTTTCTGGCGTATGTTGGTGGGTTGGCGACTTCCCAGTTGCCGCCATTGGGTGTGGCATATCCGGGCGTGCTAGGAGTATTTGATCCAAACTGGTAATATCCTCCTCGGCGGCGGCGGCGGCGTCTCACGCGGCGACGGGTTCTGCGGCGAGTGCGTCGTCTGGTTTTGCGTCTTGCTTTGCGGCGCCCACGGCGGCTACGGCGGCGGCTTTTTCTTTTGCGGCGGCGGCGACGGCGGCTCCCCCCGCACTGCGCGTGGCATTCTGCTGTGACCGGCGCATAATTTGTTAAACTGGGGTCAGCAGCAGTATAGCCATAATAGGGTGTTCCACCACATCCTCCACAAGCTCCTCCGCGGGATCCCCCCTTTTGCGGAGGCAATGCGCCCCCATCGCCGCCAAGAGTTGTTTGTGTCCCCGGGACGGTCGACCCAGAAGAAGTTTTCTGATTAGGGGCTAAAGCACCATAATTAACAGAGGCTGTTGGTGGTCTTGCTTCCTGATCGTCATAGTCGGTGCCACGAAGTGCGGAACTTCCGTATCCTCCTCGCTGGGGAGGCGGTGAACCGATAAACTGGTTTGAGGACCCAAGATCTGGGTCTTTGGCTACTCCACAATTATTGGTTACTTTAATTGGTGGTCTGCCAAATTGCGGCTTTCCATTGGGATTAAATCCATATCCTCCACCACGTTTTTTACGCTTACTCTTGCGACGTTTTCTTTTCCCCCCTTTCTTTAGAACGCCGGCAGTAGCAGGTGATGCAGGCGCACTTCTATTAATGTTATAATTACCTTTAATGGTATAACCCGTTACCGATCCCTGATCGCTGCCAAAATCGCCAGCGTAGTGTGAATTATTTGCATTTGCTAATTCTGCTACCATGTATATATATATATATTCGCACTATTTTTTTTCTATTTGGCAGATAATTTCTCGTTTTGCGATTTGTTTATCTTTTTCTATTTTGAGCGGCTGCCAACGATCAAACTTTCTATTATAAACGCACAACATATTATGAATTCGATTTAAGTGTACATATTTTTCTGGTCTAATATCCTCGAATTCATCCTCATCGTCGCTTTCCTCTAACGCATCTAAATTTCTATTTTCTTTAATATCCCTAAATAAATTATTCATCATTTTACTGGTATTAAAATCGGGAATATGGCAGATGCCATACTTATAAAGGGTATCATCCTTTAAGATACAATATAAAAAGTAAATCTCTGTTCTAATAGAACTACGTATACTAAATACGGCATATTTCTTCTGTCTGATATATTGATTGAGATAGGCAGATCGTCGATGAAGCATGCGATGCTGGATATGAGACGGTGTATAGGAGACATTGTGAAACATTTCAGTTGTAGTGTAGTGGTTTGTTTCCATATATGGAAGACCAAATATAATATTATCATTCGATAGTATAATTTGTTTCAAATATTCGTTTAATAGGGTATATTGCACTTGTAGTTTTTTATATTGGCTAAATGTAGATATGTTTTTGTTCATAAAATAGAAAATATCTTCAATGCTAAAAAACTGTCGTTTTTTGTATAAAAAAAATGTCCCATAAAGAATAGTTCCGCTTTGTATGCATAAGTGAGGACTAAAAGAGGCTAATTGCAGTTCAATGTCTTTTATTTTGTTAGCTTTCTCCAGCTGCATGGATAGACAAATAGCCTTTCCTTTGTATTGTCGAAACCAAATAAATCCTTTCTCGCCCTTTGGGATAATTAAAAATAATTCTGTGTGTGAAACTTTCTTATAAATTTTTTTCTCATAAGAAAGTTTGGTAATGGGGAACTCTTTTATAATTTTTTCCTTATCATGAAATGTAAGCATCATACAATAAATAAAACTGTATCTTTATAATGTTTGGTAACTATTATTAAATAAATTGTTGCTTTCAGGTAATCCGGCAATAGGAGAAGAATCCTTTTCATTATTTCCTAATCCTTGCAAATAATTTTTTAATTCTGCCTTCATATCCATCTTTGTTTCATTACTTGGCATTTGTGTGGATTTGGTTTCCAGTGATTGGTATATTTCTTTATATTTTTGTTCTGGTCGATTGACTAAATCTTTTATTTTTGGAACTGTAAGATTTTGTTTGAAAAATATGTATAGATAATGGATAAGACTAATAATAATAATGGAAAGAGTAATCTGTTTAACAATCCATAAAAACATTATATATAGTTTATATTACTTTAAGTAAGATAATAACGAAGAAATATCTTCATGTAGCGTCTTTTGATGACTGGCGTGTTGTGATTCAAAATAATAATCGGTTATATTTCCTTCACAGCTTTCTATAACAAAGGATGTTTGTGATTTTGGGTGTATAGTAAATATGGATTTATTGATTTCTTTGGTAATATTTTCAGGGGGAAGTCTCCAATGTTCTTCACTCATATCTAACATTTCGGTTTCTGATGATAAAAGGGTATAATTATCAATATAATCTTTGATGGTAGTGTCTTTACTATTTGGAAATGTGTATTTATATAATTTATTTTCCATCATTTGGTATTGACCATCACGGCAAATAAATAATGTAAAGCTCTCTTTTTTTTCTTGTAATTTTTTTAGATTAGTGCGACTATGTATTATTAACTCGAGTATATAGTGTTTCATCTATTTAATTATGGTATAAACTATTTAAACCTATTTGTTATATTCCAATATACGTATGGTGAAGTTTGTAGCTATTAACAAATATGGTATTCCTGAACAGGCATCCCTTAAGGTAATGGAAAATCTTTATAAAAAGTGTCGATTTCGTAAAAAAGATGATTTTGAAAATAGAAAGACGTGGTGTTTATTGGTGAATAAGAATCAGAAGATTTATATCCATATTTTTGCTAAAAATACTGGTCGCCCTATGAGCATAAATAAATATGAATTACCTCCTCCTATAGACACTGATTTGTTCTATGGTACTGTGGCAGTGGTAGCTTCCGCGGACGAGGCGAATACAAATCATGTGGATTTAACGGTAGATATGTGGAATCAAATATATGATAAGTTAATGGGCGGTTTTGAAGATTTGGATAATGATGAGAATGATCCTGAGGAGGAAGAGGAAGAGATACCAGAGGAACATCGTACAAAACATGGTTATTCTAAAGAGACGAATTTTGTGGTTGATGATGGGGAAATAGAATATAATTCAAGTTCGAGTTCTCCAGAAGAGGAGGAGTATGATTTTAGTGCGGATGATAGTGATTGTGATTCTTTTCACAGTGTTGGTGATAAAGAGGAGGGGGGTGAAAATGAGAAGGATGAATTTGCTCCAAGTGAAGGCGAGGAGGAGGAGGAGGATGCCGATTCGGAACTTTCGGAAGAGGAGATTGAGAAAGAAAATTGATCAAATTTAATATAAAGAAAAATAAAATATTATAGTAAATGAAAATCATAGATCCCTCAGCCTTCCGAGAAACCATCAGGAATTCATTTAAAGATTTCATTCCCAATGATATAAAGCGTATAAATTTAGAAAAGGGAGTGTTTAATTATGTTATCCGCCAAGCCAAAGATAAAAGGATTGTGAGGAAATGGGATAATAGTAACTTTGTTATCTTATATTTGAATAAATATCGCGCTGTCTTTGCAAATTTGAATAATCAAAGCCATGTTCATAATGATTTATTATTGAAAAAAGTAAATAGTGGTGATATTCCCCCACATACAGTTGCTGCCATGAATGATCGAGAAATGTTTCCCGAAAAATGGAAAAGCATGGTTGAAGATAAAATAAAACGTGATAATAGTATGTATGAGGAGAATTTGGCGTCTGCTACAGATGAATTTAAATGTTATAAATGTAAAAAGAAACAGTGTACGTATTATCAAATGCAAACTCGATCAGCGGATGAACCCATGACGACATTTGTATCTTGTTTGAATTGTGGGAATAATTGGAAATGTTAATATTATAATATTATATAATATTAATGAATTTAAGAGGTCCTTTACCAGCACCACCTCCTTCCAGAGATATTTCTTGTAGTGTTATAGATCAGCAATTATATAAAAAAAGATTTCCTTATGGGCGATGGAATAATACAAATAGTAATTTAAAACTTTTTCCAATGACTATTTGTTACGATATTTGTGGAAATATTGTTCGGAAGCAAACAAAAAATCTGTTTCAAAATACTGCGATGCGTATGTCTCAAAAACAAGCATATTCTTTTTTAATGCGGAATGGTATAGGACCTTATACTCGTTAACGCAATCGTTCTAAATCATTAATTTTCCAATATTCACTCGCACCATTTGGCAAAGGGCGGCGAATAATAAATGGAATTTTTCCCTCTTTTAATTCCTGAAGTGCAATTGTATATCCATCGATCATATCTTCGGTTTTTTTGATAAATGGTTTTGCACCACAATTTAGCTGTTTAGAACGGACACCAAGAATTTTTGTTCTTTCATATTTTGTAAGGAAGGGTATGGTTTTGTGCAGCGGATCGATAATTTTCCCTTCTGAATCTCTAACGACATTACTTAATGCAAGTAACTCATCAAAATTAATCTGAACAGCTTCAGGATGTAAATTAAGCATATATTCATTCTTTTTAAATACCTGATCGAGTTTTTTATACATTTGGTCATCATCCTCTTCATCATCATCGCTATCTTCATCAGAATCGACAGATTTTTCATCCTCACTTTCTTCATTGAATGCTTCAAATAATTCCCGGTCTTGCCCGCTTAGCGAAGTAGCCTTTGTATAAAATGTTCCAAAGGAATCTTTGCTGCATCCTGTTGGCGCGGATAATCCTTGTCTTTTTAATTCTGCTAAATATAAGCCCAATCCTCTTTTATTCTTAATTTTATCATCATTGAGTGCCTTTCTAATAATATCGGCATGTTCTGCAGGCGGATATATATATATATGAATGCGATTAGGTTGCCCCTTTTTTTTGATAATTTCTTTATGAAATCCTTTACATGGTAAATTATTAGGTCGTTTTAATAGATTGACCTCATCGTCTTCATCTCCGGCGCTCGAGCTTGTGGGCGAAGAGACTGTGTTGTCGGCTTCTTCCTTTTGTTCAAATTTGCTTTCGGCGGCGGCTGTGACGATTTGAGAAGCCTCTTGAATATCCGCCGCTGCGGGGCGTGGATTGGAGGTTATGATATTCGGTAATTCTTCAATATTCAATTCAAGATTATCTGTGGTAGTGCTATTCTCCATGCTATTACTCATTTATAAACTGTATAGATACTTTTAAATATATTCAATTTAAATTATCCATCGTCCATATAGTATCGCAGGCACTACATAAATATACATATTTCATATTGTTGTCATCGTATCGTATATAAATAATATCTTTTTGTTCATCTTCAGCGCAGTTTTCATTGGGACAAGGGACATTTTTAACTCTCGGCAGCGTTGGATCATACTTGGTAAATTCATTTACAATATTGGAAAATTTCTGTTTCCCCCGTTTTAAAAATGTTTTAGAAACACAAATATTGTCCTCAGTTATAATTTCTTCTTCGTCACCACACTTTCGACAGTAATAAATTAACTTATTTTTATCTTTATCGGCAAGACGAATGTAATACATATTTTGACATTCTTTGCAAAAATGCATTTTATATATTCTATAGTATAATATATTTATTTCAATTTATTATATATCTCTGTAATTCGTGGCAATAAATGTTCATAATTTATAAACACTTTTAAATTATATACTCCTACATGTGTGGTGGTAATTTCTGTTGTAGAATTAGATTTTTCTTCTATTATCTCCTTTTCTAATCTTTCTTTAATATTTTCATATTCATTTAAAAAGTGGTTTTTGATAAAAGAGAAGAATGGAATGAAAAGTGCTGGGAGATGACTTTGGTTTACAATTCCTAATATTGCACATTTATAATTTTGAAATTTAATTATTTTGTTATAGGGTATGAAGTCGCGGTGTGATTTTGTAAACCCTGGTTCATTGAGCAAGGGCTCATTATGAAATAATAGAATTAGCGTCAGAAGTATAGACCGAATAGTTTGACAAGAAGTCCATTGTTCCCCCTTCCATGTATTTAATATGGATAAACAGACCTTTCCATTTCGATATAAATTCGGGTGAAATCGTGTGACACCATCACAAGTTAAGAATTTTAGTTCTGGGGGCGCATAAGGATAATTGTATGGAAATTTCCAAGAAAATAAATAATTACCATCTGCGTAGAGTGAATCGGGCGGGCCAATAATAAGAGAGTATCCCTTTAGCATATCTTCTTCATCATGTGCGTAAAATATACCTTGATCAGTAAGTGGGTTACGTACGATATCCTTTATATCAGAAATTAGTCGATGTTGGGTATCGCGTGTTATAATTATATTTGGGTTCGTTGCGGTGGTCATTTAATAGTGTTTATATTTAGACATTTTTAAATATATTTATTTTATTAATAACGCCCGCGGATTATGGTCACGATAATTCAAAAACTATTTGCTCAACAAATTAATAAAATTGAGTTAAAATAAAATAATAATTTATAAATAGAATATCTATGAAAAGTCTGGATAAATTTCTAAAAAATCATATTCCAGATGATGGACAACCTTGTACTCACACTCGTATAGGAAATGCATCATTAAATCTTTATGGAGGTAAGTATTATATTCCTGCTGATGATCTGCCAGAGTTTTACAAGTTATATCATAAAAAGGTCTTTGTGGATCAGCAAGATGAATATTTGGTGGAAAAACCCAATCCAGCGGGATTTCCTATTTTAGTAGACTTAGATTTTAGATATAGTGAGGAGGTTGACGAGCGACAACATACAGAAGAACATATTATTGAGATTATTCAAATTTATCTTGAGAATTTACACAAAATAGTACAAATAACTGCGGCTGTATCATTTCCTATTTTCGTCTTTGAAAAGCCGGATGTTAATACTTCATTGCCTGATGTAACAAAGGATGGTATTCATATTATTATTGGTATTTTGATGGATTCTATCCAGCAGCGCATGTTGCGCGATCTTGTGTTAAAAGATATACAAAAAGTTATTGGTGAGTTGCCAGTAAAAAATACAATTGAGAATATTGTAGATATTTCTGTATCGAGAGGGACACAAGGGTGGCAAATGTATGGTTCAAGAAAACCCCAGAATCAAGCATACAAAATTGTTAATTATTACAAAACACAATATGGGAATGGTGAATGGGAAGAATTGGATGAGGTTGATATTAGTGAATTTGACACAATGGATCTTATGTTACTGGTAAGTGCCCAAAATACTAATCATAATACATTTGATATTAATGCTACTATTAAAGCAGAATATGATAAGAAAAAAAGTTCTATAAATAGCAAAATTGTAAAGAAAGCTACACCACAAATGCAGTATTATAATATTATAGATTATTCCAAATTTACGAAATGCGAACAACTACAAGAGACCGTGGGCGCATTTATAGAATCACTTTCTATGGAGGAATATAATATCAAAGAAATTTATCAATATGTAATGGCGCTGCCTAAAAAATATTATTGTGATTATGACAATTGGTTGCAAGTTGGTTTTGCGCTTCACAATACTGACCGTCGATTATTTTTGGTATGGATGCTTTTTAGTAGTCAATGGACATCGTTTGAGTTTTCTAAAATAGAGGAATATTATGAGATATGGAGTGGAATGCGCGATGACGGTTTGACAGAAAGATCGATTGTTTATTGGGTAAAGGAGGGTAATCCAAGTAAATATAAACAAATTTACAATAATACCATTAGTGCGTATATTGAGAATAGTATATCTATTCCGACCGATCACAATTTGGCATTGGTATTATATAAAATGTATGAGGGGCAATATGTTTGCGCAAGTATTAAAAATAGAATTTGGTATGAATTCAAAGACCATAAGTGGGAAGAAGTTGATTCGGGAACTACCTTGCGAAACCACATTACAAAAAAGATAGGATCTTTGTATAATAAAAAGATTGGCAGTATGAAAGAAAAATTAGAAGCTGATGGAAAAGGAGCAGGCGCCTTGCAAGCAAGAATACTTGCGGCAGTTGGGATAAGCATGAAAATGGGTAATGTAGATGGCAAAAATAGAATAATGCGAGAAGCGCAGGAATTATTCTATAATAAAAAATTCTTTGAGAAATTGGATTCCAATCCATATTTACTACATTTTACAAATGGGATAATAGATTTCAGTGTAGAGAAGCAGAAACATATATTTCGGGATGGTAAACCAGATGATTATATATCATTATCGACCAAACATATTTATATTCCGTATAATAAGAATGATGTAAAACAGGCGACCATTAAAAAGGAAGTCGACTCGTTTTTCGGAAAATTATTCACGGATACATCTCTTAGGCGTTATATGAAAGAGCATTTGGCGTCAACATTAATCGGGACAAATGAGAATGAGACATTTAATATTTATAATGGGGTGGGGAGAAATGGTAAATCTAAATTGGTTGATTTGATGGGAAAAGTTCTTGGTGAACTAAAAGGTGTTGTTCCATTATCTTTGGTTACACGCAAACGTGAAAGCAGTGGGAAGGCGTCGCCAGAATTAGCAAGATTAAGGGGGGTTCGCTATGCAGTGATGCAAGAGCCATCTAAAAATGATAAAATTAATGAAGGTCAAATGAAGGAGTTAACGGGGGGCGATGCTATACAAGCGCGTGCGCTTTTCAGAGACCCAATAGAATTTAAACCACAATTTAAATTAGCAGTGTGTACAAATAATTTGTTTGATGTTCCGAGTAATGACGATGGAACGTGGCGTCGTATTCGTGTATGTGAATTTCTATCGAAATTTTGTAATAATCCTTCATCCAATAAAAAAGATCGAGAATTTCAGGGTATAATGCCAAGTAAATTATTGGCAAAATTTGATGATTGGTTGCCAGTTTTTACTGCACTATTGGTGGATATTGCGTATAAAACGCAAGGCAAGGTTAAAGATTGTGAAATGGTAATGGCGGCAAGTAATAAATATAGGGGGTCGCAGGATTATTTGGGAAAATTCTTTGATGAGCATATTATCAAAGAGGAAGGCGCAGATCTTAAATGGACAGATGTATGGCATGAGTTCGGGGACTGGTATAGAAATAATGGTTATGGGCGTGATGTGCCGAAACATAGTGAGGTTAAAAATTTTATGGAAAAACGTCTCGGGTTGTACCCGAAAAGGGGATGGAAGAACTACCGTTTACTGGGAGTGGAAGAGCTTCAATAATATTTTACACCTTTGAACATTTAAAAGGTGTAAAAAGTGACGTGAAGCGGGGCGAGCGGCGGGAGCCATCTTAATCATATTTATAAGTCAACATATAATCTCTTTGTTCTTTTGTGTTTTTCCACGGTTTCATTATTTTTAAATAATCGTTATTATAACGTTTGTTATTATAAGTATATTTAATATTATTAGACATTAGCAGTAAACTTGGTACAAATGTTCCAACGCTCCATATTATATTTGTTGCTCCTAATATTAGTTTTATGTCTTGTTCTAAACTATTTTTATTATATATCGCATTTTTATATAAACTAAGTAATTTATCTACAACAGGATTTTTTTTATCTTCGCACACAAGTATAATTTTTTTATATTTATGTTTATCAATTCCTTTAATATAATATGAAAGCGGAGGAGGGATATATGCGTTGCCCCCCTCGTTGAACACATCACCACTTCTTATATGTACTACTAATTCATCTATATTTAATTTATTTATGTTTTTTATTAAAAATGATTTTTTTAATAAATTAATTTTCTCTTCATGATTTTTTTTATATATATCTATGGGATAAGGCAAGTTACCCCTATTGAAAAAATGGTTTGCACCCTTCGGGGCAGTTATAATTGCATTATTATTATATTTACTAAAAAAATCTGTTATTATTTTTAGATTAAATAATTTGTGTTTTACTTTAAAACAAACCTTATGTTTATAAGTTAATGCAATATCTATAATATTACAAATTTGAACAATATTATTACCCAGTCTTCCATACCATTGTTTTAATATTATTCCAGTGTCGCCGTCATTGGCGGTCTGAGCACGCACACGAGCGGCTTCTTGTGCTAACGCGCGCTTGATCGATCTCGGCGAACGCGCGCGCGCTCGGCGTTGAGAGTGGAAGGGTGGAAAAATATTTGATGGATTATCCTTTTTCATGTTATATAATTACTTTTTAAATTATTCTGTGTATGTTATTAGCTACCTTGGACATTTGATAAGATATGAGATCTTCAAAATTTGATACTTTTTCTTTGAAATTTTGTTTTGCATTTGGAATCCCCCATGCAGGCATTGAATTTTTGACAATTGACCACAGTGTCGGCGAGGGACACATAGGACCCGGCGTAGGCGGAGGAGGCACCCAAGGCGGTGGGGGGACAAATGGTTTCACTGGCGGAGGAGCAACTTTCGTCGCTGGCTTGGATGGGCAGACCGGTGGAGGAGGAGGTATATATATCTTGATAGGGAATAGCCATGTAATAAGAGGTTTTATGATGATGGGAAGAAATAACAATGAAATAATTGCGATTGCTACTATTTTTTCTGTATAAAGTTGTTGAAAAATAAAAAAAT
>PVMS01056338.1_pt1 | contig 15701 bp, 8 predicted proteins | sample 1853461 | NCBI WGS metagenome assembly PVMS01 (sample SAMN08582032, study PRJNA380276) | Marine sediment metagenome, whole genome shotgun sequencing project. | isolation source: ocean sediment barecode stripped | collected 2017 | reverse complement strand
TACGCATGTAGATGCTGATCACATAGACGGCATTATCAGGCTGCTGCAAGATCCGGAACTCGAATCACTCGAGTTCAAGGACATTTGGTTTAACGACTGGAAGCAACTACAGCCCAAGGTCACTGGTGTGCTTGCCGGGGTACAGGGCGAGTTCCTTGGCGCATTGCTGGAAGATCGGCAGTTACCTTGGAACTCGCATCCAAAATTGCACGGCGGGCCCATCATGGTGCCCAACGAGGGCGATCTCCCGGTATTCGAAATCGAGGGGGGTGCGACTATCACGCTGCTATCGCCAGGTCCGGAGCAGCTGGACAATCTGCGCCGCAACTGGAAACAGTCTGTGCGACGTGCCGGTTTTACGCCGGGAAGCCGCAGCGAGGCACTGGAACTATTGAGGACGCGATCGCGCTATGGCCCACCGCCCGGTGTCCTGGGAGGGCAAGAAGATGATTCCCCTGCCAATGGATCGAGTATCGCGTTCATCCTGGAGTATGACGGCGATAAACTATTGCTGACAGGCGACGCGTGGGCCCCCGTATTGGAAAAATCCATCCAACGATACTCAAAAAATGAAGGTGCACCTGTTGATGTACTCGATTTCAAGTTGCCCCATCATGGTTCCTTCAGCAATCTTAACAAGAACCTGATTAAAGCAGTTCGGCCCGACCGATACCTGATTTCTTCTAGCAGTCAATATTACGGACATCCTGACGCCGATGCGATTGAGCTAATACTAAAACACCATGAGGGCGGGAAACCGCACTTAGTCTTCAATTACCTCAGCCCAAAGACGAAACCGTGGTCCGATAGCACCCGACAAGAAGAGCGAGACTATGAAGCGCGTTTCCCAGGCGGAGCCAGCTGGGGGGTGCCGGGGAATTGAGGTTCGGGCGAACGCCCATTTCGGCACGTGGGCGTCAGTCTGCTATTTGGCCTATGGTTTCATCTATGGGTAGTTAGTTTTCTACACACCTACCTTGGGGTAGGGAAACGTCCCTAGCGGAATCGCCGGATCGACATGTGAGCGGATTGCTGCGTCACAAACCGCGTAACCCCAGTTGATGAGACGTTTCTGAATGTTGTCGTCAAGGCGCTTTAGTCGCGTTGCAACATTTGCCAGTTTCATGGTGCGCTTGTGTGGGCAAGGCAGTGTTGATGAGACGGGATAGTCTGCTACGTCAGCGCGTATACCCCAATAAGCCCCATGTCGTTGACCTGCTTTATAGGCTGTGATCAGCTGCCGTACTCTCAAACTGCGCACTTGATTGTCGATGATGTTCAGGACACGGTAAGCATGGCGAGCCCAATCCTCTTTGGGTTCACCTTCGGCCTGCATTTTGCCACCGGCATCGCTGACCAACACGGTGTCATACCGTTTGTAAGCGGTTTCCAGACCCAGGTTGTCGTAGACGCCGCCGTCGGTCAGTACCAGCTCTGATGTGAACGGCTCTTTCTGCAAATCAGCTCCGCTGCCAGGGGTGAAACTTTGTGGATTAAGATCAATGTGTACCGGCGAAAGCACGGGTGGAAATGCCGATGAGGCGGCAACAGCAACTGCCAGTTTAACCGTGGGATTTTTTACTTCTCCTACGCGCCAGTCACGCATGTAGGGCTTCATGAATCGCCACAACGCACCCGACTGGACATTGGTCGAGTTGATCACAAAGCGTGGGAAGTCGTCGGGTAGATCTTGCAAGGTGGCCTTACCAAAAAGATGTTTACGGTAAGCCTTCGCAATTTTGTCGCTAATGGTACCAGGTAACAGAGTGCCACCGATGACGGCGGAGGCATCGATCGTCTTGGACGCCATTTTGCGAATTGGGGCAACGACCTCGGGTACAAAATCTTTCCTCACATCCGCAGGATTAAAGCTGAGTTTTGTCCACTTCAGCCCCAATACGCCCGCCGTGATCGATCCTCCGGAGACGCTTGATATGCGTTTGAGATCCTCCAACAGACCGGCTTCATATAACCGCCAAAGTACGCCGACGTGAAACACCATGGCGCGGTAACCGCCACCAGAAAGACACAGTGCCATGCCCGGTTCCAGTTTTGATTGCGTTGCGCCGGCGCCCTCGAGGTCAACGGGTGCGTGTGCGTTAGATTGCGTGTTCTCTCCATTTGTCATGATTTTATTCCTCTCGATCTATCGTGATCATTCTTGGGTTTGCCACAATATAGGGGCCAGCGAAGTATTCTCTGAAAGGGTGCAATCGACTCAGAGTCTCGATTACAGTGACCGGTATCCCCCTCAATGTTGAATAACAGCGCGACATAAATCAGGATAGTTCAATATTACGGAGGCTGCAGGTTTATGGGGATATAAATTTGACGTACGCAATATGGGTCTTGAACTTGATCTTTGAATTATCTTTGGCCAGGCCCGGCCCAATGCAGCGAGACACCATTGGTAAGTCTCGGTGATATAATGGAGTGATTGCTTTTTTTTAAACCACTTTGAAAGCTTATGTGCCAGGCAGGATAAAATTCCAGGGTAGGGTGGTCGACGAACTGCCAGTAATAAAGGAGATTCAAGGGGGTTTCATATTACACCTGTACTCAAACCCTGGTCGGATACTGAGATTCGCGTTGTTCAAGCCCGTTTCAGCGTTTGGTTTGGGATTATTTTTGGCAGGCTATACCAGTGTGATTGTTTTTTTTGGATTTTCCGGCGGGCAACCTCAACTGTACCGACAGAGTGGTATCTGTCCCTTCGCCCCCAGTGAGTTGTATAAATACGGCGATTAGCGCCAAGGTATGGTCCTTGACTCGATCATCGTCGTCGGATGCCCACGGCAGTTTTGCATAGAGAGAGGAAATTACGCCGGGTAGCTGGATCCAATCTCGAAGTTTCTTATTTAATCTGTCCTGTTGTTCTTTGTATTTCTTTCTGCTCCAGGGATCGTTGCTACTGTGATAAATATCCCTCATAATATCAATGGCGTCATAGAGACGAATAATGTTTTGGGCCCAACTAAAGCCTTTATCTGCCGCTTTCCGATCCCTCATTCTCTTATGTGATTGCCCTGGTGTACCCGATCCTGGCCTCCCGGTATGTCGTCTTCCGCCGAGTCTTTTGCGTAGTCTTCTGCCGCCCTTTGTTGAGAAGAAGCTAATCATATCCGATGCACTCTCAATCTTTGGTTGATTCTTGCGAAGATTGTTGATGCGGATAAAATCGTCCTCATCGAAGACTTCCAGGCTATCAATAGCAACTATCACGGCGTCAAACACGTGCTCTCGTGTTATCGGTCGCTCGTGTGAAAACAGCCTGATGAGGTGGTCGTCGTTCCACTGAACGCCCGCTATTACCTCGGCTTCTTCGACAATATCGAGTGTGGCCCCGGTTGATTCGTATGCCCTGGCTAAGGCGATTTTCTTCTGGTCCTCGCTGATAATACTGGCGTCGACGAAGCCCTGCAGGAAGGCAATCAACTCGTCCTGCTCCAGTTTGTCCTCTTTGCGGTTAAATGTGGCGCTTAGTCCGCCAACGCCTGTGAGTTTAGCGGAAGACAACTGCGCTACGCTGATTAACTCGATGGATCTGCTGTCTCGGGCCAAAGTCTGCGCCTTTTGAATCGCCGCTTTCGTGCCTACCGTGACCATGCCCGTAATTTGGTCCTCGATAATGTCTACTTTACTGGTCAGTATGGATTGTCTTTCCAGTTTGAAGTCGAGAACGGTGAGGGCAAAGCCCAGAGTCTTCCGTGACTCGACGAATCGACCTAGCAAGCATTGATTGATCTGGATGCCTGATTCACCTTGATCGTACAAAGCGACCACGTTGTCGGGCCTGCCAGCCAGTAAGTCATCGATCTGATCTGCGTAATGCCTTGCTGCGTGTGGCGTTACTGTAATATCGGCTAGTACGCTGGTGCCTCGCGAACGGGAGCGGTAGTAGCTAATTTTGGCTGCCAACTGGTTTTCAGAAAGCACCCGCACGGTAGTTTCGATTGCACGGAGGTAGGACAGATATCTGTCAAAATACACTAGGGTCTGTTGTTTGATTGTAGCCAGTTTTTTGTCGGCAGATTCAATGTTTTCCAAGGCCGGATGAAAGGCGGCCAGGTTCGCTTTCTTGACCACGCCGTTAACCAGGTCTTCCGATTTGTTGGTGGCTGTTTCCAGGAACCGGTTAGCGATTTCGTCAATTGCCATCTTTATTTTTGCCTTTATCACGGCCTTAATGTCTACCGGGCCCAGTATATCGACAATTTCTTCACACTCATTCACGGCGAGATTGTCAAACGCATTATCGATAACTTCATCGATGACGAGAATGGCAGTGCTTCGCCAGCTCTTCCCCTTATCATTGAGGCGTTTTGACAGCTTGGCCTTGGCGGCATTGATAAAAGGCGTTTCTCCGGCAGGATTCAGTGCGCGCTCAATAAAATCGAGCCAAATCTTCTGATTGGAGATCTCTCCCAGGTGTTGCTTGACCGAATCCTCAAATTGATTGGCAAATGTCCATTCTGTTTGCAATAGATCAATCAAGTCCTTAGCTTCTTCCAAAGTGCCGCTAAGGGCTTCATGGATTGGCAATAACGGTTGGGACAGATCGAGTTTCACGCCGAGTGCCGTACCCATGCCAGTTGTGCGCGACTCTTTACTGTCCAGTTTGATATTGATGTTGCCGTCTATAAGCCGCGATACCCGTGTTTCGAAGGTGCTGGTCAGGCTGTAGTGTGCCCTGATCTTTAACTCGGCACACACCAATGGGCCATAGGCAAGTGGCGCCACGACACCGAGGCTTGTACCCAGCTCGGCCTCACCCTGAACGTTATAAACCACCATGATGAGGGAGGGTGTGGCAAGAAACTGATTATGGATATAACCATTGGCGAAAGGAACGCTGATGCCCTTGATGTCTTCAACGAGCGCTTCCCCAATCATACGACCCGGTTCATGTTTGAAGTAACTCTGGGTGGCCACCTGGTGCTCACCGCCCCCGGTGGCGCTTATTGAGGCGAGATTAAATGGCCAATTAGCGGCTGAGTTGGCTTGGCCGTCGCCAAAATCCCGGCACTTAATACGGCTTTGTCCGGTGGGATAAGATCCCTGACAGGAACAGGCGGCGACGCGTATGCACGCAGGCTGATATTGGATTTGATCTCAAAGTCGAATTTTCCGGCCAGGGAACGGGCGAACTTAAACGATGCTTTGTACTGCAGTGGCCATGATATACTGCCAGGATTCCGGTTCACATAATCACGGAATTCCTTGATAAGTGGCCTAATGCCCTCGGGAACACTATCAGTGAGATATTCACCCAGAAGACCCCATATCTTCTCCAGGCTGGTAATATCGACCTCAGCCGTGGCCAGCATCGCCTCAAATAGCTTTATTTGATTGGTGGGCCAGTAATTGGCTGGTGCGAGATATTGGTCAATCGCTTCAAAGACATTGTCAGCGCCAAAATCTGTGAAGTCTTTATTTGCAATATCGCGCAATATGAGAATGGCTCGAATTAGTTTCAGTTCATTTGCGACTTCTTCCGATAAAGTGTAGTTCACGCCCTGCCTGTGTACGCAATGCATGCCGGGGGTATCTTTGCTCGTAAACGCATTACAGGCACTGCCCACTCGACTAATTGCGAGAAACCATGCTGCCACCGGTTGCGCTGACTCTCTCAAGCGAAACCGTCTACTGGACGCGATCAACGCAATCGGCACCACGGGCACGATTGACCAAGAGTTAAATTCAGGCCGTCCCTCAACTATAGCGTGTCACACGGTCAGCTAGCTGTGCACCAACCCCCGACGAGAACCCTTTTAGTTACTGTGATCAGCGCGATGGTGTACAGCACAGGCGTCCAGCCCAATAACGACTACTGATGGCTCATGCGAAAGTAACGAAATCGTAGTTGCGGGAGCCAAGGCCTCTAGTCCGCTGGCACGCCTCATATCCCTCGCGAGTGCCCTCATCATTGGTGTTACCTTCGATGGTATGGAATGTTAACGCGTCGGGCCGTCCACTCGCACTCAAGGCGAAACCGGCATGTGTCCAGTCTGTTGAAGTTCGGCGCTTCAGGAAAATGCAACTCTCGCCAAGTGAGTTCCATGGGACTGTACCTCTAGCAATGGAGCGACCCGATACGAAGCTGGCTGCATTTTTTGCCTGGGCGGCCAGACTGTCACAGGACACGGAACCCTTGATCGCGGCCTTACTACCTAAGTAGAAATGCGCTTGATGCATAATGAAAGAGACGAAACCCGCACACCAGGCCCAGTCTCTTCCATCGTTGCCGTCACAGTAGAGACGCACCCAGGGACCCTCATTCTGACCGCCGATCTCCATCGGATGCTGCGCAAGATGCTGTTGAGCAACTGCGCTAATAGCGGCGGCTGATGACATGCTCTCTATCTGTGGCGGCGCTTTCAGTGCGTTGCTCATCGGCGCCACTAAAGCGCTCCATGTCGTCGCATTAACCCTGCCACTGACAGGTAGCGATTTCAGCTGTTGAAAGTCTTTGACACAGGCAGCCGTCGCAGGGCCAAAATCGCCATCAATGCCAGTTCGACACTGATGAAAGTTTAGCCACTCCTGAATGCGGCGTACTGTGTTGTTCCTCGCGTCTTTAGCAACGACTCGGGGCGGTGCTTTGAGCTCCCTACGAATATAACTGGGTAATTTATCGAAATTGATGCTCATTTTCGTTCTCCTTGTATTCGAGTGAAGGCATTCAGGTAACCTATATTTGCAGAGTGATTATTCGTGAAATAGCGTCACCGAAATCCTCTGTAGAAGTCAGCTGTGTTTCCTGTGCCAAGGTATTCACTAACTTTTTTCGCGGCACTTCAGTCTGCCTTGCTACTGACCCATGAACGCCCTCCATTGTAGAAAGAAGGCTATGCATTACTGAGTCCGAGCGCTCTATGCAGGATCGCTTTTTCTGAAATAACTCGAACATGCTTTTGGGTGTGGCATTAAGGCTGCCATGGTGTCCGACCTTATAAACATCAACTCCCTCCAAGAGTTTCTTTACCCAGTCCTGTTCTAGAGCGTACATCCAGTTTTCGTACTGGGCGTCACCAGGAAATAGAAGCCTTTTGTCTCCCACTTCAAACAACAGCATTAAACTGGTGTTGTTCATTGCATAGTCCAGGGAGCGCACGATGGATAGAAGCTGTTCGCCGCGGGCTTTACGAAGACGTCTGCGAAGCCACCGGCCCCACACGGGGTTTTTCACCTGTTCTGCATTAGGAAAAATGGGGGGGGAGTCGATCGCGCTGCGCGTTGCACTGGCTTGAAGATGCCAGAACTCGTCAGAGTCTTTGGAACGTTGCTTCTTGATAGCGTCAGACTGATCAAGAGTAGGGGGCCCCAATACATGCACTTTGACCCCGGGCAACTCGCGAGCCAGTCGCAGTTGCATCTTGTGATAGGCATAATAAGTTCTTCGCCCCATCCCGCGCAGGTTTTCCATTGCCTTTGCATTGCCCAGATTATTGTCACCCAGTGTCCTGAGCTGCGCTCTCATGCCTCTCTCTTCCGCGAATGCATGGACCTTACTCTGGGTTATCATTGCGCCTGAAAAAACCTGCATATCGGCAAGCTCCTTGACGAACGCCGGTCCGTGGGAGCCGTATTTTTTTGTTGGTCTTGTAGCCTGCGGATCCGCGCGCGGGTCCTCCGTCCAGGGCATCACCACGACACTGGGGTTCAAGTCATCAATGACTTTACCCGTGCCACTCCCTCGTTTGTTCTTGGCAAAGCCGTGCACATGATCCTTATGCCGATGGGTCGCGACCACGACGTCCAACTTACCCCCGCAATCCCGCTTGATTTCCTGGGATACCTGCCCTAACGAATATTGGTTCTTCCTGGTGGAGCCGAAATCAATCAAAATCGAATGTGATCGCGTGGGTGGCGGGTAGTTGAAGCGCAACAAAAAGCAGTCCCCAAATCCGACTTGATAGGTAATGGTATCAACGGAGGTTGGCGTTCGAGTCGTCATCACGTTTTCCTCTCGCTATAGGGGTCCTGCAAGCTCGGTCCGCCTCCGCGCAGGCGATGCAGTTCCGCCAAATCTATCGGTTTGGCGCCAGCATCGTCGAAATGGCCAGTTTTGAACAAATGGTCGATTCTTCTTTGTTGCTGCGCACTGCGCACGCCACTTCCTACGTTAAGCTTTAGGCGGCCATAGTCATCAAAGATAAGGGCACCACCGCCGTTTAGCGTAATTGCTGTCCACGCATTCATGCCCTCGGGTTTCCTTAGGCCGTAGTCAATCAACTCGTCAGCGCGAATTTGCAGTGTCTGCACATACTCGGCAACCATTTCGCGGACGATAAAACCATCTGCGTTTACGCGCACTGTGGGACGTACCGATTGAACCAGTGTATAGGCGTCTTTCTCAAGTCCCAAAACCTTGCGGTTTTCCCACACAAAGCGAAATACCTCTTGAGGATCCCGTGTCATAGCCTCATGTCGCGTGTGATCATAGTTGACCTGGTGCTGCGGTGGATTCCAGGTTCCGGCCTCTCCAACCGACTCACTGACTTGTGGGATGATTCCAAATGACATGAATGTTTTACGAAGCACATCACGATACCCATACTGACTATCGTCCGGGTTTAAATCCACATCTGCGGTCAGCAATGCACTCAAGTATTCACTGAACTGTAAGTCGACCGGTGGTGTGTAATCGAGCGCCCTGATGGCTATCGTCAGTAAGTGGTCCGCCGCTTTTGCACCCTCGCGTACAACATGTATTCGATCAAGAGAGTTCACACCGCGCCGTCCGTGTGGGAAGAGGCGGCGAACCCAAACTTCCAGAAATGCGTGAAGTATTGCTGCCACAAGAATCTCGCCGCGGTCATGCGGTTCGAGCAGATTCCTAAGATGGCGAGGTGAGCGAGTAAGGTCAAGTGAATGCCGCAGCGGTTGACCGCGCACACTGTTCAGTTCGGAGCCCATTTGTTCGGCGAGTTGCAGTAGAGCCGTGCTCTTTAGCTTGTCGACGGTCAGCTCATCCCTATCCATAACTAGGCTATTGCCGTTCTGCGAGCTACTCAAGCGCAGCATAGCGTCAACGACTTCACGCAATCGAAGTACGGATAACAGCGCGACAACATCCGAGAAGCCTTCGTGAAATGCTGCTTGGTCCGGTGAGGACGGAAGTAAATAGTTTCGCCGTAATCCATCGATTAGTGCATGGGTGGCTTCGTGTGCGACGATATCGTGTGACAGACAGGTGAAGATCGTCTTCCTCTGCCCAGGAAAATACCCAAACATAAGCGTCTCTTGATCACGGGAATAGTAGGCATTCGCATCTGCGAATGCGTGCGGCACAACCTTGATTTGGTGTGCACCCCGATCAAAACCCCAACCCACCCTGCGACCGAGCGCTCGCTCGAACCGGTCAAGTGTACTCATCACGATCGCGTAGACGTTCTGCGCATGAAAGTTCGGGTCATCGATGAGCTTGTTTGGATCCTTTTTTTCAAAGGGATCACCCTGCGCAGATGATGCAGGTTTTATAAAACGATCAAGTGTACTGTCGTAATCAATCACCTTAACGCGGAAACCTGTAGGACCTGGGTCCAACACCTCAGCCGGGATCACTACCTGAGCCGTTAGGATCTTGCCATTCATTCTGACCGTTGGGTCCTGTGCAAAAACAGTTAGCCGTCGAGTCGCCATGGAGTTGTCCGAATAGCCCATATCATCTGAAATCCTGTGCAGTATAGATAAAATATGTATAGCAGCTGTGCGCAGATGCGCAAGGGTAGAGTCTTTAATGGGGATCATCTCCAATTTAAATACTGATTAATGCCAGTCCGTTGGCAGGAGATGCGTTTGGGCTTCTTGGAAGGGTCAGGCATGGTCTACAAAGCCAAAAACGATAGCTGGACACTGACCGAGGCACTGAACTGAAATCGTTTCGCGTTGATGACTTCTTAGTGTGATTAACGGTGTGGCCTAATTGACACACAGCGAGTGTGGGCTACACTATTTCTGAGGTGGTAGTGGAAAACGGAGAAACCCCACTCTAGGCTAGCAGGGCAAGACTGGGTATAGGCCTGACCCAAGCCATATGACCCAAACTCTGATGGGTTGGAGTGCATGCACATGCGCCGAGAGGGAATCTGTTTTCGATAATGGAACGGGCGCTCCGGTAGAGCCTCAGCGCCTGCCCGATACACATTATTGTGTTTCCATTTATCGGTCAGTAACTAATTGATCGAACGCCATCTGATGTACGCAGGTTGGATGAAGACGGGGGAGGACAAAATGGCCACCAGGAAAAACAAAATCGGCAGTGAAAGCACCGAATCCACACCCAGCTATGCGTCTGAGAAAGTGGGGCGGAAATTCTGTGACATGCCAAGAATGGCTACGCGGCTACTGTCACCAGGCCTGGATCCCCATCGCGCGGACTTTGTCGCCAAGCTCAGCAATATGTGGGTCAATGGCACTGTCATTCACTACTGTTTCTTTGAGCATACGAAACATGATTCCCCGGAACGTTGGACGGGGCGTACAGCAGACAAACGACAGGTTCGAAAAGCGTTCCAGCAGTGGAAGGACTTAGGCGTTGGTCTTGAGCTTATGGAAGTAAAAAAACTCGATGAAGCAGAAATTCGCATTGGTTTTGATCAGGATGACGGTTCATGGTCCTATCTTGGAACGTACCCAATAAATCGCATTGGTAATTCTAGCCGAACCATGAACTTTGGCTGGTCACTCACTACGGCGCATGGCAAAGACACCGCGTTGCACGAGATCGGTCATGCACTGGGCGCTGTGCACGAACATCAGAACCCCTTCTCAGGCATACAGTGGAACAGGCCTGCCGTGTATAGCTATTTTGGTGGCCCGCCGAACAACTGGAGCTCCGACAAAATTGACCATAACATCTTGAACACACTGACAGAGCGCGAGGTAGAGGGCTCGGTTTGGGATGGCGACTCAATCATGCATTACGAGTTTCGTGCCGATTTCATCGAGGGGCCGCCTCCTTTCGACACAAGGGGGATACATCCGAAAGACGGGCTGTCTGCCAAAGACAAGGCATGGGTCAAGCGCTTTTACCCGCCACTTTCCAGAAGGGACTATGTTGAACTGCGACCATTCAAATCGGAAATCATCCAACTTGAGGCTGGAGAGCAGATAAACTTGCTGATTAAGCCGGATGTAACACGAAAGTACACACTGCAGACATTCGGCGAGGCAGATACGTTGATGGTGTTGTTTGAAGATGATGGAAGCGATGATCCAATCTATCTTCAGGCTGATGATGATAGTGGTACGGACTACAATGCAAAGATAGTTCAGCGACTAATGGCTGGAAAGACCTATATTCTCCGGATTCGCCTCTACTACGCACAAGCGACCGGTGAAACTGCTGTTATGCTTTGGTAATGTGCTTAACTGCTGGCGCTTCGTGTCTTCACATTGGAGATGCTGTGCGGCAGAGGCGTTGGGGACACAATCAATATTTGCAGATTTGCAGATTTGCGGGTACGCAGGCAGCGCCGTGGGATACTTCAAATGAACGTCGCGCCACAGATGCCTGTCTAGAATCGAGAGATAGGTTAGGCCGTACGCCGATGACCCATACCTGGTGCAGGGGTCAGTTAACCAGATTCCGATGAGTGGGATCTTTCGACGCAGACGCCCACCAAATATATAGGGCGACGGCACAGATTGAACGACACTTTGTCTAGACCGGTGGGTTCGGCCACGTTTGTTTTGGTAATTTCAAGAGAAGTCTCATGCAAACAATTCATAAACAGGACGCTTCAGAGACGTCAGCACATCGACCGACCCCCGAGCTAAAACCTGGTCGTAGTATCGTTTTGCTATCCGACGGTACAGGTAACAGTGCCGCCAAGCTCAATAAGACCAATGTGTGGCGACTTTATCAGGCCCTCGAACTCAAAGATGGTACACAACTCGCCTTCTACGACAATGGGGTCGGCACCTCGGGCTTCAAACCGTTACAAATTCTCGGTGGCGCTATCGGCCTTGGGCTGGCACGCAATGTCCGAGATCTTTACAGTTCTCTTTGTCAGCACTACCGAGCGCCAGATAAAAGCCACGCGGGAGACCGAATCTACGTTTTCGGCTTCAGTCGCGGCGCCTTTACAGCCCGGATACTGGTAGATCTGATCACCAGTTGCGGCATTCTAGACCCGTCAAAGTCAATCCCTGCTGGAGGATTCTCAAATTCATCCACGTCGCAGCTCCCGCTTAATACTGAGCAGGGCCTCCAGCAAGGCACCAAACTTGCCTACAAGGCCTATCGAAGAAAATATACTGCCCCGTTTCTCGCACGAATATATCGCAAACTCCGCGATAAACTGCGCGGGCCCATTCCAGACGTCCAAACCTTTCGTCAATGCTACAGCTACCTTCTGGATGAACCGATTGAGGCTGTCGGGGTATGGGACACTGTAGCCGCCTATGGCATGCCCATCGAGGAAATGAGCGATTTTGTTAATAAGTTTTTCTTCACGCTTCGATTCGAAGAACAGAACCTGAATCCCAAGGTTGGCCGAGCTTATCACGCTCTGGCCATCGATGACGAGAGACATTCCTTCCGCCCGTTGCTCTGGAACGAGAAAGGTGAAGAGAATCCCGAGAGAATCCAGCAAGTATGGTTTGCCGGTATGCATTCAGATGTGGGCGGCGGTTATTCCAACGGTGGACTTTCACTGCATTCCCTGAACTGGATGATCAATGCACTAAAGCGCAAATCCGGTGAAACCGCAGGGCTTGTATTTTCCGACAATGCACTTGAGCAAATACAGCGAAGTGCAGCGACGACCGCGCCCATGCATAATTCACGACCAGGTCTGGGCATTTACTCCCGATACAAACCGCGGATTGTGGATGACCTTGTCAATGATCGCAAACAGAACGTTTATATCGATACTCCCAAGATTCACGAAAGCGTGCTCGACCGTATTGCACTGGATACCGAGGGCTATTCTCCCCCGGGATTGCCATCAGACTACGAGATGATAGATGGTAAAGGGAAGCCAACGAATTCAAACAACTACGAACCAGATTCGAATCGTGAGAATAGAATTCTGTGTCAGAACCGTGCGCGACAACACATTTTCTGGCGGCGTGTAAATTATTTCGTAATGGTAGTTACCACCCTTGCACTATTTCTGATGCCCTTCTATCGAAACCCAATTCCCGGGTTAGAAACAAGTGGTTTGCAAAGCATCGTCGGGAATATTTTGTCTGTAGTAGCGCTAGCTCTTCCAAAATTTGTATCGAAGTGGACAGACGCGTGGACACAGTCTCCCTTTTTGTTCACCTCGCTAGCGTTGCTTCTAACAGGCCTAATCCTCTATGCACGGGGTGTCGCACAATTTATCCACCTCTTGGGCGAAGCAGGTTGGTGGCCCGTCAAGAAACACCCGGGCAAGCGTCCTGAACTACCGGCGAAAGGATTTTTCGAGCGCCTTGCAGATTGGGCTTTCGGCAACCCTTTAGTCATCGGCTTTCTTCGGCTAATAAACCGCTCCTTGATGTGGATTATTTTGGCGTTAGTGGTGCTGCTCTTGATAGAAAACATTCATTGACCTGGCACATGGGGTTCAATAAGGAACGGCAGCACTGTGCCTTTAGAACAGTGTTTCTGTGTTTTTCCTTGCAGCGGAGAGCGAGGCATGGACCCGGGCCGCGATTTCTGTCATGTGCAGCTTCGCAATGTGCTTGGCGTCAGGTGCGTGCATTTCTGGCACCTTCTTCAATTGCTTACCATATTCTTCGGCCACGTGGGCGGTGTGGGATAGAGCGCGGGCGCGCAGAACCTCGGCTACCTGCGCCCGCTTGCCCGCCATCACAGCGGCCTGCTTGGCGTCAGTCCCATTGATCACATAATCAACCAACGCGCCCACATCCATGTGGCTGGCCTTGGCGGCAAGGTCACCCTGGGTAATCGCGCTTCCGGTCTCAGCGGTCACCGATTTGCCTGAGGGGCGGTAGAGCATGATCGCGTAACCATTGTCTTCGGTATACTTCGCCATGCGGGTGTCGGCGGAATAGAGTGGCACGGTCGCCAGTTCCTTGAGTCGGGCACGGCGTGGCTTGGACATCCGTTGATTGTTGGCCTTCAGCTTGATGGCTACTTCCGCCTCGACTACGCCGGATTCGGCATCAGACAAAAAGCTGAGCTTTTGCGCATTGAGCGGATAGGATTTGTCCACGATATGGTCCCGCTCCAAATGCCTATTCTTGATCTTCTGCAACGCGGAATAGGGCGCCCCCATACCCTCAACTTTGAGGAAATTGGGTGCCCCGTTGCCGCCTTCAAATCCGAGGATCGACGAGGATGCCTCTTTATCTTTGTCGTTCTTTTCCTCATCCTTAACCACCCGTGCTTTGGTATCGTTCAGTCCGTAAAGCCTGATGTTCTCCGCCTTAGCCGCTGCAACTCCTGCATTCATCCGGATTTTTACCTCGGGAGGGGCCGATTTATCGGCGTCCATCTGCGCCAACATCGCCTTTTCCTCCAGGTCGATCTGGGACTTGAGCGAGGATTTCAGATGGCCATGCGGGTCATCGGTTTTACGGGCTTGTTCGATGATATCGGTGTGGCTTTTCAGTCCCTTTTGCTTAACGTGGTTGGCATGATAAACTGCCACCGCCGGAAAGAGCGGCGCATCCTTGGGGATCTTGGCAAAATTGCCCTCACCGATGCTGGCAAAGCTCGCAGCCCCTTCGTCCTTCACCGCTGTTGCTCTACCGGCGTCACGGCCCTTGGCGGTTTTGTCTTTGGCTTTTTTGGCGTGTAGAGCAGCGTTATATTCTGCGGCGCGGTCGGTGCGCAGCTTTGCTGCGATTACATCGCCACTGGCCCGTTGGGCATTGGCCGGGTCGAGCTGCTTGATGTTTTCCAAAATAGCCTTGGGGAAGCGTTTCTCGATGGTGTGATCCATCTCGTAATAGGTAGAGATCGATTCAGGGATTAGCTGCGAAAATTGCTTGTCAGCCTTAATTTTCAACTCCTTATAGCTGCCGAACTCACCTTCAAATTTCAACAGTCGCGGCTCCGCAGCCCGAAAAAGGGCCACTTCTGTTTGGCTTGAAATTGCGGCGTTCCTATCCGTACCGATGCCTGCGGCTTCCAGCCCTTTGGCGGCTTCCGCGATTTCGGCCTCGAAGGTCTTCAACTTCTTCAGGTTGTTCTCTTTCTCGCTCTCGGGCTTGATCTTTCTGGCATCTTTCCCGGTCTCGTCGTCGGCGTCGCCGGTCTGCGTCTGGATCTTGTTAGCCAACACCATCGCTTTTTTCACATCGTCTGCTTTCACGGTCTGGATTTTCTTCATCTCGGCTTTATTGGCCAATTCCACATCCTGCAACTCCCTGGGGGTACCTGAGGCAATCTTGACGATGATTGTCTTGCCCATTTTCTCGCCAAATATCCGATGCTGTTTTTGACCGATTTTGAAGTTAGCTGAGGGGTATTCGCGCTTGCCGTTGACCTTGCCGATCAGTTTGGAGAAGAATCTCTTGGCCTTTTTCACCATAAAGCCGATGAATTTCTTCATGGCCTTTTTTATCTGTGCTTGTAACTTTTGTATTACCCTTGTTTTTTTGTCTGGTACGGCGCCTCGTAGCCACAGAGCGGCGAGAAAAGAAATGACAATTGGCACCGTGCGCCCGATGGTCTGCTCGATGAAATTGGCCGCACTCGCCACCTGGCCCCGAACGATGGCTCCGACCGAGGAAAAGAT
>PVMS01111178.1_pt1 | contig 15723 bp, 11 predicted proteins | sample 1853461 | NCBI WGS metagenome assembly PVMS01 (sample SAMN08582032, study PRJNA380276) | Marine sediment metagenome, whole genome shotgun sequencing project. | isolation source: ocean sediment barecode stripped | collected 2017 | reverse complement strand
CCTGGTCCTGATCGCCGAAGCCGAGATGCTGCTCCCATTGCGGTGGATCGCCCTTCTCTACGATCGGGTGTATCTGTCGCTTGCGGCCACGACGGGAGTGCACAACGGGTACGACGTCGTGGCCGCAAGCGACAGATCCACCCGATCGTAGAGAAGGGCGATCCACCGCAATGGGAGCAGCATCTCGGCTTCGGCGCTCAGGACCAGGTCTGGCACCACCTCGAGATTCTCCAGATCGATGTCCGGTTGATAGAAGCGGTTGAACAGGACGAGCCCGTCGGCTCCGGCCTCGGCCAGCCGCTTTGCCATGTTGGCCGTGGATGAGAAGAACGGCCCGACCTTCACGGCCAGCGGCACATCGATTGCCTTCTTCACGTCCTCGACGATCTCTAGATATCTGTTTTCGACGTGCTCGGAGGTCTCGTCGATGTCGGCTGCAATGAAGTACACGTTCAATTCGATCGCCGAAGCCCCGGCGTCGGCCATCTGGGCCGCATATCTGGTCCACCCGCCCGGCGAGGCGCCGTTCAGAGACGCGATCACCGGTATGGACAGTTCTCGCCGAGCGAGGCGAACCAGCTTCAAGTACTTCTCTGGACCCGTGTTGTACGAGGTCATCTCGGGGAGATACGACACGGCCTCGGCGAACGATTCGGCCCCGTGCTCCATGACGGCATGGGCCTGATAGGACTCATGATCGATCTGCTCCTCGAACAGGGAGGGAAGCACCACAGCAGCTGCACCCGCCTCCTCGAGTCGAATGAGCCGCTCGATGTCCCGTCCCAATGGCGATGCCGCTACAACAAGGGGGTTTGCCAATTCCAACCCCAGGTAGACCGTTGTCAGATCCGGGCTCACAGTGTGACCTCCTCTCCCGGCAGGCCCCGTTCGAGCCCGGCTAGCTGTTCGTAGTACCGACGGCGCTCATCTATGTCCTCCTGCGCCGCTGCCATCAGTTCGGCGGCCCGTTCCGGATGGGAACGCACGAGCATGGCGAACCTGGCTTCCTTCATCGCAAAGTCCTTGTACATCATCGACGGCGGTCGGCTATCGAGCTTGAAGGGACGCTCCTCCGATGCGGCCAGCCTCGGGTCGAACCGGTAGAGCTCCCAGTACCCCGACGAGGTCGCCTCCTTCTGGTGCGTCATCATCTCCGACATCTCGATGCCGTGAGCGATGCACGGGCTGTAGGCGATGATCAACGATGGACCCGGATAGGACTCTGCCTCGTCGAATGCCTTGACGGTCTGAGTCATGTTGGCGCCCATTGCTATCTGAGCGACATAGACGTTGCCGTACGCCATGGCGATCATCCCCAGGTCCTTCTTTGCGGTCGATTTTCCCGACGCGGCAAACTTGGCGACCGCTCCCCGCGGTGTTGCCTTGGAGGCCTGGCCGCCGGTGTTCGAATAGACCTCGGTGTCGAGAACGAGGACGTTCACGTCCCGACCACTCGCAAGCACATGGTCGAGGCCGCCGAATCCGATGTCGTACGCCCAACCGTCACCACCCATGATCCAGACGCTCTTACGGATCAGAGCATCCAGCAGCGGTAGGGTCGCCTTTGCCTCCGGCGAAGCGTCGGCCTCGAGTCGCTCGCGGGCGGCGGCGACTCGGGTCCGCTGATCGGACAGACCGGCCTCAGAGTCCTGGACGGCTGTGAGCAGCCCATCGACGAGTACATCACCGAGAACCCCACCCAGCCGCGCCAGCGCCACTCGCGCCGCTTCAAAGCGCTGATCGGCCGCAAGGCGAAGTCCCAGCCCGAACTCGGCATTGTCTTCGAACAGTGAGTTTGCCCACGCCGGCCCTCGTCCGCTGTCATCCACCGCCCAAGGTGTCGTGGGGAGGTTGCCGCCGAAGATGGACGAGCAGCCGGTGGCATTAGCCACTATCAGCCGGTCGCCAAACATCTGGCTGACCAGCTTGACGTACGGCGTCTCGCCACACCCGGAGCACGCTCCCGAGAACTCGAAGAGGGGACGCAGCGCCTGCGACCCCTTGAGGGTTCCGATGGACACCTCGCGCCGATCCACCTCGGGGAGAGTGAGGAAGTATTCGAAGCGCTCCCTCTCGAGGTCGAGGTGCTCGTGCTGTGGCTCCATGTTGATGGACTTGTGCTTGACCTGCTCCTTGCTCTTGGCGGGGCAGACGTCGACGCAGACACCGCAACCGGTGCAATCGTCTGGGGCGACCTGGACGATGAGCCGATGGTCGGGAAAGTCCTTGCCGCGGGTCGCACAACTCTCTATCGATTCGGGGGCACCGGCTAGATCCTCTTCGGTCACGTATTTGATTCGGATCGCCGCGTGCGGACAGACCAGAGCACATCGGGCACAGTCGATGCAGATCGACGGATCCCAAATCGGAATCTCGGGGGCAATAGACCGCTTCTCGAACTGGGATGTGGCCGTCGGGAATGTTCCATCTGCCGGGAGCGCACTCACCGGCAGTGTGTCACCCAGGCCGGCGATGATCGGCGCCGTCACCTCGGCTACGAAGACTGGTGCCCCCACCGGCACCGGCGGGCGCATCCTCTTGTCGCTGCTCGCTTCGGCCGGAACCACGACCTCTGCCAGACCGGCGACGGCACCGTCGATTGCCTCGAAGTTGCGCCGCAGGACGACTTCGCCGCGTTTCCCGTAGGTCTTACGGACTGCCGCCTTGATTGCCTCGATCGCTTCGGATTCGGGAAGGATCCCCGACAGCGCGAAGAAGCAAGTCTGCAGAACCGTGTTGACCCTTCGGCCCATACCCGCCGCGACGGCCACGGAGTCCGCATCCACCACGAAGAGACGGAGTCCCTTGTCGATGATCTGCTGCTGGACCTCGATGGGTATGTGCGGCCACACCTCGTCTGGTCCGTACGGGCTGTTGAGAAGCATCGTTGCTCCATGTGCCGCCCGTCCGAGGACATCCATCCTCTCGAGGAGTCCGAAGTGATGACACCCGATGAAGGCTGCTTCCTCAACCAGATAGGTCGAGGTGATCGGATGGTCGGAGAAACGAAGATGCGAGACCGTCGTAGATCCGGACTTCTTCGAGTCGTACACGAAGTAGCCCTGGCCGTACTGCTCGGTGTGCTCGCCGATGATTTTGACCGTGTTCTTGTTGGCACCGACCGTTCCGTCGCTACCGAGCCCGAAAAACAGCGCACGCAGCACCTCATCGGGCTCGGCCCGAAAGGAGCGATCCACGTCGAGTGATAGCCCGGTCACATCGTCGTTGATCCCGACCGTGAACCGCTTCTTGGGCTCAACCGCCGACAACTCGTCGAGCACCGCCTTGGTGTCGGCCGGTGTGAACTCCTTGGACGAGAGGCCGTATCGCCCCCCGATCACCTTCGGCATGTCGCGATCTGCATCGATGAGAGCGGTGACGACATCCTGATAAAGCGGTTCACCGGTGGCGCCCGGTTCCTTCGTCCGATCGAGAACCGCGATCGACGTGGTCGACGCCGGGATAACATCGAGGAAGGCGGCAACATCGAACGGCCGGTAGAGCCGGACGATCACCATGCCGACCTTCTCGCCGGAGGCGGCGAGCTTCTCGACTGCCTCGGTGGCGGCACCTACGCCCGAACCCATCAGCACCACTACCCGCTCGGCCTTTGGATCTCCCACGTAATCGAACACGTGATACCGGCGTCCGGTCAGCCCTGCGAGCGAATCCATCGCCGCGGTGACGAGTCCCGATACCGCCGCGTAGTACGGATTGGAGCCCTCACGCGCCTGGAAGAACACATCGGGATTCTGGGCGGTGCCTCTGATCACCGGGTCCTCCGGATCGAGCGCACGCTCCCGGTGCGATGCGATCGCTTCGGCGCTGACCATCGAGAGCAGATCTTCGTCGGTGAGTTGCTCGATCTTGGCGATCTCGTGAGAGGTGCGGAACCCATCGAAGAAGTGGAGGAACGGTATCCGGGAGGTCAAGGTCGCCGCATGAGCAACGGCCGCCATGTCTTGAGCTTCCTGCACCGAAGCAGAGGCCAGCATCGCAAAACCCGTGGTTCGGGCAGCCATCACGTCGCTGTGATCGCCGAAGATGGAGAGAGCATGGGTCGCGACCGTCCGCGCTGCCACATGGATCACACCCGGGGTGAGTTCACCGGCGATCTTGAACATGTTCGGAAGCATGAGCAGAAGACCCTGCGAGGCGGTAAAGGTGGTAGTGAGCGCCCCACCTTGAATGGCTCCATGAACCGTTCCGGCGGCACCGGCTTCGCTCTGCATCTCGATAACGGTCGGGACCACGCCCCACACATTGGGGGACCCGTTGGCCGACCACGCATCGGCCAACTCCCCCATCGGGGACGCCGGCGTGATCGGATATATAGAGATGACTTCGCTCAGTCGATGAGCGACGTGGGCAGCAGCTTCATTGCCGTCAACGGTGACGACCGGACGCTCCGAGGGCATGGGCACCCCTCCAGTGATCGCGGGCCACCAGCGTCGCCCATCGGACGCCTTCCCGGTAGGGGGCAGAAGGCCCGGTCCCGTGTGACGGTTGGCAAGAAGCAGTCACCAGTCCCCAGTCCCCAGCCAGAGTCAGAAGCGGGTTCTCTTTCTCAGGGTCTGCTGCTTTCTTACAGGAGACTGTTGACTGGTGACTGGAGACTTCTTACTACAAGCTGCCAGCTCTCACCGAAAGTCGGCAATCTCATTTCGCCTCGCCTACCGCCCCTCTATGGGCTACGAGGAGTACCGGAAGGCGCATTTTGCCGATCCGCCACCCGAGCCACGGTTCGCATGTCGCTCGACCGCGGGCGCGACGCCGCGGGTGGGACGGGAGCCGACCCGTCGGACGAGTTCATGCACGTGCCTGTGAGGTTCTGTCCCATCACCGATCCGTTTGGAACTGAGCTCCTCGTCCTCGCTGATCTCTGAACGCTCACTCCTCGCGGGCGAGCACGAGCAGACCAAGAATCACCAGGCCGATTCCGGCCAGAGTCGTGACCCGGGCAGGTTCGTCGAGCACCATCAACCCGAGCACTGCCGCCGTGAGGGGTTCGCCGAGAGTCATCGTGGCTGCGGTGGCGACCCGGGTCTTCTCCAGACCACGGGCGAAGAAGACGTACGACAAGGCCGTCGTCGGCACGAACCACAGGACCACCGCCAAGCCACGGCTCGTCGCCATCCACGATGGATCGGCCAGAATTGCCGAAGGGGCCAGAAGGACGGCGGCACCGGCAAAGATGACCGCGGCCGCAAACACCGGGTCGGCCGCCTCGAAGACCTCCTTCGCCCACACCAGGTAGACGGCCCACATCAATCCTGCGCCGAGAGCGAGTCCCAGACCGACACCATCGACCCCGGCGGAATCGCCGCCGCTCGCTAACAGCACTGCGCCGACAATCGACAAAGCAGTGGCGGCATACCACGGTCCGGCAACGGGCTCTCGCCTAACGAGCCAGGCGAGGACGCCGGCAAGGAGCGGGCCGCTGCCGATAGCGACGATCGTCCCTATCGCAACACCGGTTCGGGCCACACCACCGAAGAACAGGGGTTGCGAGGAAGCCATCGCAGCAATAGCAAGCATGAGAGGCACTCGGGGAGTGACCGGATCGGCGACATTTTGCCCGCTCGGAACGCCCAAACAAGCAGTAGCGAGCCCCCGAGCATCCTGACCAGTGCGACCGTTTCGGGTGTTATCCCTTCGGGTCCGAGCGCCTGAGCCGTGCCGGTCGTGCCCCAAAAGGTCGCGGCCGCGAACACGAGAAGCGGGCCACGACGAGACATCACCGGATCGAAATCGGGCGGTCACAACAGTCGACGGGCCACCGGGGCATCCCGCCCTCATCTCTCGGGACCGTCGGCGGCGCCGGGAGAAAGAGGGAACCGATGACGCAGCCGGATCGTTGAACACGCCATACGCCTTGCCAGCTATCGAGGGAGATTCATGAAGCGCATCGCACTGCTGCTGGCGTTCGTACTCGTCGTGGCCACCTGCGGCGACGACGACGCCGGCGACACGACCACGACCCAAGCGGCCACCGCGACCACGACCGCCGCGGCCACCGAGACAACTTCGGCCGAGGACATGACCGAAGAGACCATGGCCGAGGACATGACCGAAGAGACCATGAGCGACGACATGGCCATGGAGGGCGCCATCTTCGAGATCACCTCGGTGAGCTTCGGAGCTCCGATGGTGGTCATCACCAACGTTGGGACTGAGACCGGCAACCTTGGTGGCCACTGGATCTGTCAGCGACCGGGGTACCAGGAGGTCCCGGCAATTGACGTCGGACCCGGCGAGTCGGTGGCGATAAGCCTGGGAGGCAACGTCTTCCTTCCCCCGCCGGGAACACTCACCATCGAAGGGCAGCTCAACATTGGCGGGATCAGTGCTCCCAGCGGTGAGATCGGCCTTTACTCGAGCAACGCGTTCGGATCGGCCGACGCCATGGTCTCGTACGTCGAATGGGGCAACACCGGCCACGGTCGAAGCGGGACCGCAGTTGAGGCGGGCCTCTGGGATGACGGCGGCTTCGTCGCCACCACAGATGAGACCGCAGTCATCCAGCAGGACACGATCTTCTCGATGTCCTCGACCGGCTGGTCCAGCTTCTAGAAGCGAGAGAACCAACAACAACGAGGGGCGCCATTGCGGCGCCCCTCGTCTTGTTCGGGCGCTAGTTTCGCGACATGCGAAAGCTCGCAAAAGCCCTCGTCAAGTTCCTCATCATCTCGGCCGTGATCAAGGTCGCTGGGATCGTCCTGTCTCGCGCCTTCGAAGGCGAGGGCACCGCGACCGATGACGATTTCAAGCTCATGGCAATAATGGATAGTCGGGCAGTGACCAGTGAGGCCGGGTCGCTTCGCACCGGCACCGCAATCGCGTGCATGGGTGGAATCGATATCGACTTGCGCGGCGCCACGCTCGACCCGGGTGGAGCCCACATCGCCCTCAAGGCCTTCATGGGCGGTATCCGGCTGCTGGTGCCCGCCACGTGGAAGGTGTACGTCGATGTCGACTCCCGCGCCGGCGGGATCGAGATCAAGACGTCCGATCCCGAGTCGCTCGGCGAAGACGCATCCCGGATCACGGTCGAGGCGATCGCCCGCGCCGGCGGGATCCTCATCGCTACCGAGGACTAACCGCCAATACTTCGGCATAGAGTTCCAGCGGGTGGGCAACCCGTACTTCGTCACCAAGATGGCCCCGCAGCTGCATCTCACAGCCGGGGTTGGCGGTGGCAACGGTCGAACACCCAGTGGCCGATACCTCCCCGGCCTTGGTGGCCCCAAGCGCGGCAGATGTCTCCGGCCGGAGAAGGGAGTACGCCCCGGCTGCACCGCAACACATGCCGGCAGGGTCGATATCGATTGGCTCGTACCCGGCAGCACGCAAGATCACCCTTGGCGCGCTGACCATGCGGAGTGCGTGCCGATGATGACAAGGGTCATGGACCGCCACCCTCTCTCCGGTCGTGTCGAGCGTGGGGAGTCTTCCGTCGGTGATCGCATCAGCCACCAGGCGAAGCGCGTCGACTGAACGCTCCTCCACCGCAGGAACCTTCCAATGGCCGTACTCGGCGAGGTGGGCGCTGCACCCGGCTGCATTGGAGACCACGAGGTCGACCTCCGCGAAGGCCTCCCCATTCACCGCCGCCATCCGGAGGGCATCGTCGGCCGCGCCTTCATGAGCAGCCAGCGCCCCGCAGCAGGTCTGTCCCTTTGGCACTACCACCCGGTAGCCGGCCATCTCCAACAGTCCGATCGTCGCGTAATGCACGTTGCCGAACCAGGGGTCCATCACGCACCCGGCGAGCAGTCCAACGGTCTCCCCTCCCCCCGACGAGGCATACCCCCGGACACTCGAGCGACGAAACGGCAGCCGGCGTAAGCCCCCCAAACTGATGCGAAGACGTCCCGGGATGGCCCATCGACCAACTCGCTGTGCCACGGCTGCCCCCAATGAGACAAGGGAGACCATCCTGCGCCTCCCGATCCAACGTCCAAATACCCGAGTCCGGAATCGACGACCGCGACGCCGTACCGCCGTCAGCTCGGCGCGGGCTCCCTCCATCGCCCTGCCGAACGGGACCAGCGAAGGACAGGCAGCTTCACACGCCCGGCATTGGAGGCAGAAGGATATGACCTCATCGAAAGCGTCATCTATCTCAATCAGTCCAGAGGCGACTGCCGACATCGCGTTGAGCCTTCCGCGCGGCGACGCCGCCTCATCTCCGGTGAGGCGAAAGGTCGGACAATGCGGAAGACACAGTCCGCATTCGACACAGGCGTTCAGTTCCTCAGGAGTCGGCGCCCAGTCCGTGGACCAGGGCACTAGAAGTTCCCCGGGAGCCGGCCCGGAACCAGAACATTTAGTGGGTCGAACGCGGCTTTGATCCGACGCTGCAGATCGACCGTGCCCGGAGGGGTTCCCCACGGATCGATCTCGTCATAGACGGCCTCAGGAGCATGTTCGATGACGACGGCCCCGCCCCGCGCCTCAGCCCGCTCCCGCAGGCCCTCGATCTCGGACGGGTCGACGGCGCCAACAACCTCGCCGACGCCGTGGGCGGCCACAAAACTGTGTCCGGCCAGCGAGGCGACCACCGACGACACGTCAACCGGCGTTACCCGGATACGCACAACACATTCGCCGGCCGGCTGATCCGGCCACGAATGCCCTGCGGTTACTTCGCCGGCCACCGCGGCAGCCTGGGCCTCGACCTCGGCGGCGGTCCCGGCGAGGTACACGAAGACCCCATCCGGCGTCTCGAGCACCGCCTGCGGACGATGGGTGGCGCCGAGAGCTCGATCAGGATCATCCGTAACAACCGTGGCCAAAGCTTCCGGAACCGGCCACAGTTTCAGACAGACCGAAGTAATGATCCCGAGCGATCCCAAGGACCCCGTGAGAAGACGGGGAAGATCGTATCCGGTGACGTTCTTCACGACGCGGGCGCCACCTGTGACCACCCTCCCGTCGCCGGTGACGAACTCCACCTGAAGCAAGCGGTCCCGAGTCGGGCCGTAACGGAGCCTTCTCCATCCGGAGACTCCCGCCGCGATCACGCCGCCAATCGTCGCGTCGGGCGAAGTCTCGGGAAGGATGGCCGACTGTCGTCGCGTCGATATTTCGTCGTGAAGCACGCCCAACGTCGTCCCACCTCCGAGGACCACCGTGAGATCGTCGGGAACCCATTCGGCGATGCCGACAAGGCGACTCGAGGAGACAATGACGTCAGGGTCGATACGGCTTCCGAACCCCTGATGCCGACCGCTTCCCCACGGAAGGACGGTGAGTCCGTGCTCCGATGCGAAGTCGAGCAGCCTGGCTATTTGGTCGGGGGACTCGGGAGCGACGCTCAGTTCTGCCTTCGGAGCACCGTCGATTTCGACCGCCGACCCGCCGACGAGCTTGCCGAGAGTGGATCGGAGACCAGTCATACCCAGGTGCCCTCGGGGATCGGCCGGCCAAAGTCAAAACAGCGAGCACCCGTCGGAAGGACCTTCTTTGGATTCATCGTCGCGTCCGGATCGAAGGCCTCCCTCAGCCGCGCCTGGGCGTCGAGGTCTACCGGAGAAAAGACCAGGTGCATCAGATCCCGCTTCTCCAGGCCGATCCCGTGCTCACCCGACAGCGTTCCTCCGGCCGCGATCGAAATCTCGACGATCTCGTCTGCCGCCTCATTCACCTGAGCAACTACCTCGGGATCGCTGGCGTCGAAGGTGAACAAGGGGTGAAGGTTGCCGTCGCCCGCATGAATCGTGTTGAGAACCAGCAGGTTGCGCCGCTCTGCAATCTCGTAGATCTGCTCGAGGACTTCGACCAGCTTCGTTCTAGGGATAACGGTGTCGTGGAGGTAGTAGTCGGGTGCGATTTGAGCGATCGCCCCGAACGACGATTTCCGAGCCTTCCACAGCAGTTCTCGCTCATCGGCGTCGGCGGCACGTCTCAACTGGAATGCCCCATTGTCGGTCGCGATTCGCTCGATCAGCTCGACCTCGACATCAACTCCGGCTTCGTGACCAACTACTTCGGCGAGTAGGACCGCAGCGGCATCGACCGGAAGATCGGCATGGACGAAATTCTCGACGGCCCGAATCAGCGGTCGATCCATCATCTCCAATGCAGCAGGCACGACACCCGAACCGATGACATCCGTGACTGTGGCAGCGGCTCCTCTCACCTCGGGGAATGCCATCAGAAGCGTGCGAACCGCAGGAGGATTGGGGATCAGCTTCACCAGGATCCGGGTGATGATCCCCAGGGTCCCCTCGGATCCAACCATCACCCCGCGGACGTCGAGCCCCGATGGGTCGGGGGCGCCAGATCCGGCCACAACGATCTCGCCACCGGCGGTGACGAATTCGACGGCAAGCACGTGGTTGACGGTCGAGCCTTCAGCCAGACAGTGAGGACCCCGCTGTTGTTGGCGACGTTGCCGCCGATGGTGCAAGCCGCCTGTGAGGACGGATCCGGGGCGAAGTGGATTCCCAGCGAAGCGGTCTGGTTGGACAGATCCAGATTGATGACACCCGGTCCCACCCAGGCAGTCCGGTTGGCAGCATCGACATCTACCTGATCCATCCGAGTCGTCACCAGCAGGATCGCCGCACCCTCAGGAACTGCTCCCCCGGTCAAGCCGGTTCCGGCGCCGCGCGGTACGACCGGTACTCCATGAGCCACCGCGGTACGGACGATTGCGGCAACCTGGCGAGCCGTCTTGGGGAGCACCACCACCGAGACATCTCCCCGTACGACGCCGGCATCCTTGCTGTAGAGATGCCGATCGAGAGCGCCGGACTTCACCGCTTCCGCACCGACGATCGAAGCCAGTTCGGATACCAAGGCATCGGTCGGACCCACCATGGACCGAGCCTACCGGTAGGTCATCCGGCACCACGCTGGCTGATTCGCCTGCCGAGCTTCCGAAGCGGCATCCAGGTGACGGTGATGACGCCCATCACTGCGGCACCGGCGAAGTAGGCACGCCGATCACCGATCGACTCGGCAAGGGCGGTACCGCCGGCCGGACCGGCGAACTGGCCCACCCGGTTGGCCGACACCCAAGTCCCCACCAGCATGCCCCGGTAATGAGCCGGGCCGACGCTCGCCGAGTAGTCCTGGAGCAGCGGAAAGATCGAGCCGGTGGCCAGGCCGAGCACGATGAGGCCGAGCGGCAGAATCCACAGCGAGGGGGCAAGTCCGATCACCGTGAATCCCACCACCATGAAGGTGAAGGCGGATGTGAGCACCTGCCGGGGAGTGAACAGCGATCCGACGCGACCACTGAACACGGATGCCAGGCTGCTCGAGCCGGACAGAATCGCAGCCACCAACCCACGCTGCGACACGCCGAGTCCGAACTCGCGCTCCAGGAACAGCGGAAGCACGGTGAGGCCGAGTCCGAGGAACACCCCGAGTGTGATCAGCGACATCGGGAGCACACCGAGAAAATCGCTTCGTTTGCCGTGACTCTTCAGGAGTTGCATGGCTTCGCGCAGATGCTGGAAGGGTGGCGATGGCTTGGTTGCGTCCTTCGGATCCGGCAACCGTCGCGCCATGACGAAAACCGGGAAGGCCAAGACATAGATGAGAAAGGGTCGGAACGCGCCCCCTTCGGCGATGAACCCGCCGGCGATCGGAGCCAGCGTCGTCGTCATGGTGAGGGCGGCCAGATTGAGACCCATCGCCCAGCGCCGCTCTATCCCGGTGAACAGGTCTCCGATGAGAACCACGCCGAGGCTGAGCAGCCCGCTGGTGCCGAGACCCTGCAGGATGCGAAACGCGACCAGAACCCAATAGGAGCGAGCAAAGAAGCAGGCCAGACCAAAGACCCCAAAGATGATCAACGACACCCGGATCACGCGCCGCCGACCAAACCGATCGGCGAGATATCCAATGTAGGCAGCAAGGAAAATGCCGGGAATGGCGACCGCGCCTTGCACGAGCCCGATTGAGCCTCTGGAGACGCCAAGTTCGTCGGCAAGATCCGGAAGTACCGGAGCAATGACGGCAAAAGCGAGGACGCCCATCCCGGTCACCGTGACGATGAGAGGAAGGAGCCGCCGCGGGTCCAGTTCGGTCTGAGGCATTGGCGGCGCACCCTACCGTCGCTCCCAGGCCCCCAGACCAGCCCCCGACCGGCAACGTTGGCGATGTTCACGACAGCCAGGGGCTACCGTTTCACAACGCATGGAACACCTGGAGATTCGCCTTCTTGGGGGCTTCCAGCTCGGCCGCGATGGGCGGGTCCTCGAGCAGTTGCCGCTGCGAGCAGCGCGGTCACTGTTCGCGTTCCTGGTCCTGAACCGGGAACGTGCCCACACTCGTGACCTCCTCGCCGGAACGTTCTGGCCCGACTTCGACGAGAGCCGAGCACGCCGTCGTCTGAGTCAGGCTCTTTGGCAGACCCAGAGATCGCTGGGCGAAGACGACGGACAGCGCTACCTGATCGGCACGCCCGACACGATTCGGTTCAACCCGGACGCCGACTTCTGGCTCGACATCGACGAGTTCCTCGCTGCCCTCGGTGAAGCTGCCGAAACAGATCGGTCGGGAGAGACCAAAGCTCTCACCAGAGCAGTTGAGCTCTACCAGGGCGATCTCCTCGCCGGCTTCTACGACGACTGGCTGTTCCCCGATCAGTCTCAGTTGAGGACCAAATTCCTCACCGCGCTCGAGCGGCTGGCCGATCTGGCCATGGCTCGCAGTGATTACGAGGCTGCACTGACGCTGGCACGACGGCTCGCTCAGGAAAGCGAGTTCGACGAAGAGGCCCATCGACGAGTCATGAGAATCGCCGTTCTGCTCGGTCGACATAACGAGGCTCTCCGCCAGTTCGAAGAGTGCCGGCGGATCCTCTTGGAGGAATTGGGCACCGATCCGTCGACGGAAACGGTGGAACTCTACGAGGCAACCCTCGCCGACCGTGATGCCGGTGGGCGAGTCTTGCCGTCACACGAGGAGTCCCCTCTGTTCGGCGACGCCGAGACGGCACCGTTCGTCGGCAGAGAGACGGAACGAGCCCGTTTTGCGCTGCGCCTCGATGAGGTCCTTGAAGGCAGGGGTGGGATCGTTCTGGTCGAAGGTGAGTCCGGTGTCGGCAAGACCCGCCTGCTGCGCGAGGTGGCCGACGATGCACGGTGGCGGGGCATGGACGTCATCTGGGGCCGCTCCTCCCCGAGTGGCGGACGACCCTTCGGACCGATCGGCGATGCACTACGAACCGGATTGAGTGATCTGCGAATTCGCCAGTTGCAGGGACGACTCGACGACACCCGAATCGCAACCCTGGCCCCTCTCATCCCGCGACTTGCCCCCGACGCAGGTCCAGAGGCTGCCATGGGGATGGCCGACGAGCAGGCGCGGATGCACGAGGCGATCGGGGCCGCCTTCCAGGGTCTGGCTGCGACCAATCCAACCCTGGTCGTGCTCGAAGACGTGCATTGGTCGGATGAGGACACCATCCAGACGCTGTCGCAATTGGCACTGCGAATTCATGACCAGCGAATCCTGTTCGCCGTCACCTACCGCCACGGTGAGGCAAGAGAACGGTCCGAGGTCTGGGATCTGCTCCGAGCCCTAGACCGCCTCGAACACTGCGAGCGGATCTCACTGGCCGCCTTGACCCCGGCCCAGGCCGAAGAACTCATTCGCAAGAGCCTGGGAGTCGCTGAGGTGAGTGGAGGATTCTCCGAGCGGCTCCACCGCGAGACCGGCGGCATTCCTCTCTTTGTCGTCGAGACACTCCGAGCTCTCTTCGAGCGGGACTCGCTTGGCGAAGCTGAAGAATCTTCTGAAGATGTCCCGCTGATCGGCGATCAACTCCCAGTCACCCCAACCGTTCACTCGCTCATCCGACACCGCCTTGAAGCTCTTGGGAATAGCTCGCGCCGTACGCTCGAATTGGTGGCAGCCCACGACGGTTTGCTCCTCCTCACAGAAGTCGTGGACGCCTCCGAACTCACCGACGCGGCGGCGCTGGAGTCCATCGACGACCTTGAACGAAGACGCTTCATCGGGGGCGATGAAACCGGCTTCTCTCTTGAGCATGAACTCGTCCGACGAGTCGTCTACGACGATCTGCAAACGTCGAGACGTCTAGATCTCCATCGCCGAATCGCCCAGGCAGTCGAAACCCATCGGCCTGAAGAAGTTGAGATCCTTGCCCATCACTTCGTCACGGCACGAATCCCGGATCGTGCAGCAGTCTTCCTTGAGAAATCAGCTGAAAAGGCCATGTCTGTCCATGCGTATGACACTGCTGCTCAGCACCTAGAGCACGCCTCCAAGGCACTGGACGAGATCGATGCTTCCGCCAGTCGTCGCTATGCAGTGGCTGCACTCCATGAGGAGGTTCTCGACGTCCTCGGCCGACGAGGCGATCAAGAACTCGCGCTGAGACGACTGAACAGGTTCGCCAGTAAGAGCGAACGAGGTGAAGTCATCCGCCGGCGAGCGTGGTGGCTCGCCCATCAGGACCGATTTGAGGAAGCGGAAGCCGAAGCGCGGCAGGCTCTCGATGCAGCTCGCAAGTCGGAGGAGTCTGGACAGATAGTGTCCGCTCTTACCGCCCTCGGCATGATCGCCTGTTATGGCGGCCGCGCTGCAGATGGTGTGCTGCACCTTGAAGAAGCTGCCGAATACCGAGACACCGACATCCAGCAGGAGGCGAACGCTCGAAATGCGCTCGGTCAGAACCTTATTGACCTTCAGCGGTTCGGCGAAGCGGAGTCACAACTCCTCGCCGCACTCAATCTGTCTTGCGATATCGGAGACGCCCGAGGGCAAGCCGAAGCTCTAGGCACACTCGGCACGCTCCGAATGGAACGCGGCGAGCCGGAGAGCGCCGAGACGGACCTTGTTCGCGCCTTGGAAATCTCACACAGCGTTGGCTACCGACATGGCGGAGCTGTCTACCGAATGAACTTGGCGATTCTCCAGATCATCACGAACCGTCTCGACGCGGCTCTCCGGTCGTTTGATGAGGCCGAGGAATCCTATGCAGCACTCGGAAACAGCCGCGGCAGAGCTCTCGTCCTCTCGAATGCCGCTTGGCTATGGCACGGCTTGATTGGCGACGACGACAGGGCTCAGGAACAAACCGCTGAGGCTTTCTCGATCTACGAGGGAATCGGCGACTTGCGAGGTATCGCTCAGTGCTTGGGGTTGTTGGGCAGCCTCGCCGGTCGAGCCGGGGATCTCGAGACTGGGCAAGCACACTTCCGGGAGGCGCTAGCACTCACCCGGGAATCTGAAGACTCGTGGCTCACGGCTCAAACCCTCCGAGAGATGGCTGCCATCGAATTCGAGAACGACGCGATCGATGAGGGAGTCGAGCACATTCTCGAGGCAGAAGCTATCTGTCGGGAGTTCGGAATGAACGATCTCCTCGTCGGTGTCCGCGCTCTTGCAGGTCGACTCACCCTCAGAGCCGGGAGGCCGGACGAAGCCCTTGAGTGGGCCACCAAAGCCATGCGCGAGATTCGACCAGGGGTTGAACTAGCCCACCTCGTACCGCTTGCTCTGAGCGAAGTCCATGGTGCTCTTGGCCACGATGAGGCGGCCCCCCACCACATCCCGCTCGCGCCTGACCAGCTCACATTGATGCCCCGCGCCCTCGAAGCAGGGCCCCCGGAACACTCGCGGCGCCCGGCCAAGTGGCGCGCTTGTTGAGGGGAGTCTGAAGATCTCTCTTCTGGGTTGTAGGGCGGACCAACGAGTTTGGATGGCCCGGTGGTTGGGAATGTGACTCCACGATTG
>PVMS01020926.1_pt1 | contig 15723 bp, 12 predicted proteins | sample 1853461 | NCBI WGS metagenome assembly PVMS01 (sample SAMN08582032, study PRJNA380276) | Marine sediment metagenome, whole genome shotgun sequencing project. | isolation source: ocean sediment barecode stripped | collected 2017 | reverse complement strand
GATGATATCTTCAGCGGTTGGTTTATTGCTTAAATCCAGTTGCTGCTTGACAGCGTTTTGCAGACCGACATCCGCAACGGGAAACGCGGCTGGATCCTTTAAGCACCACAAGCTGACATAGTCGGCCAGTGGACGGCCGATTATGTCAGCTTGCGGTGCCTAAAGGATCCAGCCGCGTTTCCCGTTGCGGATGTCGGTCTGCAAAACGCCGTCAAGCAGCAGTTGGATCTAAGCCAAAAACCAACCGCTGAAGATATCATCCGATATTCAACGGGCTGGAAAAACTGGCAGGCCTATGCCACCTTTTATTTATGGGCATCGCTGATATAAACAATGGTTTATAGGCATAATTTGTTGACATCGAACCGGCAAGGATTGCCTTTTCGACCGGAGAACTAATTGATGACCACCATCTATTGGTCAGATTAGTTACTGATGTTCTAAATGCCATGCCCGATAAGGGTTTGAACTTTCTTATTCTGGATGAAGTTACGTATATTAGAGATTGGGATAAAGGGGGAAAGTACCTGGCAGATGCCGGGCTGCTTGAAAATGTTGTCTTTATTCTGACAGGTTCCGACCGTGTCATCATTAAAGAAGCTCGTTTGCGATTTCCGGGTCGGCGCGGACAATCCGATCGGGTTGATTTTTTTCTATATCCCCTCAACTTTTTCGAATGCGTAAAATTGAAATCACTTTTTACCAATAAAGAAACGGACCTTCTGCTAAATACCGGCGAAAATCCGCCTGCTGACTTGATGAGCCGTCTTTTCAGTGAATTTCAAAATCATCTAGCCCATGGAGGTTTTTTGACAGCCATCAATGACTTTGCCCGAGAGGGGCGTATTTTGACGGCAACTTTTTCGACCTACAGCGACTGGATTCGCGGGGATGTGATCAAGCGCAACAACACTTTACAGGAGAAGATTTCTGACCTTTTATATTAAAGCCATGGGAGAAATTGACATTGCCTACGTCTATGAAAACCGGTTCTGGCCGGTTGAAATAAAATGGACCCGGCAAATCCGCCCCAAACAGCTAAAACAGATTGCCAAATATCCCAATGGGAAAATTCTGACCCAATCAAACATAAGCGGAGAAATGAATGGGGTACCCACTGAGCCGCTGCCGCTGGCACTTTTGAGATTGGACGGAAGATAAGGACTGATTCTATGGACAGTTATTTGAAGATGATGAAAAACTTTGCTGATTTGTACCGAAGATACGAGCAGCAAATGTCGGGTATGGAGACTGACGCCGCAGATTTTGCAGCATTTATAGAGAGTTTGGATGAGCCGCACTTTCAGCGGATGATGGCTGGAATTCCAACCCAGTTCGATGAAATAGATGATCCTCTCTATGGCCAGATATTCTCGATAGAGAATCTAAAGAAACTTACCGAAAGTGGCAACCGCTGGGATAAAGTGCTCGAAGCCACGAAAGATCTCCCTCTGTCGATGAATTTGACGGATACTTCACAGGAAGGGCAGGCTTTTAATCTGGCAGACCTGCTGCTGGACCTCTACCTCACGACGGAGGAACTGCAGAGAGTTAACTCCCGAATTGTGATTGATCAACGGAAATACCCCGTCATTTTTCACCTTGCTTTAAAACTGGCGCTGTCAAAAAAATCTTTAAAATCGATTTCAGAGCCCACTTTCAGCAGTTTTATTGTAGCGATGTATAATGAACACAACCGCATTCGAACGAAAATAGAGCATCCTTCCGGAGAGGATTTTTTGAGACGGAAAGTGCTGCAGTTGGAATGGCTGTTCGATGGCGAAATCGATAAAAAATGGGAACTCGTTTTTGTTGATGACGGCTGTCCTGAAAATAGCGGTAGAATCGCCTCAGAAATTATTCAACACGAAAAATATGAAAATGTAAGGGTGCTGTTTCTGGCTGACGGCATTGTAAGGAAGAGTCCGGTTACTAGAGGCCTTAGCTCTACGGACGATAGTCAAAAGGGAGGGGCCATTCAGTACGGTATGTGGTCGGTAATTAAGGAATACGCTGGCAATGACCGCCATATTGTTATCTATACGGATTCTGACCTGTCAACGAACATCGCACAGGCCGGTTTATTGTTAGGCCAGTTTGAAGACTCCAATAAGATGTGTGCCATTGGGACGCGATATTCTTCCGGCGGCATATACTGCACCCCGGGTGGCGCAACAGGCGTAACCGAATATGACCGCTTAAGGCTGGTGTTTCGCCATTTCATTCGTTCTAAGCTTTTGCCGCAAATTGGCATAATAATAGACACCCAGTGCGGCTTTAAGGCATTTAAAGCCGAAGTTTTGGAGAGAGTACTTGATCAGATGACGGACAAACGTTTCTCCTTTGACCTGGAACTTCTGCTGTTGACAGCACTACAGTGCAAATCCGAAAATATTTTTATTGGTGAAGCGCCTGTCGTTTGGATCGAAAGTAATGACGAGTCGAATTTCTACACGGTAAATTCAAATGATACCGAAAAATCTCTTGTTCATCACGGCTGATCAGTGGCGCGGAGAATGCTTGTCTGTTTTAGGGCATCCAACGGTTAAAACGCCCATTCTCGATGCGTTGGCAACTGACGGTGTTGTTTTTCGAAACCATTTTGCCCAGAGCATTCCCTGTGGTCCCAGTCGAGCCTCGCTCTATACCGGAATGTATCCCCATAACCACAGAGTCATTGAAAACGGCATACCGCTGGATGCCCGGCACACAAACATCGCCCTGGAATTCAGACAAAAGGGTTATGATACTGTTTTGGTAGGATACACCGATACCGCGCCGGATCCACGTTCGTATGCAGCGGAAGGTCCGAAACGCAAAGATTGTCTGCGGATTCTGCCGGGGTTTGACCGGTTCCTGGGGATGTCCAGTGAGTACGTGCCCGAATACTGGGCGCAATGGCTGCAAGAACACGGTGACGCGGTTCCCCGGGACCCTCGCGATCTCTATTACAAATCCATAGAGGGGTATCCAGGTGTTGATACCCGTGGTAAAACTTACGCACCCGCCCCGTACGCTAAAGAAGCAAGCGATACGGCATTTTTAACCTCTCAGGCTGAAAATTTCATTCGTAGTCCCGGCGACCGGCCTTGGTTCCTGCACCTCAGTTATCTGAAACCGCATCGGCCCTATCTTGCGCCGGAACCTTACAATCGTCTTTTCCATCCCGATGATGTTCCCGGATTTAAGCGTGCACCGTCGGTGGCGGAGGAGGCAAAGCAGCATCCTTTTCTCGCTTATTTGTTGGAGCAGGGGTTGCATAAGGGGTATTATACCGCCGCCATATTTCCCAGAAATAGAAAATCGATGCGGCAGCTGCGCGCCACATATTATGGCCTCATGACAGAAATAGACGACAATATCGGCCGCATCGTCGCGCTGCTCAAAGAGACCGGTCAGTATGATAATACGGTGATCGTTTTCTTAAGCGATCACGGCGCCCAGCTGGGAGATCATCATTTAATGATGTCCGAGGGGTATTTTGATCAGAGCTTCCATATACCCCTTATCATTCGGGTGCCGGATGAAAAAAGGCGATGGCCACGCGGTGTGGTTGTGGACGCCTTTACCGAAAATGTGGATCTAATGCCGACCCTGCTTGACATTTTGGGTGCGAACGTTCCGCGCCAATGTGACGGCCTTTCCCTGGGCCCTTTTCTGCGTGGCAAAACACCGCCAAAGTGGCGCACGGAAGTGCATTGGGAAGTCGATTTCCGTCATATGCACACCTCGGCCGATTATGCCCCACCGGACAAAGAGCTGGGCATCGCTTCTGAAGCGTGCGCTTTTAGCGTGATCCGGGATGAACACTTCAAATACGTTCATTTTGCCGATCTGCCCCCCCTGTTGTTCGATCTGCAAAAGGATCCTGATGAACTACATAACCGGGCCGCAGATCCGACATACATGGCACGCGTCCTGGAGTATGCTCAGAAAATGATGTCGTGGCGCATACTCAATGATGAACGAACCTTGACCCACATGATCATCGGTCCCAACGGCGTGGTGGCGCAACGGCAACGCTAGCGGTCGAAATGCCCGGCCGATTCACGGCTACCATTTTGAGGTCCGGATAATTGGCATCGCGGGCGTTTGATTTCAAGCCGAGCGTGCCGGCGCCTTGCCGGCAACCCCGCGCGACAATCCGGGTCGTACAACGGTTCCCGGCGGTTTGTAAGCCTTAGACCGAGATTTTTCCTTAGAAATTAACCTAAACCCGCATTTAAGGAGGACTGACAAATGAGACCAAAACCCACAAAGCAATTCATTCTTTTTGGCGTCCTGGCCGTTTTTATGGTGCTGGGTGCCTTTTCACCGGCCCCCGCCCAGGCTGACAGCCGCCCGGACCTTGTGGTCGCCGTACAGAAGATCCCTCCCGTAATGGAGCCCATGCGCGAAAACAGCAATGTGCATATGCGCATCCTTTACAACATCGGAGAAACGTTAATTAAAATTGACTATAAGAACAACCGCGCCTTAATTCCCGGTCTGGCTAAGGAATGGAAGCGACTCGATGACAGAACGATCGAGTTCAAACTGCGTCAAGGGGTAAAATTTCACAATGGTGAAGAGATGACGGCCGAGGACGTTGCCTTCAGCTTTGGTCCGGAACGTCTTTTTCACAAGAAACGGGGCTGGATCTTTGCCCAGATGTATTTGGGCAACATCGAACCGCCGCAAGTCGTTGACCGCTACACCGTTCGGATCAGGAGCAAGCGTACCGATTATCTGCTTGAAAAGCGCTTTGCCAGCTATATGAGTGAAATTATCAGCAAGAAAGCTTTTCTCAAGGCCAAGGATTGGGACACCTGGAGCCGGAACATCGTGTGCACCGGGCCTTATCGGCTGGTTGAAATCAAGACTGATGATTACACCAAACTGGCGGCGTTTGATAATTATTGGGGCGCGAAGGCACCGGCCAAGACCATAACTTTCAAAGTGGTGCCTGAGGTTGCGGCGCGCATCGCCGGGCTTAAAACCGGCGAATATCATATCATCACCGAAATCCCCCCCGATCAGCTGGAAGAAGTCGACAAGAATAATGGCACATCAACTGTGGGAGGACCAATCCCCAATATTCGCGCCGTCCACATGGACACCACCAACGCCGTGCTGAAAAGCCGGGAACTGCGGCAGGCAATGGTCATGGCCATCGACCGGCAGCTTATCGTGGATAGCCTCTACCATGGCCGCACCAGCGTGCCCAATGGCTTTCAGATGGAATTGTTTGGCGATATGTACATTGAAGACTATCCGGGCTTGCGTTACGACCCGGACAAAGCGCGGGAGCTGGTTAAGAAGTCAGGCTATCAAAAAGAGACGATCTACTATCGCATACAGCCCGACTATTACACGCTGGAAAGAGCCACGCGACAGGTCTTGGTTGAAATGTGGAAGGCGGTGGGTCTGAACGTGAAACTGGAAATGAAAGAGAATTGGTCACAGATTTTGAAGAACGACGAAACCCGCCACCTTGTAAACATGTCGCACACCGCCTTTTATTCCGACCCGGAAGGGATACTTTGGCGCCGTTTGGGGCCCAAGTCTCCGTTCAGGATGGAAAATATCTATGGGGCCAAAGAACCATTTTGCTATGTTCCGAAGGAATTTGACCAATGGGGCCAAACCATGTTGGGCAGCACCGATCCTAAAGTGCGTCGGAAGGCGGTCCGCCACATGCTTGAAATCGTTGACGCTGACGCGTTTCTGATTCCTCTGCACGCGCTGCCGATGTTTTACGGTAAGCGTGACGAGGTTGACTGGACGCCATACCCCGCTGAATACATGGATCTTACCGCGACCAATCTGCGTTTTAAGTAATGTGTGCAACTTTGAGGTGAACTGTGGCGTTTTGGCCTAACGGCACAGTTCATCAATCGGATTTTCGGGTTGATTAATAACCGAATTTGAGCAATTTTCTACTCAATCTGCACCCATCTCCAGCGCATCAGGGATTCGCGAAAATTCTCGACATATCCATAATCATTTGTGCTTTTTCAACTGCCGCCTGCACGAAGAACGGATTCAATGTCGCACCTGAAATAATTAATATTGACAATAAAGCCTGCCTTCGTTATCTAACCGTATGTTGCTTAGGGCCATACACTCTGATCTTGGCTGAAATACATGGAACAATGAACGAAGTGAACGCTGGACTCGCATCTGCATGCACAAGCTCATACGCTGGGAGTAGCCTGTCTCCCGTGACCATCGAAAGCCCTAAAAATGGCCAACCCACAATGGCCCAAAGCATAAATGAAGAAACTAGGAGCGATTGTCGGAAATCACTATAAGAAGCTGCTGGCCATATTGACTTTTCTTCTATTATGGCAGCTTGTTGTGATGCTCTTCGGTATCAAAGAGTTTATCCTGCCTTCTCCGCTTAAAACCTTTTCTTATCTTTTTATTCCCGAATTAGCCGCTCAGTATGATTGGCCCAGACACATCGGAGTCACACTGATTGAGATGCTACTCGGCTTTATCGTCACCGCCGTTGTTGGTATTTTGGTGGCGGTTTTGATGACCTGGTCCAATGTTTTAAAACATATTATCAAGCCGATCATCACGCTTTTCTACTCCTTACCCAAAATAGCTTTAGCCCCTCTTTTTCTCCTTTGGTTCGGATATGGTATTATACCCAATGTGATGATCGCGTTTTTGGTCGCCTTCTTTCCCATTGTGATCAATACGTCGGTTGGGTTGAACGCGGTTGAAGAGGATTTATTGGATCTGGTCCACTATCTGCACGCGAGCAAGTGGCAGGTTTTAGTCAAAATACGGCTTCCCAATGCGCTGCCGTTTATCTTTTCGGGTTTTAAAATCAGTGCGACCCTCTGTGTCGTAGGGGCGATCGTTGGTGAGTTTATTGCCTCGTCTCAGGGACTTGGCTTTGTATTAAAGAGTGCCCAGGGATTAATGGATACGCCTCCGATGTTTGCCAGTCTGATTCTTATCTCGATCCTGGGTTTATCCCTTTTTGGATTTATTGCGTTTTTGGAACAATGGGTCATGCCGTGGCAGCAAAGCGAGCAAACTCGATAATGGAAAAAATATTGGACCTCTTCAAAAGAAATTATCAGACACCGCTGGTGATTCTGGTCATTTTTTTGGTATGGCAGTTTGCCGTCGTGTTTTTCAATGTTCGCGAATTTATCCTGCCATCCCCGCTTGTGACGCTTGAGCACCTATTTCTGCCGCAACCGGATGCCAATTACAATTGGACGGTGCATCTGAGCACCACCATTTATGAAGTACTAATCAGCTTTGTGATCACCAGCTTTGTCGGGATTGTCATCGCGATTATCATGGCCTGGTCAAGGCTCATGAATGATTTGTTGCTGCCGGTCTTTGTTTTTATTAATTCCTTGCCGACCATCGCCATCGCACCGATCATTACGCTGTGGTTCGGGTACGGCCTTTTAACCAATGTTTTTATCGCCTTCCTGGTATCCTTTTTCCCGGTCGTAGTTAACGTGGCCGTTGGACTGAATAAAGTCGACGAAGATTTATTGGATTTGGTTCGCTATCTTCATGCTTCGAAATGGCAGATATTTATAAAAATTCGAATTCCTAACTCTCTTCCCTATATTTTTGCAGGATTGAAAATTTGCTCCACCTTGTGCGTGGTCGGCGCCATTGTGGGTGAGTTTATCGCTTCCGACAGGGGTTTAGGATATATCATAATCAACTCCCAATTTACGATGGATACACCGCCGATTTTTGCATCTTTGATTTTGATCTCCGCTATCGGCGTCGTTCTTTCGGGGTTGGTCTCTTGGCTTGAAAAAATATTGATGCCCTGGTATCGGTCTGAAACCGTTCCGGTGTAATGAGGGGTACTGATATGCTTTTGGTTCCGCTCTAACATATAACCCATAACCGATAACCGCTAACACCCAATTGTTTATTGCTCAATTGGGACGTCACTTTGAAAGGAGGACGGTATGAAAGTAAAATTAGTTGTTGTGTTTGCGATTTTGGCTGTGATGACGGTTGTGTCCGGGGGGCAAGCGGCAGATCTAACCAAAGTGGATTTTCAATTGAATTGGAAAATCTCCGGTGCCCACGCTGCTTATTATGTGGCCGTCAAAAAGGGATGGTTTCAGGAAGAAGGACTGGATGTCAATATTATCCTGGGACAGGGGTCCGGCTATACGGTTAAGGTGCTGGATGCCAAGAAAGCCCATATCGGTATCGCCGATGCGCCGGTCCCCATCAAAGGTATCGCCCAGGGGGCGCAAATCAAAATTGTGGGTATCATCTTTGATAAACATCCCAACAGTATGTTTTTCTGGAAGGACAGCGGAATCAAAAAACCACAGGACATCGTCGGAAAAACGGTGGCGGTTCCGGCCGCCGACGGCCACAAGGTCATGTGGCCGGCATTTGCCAAACAGATCGGTGTCGATCCCGACAGTGTCCGATTTATTAACATTGAACCGGCGGCCAAGGTAGTTTCGCTGGCAACCAAAAAAGCGGATGTCGTGTTTGAGCTGTATACCGGCAAACCATTTATGGAAAAGGCCATTCCCGCAGACCAACTCGGTAATTTTCTCTGGTCCGATTACGGATTTAATGCCTATGCACATTCTTTAGTGGTTCGCAACGATGTCATTGAAAACAACCCGGAGATGGTCAGAAAATTTCTAAAGGCTGCCTACAGAGGATGGGATTTCACGGTGAAAAATCCCGAGGAAGCGATTGCGATTCTGTCTGAATATCACCCCATAAATCTAACCGATTTTGTTGCCAACCTGAAGTTGATGTTGGTATTCTTCAAAACCGACCGCTATCGCCAGCATGGTATCGGTTACATCGATCCCGCCAAAATGGCGGATACCATCAACATTGTGGATAAGTATTTAGGCGTCAAGGTCAATTTCAAGCCTGAAGACGCCTACACGTAAGAATATTTGCCGGATCCGCCTTTTCTACTGGAATAGGGCAAGCGGGGCATTAAATCGGGGTGATGAAAAATAAGAAATCAGCAAGTGAATGTAATTGCATTCCATGTTTTTTCTTTTAATTAAATCGGTAGAATACCTCAACTTTAGGCATTTTAGGCACTTTGAAATTTTAGGCATTTCTTCGGGCACCTTGATTGTTTCACAATAATATCTTGCCACATAATGCCCAAAAATAATTTCTAAGATACGACAGAGGATACCCCGTGGAAGAAGGTAAACCGCTGCTTTCAATTCGCAACCTGAGGAAAGTCTTCAAAACGCGCGATGGCGAGATAGAAGCTCTGGCCAATGTCAGTTTCGATGTGCATCCCGGAGAGTTTGTTTCGATTGTGGGCCCCTCGGGTTGTGGCAAGTCGACCATATTGAAAATCGTGGCCGGGCTTATCACCAAAAGTTCGGGTGAAATTGATGTGGATGAGAGGCAGTTTGATCCTACCAGTGAAGTCGGTTTTGTGTTTCAAACGGCTTCTCTTCTGCAGTGGCGTAAAGTTATTGATAATGTTCTGCTACCGATAGAGATCCTGAAAAATGATAGAAATTCCATGATCGCGAAGGCCAAGGATCTGTTGGAGTTGGTGGGTCTGCAAGATTTCATCGACAGCTATCCCAATGAGCTCTCCGGTGGAATGCAGCAGCGGGTTTCGATTGCACGCGCCCTCATCCATGATCCCAAACTTCTGCTCATGGACGAACCATTTGGCGCATTGGATGCGATCACTAGAGAGCATATGAACCTGGAACTTCTCCGTATTTGGATGGAGTCTAAAAAAACCGTGCTCTTCGTGACCCATGATATCAATGAAGCCCTTTTTCTTTCAGACCGCGTTATTGTGCTTTCGGCGCGGCCTTCCGTAATGGTTCAGGCATTAGACATCCAGCTTCCAAGACCCCGTACATTGGAGATCAGAGCTTTACCCGATTTTGGGCAGTACTTCTTGCAGATCTATAATTCGTTGGATCTGAGATAATGGAACCAGAGACTATGAATAAAACGATTACTATCACACATGTGGACTCAGATTTTGAACGCGAGCCTTTGATTCGACCTTTTGGTTTTAAAGGTATTTATCAAAATGAATTTTGGGTTAGTGCAGCGCTGTTGGAAAGCGCCTCCGGAATTCGGCATACGGGACTGATGACCCAGTGCGTGGCCTGGAGTGATATCGATGTATTTCTGTCGCATACGGAAACGGGCGGCAATATGCTCCTGCATATGTCACTCGAGTATGCTTTGCAACGGATAAAAGGGGCAAGCTTCACCACACCGATTGATCTGCAGGAAGCAATTCTGGATGAAGTATATGCCTACGGCCAAAAAATTACCGGCCGTAAGGATCTTCGATTAACCTTTTCCTTGAGTTCCATGGTTGCACTCGACAATGCGGCTTGGAAAATATATGCCGCCGAAAACAGCCTTCAAACATTTGATGACATCATACCGGATAGATACAAAGAGGCCTTATCTTACCGGCATACCAAAGTTGCAGCGATTCCTTTGATGGCATACAACATCCCCCTTGCTGAAATTGAAAATTCGGTTAAAGACGGCTATTTCTTTATGAAAATCAAAATTGGGCGTCCCGGATCCCAGGCGGAGATGCTGCAAGGTGATCTGGAGCGCATCGCGTCGATCCACAAACTGATCGGTCATTGGGAAACCGACCATACCGAAAACGGCAAAATCCCGTATTATTTTGATGCCAATGGAAGATATGAAAAAAAAGAAACTCTCGAGAGGCTGTTGGATCATTGCCAAAAGATTGGCATGCTGGACCAGATCGCAATTATTGAAGAACCATTTCCGGAGGAAGCGGATATTTATGTGGGAGATCTGGCTGCCAGGATAGCTGCCGATGAAAGTGCTCACAGTGCAGTCGACGTCAAAAAACGGATTGAAATGGGATATGGTGCAATTGCCTTAAAGTCCGGTGCCAAGACGTTTAGTATGACGCTTAAAATGGCGCAGGTGGCCCATGAAAAAGGCATTCCATGTTTTCTGGCGGACCTGACGTGTACCCCCACCATTGTCGACTGGAACAAGAATGTGGCTGCCAGGTTAGCACCGCTGCCGGGCTTGAAAAATATGGGCCTTCTGGAGTCCAACGGGCATCAGAACTACCAAAACTGGGAGGATTTAATCAGTTATCATCCATTTCCCGACGGATCCTGGTTGCATCCACAAGACGGCATCTATAATCTGGATTCGGGTTTTTATGAAACCGCAGGAGGTGCATTAAATTCATCAGACCATTACATGCGCCTATTTGAATGAGTGGTAATTTACCTGACCTAACGATTGAACAGGAGTCATCCGTGACGCGAAATGTTAACCCAAGCGGGATCGTATTCGTCGCTAATTGTCCAATTCTGCTTTAACCGCCCTGCCAATCTTTTCCATTAAATAGGGTTTGCGGACATATACGCCGGCTCCCAGATTTTGCGCCTCTTTAACACGTTCTGTTTCAGAAAACCCGCTCACAATAATGGCTTTTTGGTTGGGCTTCAATTTAAGAATTCTTCTATAGGTCTCAAGCCCATCAATTCCAGGATCCATGATCATATCCAAAATCAGGAGATCCACATCATGATTCGTCATGAATTTTACCGCCTCTTCCCCGCTGGGGACGGCCGTCACGGAATATCCCAATCTTTTTAACAGCATAATGGCGATTTGGCGTTGCTCGTCAACGTCATCCACGACCAGAACTGATTCACCTTTACTCATATAATCTTCGATAACCATCGGAGGCTCTTCTTTGGGCAATTCCTTGCGGCTCACCGGGAAATAAAGTGTAAAGGTGCTCCCCAGCCCCTCGTTGCTCAGAACGTCGATATAGCCATTGTGATCTTTTACGGTCCCCCACACGACAGCCATACCCAGGCCGGTTCCGCTTCGACCCATGATCTTCTTGGTATAAAACGGTTCAAAAATCCTTTTTAGATCCTTAGATGGAATCCCCACGCCACAGTCCGAAACGGTCAGCAGCGCGTAATCACCCTCTTTCACATCGTCATAGCCCCTGATCGGCCGATCCAGGTAGCGGTTTTTCGAGGTGATGATAATTAGGCCCCCATCCGGCATCGATTCGGCGGCATTGATAACTAAATTCATAATGGTTTTGGATAAATGAACCGATGAGCCGAGAATATTTAACAAATCCGGATCAAACCTTGTTTGAAGCTCAATATTCGGATACAAATCATTTAGCCGTTCAAATTCCGGAGACTGGAGATAAGTTGAAATAATGCGATTCAGGTTCAAGACTTTGGTGGTCGCCACGCCGCGGCGTGCCAGGGTTAACAAATCCTTGACAATGGCCGCCATTTTCCGTGCCGACGAGTGGATAGCCTGTATCGGTTTTCTTAAAGGACTGTCTTCAGCCAGGTCCAACAGCAATATTTCCGGATAGCTTATCAGGCCGGACAGCGTATTGTTCAGGTCATGGGCCACTCCCCCCGCCAGGGTTCCAAGGGCCTCCATTTTTTGGGCCCGTTGAAGCTGGGCCTCCAGCTGGTTACGTTCCGTGACGTCAATAAAAAAGGCCATAATTCCAACAGGCTGGGACTGCTCATCTTTAATAAAAGAAGCTGAGATAATTGCATCAAAGGCTGAACCGTCTTTACGACCCCCCTTTAGCTCTATCTGCCTGCCCGCAGACTCGTGCAGGGTTTTCAAAAACTCGTCAAAGTTTGCGGTTCCCCAAAATTGCAACGTATCCGCTTGCAATACCTGATCGAAATCCTCATACCCCCACATCTCTATAAACGCCGGATTCACATAGGTTACCTTGCTGTCTAAGTCGGTGAGCATGATACCATGGGTGTAAGTATGGATGGCTTGATTCTTTATGTGAAGCTCTTGTCGTTGCCGGTCCAGTGCGGCTGACAGCGCCAGTCGCATCTGCTCTTGATCGCTTAGAATCTGGGCCTCCATTTTGCTCATATAACCCTCAATATATGAGGCAATATACCAATCAACTCCTCTGAGGGCCGAATGCAACAATTGCAGATCTTTTTGATGCAGTCGATCCCAACAAAATTCGCGCAATTGAGATGCCAATGCCAAAATGGTTCGATCGCCTAAACCGATATTGACACGATCCTGACCGTGTTTGAATACTTCATGCTGATCACCTCTTGACAGGAATGATAAGAAGCAATTAGTCTCCTCATGCGCTAATTGATCCAGCATGCTGGGGTGCAGGGTGTAGCGATTCTCAAAGACTAATTCTTTAAGCAGAATGCACAACTGCCGATCGAGATCAGCTTGATCATTTATCAATTTTTGATAAACAGGTAGCAGTTGATTTAGATCTGATTCAATTTTTTTCCCCATAACGTGACCACCGTCTATGGCTTCATTTATTTATGGAAAATAACACCATAAAAACCCTCGCCGCCCCCGCCCCATTCGGTCGTTTCCTGCTGCGTAACGGTTTTTCCCATGCCAACCCATTCATCTAACGTTTTAAATCCGGGATCATCAATCTTCCAGGGTTTTGCCATTTCAAACAGGGTTTCTTTAGAACGGATATAAATCGGCTGCCCGATCTGAGCATACAGTTCAAAAACGGGTTTCAGTTTATCGGTCACTTCTGAAGCAGCCGCATCTGCATCACACAGGAATAATTTTGATCCTTCATCTGCCCAATCATATAATGTCTGCAGCGCGTGTTTTAATTTTTCATCCGGTAAAAAGTAGGCGATTCCATTAAAACCGATAGCCACTTTTCGTTGATCACCAAAATCGTCTTTAATAAATGCAGCGTTCAACAGTTCCTCAGGCTTGCCGGCATCGCACTCTTCAAATCGGGCATTCTGGACATCCTTGATAATTTCACGTCCATACTCGACTGTTATCGGATCGATATCGGAGTATATTACTTTGGCACCCGGTGGCGCGATCTGGTGAATATGATCGACTGTCGGAAGTCCGGAGGCAAAATCGATAAATTCGTCGAACCCTTCCGAAACCAGACGCCGGGTGGCCTCTCCTAAAAACCAGCGAATTAGTTTTAATACCTGGGGCATAAAAGGCGCAATCTGGAGCAAATTTTCAGCCGTTTGACGATCGACTTCAAAATTGTGATGACCTCCCAATAAAAAGTCATAAATCCGACCGGCATTCGGCGTACTGGGATCTGCGATACTAGAATATTCAGTCATTACGTTCCTCCACTATTTAGTTAGATTATCGCATATGTTTTCAGCAGATGGCAAACGCTATAGGAAAAATTTCAACGAAGAATTTTGATAGGTTGTGGTTTTTTTCCCATAAGTTCTAAAACCGCCGCTTGGATATTTTGTTATCTAAAATTATGAAATATAAAGATATTTTCTCTTTATCGCTGATATATGGCAGATACCGGATTGCGTGTCAAGTTAGAGATGACCACGTAACATTCAGATGGCTGAAACAGGCGGATGATGGGTAGAAACAAAATGACCACGGCTTGCTGCTGCTAATGTTTCTCAGCCAGCTGATGGATCAAGTGATACATGCTGGCCAGCGATCCCCCGTCAACGGACAGGTTTTCGCCGGTAATATAGCTTGCATCATCGGAAGCCAGGAATACAGCTGCTTTGCCGATTTCTTCAGGTTCACCATGGCGGTTCATGGGTATGCCCCGATTTCGGGCATTGAGCAGTTCCGGAGATGAATAGATTTTTTTCTGCAGCGGTGTCATTACAGGGCCCGGACTGAGCGCATTAACCCGAATCCCGTACCCGGCCCATTCCACAGCCAGCAGCGCCGATAATGATATGACGCCGGCTTTGCTGGGTGAATAGGCATTGCCGTTAAGCTCCGGCAACTTCCCGGAGATCGAAGCGATGTTGATGATGGATCCCCGTACTTTATTGGCAATCATAAATTTTCCGACCACCTGGCAGCACAGAAAGACGCCTTTCAAATTTACAGCCATCACCCGGTCCCAAATTTCTTCTTTAAGATCAGCGATCCCACCGCCCATGAAAATCCCGGCATTATTGACCAGAACGTCAATTTTGCCGAACGTATCCAAAACCTTCTGAACCATGCCATTCACGTCCGTGCTTTTGGACACATCCGCCTTGATGGTTAGCGCCCTGCGACCTGAACTGCGAATCATATCGGCAACGGTCTCGGCCATTTCATTATTTTTATAGTAATTTACTACTACATCCGCACCCTCTTCGGCAAATTTCAAGGCAATGCCACTGCCGATACCCTGGCTGGAGCCCGTAATGAGTGCCACCCTACCATCAAGTCTCAAAATAAATTCCCCCGTCAATCCACTAGAATCCAAGTTAGGGGCTTCGCCCCAATTGGAATGTTGGAATAGTGGATCCTGGAAGAATGGAATGATGCGTCTAAAGCAAAGAGCATGTCATTACATTAATTTTTTGGCAATAATAACATATTTTATGAGGTTGGAAGCAGAAAAAAGAGGTCTGACGAAAATCATCAAAAAATGTAGATTCTATATTATCTTGAGAATAGACCATTATCCGCTTCCCATACCCAGTTTTCCAACATTCCACTATTCCATCATTCCATGCGGCTCATACAGACCGATGGCCGTAGAAAAGATCATAATTTCAATAAATTGAAGAAGTTCCGATACATTTAATCTTATTTCTTGCCAAAATTTTCCTTGGGTGGATTGAAGTATCCGAACTTTAATTTCGGAAATTGCCTGCGGACACGATTAAGTAATTTTTCCATCCCGATGGGCTCACCATGATCAGCGATAGCATCCATTTCTTTCCAATATCG
>PVMS01013059.1_pt1 | contig 15727 bp, 12 predicted proteins | sample 1853461 | NCBI WGS metagenome assembly PVMS01 (sample SAMN08582032, study PRJNA380276) | Marine sediment metagenome, whole genome shotgun sequencing project. | isolation source: ocean sediment barecode stripped | collected 2017 | reverse complement strand
CGCAGTCCCCCGGCGCCGCCGAACGCGATGAGCACCGCACCTCTCGGATCGGCGCCCTGTTCGATCGACACGGCGGGAGTGGTGATCCCTCCCACGGGAGGTGTCTTCTCGGCGTTGGGCATGCTGCTCAGCCCGCCCCGGATGGATGTCGCTCGCAGCGTCCTCCTCGCCCCACGGTCGGGGGACGCGCTCGACCAGGCGATCTCGGCGGTGGCCGGATCGGTGTCCGACGCGATGGGATCCGACAGTGCCGTCGTCGAGACCGTCGTCGACGTGAGGTACCTGGGCCAGGCGCATGAGGTGACGGTTCCTTGCGCCCGCGGCGAAGGATGGGGGGTATTGGCCGATCGGTTCCATGCCGCCCATGAACGCCGGAACGGGTTCCGACGTGAGGACGATCCGATCGAAGCCGTCACCGTGCGCGCCCGAGTCACCGATGCACCGGCCCTGGTCCTCGACGACCTTCCCCCCTGGGTCGGGATCGGAGAGGCGAGGAGACCGAACCGGGTCGTGACGACACCGACCGGTCCGGTCGAAGCCGATGGGTGGTGGCGGCCCGGCCTCGATGCCGGCGACGAGGTCCTGGGACCGGCGGTGATCGAGGAGCGGGATGCGACCACGTACCTGGCTCCCGGCGAGCGGGCGGTCGTTGACCGTACCGGGGCGCTGGATGTGACCTGGTGAAGGTCGACGCCACCACGCTCGAAGTTTCGCGCAACCGACTCGCGGCAGTTGCCGGTGACATGGGCATCGTTCTGCGGCGGACCGCATACTCACCGAACATCAAGGAGCGAGCGGACTGCTCGGCGGCAGTGTTCGTACCGTCCGGCGAGATGCTGGCCCAGGCCGAGCACATCCCGGTGCATCTCGGGTCCATGCCTGCCTCCGTCGAGGCGGTCATCGTCCGGTTCGGCGCGGACGTCGAACCGGACGTGCAGTACGCCGTCAACGATCCGTACTGCGGGGGGACCCACCTCAACGACCTCACCCTGGTGCGTCCGGTTTTCGTGTCCGGCCGCCTGGTGGCCTGGGTGGCCAACCGGGCACATCACGCCGATGTCGGCGGGGAAGCGCCGGGCTCCATGCCGGCGCACGCGGTGACCGTCGACCAGGAGGGGTACCGCGTTGGCCCGGTACCCGCGGCTCGATCCGGGGGGTGGCTCGACGGGTTCCTGACACCCTTCCTGGCCGCGACCCGCACCCCCGCAGAGCGCCGCGGAGATCTCTCGGCGCAGATCGGGGCGAACGAGACCGGAGCGGCGCGTGTCGCTCGTCTCGTTGCGACCGACGGAATCGGAGGCTGGAACACGGTGACCTCAGAGTTGCTGGCGTATGGAGAGCGCCGCATGCGAGCCGCCATCGATGCGCTCCCCGACGGGACGTACCGGTTCGCCGACGTCATGGAATGGGGAGACCGGGACCTCCCGATCGAGGTCGCGGTGACGGTCGATGGTTCCGACATCCATGCCGATTTCACCGGCACCGCCCGCCAGATCCAGGGCAACATCAACGCCGTCGAGGCCGTGACCCGGTCGTGTCTGTACTACGCGGTGCGGGTGGCCACCGATCCGTCGATCCCTGCCAACGGCGGCTGCTACCGCCCGCTGCACCTCCATGCGCCGTCGGGGACCCTAGTGAACGCGGAGCCGCCGGCGGCCGTCGCCGCGGGCAACGTCGAGACCAGCCAGCGCATCGCAGACGTGCTGCTGGGTGCTCTGGCGGAGGCGGCCCCGGACCGCGTGCCTGCGGCCGGCCAGGGCACGATGAACAACGTGCTGATCGGCAACGATGACTTCGCCTACTACGAGACCATCGCCGGAGGCCAGGGAGGGCGGCCGGGGAGGGCCGGCCAATCGGGAATCCACACGGGAATGACCAACACGAAGAACACCCCGGTCGAATCCCTGAGCGCTCACTACCCCTTCCGACTCGTCACCTATCGGCTTCGGCGGGGAAGCGGCGGAGCCGGACGGTACCCCGGCGGCGAAGGGATCGAACGAGAGATCGAGTTCCTCGCTCCGGCGACCGTGTCCCTCATGGGGGAGCGGCGCCGCGTCCCACCATGGGGTCTTGCCGGTGGTCGACCCGGAGCGGTCGGCGAGGATTGGCTGGTGCGCCCGGGTGCCGAGCCGGTGCTCCTCCCCGGTAAGTGCACGCTGGAGGTGGCCGCGGGCGACCGCCTCCGAGTCCTGACGCCCGGCGGCGGAGGCTGGGGCGAGCCCATTCTGGCGGACGATTGAGCACGATCGTGCCGAGATGTCCGCCAGAACCAGCTCGGGGTAGGCTGGCCGGGTGGATGCGGCCGTCGAACTCGAGAGGCTTCTCGGCCCGGACCGGGTGAGGACCCATCCGCTCGACCGGTGGCTCTTCTCCAAGGACGCCGGTATCAGTCGCGGTGAGACGGAGGTCGTCGTCTTCCCCGAGACGACGGACGAGGTGGCCGCCTGCGTGCGCATCGCCCGGCGTTTCGAGTTGACCATCGTCGCCAGGGGCGCCGGAACCGGGCTCGCCGGGGGGGGCGGTCCCCACGGGTTCTTCGCTCGTGGTCGTCCTGACCCGGATGAACCGCATCTGGGAGGTGGATGAAGTGGGGCGCACGGCCTGGGTCGGTCCCGGCGTCATCAACCTGGACCTGTCGATGGAACTCGCCGATCGCGGCGTCCACTTCGCTCCCGATCCTTCTTCGCAACAGTCATGCACGATCGGAGGCAACGTCGGCACGAACGCCGGCGGACCGCACTGTCTCACCGATGGGACGACGACGGCGCATGTTCTCGCGGTCGAGATGGTGACCGCCGATGGTGCGGTCGTCATCCTCGGTGGCGAGGCGCCGGATACCCCCGGACTGGATCTGCGTGCCGTTGTGATCGGCTCGGAAGGAACCGTCGGGATCGTGACCCGCGTCCTGGTCAAGCTGACGGAGAATGCACCCGCGGTCGTGACCCTGTTGCTGTCCTTCGACGCGATCGAAGACGCCGCGGCCACGGTATCGGGGGTGATCTCACGCGGTCTCGTTCCGGCCGCACTCGAGATGATGGATCGCCCGATGGTCGTCGCCGTCGAGAACTTCGTCCATGCCGGATACCCGACGGAGGCCGCCGCGGTGCTGCTCGCCGAGGTCGTGGGTTTGCCCGCAGGGTGCCGAGCCGAAGCCGAGATCATCAGGTCGGTCGCAGAGATGAACGGCGCGACGGGGGTGCGGATCGCCCGAGACGACGCCGAGCGCACGCTGTTGTGGAAAGGCAGGAAGTCGGCCTTCGGAGCGGTCGCCCAGTCGGCCCCCGACTACTACCTGCACGACACCGTGGTGCCGCGAACCCGCCTCGTCGAGGTGCTCCGGGCCGTGTACGAGATCGCCGACCGCTACGAACTGAGCCTCCTCAACGTCTTCCACGCGGGAGACGGGAACTTCCACCCGCTGATGTCGTTCGATGCATCCGTTCCGGGCACGATGGACCGGGTCATGGCCGCGTCTGAGGAGATGGTTCGCGTCGCGGTCGCCGCGGGCGGCACCCTGAGCGGCGAACACGGGATCGGTCTCGAGAAACGGGACCTGATGCCCTTGGTGTTCAACGAGGTGGATCTCGATGCCCAGGCCCGGTTGCGGGAGGCGTTCGACCGGGACGGGGTGCTCAACCCGGGCAAGGTGCTTCCCGCGGGTTCGCGGTGTTTCGACGGATTCTCGGCGCGAACGGATCCGGGAGCAGGATCATGACCCTCCGAGCCGCAACCAGACGCCTCTTCGAACGCCTTCGCGACGAGTCGGTTCAGGCGTTCGCCGAGTTCGTCGTGGCTCCCGCCTCCCTCGAGGAAGCCCGCGCCGTGCTCGTCTCCGCCACCGACGCGGGGATGGCCGTGGGCTTCTGGGGCGGCGGCACCCACCGGGGGATCGGGAACCCGGTGGCAGCCGACATGATGATCACCACGAGTCGTCTCGATCGCGTGATCGATTGGCAGCCGGAGGACCTGACCATCGCGGTGGAACCCGGGGTTCGAGCATCGACGCTCGCCTCGGTTCTCGCGGAGCGCGGTCAAACCGCGGTGCTCCCGGAGGATCCGGGTGACGCCACGGTGGGCGGCATCGTCGCGACCGGCATCTCCGGTTTCCGCCGACTCCGATACGGGCCCACCCGCGACCGTATCCTCGAGGTCCATCTGGTCACCGGGTACGGAGAGATCGTTCGTGCCGGAGGCAGCGTCGTGAAGAACTCGACCGGATACGATCTGTCGCGACTCGCGACCGGATCGCTGGGGAGCCTCGGCCTCGTCGGTCGCGTTCGCTTGAAACTCTGGACCGATCCGATCGAGACCGCGACCGTGAGGGTGGCGGATGTCGAGAGGGCACGCCGCTCCGTGTACCGGCCGCTGGCCGCTCTCGCACACGATGGTCGGCGAGATGTGTACCTGGCCGGGACCGAGGAGGAGATCACGGTCCAGGCCGAGGCTCTGGGCGGAGCGGTCGAAGATGGTTTGCACTGGCCCGAGCCGATCGAGGCGCCGGTCCGATTCGCGCTCAGGATCCCGCCGCGTGACGTGCCGACGGCTGTGGCGAAGGTCGGTGCCCTCGACGGGCATCGCTCCATCGCGTCGTTCGGTGTCGGCGAAGTGATCGTCGGATCGCCCGAACCGGACGCGCCGGCGCTGTTGCTCCTTCGTTCCTGGGCGGAGAGCGTCGGTGGCTCCCTCGTGCTCCTCGACGCGCCACACGACATGTACGCGGATGTCGGTGCCTGGGGCAGGGTGCCTGCGTCGGTCGAGATCCAGCGTCGGGTCAAGGCCATGTTCGACCCGGCCGGGATCTGTAACCCCGGCATCCTCCCGGGGGCCATCTGATGACCTGGGTCACGGAATGGGCGCCGCAACGCGCCGACCTCGACCGATGCATCGACTGCGCCCTCTGTTTGCCGGTTTGTCCGACCTTCCGACTGACCGGTGACGAGGCGGCGTCACCTCGGGGCCGCCTGACGGCGATGAGAGCGGTCGCCGCCGGTGTCCACGATGTGGACGACCGGTTCGCCGGGATGATGGACATGTGCCTCCAATGCCGAGCCTGTGAAGCCGTGTGTCCTTCGCTGGTTCCGTTCGGTCGGGTGATGGAGGGTGCGCGCGCCGAGGTCGCCGCGCAGCTCCCGACCTCGCGCAGCATCAGCCGCCGCTATCTGTTCGGTCGGCTGGTCGCGATCCGATGGATCGTCCGCCTCGCCTCCACGGTGCTCGCGGTGGCACAGCGGGTGGGGTTGTCGGGCCGTCTTCCCGGACCGGGCCGACGTGCCTCCGGCCTCAGGAACGTGCCGCTCCCCGTCCCCTCGACCGTCGGCCGCCGCTGGATGCCGGAAGGAGAACCCATCGGTACCGTTGCCCTCTTCTCCGGTTGCGTGATGGATCCATGGTTCTCGGCCGTGCACGCCGCACTCGTTCAGGTCCTGCGCACTGCCGGCTACCGGGTGGATGCCCCGTCGCGCCAGACCTGTTGCGGGGCGCTCGCCGCCCACGAGGGCGCCGCGTACGACGCCGCACGCATGGCTCGCCGCAACGTCGCGGCCTTCGCCGGTTACGAGATGATCGTTGTGGACGCGGCCGGATGTGGAGCACATCTGAAGGACTCCGGGCCGGATCTCGCCGGACGGATCGTGGACGCCAATGAACTGGTTGCCCGGCTTCTCGACGAAGGCCGCCTCCCGGAGAGTGATGGGACCGGGGGGAAGGTCGCCGTTCAGGATCCGTGTCATCTGCGCCACGCCCAGGGACTTTTCGAAGAGCCACGTCGGGTCCTGCGCGCGGCCGGCTACGAACCGGTGGAGATCGATCCGGGTGCGATGTGCTGTGGTGCCGCGGGCGCCTACATGCTCGACCACCCGGGAGTCTCGGAGGAGCTCGGTCGAGCGAAGGCGGATCAGGTGAGGGCGACCGGTCTCACGTTCGTTGCCTCGGCCAACCCCGGTTGTGAGATGCAGTTGCGGTCGCACCTCGGCGACGGTTTCCGGGTGGCACATCCGGTGGAGCTCTACTCGGAGTGGCTGGCCTCTCACCGCTGAGGCGCGCTGCTAGCGTTGCGGCCCCGCGGTATCGAGAGGGAGCGATCGAGATGGCGATGGTTCGCCCCAAGCAGAAGTCGATCCTCCAGCGCTACATCCCCATCACCGAGTGGTTCCCGATGTACGACTGGAAGGGGGACCTGCGACCCGACTTCATGGCCGGGCTCACCGTGTGGGCCCTCCTGGTGCCCGAAGCGATGGCCTACGCGGGCATCGCCGGCGTTCCCCCCGAAGCCGGACTGTACGCCGCACCCCTCGCCCTCCTCTTCTATGCGATGTTCGGGTCGTCCCGCCAACTGTTCGTCGGGCCCAGTTCCACGGTGGCGATCTTGTCGGCGACCGTCATCGCCCCGCTGGCAGCGAGCGACGGCACCGACTTCTGGGCACTGACCTCGTGGTTGGCGATCGTCACCGGGGTTCTCTTCGTCATCTTCGGCCTGTTGCGGATGGGCTGGGTGGCCAACTTCATGGCTTCGTCGGTGCTCGACGGTTTCCTGGTGGGGTTGGCCCTGGTGATCGCGCTCGGGCAAACGGACAAGATCCTCGGCATCGAGTCGGAGGGGGGCAACGTCCCCCAGGAACTCTGGTCGATGCTGTCGCAGTTCGCCGAGTGGAGTTGGCCGACGATCGCGGTCGGAGTCGGTTGCTTGCTGGCCCTGTTCGCCATCGAGAAGTACCGGCCGAGGATCCCCGGCGCCCTCGTCGTGTTGTTCGGGGCGATCATCCTATCGACGGTGTTCGACTTCGAGGCTCGCGGGATCCACATCGTCGGTGAGATCCCGGGCGGCCTGCCCCCGCTCGGCTTCCCGACTTGGATCGGATGGCAGACGCTGGGTTCGCTGACCGTCGGGGCGCTGTCGATCATCCTGGTGGGCTATGCCGAGTCGTGGGCGGCCGCCAAGGCGTATGCGAAGCAGTTCGGGTACCAGATCGACGCGAACCAGGAGCTGATCGGGTTGGGCATGGCCAACTTCGGCGCCGGCTTCAGCCAGGGTTTCGTCGTGGATGGAAGCCTGTCGAAGTCGGCGGCCGGGGTGGCATCGGGTCAGAAGACGCAGATGACGTCGATCATCACGGCCGGGTTGACACTGTTGACGGTGGTTGCGTTGACCCCGCTGTTCCGGACGTTGCCGGAAGCGACACTCGGTGCCATCGTCGTGCACGCGGTCTGGCATCTCATCGATTTCGACAAGTTCAAGGTGTTGTGGAACACCCGCCGCGAGGACTTCTGGCTGGCCATGCTCGCGTTCGGGGGGGTGGTGCTGATCGACATCTTGCCCGGCATCGTCATCGGCATCGTCCTGTCATTGCTCGTATTGATCTATCGGGCGAGTTTCCCCAACGGATCCGAGATGGGCATCGTCAGGGTGGGCGATCACAACTTCTTCGGCGATCTCAACGAGTATCCCGACGCCGTGAAACCTCGCCCGGCCGTGGTGTTCCGCTGGAACGAGGCTCTCATCTTCTCGAACGCGTCGGCGTTCTCCGCCACCGCTCGGGAACTCTTGTGGGAGCGCACCGATCCGCCCGCCCGGGTCCTCGTGGTCGATTGTTCCGAGATGTCGGACATGGACGTCACCGGGGCGCGGGAGCTGATCGACTTCGCTGCCGAACTCGAAGCCGCCGAAACCGAACTGTGGCTGACCCATCTGTCCGGAAGCGCGTTGACGACGGCGCAGAAGGCCGGGGTCGTCGATGCCGTCGGTCTGGATTCGATCTTCCCGACCAACCGCGCCGCCGAGGATTTCGGCCGGGCGCAACGCAGCAACGAATTCAGCGTCGACGATCTCGAGGCACCACTCCCGGAGCGGCTGACCGACGACGATCCGGACACCGAGGACGACTGAGCGAGATCTCCGGCCGCGCCAGCGGCGGCCCCGGGAGGGGAGATCAGCCGCCGAGAGCGTCAGCGATGCGGTCGGCGTTGGTGGCGAGCATGGTCGGGTACGTCTCGGCCCCCGAGCCGGCGGGTCCGAGTGATCCCGTGTAGATGCCGACCACCTGAACGGGATAGCCGACCTCCTTCGAGACGGCCTCGGCCAGCTTCTGGGGTTGGGTCGAGTCGACGAAGATGGCGTCGACCCCTGCTTGTCGGATCGCCTCGACGAGTTCCGCCAGCTCCTTCGGGCTCGGTTCGGCGAGGGTCGACCCGCCGGGGATGATCGTTCCGAGGATCTCGAAGCCGTAGCGATCGGCGAAGTACCCCAGCGAACCGTGGTTGGTCACCAGGATGCGGTGGTCGGTCGGGATCGGCGCCAGGGTCCGCTCGATCTCGGCGTCGGTTTCGAGGATCTGTTCGCGATACGTCGCCGCCGCGTCCGTGTAGCAGTCGGAGTTGTCGGGATCGACCGCAGCGAGGGAAGCGCCGATCACGGTTACGGCATCCGCCATTCTCGCCGGATCGAGCCAGACGTGAGGATCGAGGACATCGTCATCCGCGGTGGTGCCCGTGAAGGGAATGGGATCCAGCTGTTCGGCGATCTCGAGGACGGGGATGCCGTCGGAGGCGGCGGCTTCGAGAAGTGAACCGAGACCTTCCTCGAGTCCGAGGCCGTTCGCCACTGTGAGTCGCGCCGAGCGAACCGCAGCGGCCTGGGCGGCCGATGCTTGGAACGAGTGGGGATCCTGGCCCACGGCCATGAGGACCTGAGGTTCTCCATCGCAGGGTGCGGTGATGCTCGCGACGATGTCCCCGAGGACCGTCGTGGTCACGACGACCTGATCGGGCTCGGCGGTCTTCCCGCTGCATGCTGCGCCGATGAGGCCTGCCAGCACGAGCGGGAGAACGAGACGGAGGGAGGTTCGAGTGCTCATCGTGAGAATTGTTCTCAGTTTATGGGTGCCGGCTTCACAGTTCGCGCATGTGGACGGTCATCGGGTGGATCTCGAAACCCTCGCGGCGTGCCTCGCGAACGAGCCAGTCCGTGGTGGGAAGCCATACCCTGATGGATTCGACCCCGACCGACGACCCCAGGTCGATGAGGGCTCGGACGAGGTCGCCCGCATCCTCGGGCCGGGTCTCGATCCAGGGAACTTCGAGGCCGGAATCGCCCCGAGTCGCCACGGCCCAGCCTGCGCCGATCTCCCAGAGGGTGTCGTGTTTCGCGGCCTCGGTGAGGTCGGATGTGCTCAGTCTGCGGAACGCCCACCGGACGCCGAACAGGCCGCGAGAGGCGCGGCCGAGGGGTCCGACGGACCATGAGGAGTAGGCGGGCTCGGCCTCGGCGGATCCCGCGGGCCGGGCTCGCAGCCGGGCAGGTGCCCGCTTGCCTCCGTTGCCGGCGGGGACCGGTGAGGCATCGCCGACGGCCCGAACCCCGAGGGTGAACGCCGCGACGGGTCGGAACCCGATCTTGGCGACGTGGCGAGCCGCGGCCTCGTTCCAGTCCTCGATGAGAAGTCGCCCCACCAGTGCTCCCGTGTCGCGAGCCCAGTCCATCAGCGTGAGCGCGAGGTCTCCTGCGATGCCCCGGCCGCGACGGTCGGGTCGAACGCGTGCCGCGTGGAACCAAACCTCGGTGGGGGAAAGCATCGTTGCCCGCCCCAGTGCGACGGGTACGTCGCGATCATCGGTAGCGACGTGCATCGCGGTGCCCGGTTCGTCCAGCCACCCGGCGAACTCGTCGGCCACGTAGTCGCCCCACGAGAAGGTGTCCACCGTGAACGCGGCGATCGCATCCCGGTCGTCGGCCCGGGCCCGGCGGATGGAGAGGCTCATACCGTCGACCCTACCTTTGAGCCGGTTCTGGCGGACATACAGGCCTCATAGTGCTCATATGTCCGCCAGAACGAGCTCAGTCAGTACTTCGCCAGGTCCCGGGCTCGATCCACGATGCCTTCGATCGAGGGCATCACCTGCTCCTCGAGGGACGCCGCGAAGGGGAACGCCGGAACGTCGGGGCTCGCGTACCTCTGGACCGGAGCATCGAGCCAGTCGAAGACCTTCTCTCCGATCTGGGCCGAGATCTCGGCGCCGTAGCCGCCGAACTCGTTGTCCTCGTACACGATGAGGACCTTGCTCGTGCGCTTCACCGCCGACTCGATGGTGGGCCAGTCGAGCGGCTTCAGGGATCGCAGGTCGATGACGGTGGCGTCGATGTCCTCATCATCCAGCAGGTCGGCGGCCTCGACGCTGAAGTGAGCCATCGTCCCGTACGCGATGATCGTGAGATCGTTCCCGACCCGGCGAAGGGCTGCCTTGCCGAGCGGCACGCGGTGTTCGCCCTCCGGGTACGGGCCCTTGGCGAGCCGGTACAGCTTCTTCGGCTCGAGGAACATCACCGGGGCCGGGTCCTCCGCGGCGCTGACGAGGAGGCCCTTCACGTCCGCGGGAGTGGACGGCACCACGACCTTGAGGCCCGGAACGTGGGTGTAGAAGGATTCGATGGATTGAGAGTGGTAGAGCGCGCCGCGGATGCCACCGCCGTACGGTGTGCGGATGACCATCGGGCAGCCCCACCGGCCGTTTGATCGGTACCGGATCCGTGCCACCTCGGACACGATCTGGTCGAAAGCCGGTGGGATGAAGTCGGCGAACTGGATCTCGGCGAGCGGCTTCGCTCCCGCCGCCGCCATCCCCACGCCGAGGCCGATGATGAGGGACTCGGCCAGGGGAGTGTTGAAGGCCCGGTCGGGACCGAAGGCGTCGGTGAGGCCCGCCGTGACTTTGAAGACCCCACCCTTGGGATCGGCCACGTCCTCGCCGAAGAGCACGGTGTCGTCGTCGCGACCCATCACATGATGGAGAGATCGGTTGATCGCGGTGATCAGGTTGACCTCCTCACCCACCGGTGCCGGTTCGACCTCCTCGGTCGCCACGGTGGGGGTGATCGGATTCGCGTAGACGTGGCTGGTCGCGTCGGTGGGATCGGGAGCGGCATCCGCATCCGCCACGGCACGTGAGATGACCCCGGCGATCTCGGTGTCGATCTCGGCCTCCGTCTTGGCGTCGAGGATGCGCTGTTCCACGAGGTACTGGCGGAAGTTCGGGATCGGATCCTTCCGACGCCAGATCTCCACCTCCTCCCGGGTGCGGTACAGCTTGTCATCGTCGTCGGAAGTGTGGGCGTAGTAGCGATAGGTCTTCGCTTCGATGAGCGTCGCACCTTCCCCGCTCCGAGCACGCGCGACCGCGGCCGTCATCGCGCCGTACATCGACAGCACGTTGTTCCCGTCGACGACGACACCCTCGAGTCCGTAGCCCTGAGCGCGGTCGGCGACCTGGCCGGCTACCTCCTCCGCGGCGGGCACCGAGATGGCATACAGGTTGTTCTCGACGAGGATCACCATCGGGAGATCGTGGATACCGGCGAAGTTCATGGCCTCGTGCCAGTCGCCCTCCGACGTCGATCCCTCACCACCGGAGACGTAGACGACCCCGTCGCTGCCGGTTCGCTTCAAGTGATACGCGATGCCGGCGGCGTGCGGGTACTGGGTCGCGATCACCGAGGAATGGGTGAAGATGTTGAGATCGGGCTCCGACCAATGGTTGGGCATCTGGCGACCGCCGGAAGCCGGATCGTCTGCCTTGGCGAAGACACCAAGGAACACATCTTTGGGGCTGACACCGATCCCGATGTTGAACGCGACGTCGCGGTAGTACGGCAGCGACCAGTCCCGGGTCGGATCGAGAGCGTACGCCGCTCCGACCTGGGTCGCCTCGTGGCCCGAGACCGAGACCACGAACGGCACCCGGCCCTGACGGTTCAGCGCCCACATCTTGTCGTCGAGTTTCCTGGACGTGAGCATCCGCCGGTAGATGTCGATGAGTTGCTCGTCGCTGAGCCCGAGCGCCCGGTGGTCGAGCGTGCTGTCGAGTCCCAGAGTCACTTCGCTCCTCTCGTGGGCACGGTGTCGGGCCTCCGTCGCAACCGGAGGCTGCCGACCTGTTCGACGCGCTGTGCGCCGAGCCGGGTGGCGGCGACGTGGGGATTCACTTCGTCCCTCGCGGCGGTATCGAAGACCGCGGACATGTTGTCGTAGATCCGATCGACCATCGTCGCGGCGCGTTCGGTCGAATAGCCTTCCATCTCCACGGTGATGTTGATGACCCCACCGGCGTTGGCGACGAAATCGGGTGCGTAGAGGATGTCCCTTTCCGCGAGTCGATCGGCGTCGTCGTCCGTCGCGAGTTGGTTGTTCGCCGAGCCGACGACGGCGGCACACCGCAACCGCGGGATCGTCTCGTCGTTGAGCCCGGCGCCGAGGGCGCAGGGTGCGAAGATGTCGACCTCGACGGAGTAGATGTCGTCGAGGCCGACGACCTTGGAACCATACGTGGTAGCGACGTGATCCACGGCGGAACGGTCGACGTCGGTGACGATGATCTCGGCTCCGGCAGCGGCGAGACGCTCGACGAGGCTCATCCCGACCTTCCCGACGCCCTGAACGGCGACGCGTTTTCCGGCAAGGTCGTCGTCGCCCCAGAGTCGTGCCGCGGTGGCGCGCATCGCGGCCATGACCCCGCGGGCGGTGGCCGGAGATGGATCACCGGATCCGCCGTGGACGTAAGGGAGACCGGTGACCCAGGGGGTCTCGCGCCCGATGGTCACCATGTCCTCCATGGTGGTTCCCACGTCCTCGGCCGTGATGTAGCGTCCGCCCAGATCGTCGATGATCCGCCCATACGCTCGGAGGAGGCGTTCCGATTTGAGCGTGTTCGGATCGCCGATGATCACGGCCTTGCCACCGCCGAGGTCGAGGCCCGCCGCGGCGGACTTGTAGGTCATTCCCTTCGACAGTCTGAGCACGTCGCGGAGCGCGTCCTGCTCGGAGCTGTAGGGATAGAAACGGGTCCCGCCGAGGGCGGGACCCAGAGAGGTGTTGTGGATGGCGATGATGGTCCGGAGCCCGCTGCGGGGGTCGGAGCCGAACAGTACCTCTTCGTGGGTGTCGGTACCGATGGCTTCGAATACACCCAACGTCTGGCTCCTTTCGGCACGGCGTCACAGAGCGCCACGAAACGGGTCGCCCTGATTCTAGTTGGAGGTCGGCCCGCCGGACTCGACGACCGGGCGGTAGCATCGTTGGATGATCAAGACGTCCTATCTCAGGGTGTACCTCCCGGCCGAGCGGGCCGGTCCATGGCCTGCTCACCTCGACCGATCCGACCGGACGATGATCTACGCCTCCGAGCGTTTCGTCTGGGACGAGTCGATGGTCGAAGACGCATTGGCTGTGGAGTGGAACGGCGCCTCCTACAGGTGCCCTCGGTTCCCGCGGCTCCGGATGCTCGAGGGGCTGCTCGCCTTCTCGAACTCCTTCCCGACGATGCCTCTGCTCACCGAGGAGGAACGTTCCGAGTACGCCGAAGAGCTGGCCGAGATCCGGGGTCGATCGCCCCGGATCCGGAGCCACATCCTCGCTTCGCCATGGCATGTCCCGTTGCGATGGTTCGCCGCCTTCCATCCGTCGGATCGTGAGATCTACGACCGCCCCGGTGGGATCTCCATCCGGTATCGCACCAGCATCGGGGATGCCGTCGACCGGGTGGGTTGGGGTGCACGGGTTCTCGATGAGGCCGGATTTTCGGAGTCGGTCGTCGAGCAAGTGAGAGATCTCGAGCGCTGGATCGCCGAGTTCCCTGCCGACGCGATGATCGAACTCGATTATGCGGACGTGGCCGACCTCTTCTCCGACGGGGAGACCGCGTTCGACGAGTCTGCCGTCGAGGTGAGGCGGAGTCTGGAGGCGCTCGAGCGGGGCGACATGGATCAGGCCGGCGAGGCGTACATGACCGTCGCCGCGCGTTGGGCACAACGGCAGGCGCTCACGTTCAGTAACTGAAACGGGAGAAGTATCGATGCGATCGATGCAGGTCGACGAACTGGGCGGTCCATTGCGGCTTCGCGAAGGACCCGTTCCAACCCCTGGTGTCGGTGAGGTCCTCATCTCGGTCACTCGGTCGGGTGTCAACTACCCCGACCTGTTGCTCACCCAGGGTCTGTACCAGGCCCGGCCCCGGCTGCCGTTCGCCCCCGGATTCGAGGTTGCGGGAACCGTCGCGACCGTTGGCAGCGAGGTCTCACGCGTTGCGGTTGGTGACCGGGTGATGGCGTTCGTGCCCTACGGGGGGTATGCCACCGACGTCATCGCTGCTGAAGACGTGGTGTTCGGGGTCCCGGATGGCGTGAGCGACGAACAGGCGGCGGTGCTTCCGGTCGCGTACGGTACCGCTCAACACGCGCTCGTCGATCGCGCGGCCCTCGAGGCCGGGGAAACGGTGGTCGTCCTCGGCGCCTCCGGTGGTGTTGGGATCGCCACCATCCAAGTGGCCGGGATGATCGGCGCCGAGGTGATCGCTTGCGTCGGCGCGGGTTGGAAGGCGGACTTCGCGCGGGACGCGGGCGCCGACCACGTGATCGACTACGTGACGGAGGACGTACGGAGCCGGGTGCTCGAGATCACGGAGGGGAAAGGAGCCGACGCGGTCGTCGATCCGGTCGGTGGGGACGCCGCGGATGCGGCTTTGCGCTACCTCGCCTGGCGAGGTCGGCTCCTCATCATCGGCTTCACCTCGGGACGCATACCTGAGATCCCGGCGAACCGACTCCTCCTCAAGGGAGCGTCCGCGGTCGGCGTCTTCTGGGGACAGTTCGCCGAGCGGGAACCACAGGCGAACCGAAGGAACTTCGACACGCTGCTCGGGTGGGTGGCCGACGGGTCGCTGCAACCGATGATCTCCCAGCGCGTGCCGCTGGATCGGGCCGTCGACGTGCTGACCGCGCTGGCCGAACGCCGTGTCGTCGGCAAGATCGTGCTCGAGACGCGATGATCGCCGACGACGAGCTCGTCACCGTCTCTTGAGCCGCTTCCGCTCGCTCTCCGAGAGGTGGCGCTTGCGGACCCGAATCGCCTTGGGAGTGACCTCGACGAGTTCGTCGTCGGCGATCCATTCGATCGCCGTCTCCAGGGTGAGGGTGTGGGGGGTCTTCAGCTTGATCGCCTCGTCGGTGGAGTGGGTGCGGATGTTGGTGAGCTGTTTCGTCTTGGTTGGATTGACCTGCATCTCTTCGGGTCGGGTGCTCTCCCCGATGATCATGCCCTCGTAGACCTCGACGCCGGGGCCGATGAAGAGCTCACCACGTTTCTGCAGGTTGTCGAGGGCGAAACCGGTCGACGTGCCGATCCGGTCTGCGGCCATTGCGCCACCCTGACGATGCGGCAGTTCCCCGGCCCAGGGCATCCACCCATCGTGGTGCTGGTGGACGAGGGCGGTTCCCCGGGTCGCGGTCATGAGCAGCGATCGGAACCCGAGCAGTCCCCGGGCCGGTGCGGTGAGCGTGACGATGGTTCGCCCTGCGTCACCGGGCCGCAATTCGGTGATGGAGCCTTTGCGAGGTGCGATCGCCTGGGTGATCGTTCCCACGTACTCGTCGGGAACGTCGACGACGGCCCGCTCGACGGGTTCGTGGGGCGCACCGTCGATCTCGCGGATGATGACCTCCGGACGACTGACCTGGAGTTCGAAACCTTCCCTGCGCATCGATTCGATCAGCACTGCCAGCTGGAGTTCTCCGCGCCCGGCCACTTCGATCACCTCCGGCGAAGAGGTCGTGCCGATCCGGATGGAGACGTTTCCGAGCACCTCACGTTCGAGTCGGTCGCGGATCTGGCGCGAGGTGAGGAAGGTGCCGTCGCGGCCCGCAAGGGGTGAGGTGTTGACCCCGAAGGTCATGCGCAGCACCGGCTCG
>PVMS01171350.1_pt1 | contig 15731 bp, 12 predicted proteins | sample 1853461 | NCBI WGS metagenome assembly PVMS01 (sample SAMN08582032, study PRJNA380276) | Marine sediment metagenome, whole genome shotgun sequencing project. | isolation source: ocean sediment barecode stripped | collected 2017 | reverse complement strand
GGCTTGGTAAGTGCTGTCGACAGGCAGGATGGCCAGGCTCGGTTGCAAATTTCAACGGGGACTCTGGATATGAGCGGTGTGCAACCGGGGGACAGTATCGCAGTCAATGGCGCATGTCTGACCGCAGTTGAAATTAATGCAGATGGATTTGGTGCAGATTTGTCGCGCGAGACCCTCGACCTGACCACGTTGGGGGAAAGTAAGCCTGATGATGTTGTGAATCTGGAACGTGCGATGGTATTGGGTGGCTCATTGGGCGGACATCTCGTGACCGGTCACGTCGACGGGATTGGCACGGTGCAGTCGGTGACACCTGATGCAGGTTCAGTACGACTCACCATTGAGGCTCCCGAGGCGCTTGCCCGGTATATTGCACAGAAAGGTTCGGTGTGTATCGACGGTACCAGCCTTACGGTAAATGGCGTCAATGGGGCCGTGTTTGAGCTGATGATTGTGCCGCACACGCAGACGTGCACCATCATTGGTGCCTACGAAGTTGGTACCCGCGTTAATATTGAAGTTGACATGATTTCGCGTTATCTGGAACGCCTGGTGCAGTACACTACACGTGAAGATTAAGTAGCATTGCTCTCTTTTCCGAGTGCTAAATCTGATGGCAGAGGTTCAGCCCATGCAGGGCGATAAAAAAAATAACAGGGAAGGCGAAACTACCAACCCGGCGTTCAGCAGTATCGAAGATGTTGTTGCGGATATTCGTGACGGCAAGATGGTCATCATTGTTGACGATGAAAATCGCGAGAATGAGGGCGATCTGATTATGGCGGCCGAAAAAGTAGAGCCTGAAGATGTAAATTATATGGCACGTTTCGGTCGTGGTCTGATTTGCCTGACCCTATCACGCGAACGTTGCCAGCAATTACGTTTGCCGCTGATGGTTCATGCGACTAATGAAAATCTAGCGACCAATTTCACGCTGTCAATTGAGGCGGCGGAAGGCATTACGACGGGTATTTCAGCGCATGATCGGGCCCGGACTATTCGTACGGCAGTCGCTCAAAACGCGCAGCCTGAAGATTTGCGGCAGCCCGGCCATGTGTTTCCGCTCATGGCGCAGCCCGGTGGCGTGCTGACACGTGCGGGCCACACCGAGGCTGGTTGCGATCTTGCGCGGCTTGCTGGCCTGGAGCCGGCTGCAGCAATTGTTGAAATATTGAATGATGACGGCACCATGGCGCGACGACCCGAGCTTGAAGTCTTCGCTCGTGAGCACGACTTAAAGATTGGCAGCATCGCTGACCTTATTCGCTATCGCCTGGAAAAAGAGCATTCGGTCGAACGTATATCCGAGCAGGTTGTGGATACGGAGTTTGGCGAATTCCAGCTGGTTTGCTTCGAGGATCACATCAGCCGCAATGTGCATGTGGCGCTGATTAAGGGTGACATTTCCGGTGAACCACCGCCGCTGGTACGGGTGCATTTACAGGACACGCTGGGTGACGTGGTGGGTATTCGTAACCCACGTCTGGGATGGCCTCTGCGGGCGGCTCTCAAAATGATCGCTGAAGAAGGGCGAGGGGTCGCCGTGGTCTTAAAGTACGCTGAATCACCACGTCATTTCGTTACCGCCATCGATGCGCTGCGCGCGCCTGTCGAGGATATTTCTGCCAAGCGGGATGGTGGCAGTGTGCTGCGGACTTACGGAACCGGTTCGCAGATATTGCGAGATTTAGGTGTAACTCGGATGCGTGTGTTGAGCGCACCAAAACAAATGCATGCTATTTCTGGTTTTGGCCTCGAGGTCGTTGAATATATCGATCGAAGCGAGTGAGCCGGTTCGAATGACAGAGATTCCTGAAAAAAGTCGGCCGGACGAAGTGCGGCGGCAGTTGTATGACGCATCCTTTTGCATTGTTGCAGCTCGCTTCAACGCGGATATCGTTGATGTGCTTGTTGCGGGTGCCCGAAAAGTCTTGCTGGAAAATGGAGTAGCCGAGTCGGCAATCGATGTGCTCCCTGTGCCAGGTGCATTCGAAGTGCCGCTCGCAGCTCAACGGGCTGCCCGTACAGGACGTTATGACGGCATCATAGCGCTGGCAGCCATAGTGCGTGGCGGAACACCGCATTTTGATTACATCTCAGCAGAAAGTATTGGCGGACTCGGTCGGGTCGCGCTTGAATGTGATATTCCGGTTGGCAATGGTGTACTCACCGTCGATAGCATGCAGCAGGCAGTAGATCGTGCCGGTGGTTCGGAAGGCAACAAAGGCGCAGAAGCGGCCCTGGCTGCGATAGAAATGGTTCATCTGCTGCGCAATCTGGGCAACTAGGCTATGGCAGCGCGAGGCAGGCACGGTGCCCGGCGAATGTTGTTGCAAGCATTTTATCAGATGCAGATTAGTGGACACTCTGTAGAAGAGGTCGCTGAGCAGTTTGTCGATCATCCCGAGGCAGCAACTGCAGATATAGAATATTTTGATCAGTTACTAACCACGATTGCCGAGACCCGTGATCAGCTGGATATCGATATTGGCGGTTATGGTGACATCCAGGTGGAACGACTGGATCCGGTAGAACATGCCATTCTTTGGATTGCACTGGCAGAACTTCGAGGTTGTGATGATATTCCGCCAAAAGTGGTAATAAATGAGGCCGTTGAACTGGCTAAAACTTTTGGTGCCGAGGGCGGTTACCGCTATATCAACGGATTACTCGACAAAGCTTCCACAGAGCTTCGGTGAGAGTTCCGACAAATTTGTATTTGCACCTTAATCATTGGTGCATATGTTGATGAGCGCAACAGATCAGGATAGTGCCCGAAAACCCGTGGATTCGCTTCGTGAATTTCGATTGATTGAGCAGTTGTTTGCCCGCCGTGCAAAACGACGGGATGATGTGTTGTTAGGCATCGGTGATGATGCCGCGGTTACACGGTTGCTTGCCAACGCTTCTGGTGCAGTTGATGACGATCTGGTCACTACAACCGACATACTGCTTGAAGGAACCCATTTTCTACCGGATGCAATACCCCGTTCGGTCGGCCACCGTAGTCTTGCGGTCAACCTGAGTGATGTTGCTGCCATGGGCGCTACTCCATTGTGGGCGAGCATGGCATTGAGCCTGCCTGCTGTGGATGGCCTATGGTTGGATGAGTTTGCCGCGGGTTTTTTTGCGCTAGCAGATACTCACAACGTAGAACTTATAGGCGGCGATACAGTGCGCGGTCCGCTTTCTGTTTCGGTCACAGTGCAGGGCCGCGTACCTCGTGGGCAGGCAATTAAACGCTCCGGTGCGACAACCGGCGATCTTTTGTATGTTACTGGCGAGCCAGGTGCCGCTGCTGCCGGACGTCTGCTGCTAAGTGATGATTCTTGCTCAGAATCGCCACCTGAAAGAGTGACGCGACTGCAGACGAAATTCCTTTATCCTGAGCCGCGTCTGCAGGTGGGGCGGGAACTGCGCTCTTTTGCCAGCGCCATGATCGATGTGTCGGATGGGCTGCATGCAGATCTGGAGCATTTGCTGGCGGCTAGTGCAAAAGGTGCGGTGCTGGATGTCGATGAATTGCGCTTGTCCGGAATCGTGGATGCAGGTGTTGAGCGATTATTTACACGCGCGCAGGCTATCGAGTTGTCATTGTGTGGGGGTGAAGATTACGAATTGCTGTTTACGGTCCCGCCGCAGCATGTTGCGCGAGTGCACGAACTGGCTGAAGGCTGGCCGTGCCGGTTAGCCTGTATTGGTGTGGTTACCGAAACCGGAGGCGCACAATGGCGCCAGGATGGTGAGCCCTATGCAGTGCCGGTTTCCGGGTACCGACATTTTGACGAGTGAGATGTGGCAGTGACGCATAGCGAACTGGTACGAAAAGTATTGCGTGACCCGGTGCTTTGGCCTGCATTCGGTTTTGGCACGGGGCTCATGCCGGTCGCCCCTGGGACCTGGGGTTCGCTACCGGGCATCCTGCTTTGGTGGGTTCTGCCTAAGGATATTTTCCTGCAAGCGGGAGTCGGCTTAATTGGGTTTTTGCTTGGCATCTGGTTGTGTGGCGAAAGCGCCCGACGAATCGGTGTGCATGATCATTCCGGGATAGTGTGGGATGAGATCGTTGGCATGTTCCTGACACTGATGGTCATACCCCCGGAACCCGCGTGGATATTGGGCGCATTTGTGCTTTTCAGGGTGGCTGACATATGGAAACCGTGGCCGATTCGCGACCTGGATCACAGATTACGCGGTGGACTGGGGATTATGCTCGATGACGTGGTAGCGGCGCTGTATGCCGCAATATTACTGGTTTTTTTAAACCAACTACTTCTTTGAGCTGAATAAAAAAGGTTGCGATCAATGCCAACGCTAGTGGCAAATAAAACAGGTGATCGCAAGATTCCTGCCAAAATCGGCAAGTACGAAATCATCAATGAAATAGGCAAGGGCACAACGGGTGATGTCTACCTGTCACATGATCCTTTTTACGGGCGTGATGTGGCCGTTAAGGTGTATCACGCACAGCCCGATCCGGATAGTCAGTCAGCCAAAATCGCCCGCAAGATGTTCTTCAATGAAGCCCATATCGTGGGGATGCTGCAGCATCCCAATATTCTGCCAATCTTTGATGCCGGCGAAGAGGACGGAATTTACTACGTAGTGATGGAGCACGTTCAGGGCGCACGTACTCTGACGGCTTACTGCAAACCTGAAAGCCTGTTACGCATCGAAGACGTAATCGAAATCTTGTTCAAGTGTGCCAAGGCATTGCACTATGCACACGGTCGTGGCCTGATTCATCGCGATATTAAGCCCGGTAATATCATGCTTACGCCGGATAACGATGTGCGCATTATCGATTTTGGTATCGCGCTGCTTAAAGATGCTGATCTGTCGGTTATTCAGGGAATCGCGGGTTCGCCCAGCTATATGTCGCCCGAGCAGGTTCAGTCGATGGATTTGACCAAGGCAACGGACCTTTATTCACTGGGCGCGGTTATGTACGAAATGCTTACCGGGTTTCGTCCGTTTCGCGCTAACTCACTGGCAAAATTGCTGAATCAGATTGTATACGCTACCCCTCCGCCGGTGCATACGTTGCGAAACGATGTGCCGGAAGCGCTTGAGAATATTGTTGCCCGTGTTATGCAAAAGGAACCGGAGAAGCGCTTTCCGAATGGCGCCACGATTGCGGCAGAACTAACGCGGGTATACCAGGAATTTACGAAAGAGCACGATGCTCGGATCGATAAGAAGGAGCGCTTTGATAGTCTGCGGCGGCTTAATTTCTTTCACGATTTTTCTCATGCTGAGATACGCGAACTTTTGCGGGCAGGCAACTGGCAGGACTTTCAGCCTGGCGAGGAAATCGTCCGCGAGGGTGAAATGGATGACCATTTCTATGTCATCGTTTCAGGTGACTGCATCGTAGAAAGTAATGGCATCACCGTGGGTTCAATGGAAACGGGAAATTGCTTCGGTGAATCCAGTTACGTATCGGGCACCAAACGCACAGCGACAATCAAGGCACGAGAAGTGGTGACAGTATTGAGTGTCAGTGCAACCTTGCTGGAACAGCTATCGACAGAGTGCCAGCTGCGCTTCAATAAGGTGTTTCTCAGTACGCTGATCCGGCGCCTGCAAGGTATGGGCGATAATAAAAGCTAAATCGGTCGGTGAGCTAATCTGCGTCAACGGGGCCTCTTCCAGGTCTTTCAGGTCACCATCAAGTAGCACCTTGACCCGCTGTTCTGCCGCACGGAGAGCCGTTTGGCATTCGCGACTAAGTTTCACACCTTTCTCGAACTGCTTGAGCGCTTGTTCCAGTGGTATATCGCCTTCCTCCAGCTGCTGAACGATTCCCTCCAGCTCTATCAGCGATTTCTCCAGATCGGGCGCTCGTTTACGGCTGGCGGTCACTTGAGGTTGGTCTCCGGATATTTAAGTGGCAAGATGTCAAGGTTTGCATACGCTTAAGCGAGGGTCAATTCAAACTGAGAGGGCAAACCAGTAATTGAACCGTTGCATATTCTGAGCAGTCGAATACTATTCCGCTGGGTTTAGTTTGTCTCGCGCTCATTTCCCCTTCAAGGGGTAGCGGAGTGCATTTTAGGAAAGGATATCCTTGCTGTGAGCAAAAGCTACAGTGCCTCTGATATTGAGGTGCTCAGTGGTCTGGAACCGGTTCGACGGCGGCCGGGCATGTATACGGACACCTCCAGGCCTAATTATCTCGCTCACGAGGTGATTGATAACAGCGTGGATGAAGCGATTGCAGGGCATTGCAAGCGCATAGACGTTACCCTTTATAAGGATGGGTCACTGGAGGTCATTGATGATGGCCGGGGTATGCCGGTCGACAAACACCCCAAAGAGAAGATTCCGGGTGTTGAGCTTATTCTCACACGGCTGCATGCGGGAGGTAAGTTTTCGGGTAATAACTACCAATATGCCGGCGGTTTGCATGGTGTAGGCGTATCGGTCGTAAATGCGCTGTCTAAAAACCTGGAAGTCTGGATTCGTCGTGACGGTAAGGAATTCAACATCAGTTTTGCGGGCGGCAAGAAGCGCGGTAAGCTCGAGGTGGTCGGCAAGGTAGGGAAGCAGAACACCGGCACCACGATTCGTTTCTGGCCTGACCCTAAGTATTTCGATTCCGATAAATTTTCCTTAAAACACCTGCAGCATATATTGCGCGCCAAGGCGGTGTTGTGTCCGGGGCTACAGATTCGCTTCGAGGTTGAAAAGACCGGGGAAAAATTTGAATGGAAGTTCGAGGGTGGCCTTGAAGAGTACTTGCTTGAGGAGCTAGGCAGTGTGGAGACTCTGCCGGCTGAACCCTTCAGCGGCAGTCTCAAGGGCAATAAGGAAGAAGTCGACTGGGCGGTCGTTTGGGTAGGCGACAATGCGCAGCCAGTGAATGAGTCTTACGTCAATCTTGTTCCTACCACGCAGGGCGGTACGCACGTAAATGGTTTTCGATCTGGACTGACTGAAGCTTTGCGTGAGTACTGCGATGTGCGGAACCTGTTGCCCAGGGGGGTGCGTATTGCACCCGAGGATGTCTGGGATGGGGTTGGATTTGTGTTGTCTGCCAAGATGGAAGATCCACAATTTTCCGGCCAGACAAAAGAGCGGCTCTCATCACGTGAATGCGCTGCGTTTATTTCGGGTATCGTCAAAGACGCTTTCGCACTGTGGTTGAATCAGCATTCAGAAACCGGTGATCTGATTGCGCAGCGAGTGATCGATGTGGCCCAGCGTAGGATCAAGGCAAGCCGCCAGGTAACCCGCAAGAAGATTGTGACGGGACCTGCCTTACCCGGGAAGCTGGCGGATTGCACCAGCACCGAGCCGGAACGCGGCGAGTTGTTCCTTGTCGAGGGTGATTCCGCCGGTGGTTCGGCCAAACAGGCTCGCGACCGAGATGTACAGGCGATTTTGCCCCTACGGGGCAAAATACTGAATACGTGGGAGGTGGATTCCGGCGAATTACTAGGCTCACAGGAAGTAAACAATATTAGTCTGGCGATTGGCATGGATCCGGGCAGTGGTGATCTGTCGCAGCTTCGATATCACAAGATTTGTATCCTGGCCGACGCCGATTCCGATGGATTACATATCGCTACGTTAATCTGCGCGCTATTCGTGAAACATTTTCCGGCACTGGTTTCTGCAGGTCATGTGTATGTCGCAATGCCACCGTTGTACCGGATTGATGTGGGCAAGCAGGTCTTTTACGCGCTGGATGAACACGAGCGTCAGGGTGTGCTTGATCGCATCGAGGCCGAGAAACTGAAAGGCAAGGTTAGTATCACCCGCTTCAAGGGTCTGGGCGAGATGAGTCCAGCGCAGTTGCGTGTCACGACGATGTCTCCCGCAACTCGTCGCTTGGTGCAGCTCACCAATGAGGCGGAGGATAAAACCAACAAGATAATGGATATGTTGCTTGCCAAGAAGCGCGCTAAAGACCGGCGCCATTGGTTGGAAACCAAAGGCAATCTCGCAGAGGGCTGATCCTCTCGTAACAGCCCACGCACTGAGTGATCTGAACATGAGCAAACAAAACCAGCTCGATTTTGAAGGAATCGAAAGCCTGCCAGTCGCTGAATTCACGGAAAAGGCATATCTCGATTACTCGATGTACGTCATCCTGGACCGTGCCTTGCCGCATATAGGTGACGGCCTCAAGCCAGTGCAGCGGCGTATTGTGTACGCAATGAGCGAGTTGGGCCTGAGTGCAGCCTCAAAGCCCAAGAAATCGGCGCGCACTATCGGCGATGTACTCGGCAAGTTTCATCCGCATGGCGACAGCGCTTGTTATGAGGCGATGGTGCATATGGCCCAGGATTTTTCCTATCGTTATCCGATCATTGCGGGGCAGGGCAACTGGGGCTCCGCCGACGAACCCAAATCCTTTGCCGCCATGCGCTACACGGAAGCCAAGCTGGCACATTACGCGAGTCTGCTGTTGGCAGAGCTCGAAGCGGGAACTACAGACTGGGTGCCGAATTTTGACGGTACGCTGCAGGAACCGTCCCTGTTGCCCGCCCAGGTGCCCAACCTGCTCCTAAACGGGGCCAGTGGCATTGCTGTTGGCATGTCTACCGATGTGCCGCCGCACAATCTCAACGAAGTTGTCAGCGCACTGATTCGTTTGTTGGATGAACCCAAAACCACTCTGCGTGGCTTGATGAGTCACATCAAGGGGCCGGATTTCCCTACCGGGGGTGAAATTATCTCGCCACAGTCAGAAATCCGCGAGATTTACAAAACAGGTAACGGCACCCTGCGGATTCGTGCGAACTGGGAACGGGAAGGGTTGGATATCGTTATCACAAGCCTTCCCTTCCAGGTCTCTGGCAGCAAGCTGCTGGAACAGATCGCGGCGCAGATGCGTGCCAAGAAGCTGCCGATGGTTGAGGACTTGCGCGATGAATCTGATCATGAGAATCCTACGCGGCTGATTATTTCACCGCGTTCTAATCGTGTGGACGTAGACGCACTCATGAGCCACTTGTTCGTCACTACGGATCTGGAGCGCACTCAGCGAGTTAACTTGAATGTCATCGGCCTCAATGGTCGTCCGGCTGTTCGCAACCTGAAGGACTTGTTGAGTGAATGGCTGGAGTTCCGGCTTGCAACAGTGCGCAGACGGCTTGAATTCAGGCGTGACCGAGTTAGTGAGCGATTACACGTACTAGATGGTTTGCTGGTCGCGTATCTAAATATCGATAAGGTGATCAAGATCATCCGTGAAGAGGATGAGCCCAAGCCGGTGTTGATGAAGCGCTTCAAAATTTCCGACATACAGGCTGAATCTATCCTGAACCTGCGCTTGCGCAATCTTGCCAAACTCGAGGAAATTAAAATTCGAGCGGAGCAAGATGAGTTAAATGCGGAGCTTGAGGAGTTGGGTAAATTTCTCAAGGGCAAGGCAAAACTTAAAAAGTTGGTGCGTGGCGAATTACTACAGGCTGCGGAACAATTTGGCGATGCACGGCGCACGCTTATAGTTGAACGCGAAGCAGCACAGGCGATGAATGAGAATGAGTTGTTGCCAACTGAGCCGGTAACAGTAATCCTGTCAGAGCGTGGCTGGGCACGGTCTGCAAAGGGACATGATATCGACCCGCAGGCACTAAGTTATAAATCCGGCGACGCATTCCTTGCCTCAGCACAAGGACGCAGTAACCAGCAGGTCGTATTTATCGATAACCAGGGACGGGCATACACCCTGCAGGCGCACACTTTGCCATCTGCACGTGGCCAGGGCGACCCTCTGACGGGCCGATTCAAGCCGACAGACGGTGCCGCATTTTGTGGGGTAATGGCTGGAGACCCCGAAAACTGGTGGCTGGTTGCCAGTGATGCCGGATACGGTTTTTTTGTGCAGCCCTGTGAGCTCTATTCGCGAGCCAAGGCGGGCAAGGCGATGCTGCGTGTGCCGGAGGGTGGCAAAGCGTTAATACCGGTAACTGTAGATGGCGATGAGTTTCCGGAAGATACACTGGTCGCAGCTGTGGGCTCGGCCGGGCACTTGCTGGTTTTCCCGTCGTCTGAATTGCCAGAGTTGGCGCGTGGCAAAGGCATCAAATTACTGGGCGTGCCCACCAAAAAATACAACGAAGGCGAGGAGCGCATGGTGTCGATGGCGCTGTTGCAAGCCGACCAGAATCTGGTCATCCATTGCGGATCACGGAAAATGACGCTTAAGGCGCGGGATATCGAAGCGCGGTATCTGGCTGAGCGCGGCCGCCGTGGTAGATTGCTGCCGAGAAATTATCGTAAGGTTGAGCGAATCGAGCCAGAAATCGATCGCCGGGAAGTAGAATGACTAGCTCACTTTAGAGTGTATTCAGCTTTTCTTGGTCGTTTGTTCTGCGAAGGCTTCCCGAATTTCACGTTGTTTCAGCATCTGACTCTCGCTGTATTCATCTTCGTAGTCTTGTTCCAGAAGGCCCAACGCCTCGCTCAGTGTTGCTGATAGCCGGTCGTTGGCCGTATCGGATTCAACATCATTGGTTAGTGATTGCAGGTCACTGGTGGCTTCCAGGTCAGTTGCATCGCCCAGATCGGGCAGTTCCTTCGTCACAGTAAAATCGTCGTCGGCTTGAGACGTTTCATCTCTAAAGTTCTCTGCCTCTTCGCTGAAGAGTTTACGCATGGCGGCCGTGCCTTTAAGTTTGGAAGCATCGCTTTCCAGTTCAACACCATCACTTGAAAAATCAGGCGACGAGAACCGCTCGGTCTTTTCCAGAGGGGTTTCTTCGGCTAGTGTGCTGCCGATGTCATGCAGGCTAATTCGTGGCGAATCGTTTGTTTCTTTGTCAATCTCTGCATTAACGTTGTGGTTAGTGCTGGCGCCAGCATCCAGCGAGATTGTTTCAGATTCACTGATATCTGTTCCTGAGTCGACAGCTGCAGTATGGGTGTTTGCGACGGGTTCCGAATAGTCTTCGACAACATCAGTAGCCTCACCGAAATCCACTTCTTTCAGGTTCGCTGAAGCACTCAGGTCAGTCGCGAGATTCTGATTGTCCTGAGCGTCTGCGCTTAGTTGTTCGGCTTGGCCAGACACAAAGCCGCTCAAGAATCGTCTGCCCAGCATCAATGCGGCAATGATACAGCCGAGCAGGAGGCCCAAGCCTACCGCGAGGAGCGGATGCACCTTGACCGGTGCTTTGTCCTGCGCTGGAGCAGTATCGACCTTAACTGTAGGAGTATCTGATATAAATTCTTCCAGTTTACGTATTTCTGAGTCTGCGATCGGCGGAATTACTTGCGGATCCAGCAGGTTTTCCAGAAGACTTCTGTCTATAAGTATTTCAGACTCATCTGCGCTTAATTGTGTATCGTTCGAGATAAGTGCAGGAACGGGTGCAGGCGTTTCCTGCACGACTACTTTGACTTCATCAGAGTTTACGACTGAGAGTCCATCTACTTCAGGTAGTTCGGGTTCAATCAGAGACTGCTCAAGAACTATTTTATTAGCCAGCGGCGCTATAGATTTTTCTATCAGCGTATCGACAACCTGTTCCACTACAGGAGCGTTGATTGTTGCATCATTAACCGCCACGGGGTTTGGGCGACTCGTGACTGGTATTTGTCCAAGCAATTCTTCTATGGCCGGGATACGCAGCACAGATCCAAGTTTGACGAGGTTAGGATTGTTGCTGATAAACGCATCAGGATTAAATTGATGAATTACTGCAGCGACTTCCCAGGTGCTGCCTGCCGGGCGACCAAGCACGCGCTGAGCAATCGTCGATAACGTATCACCTTCTTGCACTTGGTAGTTGGTATCGGCAGTAATGGGTTCCATCGGTGTCGTGAATCGTTCGGTATACGAGCGTGGGTTAATCGTAGCGTTTATCGAATCCAACGTAGGGCGTATCGGGAGCGCTGCCCGTTTGTCTGCTGTCAAAACTAAATTTCTTTCGTTGGTTTGTGTAGTCGGCTTAGCTGTATTCGGCTGCGTTGCGGGTTGGAGTGTATTGTTCGTTGGCTGGGTCAGCGGACTGGTCATCGGCATGTTCAGCATGACGATGTAACTGCGTGCCAGAACCATATTTCCTGGGCAATTTACCTGTAAGCGAATTTCATACATAGGCTCATACAGGGGCCTCTGGGAGGTGATGCGCACCGGGTATACGCCCGGAGTTGATGTTTCTGCAACCGTCACCTTCAGACTCTCGGGTGATTGAAGCCCGCCTTCGGGATGTGCAATTGAGTTGATGCAAGCTGAACCGAGGGATTCTCCGGGTGAAATACGGGCCGTGGTGGTGCTGACCAGTGGTTGACCGAGGCTTGACTCAACTTTTAAATCGCCCAGTGTAAGAGCATCCGCATTACCGGGCTGCATACAGGCAAGAGCTATGCCGGTGAGCAGCAGTGCTCGTGATGCTGGCCGCCGGGTGTTGTCGCTTCCAAGCGCGGCGGCTATATCTCTGGCAAGCAGGTCATACTTGGGTTGGCCGGTCATATGAGCTCCCTGAACACTATATTGAACGCGTTTCCTTCGCGTTACTCGTTATAAAGCCATTTATAAAGATGTAGGTAAACATTGCGGGTCTCGTTCCGGGTTGATGGAGCAGCTTAGTTCCTGTTGCGCCGTTCAAAATGTGAAGTAGGTCACATTAGGCCGGCGCTTCCTCTTCAGAGGCTAGGTTCAGTATCATTGTGGTATTCTTTGACATGCTTGTGTCTTCAATCACTATTTCCTCATTCTGTACATAATTTCCCTGGATATAGGCAATGCCGAGTTGCCAAAGAACCGCCATGGTGTTCGCATCTTGTACGCGTTCCGCGACCGTCAGAATGTTGTTTTCCTTTGCCTGACGCGTTAGTTCTTTCACCTTGTTTTGTACGTCCGTGTTTTTGTGCAGTCCCTGCATCAGGCTGCCATCAATTTTTATGAAATCCATCGGTACGTGCTTAATAATTCGACCCGAATCATCAGCTTTGCCGTAGTGTTCTACTGCGAATTTGAATCCTGTTGCGCGCAGTGCTTCCGCAAGCTGTTGCGTTTGGCGCAAATGTTTGGTGACCAGGTCTTCAGCCACTTCGAAGCAGAATTTTCCTGGGCTGATACTGGCTTGCGTTGCCTTAGACTTAAGCCAGGCAGGCAAGGTTTCATCCAACAGGGAATCACGTGACAAACGGATGAATACAAGTTGTGCATTATTTGAAGTGCAGAAGGACAGCGAAGCGCCAATGATCCAGCGATCAATGTTTTTGCTCAGGCCGGTCCGTTCTGCAATAGGCATGAATTCACTCGGCAAGATGGTGTTGCCTTCTTCATCGAGCATGCGCACCAGCGTGTCATAGGCCCCTTCAATATCCTCGTTAAGGCTGCCGAGTGTCTGGTGTTCGAGCCGTAGTCGGTTTTCCATCAGTGCGCCGCGAATCTTCGGCACCCAAAGGCTATCATCCTGACGAACTTTCTTAGCGGTACCACTGGATTCGCTGAGTTGAATACGGTTGCCACCTTGCTGGCGTCCCGCTCTGCAAGCGCGTTCAACATCGCTTAGTAATTCAGTGATTGAGGCATTGGCGCAATCCACCTCACACAGCCCTATAGTGCAAGTGATTACGGTCGATTGTTTGCCGTACTCAAATACCGAGTCGTTAATGGTGTTAAGCAGCTGTTTAGCCCATGCTTCTACATCAGACATGGTGCCTCGTTCCAGCATGACGCTGAACATCGTGCCGCCAAAGCGTCCGTAAATGTCGTTAGGCTGGATGAAATCACGCAGTGTTTGGGCGAGTTGGGTAATGACGGCTTCAGTGCCTACGAGCCCGATGTCGTCGATCGCTTTGGAGAAACGGTCCGGGCGTATGTATGCAATTGCACGCACACCCCTGGCAGGTGCCTCTTCAAGGCGTTTTTCAACTGTGTTCAGAAAATGGTTGCGATTAAAAAAACCTGTTTCCTGGTCACGCTGAATTGCCTGCTGAATCATTAGCTTCGGCATCAGGTCTTTTGGTTGTTCGGGGGCTACCAAAACGCGTACCGCTGGCTCGCCATCATGTTCCACATTCTCGAGGCTTAAGGACAGAATGACTTCACTGCCGTCTTCTTTTATCCCCTTGATATTCAGTTTGGAATCAGCCCATTTCCCTCGCTGGCATGCGACGAGACCGCCCTTCAGAGCTGGTCGATCCGCTTCGGCACAGAGATCCATGATTGGCTGCCCGGTAAGATCAGCTTGTTCGTCGAGTTCGAACAATTCCAGCCAGGCTGGGTTAGCGTTGACGATGATGCCTTCCTGAATATCGGCAATCGCATCTACTGTCACCTGTTTGAGGGAATTTAATTCATATTTGTATTGTTGGGCCGAGCCCATCACATTTTCCAGCGCGTTTTCGAGCCTGCATACGCGTAGCTCGCGTCCCGCGATGGCCTGTAAGCGTTCGACATTAACAAGGGAGACTACATCCCGTGCTCCGTTGCCCATGGCCATCGCTATGATGGATTCGTCAATCGTCTCGCTAACCAGCAATATCGGTGTGTTTGGTTCCGTGATGTCACGTATTTTTACCGTGTGTTTTAGTTCACTGGAATCGGCCTCACCAAAAAACATGATCAGTTCGGGCTGACGTGCGCTAATCGCTGCCTCCAGCTCACTGGGGTTGTCGACTCGAACACAATGCGCCGCGTGGCCGGCATCACGTAGTGCCGTATTGATCGCTGCGACATGATCATCTTTTGCTGCAATTATCAGGACTGAAAAGCCCGCCGAATTACTCAATACTTACATCCTTCGCATCATAATTTTTGTTTTGCGGGAGAATAATTCCGCAAAGCTAGTAATTTAGCGGTCTGTGGGCAGCGCTGGTGTGAACTGGGTCAGAAAATGTGAAGTGGGTCCGATTATGTAAAAAACAGAAATCAGACTGTTGTGTGGCAGATTAGCTGGCCACATGAGTTACAGCCATCAGAACATTGCTGCGTTCAGCGCTGGAATATGTATCATAAGCGTCCCGTTTTAATCGGCTCGAGCACCTGGAACCAGCTCCATTCACTCCCAGATGAGAATATAAAGATGGCGTCTTACAATACCAACGAATTTCGTTCCGGCCTGAAGCTGCTTATTGATGGTGACCCGTGCACGATCATCGAGAACGAGTTCGTCAAGCCGGGCAAGGGTCAGGCATTCAACCGGGTCAAGATTCGTAATCTGAAGACGGGCAGGGTTGTAGATCGAACCTACAAGTCGGGTGAGTCCGTTGAGGCGGCAGATGTCGTTGAGTACGACATGCAGTACCTGTATACCGATGGTGATCAGTGGCATTTCATGGATCCGCAGAGTTATGAACAGTATGCGGCGGATGAGACGGCTATCGCGGATGCACAGAATTGGTTAAAGGAAGAAGCTATTTGCAATGTTACGTTGTGGAACAGTTCGCCACTGCTGGTCACTCCACCGCATTTTGTTGAATTAAAAATCGTGGAAACTGATCCGGGGCTTAAAGGCGATACCGCGCAAGGCGGCATAAAGCCGGCACGTCTGGAAACAGGTGCCACTGTTCGGGTGCCCCTTTTTATTGAAGAGGGTGAGGTTGTCAAGGTTAATACGCGTACCGGCGAGTATGTATCCCGAGTTAAATAGTTTAGTTGTATAGCGGTTTAAGTGCCGGGTAAAAAGCTGAGCGTTGCAGCTATTGTGTCATGCCCGTTCGCAAGCATCTGCAGGCGGTCGAGCCCAACCGCAACACCGGCGCACTTGGGCAGGCCTGATTCAAGTGCTGCGAGCAACGCGTCATCTGCTGCAACGTGGCTT